>WNEZ01000124.1_pt1 | contig 65718 bp, 71 predicted proteins | sample 5400521 | NCBI WGS metagenome assembly WNEZ01 (sample SAMN13153339, study PRJNA577476) | soil metagenome | isolation source: 120 cm saprolite under Douglas fir tree site 2 hole 1 replicate 1 | place: USA:California | collected 2015-04-18
CGTGGAGACAAGGAATAATATTGTTGCCAGATGACCGTCCGCAAAATCGTCCATGTCGATATGGACGCTTTCTATGCTTCCGTCGAACAGCGGGATGACCCGCAACTGCGCGGCAAGCCTGTAATAGTCGCTTGGCGGGCCAATCGTTCTGTCGTCTGTGCTGCTTCCTATGAAGCGAGACGCTTCGGCGTGCGCTCGGCCATGCCAGCGATTCGCGCGGAACGACTGTGCCCCCATGCGATCTTCGTTCCACCAGATTTCACGCGCTATCGGGCGGTCTCGCAACTCGCACGCGAGATCTTCAAGCGGCACACCGATCTAGTAGAGCCGCTCTCGCTTGACGAGGCATATCTCGACGTCACCGAGAACAAGACTGGCTTGCCGACCGCGACCCGGGTTGGGTCGGCAATTCGTGAGCAAATCCGTCAGGAGTTGAACCTGACCGCCTCGGCTGGTGTAGCGCCCAACAAATTTCTGGCAAAAATCGCTTCCGACTGGCGCAAACCGGATGGACTCTTCGTGATTCAGCCTGGCGATGTAGACACATTTCTGTCGCCACTGCCTGTTGGACGTCTACCTGGCGTAGGCAAAGTAACCGGAGAGAAGCTTGACAAGCTTCGAATACGGACGGTGAGCGACTTGCGGGGTCTCGAATTGGCGACGCTGGAAGGCCATTTCGGCCGCTATGGCATGCGTCTCTACGAACTGGCCCGGGGTCTCGACAATAGCGAAGTCATCCCGGACAGGCCTACACAATCCATGTCCGCCGAGGATACGTTTGAGCACGACGTACGGCTGGCAGAAACGGAGCCGATGATACGCCGCTTAGCGGAAAAGATCTGGTCCGCTTCACGCAAGGAGTCGCGTATCGCACATACGGTATTCCTGAAACTCAAGACCAGCGAGTTCAACATCGTCACGCGTAGCCATACGCCCGGGTCTCCTCCGTCTTCTTGCGAAGAATTGACCAACATCGCCTTGTCGCTGCGGGAGCGAGTTGAACTGGGTCCGCAGCAACGCTTTCGCTTGGTCGGTGTGGGCTTAAGCAACTTTCGCGAACCCAAAGAGGGAATTGAAGATACGCCCGCGCAGCCACCCCTTTTCTAGTAGCACAGTTCAGGGGCACCACGCCGAACGTGCAGGAGCGATCACTTGCTCGCCTGCGGTTGAGAATTTCTTCTTGACTCTGGAGATAAGTCCAGGGTTTATGCTCTTAGTTGATGGCAGAAACGGTTCACATCGGAAAGGCAGCAAAGCTGACCGGCACCAGCGTAGACACGATCCGCTTCTACCAAAAGCTGGGACTGGTTAAGGGTGCGACCCGCAGCACCGCGGGATATCGCCTTTTTGATGGCGGGCAGATTCGTGATCTCCAGTTCGTGCGGCACGCACAAGAGTTAGGGTTCTCCCTGACTGAGATCAAACAGTTGCTGGCGTTAGGGCAAAGGCGGCACACGTGTTCGGAAGTGCATTCCATGCTGAAGCTCAAACTGACCGATGTGCGGGCGAAAATCGAAGGCCTTATCCGTCTGGAAGCGGAGCTAAAAGCAGCATTGCGCAACTGCAACCGTGAACTGCGCATTAAACCGGCAGTGAAGCATAAGGACTGCTGTCCGTTGCTGGAAAGGCTTGACCGAACCAATAAATCAACCGGGAAAAGCAATGAAGTCCCTGGACCAACAGCAGCAGGCAAATAAATCCGGCTCTCGGAGCACCGTGGCCGCCAGTCTCGCTGCGCTTGGCAGCGTGATTGCCGCTTCAAGTTGCTGCTTGCCGCTCGTGCCCTTTCTGTTTGCGGCCGGAGCAGCAGGTATATCGGCTTCTGTGGGCAAATTGCGACCATACCTGCTTGTCCTTTCGGTATTGCTCATTGCGTTTGGTTTTTACAAATCCTGGCGGGCCAAACAATGCAATTGCAGGCCCAGCAAAATAAGCACCGCTCTTTTGTGGTTCTCGGCGATTGTGGTCTTTGTATTCATCTTCTTCCCACAGGTGATCGCCAACTTGGTGGCTGACCTCTTGGCAGGTAAATCATGAATCGAAAGCGAATTCTTCTCGTTGTGGTCCTTTTGTTGGTGTTTGGGGTGGCGTATTACTTCTACGGTGGACATGCGACGCCCCAAGGACAGCCGCCTCTCGTGAGTTTTTCTGCGGGCGATCTTACGCCCTTGAAGACGCCGTTCAATGCTTCAGCATCCTCCGTCCGCGTTGTTGTAATGCTCTCACCCACGTGAGCCTATTGCTTGCAGGGGGCCTCTGCAACCGGACAATTGCTGCGAGAAATCGATCGCCAGGACGTGAAGGTTTTTGTGATCTGGGAACCGGTATTGCCAACCGATTTCACCGCCCCTTCGACCCCTGCGCTGGCGCGCATTCCCGACCTGCGAGCGACACAGTATTGGGACCGCAAACGCTCTTTGTCCCACATGCTCGGAGAGCACGACCGCGCGACCGTGGTCTGGGATTACATCGCGGTATATCCGCCCCAAACGCTGTGGCAAGATGCTCCACCCAAACCGGTTTACTCCGGTCACCCGGTCCGCGACGTAATCGGCGGAACAAAGGATGCGATCCGGCGTTTGCTGGCAGGCGGCACGAATACGGGACGAGAGTGAAGAACATGAAGACCGTCATTGTTTATTCGCAGCATGGCTGAATGTTCTGCAACCAAGCGAAAGAGTATCTTTCGCAAAAGGGCATACCGTTTCATGAGAGGGACATAGCCCACGACCCTGACGCCCTGGCCGACCTCAAGAAAACCGGATACATGACCACTCCCGTTGTCCTAGTTGATGATTCGGTAATTGTGGGATTCGACGCCGACAAGATTGACCAGGCACTTGAGAGCTAGATTGAGCGCGGACAAAAGCCGCCACATTCAACTGCGGACCTCTTCAGCGTTTCGTAACTCGGTACCCGATTTCAGCGGACGATTCGGGGAAGGGATCTGCGAGCCGCCACAAGACACAAGAGGGGCCAGTGTAAACTTTGATCGCGGTCTCGGAAATATGCGAAGGGAAGCTAAGCGATAGGTTCCGGTTCAGCGAATCCGCGATAGACGTAGGTCATCGGTTTGGGTCCGGGCATATAAGAATTGTGGAGTTCTCTAATTGCGAAGCCGGTGCGCGAAATGAGGTCATCGATTTTCTTGTTCAGACAGCAGCCTCCGCCGATGCGCTTCCAAACGGGCGTGAGACGGTTTTGCCAGGACTGGATTTTCGGTTCAGGCGCGAGACCGTGTTCCAGAAAAAGGAGACGGCCGTTGGGCTTGAGGATTCGCTTCATCTCCTTCAGCGCCGCAAGGTCCTCGGCGATGGAACATAGTACCCACATCATTACGACAGTGTCCACCGAATGGTCTTCGAGCGGTATGCTCTCAGCGGCTTGGTTCAGAAGCGTGACCGGAAAAGGTGTACCTTCCGTTTTTCGTCGCGCCATCTGCAAGAGTTCGGGCGACGTATCAATCCCGCAGAGATGCACCACATTTGTGGAATAGTAGGGAAGATTCAGAGCGGAACCGATCCCGACTTCCACAACGATTCCCTTGGCCGCCGGAACCACCTGCTTTCTGAGTTCCCCTAGATCCTTATTTCGACAGGCAGCGTCGATCAGCCGTGGCAAGACATATTTGGAATAGAGGGACATCGAGCATTCCTGTTAGAAATAACCATCTACACCTGCCGCCGCGAGCGGCGCGCTGCATCGTTGCATTTCCGGCCATTCCTCATATGCTTGGCCGATTGTAGGCTTGCGGATATGGTTGCATCTACCCGAAAAGGATATTGCAAGTCACCTTGCTCCGCCTCCCAGGACCTGCGGCAACGTTTCCAAAGAGTTTGTGCACCCTGGCACCACTAGTTGTCATCTCAAATGAATCAGGACGGTTTGTGCGAACGTGGTCCTTGAAACTGCAACACTACAAAAACTCCGAAACTTCAACGAAACGCTAAAGTTAAGGAGACAACAGTGGCAACCAGTGGCGCAATCCAACTTGACGGGCGGAAGGAAGCCGCCCCAGTAACCACGACCTATCTAAGCCACGATGCCGTGGCGGAGGTCTCAAGCGCGCTGCGTCAATTGCTGGCCGCAGTATTCGTGCTTTATGTGAAAACGAAGAATTTCCACTGGCAAATGAGTGGGCGAAACTTTCGTGATTACCACCTGCTGCTGGATGAGCATGGCGCGCAAATCTTCGCCTTGACGCAGGACATCGCCGCAAGAGCGCGCAAAATCGGCGGAGCCGGTCTCAGACCCATTTGCGACATCTCACGACATCAGCGCCTGAACGACAACAACGAAGAACTCGTCACTTCGGAACACATGCTGGCAGAGCTCCGAGCCGACAATCAAGGCCTGAGGCGATCTCTGCGTTCACACACCAGGTCTGCGATAAGCCCGGTGATGTCGGTACTGCCAGTTTGATCGAAGCCGGGATTGACCAAACCGAGCGCCGGACCTAGTCTTGTCAGAAGTAGTGCACGGCCTATAACGCAGCCCGAGAATATCAGGGCGTCAACGCCCATCAACTCCAGCGAATACACCAAGAATAGGAGAATCCCCCATGCCAAACATTAATGTCGGAAAGGAAAACTCCGGTAACGTCGATCTCTACTATGAGGACCACGGCTCGGGTATGCCCGTTGTCCTAATCCACGGATATCCATTGAGCGGTGCTTCCTGGGAGAAGCAGGTGCCAGTTCTCTTGGAAGCAGGTTACCGCGTCATCACCTATGATCGCAGGGGTTTCGGCAACTCCAGCCAGCCCACAACCGGCTACAACTACGACACCTTCGCCGAAGATCTGCACAAAATCGTAACCCATCTCAAGCTACGTGATTTCGCGCTGATTGGTTTCTCGATGGGTGGTGGCGAAGTGGCACGCTACTTGGGCAAATACGGATCGAAGGGCGTGAGCAAGGCGGTAATCATTTCCGGTGTCCCGCCATACCTGCTGAAGACCTCGGACAATCCGGAAGGCGTGGACGGCAGTGTCTTCGAAGGGATCCAGAAAGCGGTCGCCGCGGATCGTTACACGTTCTTCACGGATTTCTTCAAGAATTTCTACAACGCAGACCAGCTGCTAGGCAAGCGCGTGAGCGAACAGGCTATCCAGGCCAGTTGGAACGTCGCAGCTGGCGCTTCAGCTACGGCCTCGCTGGCTTGCGTGCCAACCTGGCATGAGGACTTCCGCAAGGACGTGGCGCGGATTGATATACCCACGTTGGTTATCCACGGCGATGCGGACCGAATTCTGCCTATCAATGCCTCGGGAGCCCGGACCGCTAAGCTGATCAAGGGAGCACGCTCATTAATAATTAAGGGTGGGCCGCATTGCATCACATGGACACACGCGGAGGAAGTGAACTCTGAACTGGTGAACTTCCTTGGGAAAGCGGCTGCGCGGCACGCAGTTTCAGCGTCCCGGGACGAAGCAGTCGCGTAACCGAGGATTCTTCACCTCTGCTGTTTACAGTGGGGTGCCGGCTCAGTTCGGCACCCCAAAAACTTTACCGAATTGGTCGAGTGACCCGTCAAACTGCGATTCCATATTTCAGCTCGAGAAAGCATTGCAAACTCGATGGCAGAGCTGGCGCGAGTTCCTGCCATGTGAGGACCTTGCACCTGGTTCTGAGATCCATCGGCCGCACGCATCTCATGACGGCATACCAGTCTTCGATCAAATCGGGGCGGCGGGCATCGAGCAGCACGCAGAAAGAAAGGTCAAGCGCGTAGGCAGCGAGCACATTCCGTAGGAGCTGATAAGAGACATATTCCTGGCCCCGGCGTGGCAGTATGCCGACCTCAAAGACGTTGTTCAGGTCTCGATATCCTTCGACGATCGCGGCATTCTGGCTTTGAAAGTCCGACTCCGTAAGTTTTGCCTCGAAGAGGACTGAGCTTAGCTTCATATCGATCTCGGTCCGTTCCACGAACCCAGAAGCCAGAGGGACGCGCGGCCTGAATCCAAACTCGGGAACCTCTCCCAGCTCGGTTCCTAGCAACCAGCTGAGCTCTCTTCTTTTGGTCACACCGGGATAACAAAAGATATTCATCAGGAGGGCGTCGGAGCTCATCGAGGAGTCGAGTTCCTTCCAAATGCAATCACTTTTCGGTAGCGCTCGATCAGCCTGACTGTGCACTTTCATCAACCTTCGTTTCCATTGTGGTCGGCGCTGAAGCGCTCGGTAGCTGGCCGAGATGAAATTGCCGTGCTTCGTGCCGCATGGAGAGGCTTGATAAACAACGACTGGCGTCTCTCCGTAGCTGGTTACATGGGGGACCTGCTGCAACGCTGCGTAAGATGCGTTTCTCGCACTCAACTCGCGGCGCAGAAAAGAAGCATATCGGCGTGGTGCGTTGGGCATGGTCTTAGTTTCGTAGCCGAGCCGGGATCATTTCGGCCAGTCGGATGCCGTCAGCGATCTTGGAATGTACTGCCGGCAAAGACCTGATTTCCTCTCGATTCAATCGAACGGCCGCAATCAAGGAAGCGGCGATGAGTATCGCGGCATTTGGCTTTTTCTCTTCTGCTCCGGGCGCCTCTTTGTTCTGGTGCTCAACACACGTGGCGCTAGGTAACGGCTGGCCCTGGAAGATCTCGTAGGGCTGTAGCGCAACGCGGTCCCACAGCAGGAACAACTGACAATCACTGGATACCCGGGCGGAGGCTTGGCCGTCTCCGGTTGGGAGTGCTCTGATGGTGGATCAACGGCCCGGCAAGCGACGGTGCCGCCACATTTCTTGCACTTCACCACCCCGGCGTGGGGTAGTGCTGACAATATCCTGCTCATCACGTGGCATTATAGGCGAACAAAAGGAGAATATCACCATCCTCGCCGAGAACATCCTAAGGCCCCAACTGGACCATGCCGATTTGAAGGGCTATCGGAGCAAGGCCAGGGTCTTAGCACCCTCTCCAATCTACTCGCTCGCCTTTTTGTACCTCGCCCCGGTTCTAAACCGTTGGTTTCGGTTGGGTTGACCAAGTGCCGGTGACACCGTCTACCTAGATATGGAGTTCACTTGAAAAGGCTTATGAACAAGCACTTATTCTTTCTCTACATGGTGCTGATGGCCAGCGTTCCTTCAACTCCGTCGCCCGCTCGGCAGTCCGCGAACACAATCGCGCCAACCGAATCTGCCGCAAGCCCGGAAATGGACAGACTGACCAAGGCGCTCGCGGGGGACTGGAACACGGTCGAAACCATGGAGCGCGGCAAGTTTTTTCCGAATGGCGGCTCTCGCCGTGGCATCGTTCATGTAAGGCTCGCCGCCGGAGGAAATACACTTATTTATGAGGTGCACTCCGACGGTTCCGCTGGGAAATTGGATGGTTTCCACACAATTTGGTGGGACAGGAGGGCAAAGCTCTACTACTTTTTTGCCTGTTTCAACAATCCCAATAGGCCTTGCAGGATGCGCGGCTCTGCACATTGGGAGGGGGACACGTTTGTGAACGACTACGAAGAGATCGTCGATGGCAAGAAGACCCAATGGCGAGATTCATTTGTGATTACTCCGACGTCACACACATTGGTTGCGGCCATTGAGACGAGGAATGGGATCATGAAGACCGTAATCACGACCAGAGGTACCCGGCGCTAGCCGACGCGCATCCGACTCAGAACCACTCTTTCAGCTCTTTCAAGATGTCGGCAGTGCCACAAAACGGGGAAATATCTTTCCCGCCTCGTATAACAAACTTGGGACTTGCAGATGGGTATTAATAAACTGGATCAGCTCACTGCTCAGCACATATTTCACGCGCAGATCGAGGAGGAGGGCTTTGGCAGCAAACGTCTCTTTTGTGTGCCGAATGGCCCCTTGAACAAAATCAATTTGCTTTTGTCGAACTGCCCTGATCGCTCCCCCATCAAGGAATAGACCGGTCCTTAGGTCCAGGCCAATCGCGTTGCAGTCCAAGTTGAACGTGCGTAGCACATTCTCGATAGAGCAAGGAGTGCCGGTTTTCCTGAGTCCTATCGTTTCTTCTAAGCGCCACACGTCCCAGTCCAGGCCCCCGTCAGCGCGCAATGCATAGCCCCCATGACGATTGCGCCGGCCAAAGGCCCGAAGCACTGTGTCGAAATCTCCCCGGCTTATGTCTGCGACAGCAATATCGAAATCCCGTGGTGTTCCATCACCCTCCCCTTCATAGTGGGCGGCGATGGCATCGCGGAGAGCCCCAGCAAGAACGTAAATCTCAGCTCCATACTTGAAGAACTCGTTTAATGCTTGCGCGCGCTTGTCGGAATAAAGAGAGGTGAAAACAGCATCCCTGACCGGGTTCATCCGAAGCTGTTTCATGTGCTGGCTCATTATTCAATTTATCCGCCTGCTCCACAATAGCGAACAGATCATGAGCAAGAACTCGGTACGAGATGATGCCAACGCCGGCCCAGGCGAAGGCTCGCTTTCGCCCACGAAAAGCCTCTGCTGATTTCGTCCGAAGGTCGCATACAATGAGAAGTGTTCACCCGAACTGACGTGTGATGGTTCTCTATTGCATGTGAGACTGGTACGAGATTTGAGAGCAATGAAGAACGCGGCGTTATATTTTCACTACCCATGCTTTGACGGACTCGTCTCAGGGGTGCTTGCTTGCCAGTTCCTTGAAGAGCATGAGAACTGGAATATCGGTGACCTCCGACCAGTCGACTACACGCTGCGAGAAACCTGGCTTTCGAGCGAGTTAAAGACGCCCAGCGCTGTTGTGGATTTTCTCTATCATCCTAATGCCGAATTCTGGGCTGACCACCACCAGACATCCATGCTCACCAGAGCTGCCGAGGAGGATTTTCAGCGCCGAAGAGGCGTAGCCTGCCTTCTATTCGATGCCCGTGCACGCTCTTGCGCATCTCTGCTTTTCCGGCACCTTCGTCGATCGCTGGCGGATAAGGCACACTTCAAGGAGATGGTCGAATGGGCGGAAAAGATCGACTCAGCCGCATACTCTTCCGTACAAGAAGCGATTCTGGGTGACGCGGCCGCCCTTCAGATTAACCGGACGCTCGCTATGGAAGATGAAAGCGGACCGGAATATGCGCAGTTCTTGTTGCGGCAATTGCGAAATCACGATCTCAGGTACGTGGCTAGCCTCGACGAGGTCAAGCGTCGAGAAGGCCGGGTTCGCCGCAGCATCTTGAGTGGCCTTCAAAGCGTGAAAGCCAAGCTCCGCGTGGAGCCGGGAGACGTTGCGGTCTTCGATGCCCGCCGAAAAGACGATCAGGTAATCAGTCGATACGCTCCTTACTATTTCGAGCCCAACGCTCGTTATTCAATTGCTGTCATCCGTTCTCCTGAGAGCATAAGGATTACCGCAATGCGCAACCCTTGGCGAAGCTTCAGAAGCATTCCCCTTGGCCGTGCCTTCGCGAGATTCGGCGGTGGTGGGCATCAGAGGGTAGGAGCTGTGCAGCTTCCGGCCGCGCACCGCAATCGTGTCCACAATGTGGTACAGTCGCTGCTCGCGGAAATGCAACGTCCTGCACGATAGCGGCGTAATCGCTTGATCGAAAAATTCAATTTCTACGATATATACGGCTACTTCCTACCCGGAGCGGTGTTTCTGGCGGTCCTCTGGACCCCGTTTGGGCTGGTAAGAAATTCCTGGCCCTCCAGCAATTGGAGCTCAGCCATCATCGCAGCAGCCTTCGCGTACATTGTTGGCCATCTGATTCAGAGCATTGCCACCAACGCAATTCCATCCTGGGAGGTCAAGGGTCCGACGGGAAAGAGCCGCTATCCATCTGAGATTTATCTGGATTGCACCGATAAGGAACTACCCGACCCGTCCAAGGGAAAGATTTCCGAGCTTATGGAGAAACAGTTCGGCCTGAAACTGCAGGTCGATAAGGTGGGCGATGACGCGATTGATAAGGTGCGCAACAACGCTTTCCTCTTTGCCCGCCAGATATTGATTCAAGGAAAGGCCGTCAGCTACGCCGAGCAATTCCAAGGGATGTATGCTCTGACCCGTGGCCTGGTTTCAGTATTGGCCCTAGCTTTTGCTTACTGGCTAGGGTGGGCAGCCGCGGTGGTGAGAAGCCGTTTCCTCGTTAGCGCCGCAGTGCTTGTCGTTGCGGGATCGCTCCTGGTCCTAGTGAACATATCAGCGGTGTTGTTGCAAAAGATCTCGGATCCGCTGAAGAAACATAAAGTCGAGCTGGGATACGCTGCGGTTCTGCTGATTGCGTTGCTTGGCATTGGATACGGTCTGGGTGTCCGGTATCCCGGCACGCATGGCCAGAGCGCGTTGCTGGCATTTCTTGCCGCATGGGCACTAATTGCGTGCCTCCGCGCCTACGGAGCTTACAAGTTCTTCGCCGGACGGTTCGCCAGCACGGTTTGGCGCGACTACCTGGCCTACAACGTTAAGGCCGATAGCGGTCCTAGACCGAACGCCGAGAAAGAATAGATGTCCGCAGCGGAGCAAACCAAGCCGGCAAGGCCAAAATTCTCGCCTGCCGTTCTGCTCCAATTGCTGGCTACCGCAATCGTTCTAGGAATCGTCATCTGCAACTTAGGGACCCTGGCAAGCGTTTTGGCGGTGAAGCGGGAAGCTCCTAAACGAGCGAAGTTTGTGCCGGCGACGGAGGGCACCTGGAGGTTCATCGTTTCCGGTGACTCTCGCAATTGTGGCGACGTAGTCATGCCAGCGATTGCCGCGCAAAGCATGGAGCGGTACCAGCCTTCCTTCTACTGGCACCTGGGAGATCTTCGTGCCATCTATAAAATTGATGAAGACATGGCCGGGGCGGCCCAGAAGGCCGGCCAGCACCTTAGTTGCGAGTCCTACCATGACCGCGCTTGGCAAGATTTCATTGATCATCAGATTGTTCCCTTTGGGCTGACGCGTTTTTATCTCGGCAGCGGCAATCATGAAGTGATCGCTCCCAAAACAGCAGCGGAGTTCTCTTCGCAATTTCGGGACTGGCTGGTAACACCTCGGCTTCTGATGGAGGACCCGGACAAAGAAGAAATCGCGGCCGCCAAGAGCGGATCGTGCCAGAAAATTTCCCGACGGCCCTATCTGTCTGCCACCCCCTACTATCATTGGATCCGGGGCAGGATTGATTTCATCTACCTGGACAATTCTTCCGGCGCGTTCCCCAGCGATCAATTGGATTGGTTTGATTGCACCCTCGAAAGAGCCTACAACAACGATGGAATCAGCACTGTCGTACTGGGTATGCACGAAGCCCTACCGTCCAGCAGGGCGAGCGAGCACGCGATGTGCGACGACGCAATCGACGACGCAATCGAGGATCCGGCTCGGAAAAAAGAGAGTTGTGAAAGCGGCAATCATGTCTACGAAGCCCTTCTGGAGTTCCAGAAGAGGAAGAAAGTGTACGTACTTGCCAGCCATTCCCATTTCTACATGCGGGGGATCTTCGATAACCAACCTCCTGGGAAACGCCTGGATGGCTGGATCGTAGGAACCGCCGGAGCTGTACGCTACCCGCTTCCCCCGGGCACACAGCCTGGTCCTGAGGCGAGAACCGACGTTTATGGCTACCTACAGGGAACGGTTCAGGTTGATGGGAAGATTGATTTCAAATTCCAAGAAGTAGCGGAATCTGACATTCCCGGCGAAGTCCGTCAACAGTATCCTGCGACGCTGATTTCATGGTGTTTTGCAAAGAATTCTCGTAACCAGGAACCGAACTCGGAAGAGACCACGAACCGTTGCAAAGCGCCGATCCCATCGTCCTTGCCTGTGCCAGCGCGGACCAAACCACATGCTTCCTCGAAGGACCACTAATTGGAGTGCCGAACTCTGAGGGAACGACCCCCGGTATCTGGCGGACCGAAGGAAGGCGCGGATGTAGCGCGCGCGGCAGGACTATGCCTTTAATCCCGCGTCCCAGGGACAATTCATCGCCGCTGTTCTACGCCAACAGCGCGATCGTTTACCGTCATGGTTTCGGATGTAGCTCACTAGGGTGACGATGAACATCGCTACTTGACAGGTGAGTAGCTCCGCCAACCTTGGGCTAGCCTCCGTCTTCCCCGGCTGGGCTCCCGCACGGGTTTGGCCTCCGCTTATTTTTGTGGAAACTTGGGCCCTAGGATCCCCGCCGCAGGAACGCGGTATTTCATGCGGATACCGAAGAAGAATGGTTCAATCAGCGTTTTTGCCGTTGCCGGCGCATGTGTCGTGGTTCTCGGTTTTGATGCCACTGATGCGGTGCTCAGTCCGTTAAATGCCGCCTGCACAGGCGTAAGCAACCCGTGCCACGCCCCAGCAAGAACAGTTTCAAACGCCACCTTGACCCACTGAACGTAGGCGCTGTAGTATCGGCGCGAAACTGCGGCGGTGCCGACCGTTGCGGTATCAATGGCAGCCTCATTTTGCGGGCCCTGGTGACGGCGGCGATGAGGAGTGCCCTACTGCGGTATATGCCATGCGTTCAATAGGCCCACTGCGCTCGGAATTCTATTTCAAAACAGCGCCAGATCGCGGTTGGCGGATCATTTCGATATTCGCCTCCGCGATCTCAGTGGTCTTGCTGCTAGTCGTATTTGGAGCGAAGCTTGAAAGGCTGCAATTCTCCTCGGTCTTGCTGGTCGCGCTGATGGTGACGCTTGGGACTGTGGTCTTCGTGCACGCCAGATTCTTACTTCGTCTCCACCAACAACATCGCCAGACAGCCAGCGCTCTCCTGGCAACGGAACACGAGTTCCAGCAGATGGCGGACAATATTCAGGAAATCTTCTGGATGATTGATGCAACCACCAAGAAGACTCTCTACGTCAACCGCGCCTATGAAACCATCACCGGACGCTCCTGCCAGAGCTTGGAAGAGAACCCATCTTCTTATGAAGAGGCGATCCATCCTGAAGATCGGGCTCGCGTTCTCGGCAAACTCGAAGAGGCCACGCAAACCGGGCAGTTCAACGAGAGGTTCCGGATCGTATGGCCCAGCGGTGAGGTGCGCTGGGTCTGGATGCGGGGATTTCCAGTAAGGGATTCCGGCGGCACGATTTGCCGGCTCGTCGGAACCGCGCAGGAAATCACCGTGCAGAAACAGGCTGAGGAACAAGTTGCCGAGAACCTGGCGTTAGCTGAGGGTGCTTGGGCCGAAGCAGACGCATTGCGCAAGGCCACCCTGGGGCTGACCCAAGACCTTCGCATGGATTTCGTTCTGGACGCGATGCTCCAGTCTCTAACCGAACTCATTCCCTGTGAATGCGCTCGCATATGGCTCTTAGAAGGTGACACACGTCTGTTTGCGGCGCGAGAGAAGTTGCGCCACGAAATCCCACGCAAGAGCCCGAATTATCCCCTCACGCTCGACGCTGCCGACGTCCCGTTTCTGAAGCGAATCCTGGGAAGCCAGAAGAGTATCCTCCTCTCCGACACGAAAAAGGAAGCGGAGTGGCAAACATTTGAGGGCCACACCCATCTGCGTTCATGGCTCTGCGTTCCCTTGGTAGCTTCCCAACGCACTCTGGGCCTCCTTTCAGTCGGCCACGCCCAGGCTGACAGTTTCACCCGTGAAGACCTCCGGCGCGCACAACTCTTGGCAATTCCTGCGGCCGCCGCCATCCAAAACTCTCGCCTCTACGAGTGTGCTGCCATATATGGATCTGAGCTGGAGAAGCGGATCAACGATCTCCACCAGGCGAAAAAGGCGCTGGAGCAGTCAGAAGAAAGCCGCAAGATTTCCGAGGACAAATTCCAGAAAGTCTTTCGTTCAAGCCCGATCTCGTTCTCCATCACGACGTTAAGCGAGGGCCGTTTCCTGGACGTGAATGCCGCATTCGAGTGCCGCTACGGCTATGCTCGCGCAGAACTGATCGGCCACACTGTTCACGAACTAAAGATGTGGGAAGATCCAGCGGATCGCTCGCTAATGCTCGCACAGCTCCAAAAGGGCGGTCCGATCCGGAACGTCATCACGCGACTCCGAACAAAATCGGGCGATATCAAGCTCACCGCCTATTCCGCCGACAGGATTCATTTTGATGGACTGGAATGCATTCTGGCCGTTTCTGAAGACGTGTCACAGTATGAACGCCAGCGGACCAATTGAGACACCAATATCCCGTCAGAAATCATCCAGAGGGCTTTCGCGACAAGCCATTCCTTCACAGAGGAACCGGGCTAATCCCCAGACATCCAGCAGAGTTAAGCTGCCCCAGTCTGCTCTCATCCTGGCCGAGGGGAACTCGCGGGCCAATCTGCTGCGGTTTCCAGCAATTGAAGAAGCAGCGTGCCAGTGCACGGCGTGTTGTTGAGCGTCTCTAGGCAACTCTCGGATTTGTTTCACCATGTCGCGAACAAGCAGGATCGGGGTATAATCGCTGCCATTTTTGAGGTCGAAAAAGGAAACTCGGGCTAACTTGAAAATGATGCTCGTGGTAAAACAAGAACCGCCACGGATGAGCTGCATGGAGGCCCACGATGACATTCCGCCAATCGCTCTTGCTGCTTGTTGCTGTGAGCATGAGTGTGGCGTTGGTGGCATGCGGCGGCTCCTCCACCATGAGCACGACGCCAACCCCGCCGATTGCTGTTTCTTTCGCTTCCGCCGCGCCAGCCGCCCTGCAGGTGGATGCCACGGCGTCGCTCGCGGTGGTGATCACCAACGACTCTGCCAACGCCGGGGTCAAGTGGTCTGTGACCTGCGGCAGCAACGGTGCTTGCGGCTCGTTTAGCACCAGTGGTCCCGGGACCTCTACCACTTACACGGCGCCTTCGGCTCTTCCATCCGGCAATAACAACTCCGTGACGGTGACGGCTATCTCGATGACCGATAGCACCAAAACCATCTCGGCCACCATCACCATCACTGCGCCTGGTATTGGTCTTACCTTCAGTTCCAGTGCCTATCCGCCAAACGCTCTGCAAGTCGGCGCCTCGGCGCCCATCGCCGCCGTCGTAACCGGGGACCCCTCGAATAACGGCGTGAGCTGGTCGGCGACCTGCGGCAATGGCGCGGCGCCTTGCGGCTCGTTTGCTCCCGTCAAGACAGCCAGTGGGGTTGCGGCCACGTTCACTGCGCCTTCCGTCCTTGGTGCGGGCAGCACCGTGACCGTGGTCGCCACCTCGGTAACCAATCCCGGCGATTCCCTCTCGATTCCGATTTTCGTCTCCCTTGAGCCCACTACGCTAGCCAGCGGCTCTTACGTCTTTCAGCTAAGCGGAACAAACCCCCGCGGCTTTTGTTCTGTGTCCGGCGTCTTCACCGTCAACAACGGGTCGATTACCGGCGGCGAGCAGGACTTCGTGGACCCGGCTGGAGCCAAAAGCGACACGATTACCGGCGGCAACATCCTTGCCATCGACGACGGTAACCTGTGGATCACTCTCCAGACCGGGAACTCCAGTATCGGTGTGAGCGGCGTTGAGACCCTCGACGCGACGTTGCTTTCTGGCTCGCGGGCTTCGCTCATCGAGTTCGACTCTTCGGCAACCTCCAGCGGAACGCTGGATTTGCAGGCCAGCACGGCGGCGCCGTCGGGCGGGTATGCGTTTTTCGCGTTTGGGCGAGACTCGGCCCAGGCTGCCACGGCCATCGGTGGCGTCGTCAACGTGGACGGCTCCGGTACCATTTCCGGCAACGGGAGCGTTTTCGACATCAACGACGCCGGCCTCGCTGCTCCTTTGGCCGCCCAGTCTTTCGCGGCCAGCACCATCACCGCTCCGGACAGCATGGGACGGGTGGAGTTCAAGCTGGTCCCCAGCGCAGCCTCAGGCATCGCGCAAATCAATCTAGTGGGCTACGTGGTTGACGCCAGGCACGTCCGATTGGTTGAGACAAGCGACGCCTACGGAGGTTTCACCGGCGGTACGGCCCTGGGTCAGAGCGGAGCCTTCACCAACAGTTCGATCTCGAGCGCCAACTTTGTGTTCGGGGCGGCCGGCGAAGAGCCGAATGGAGCGCTCCAGGCCGCCGGATTGCTCGTCGCTGGAGCGAACACCGGCACAGCCGGCGCCGTGACCGGGAACGTGACCGGTATCTTTAGCTGGAACGACTCTACCGGACTGTCTAACCAAACGCCGCTTCCCCTGGCTGCTGGAACTTACACCTTGGATAGCACTGGCGTCGGAGCCGGAACCGGCCGGGTAACCTTGGCGGGCCTGACCGATAGCCTCACTAACCCCACCTTCAACTACGACCTGGAGCTGTATTTGACCGGGGACGGCCGGGGACTCCTTATCTTAATGGACCAAGACGCAGTGATTGCCGGCGAGGGTTTCCAGCAAGGCCCTGGACCGTTCACCGCTGGTACTCTCAGCGGCTCCTACGGGTTGAACGTCCGGCACGTGGTGCCAAACGGCGGTGGCGAGGCGAGGCAAAACGGTACGGGTCCGATTAGAGCCGATGGTGCAGGTAAGCTTGCGGGATTCGTGGATCTTAATGGACCTGGATCGGATCTGCCGTTAGGCGGCAACTTCAGCTCGAGTTCCAATGGAGTCTTCACTGGCACCCTGGCAGGCCTCGATACCTCATCTACTCCCGCCGTGCACCACTTCGCCTACTATCTGGTGGACGCCTCGCGAGCGGTGCTCATCGAAACGGACAACGCACAGTTGACCATCGGATTCATTGAGCTTCAATCGAATTAGGCAACGCACGGCCTTGCACGCCCTTGTTCCTCCGTGCATTGACCAATAAGCGCTCCCGCTCATTCTCGCCGAGCAACGCAGATTCCGACGTGGTGTCGCAAGCAATCTAGGGCGCAACTGTTGTGGTGCTCGAGGAAAGCCCGGGCTGGGCGAAGGTGCGCACTCCCGATCAGTATGGGGCTCTCAAAGCTGTGAAGCATCTGAGCGATTGGAAATCTGTCTCGCGCCCGCACCGAGAGTTATCAGCGGCAGCCCGCAGGAAGATCGCCGCTGCTCGACGGGCGCGCTGGGCAAGACTGAGGAAACAGAGAGCTGTTGGAAACCTCGGACTCACCGCTGGTTTCGTACCATCTGCCCGGAACTCCGACCGCACAAAAGAAAAACTACCACGACAAAAGAGAAGTGCGTCAGCATACTGTCCGTCTTTTCGTCGTATAGGGCGGCGGGGGTGCAGGCGCAATTTCCTGTCGGACGAAGTGATACTTAACGCGCCCAACGCGCGTATACCGAATGCAAGAGTCCCAAAACCGGATACCCGTGGCAAGTTTGAGAAAACAGACGGTTTTCTTTGCTGCTGAGTCCGAGCGTTTGGCCAGGAAGGCGTTGCCTTAGCGGGCGGGTTGGGCGGCAGCAGGTCAGCTCGGGAGCGAAAATGGATGGTCCCGAAGCTCTTCGATAGGGAACCGAAGTTCCCGAAAAGCTCATTCTAGGGTTACCGTCTGTCCGGTTTCCCGACCATTGCGAGAAAAGCGGCCAATCGTGATTCCAATCGCCAGGGCTCAATCTTGTAGCGAGTGAGGTGACGAGCATGCTTCTCAGAGATACAACTCCGCGGTACGACCTAGAAGGAATCAGTATTCGACAAGGGATTCAACCCGCAGGACAGTTTCCGACCTGGGCCCCATCAGCCAATTCTGTGGTGCTGCACACGGCTCGGCCGGTCACTTTGCAATGCACAGCCAACGGCAAACGGTACATGCGCCATGTCATACCTGGAGACATTCATATCCTGCCGCCTGACACGGAGCTCCGCTTCGAATTCTCGGGTCCGAGCGAACTCATGCTGCTCAGCTTCGATCAGCAGAATCTGCAGACAGTCTGCCACGACCTTGGAGAAGATGGCAGCTTGCGTCTGACCTTTCATTTCAGCTTGCGTGATGAACAAATATCGAGCCTGATCCACGCTCTGCAGGAAGAATTGCGGTCCGGTTGTGTGACTGGACAAATGTACGTGCGGCAACTGGCGGCTACGCTCATCCGTTATATCGCCAGCAGGTATTCCAATCAATCGGCAGGAGTGACAATTCCCTCGCCTGGAGGTCTTCCGCCTAATCGCCTGCGCTTCGTACTCGATCATGTACACCGGCATCTTCGCCACCGACTGCTCTCAAAAGATCTGGCCAAACTCGTACAGATGAGTCCGCAGCATTTCGCAAACCTGTTTCGCCAGAGCACCGGACGGGCCCCGCACGAATATGTAATGCACGAACGGATTGAGGAAGCCAAGCGACTGCTCGCCGAAAGCTCAATGGCTCTCGTCGACGTTGGCTTCGAAGTGGGATTTGCCACTCAGAGTCATTTCGGGGATTCCTTCCGACAGGCAACGGGCACCACTCCGAAGAAATACCGACAATGTTTTGAATGCTTCCACCCACCCGATGAGACCAACGGCCATAAGGCAGCTTGATCACGCGGCACAGGGGACGGAAATAAGCTTCAAGAATGATGAAACTCAATAGCCTGGCTTCGCGCAGCCCGTCCTGGCCGTCGAGCATTTTGCTGATTGTGGGAATAGCGTGTTGTGATCCTCCCAAAATAGCGCTTGTAAATTGGCGCTTCTGGCAGCTTCCGCGGCGAGGCAGGCATTGGGTGAATTGGACATCTTTCCCAACGGCGGGCTGAAAGAGTGAGCATTCCGTTATCGGCGCTGCATTTTGTCACTCAAGTTGCGCTTAGCGTCTTTCGGTTCTCGCGATAAGTATCGGACTCGATGGGCGATGAGAGATCACCGCATGGGCCTACCATGACTTAGCGCTCGGGTCCCCAAGCAGCGCCATCTCTCAACGACGCCACGGCTTTTTCCACAGTTCGTCGTGCGTAGTCCCCGGGATTGAACTTGTCCGCGCGCGCGACCGTCAACTCCTCGATCACTGCTTCCGGTGGTGCACCCTGGCGGAGCTTATTCCTTACGTGTGCCCAATCTCTCTCCGATTGTGTGTTCCTAGAGACTGGATGACGATTCGGTTCACGTTCAATCGATTTCGAGTATCTGGCATTGGAGCCCGACCGTAACCTTGGAAACTGTTCCGGTCCGCTGATGTGCCGGGAACGGCTTTCGACCGTGACCAAGTGCGGTTGCGAGTACTTATGATTGTAGAAGCCTGGCAAACGCAGCACGCGGGCAATGTCGACCACGGCCGGATCGGCCCCGGTATGATGGGCGAGCCCGCGTTCGATCTCCTGGGCCTCGTCTTTGCTGCAGCCCGCAATTTTCCAAATCACCTGCCATTTATCAGGTGAGCTGTTGATCAAATAATTCGGCGGCGGCAGATCATCGCGCTCGAGTAGCGCCTCTACCGCGGTGGTGCCGTTTTCGTCGAAATCCAGGTAGATGTGCCGAATGAGATCCACATCGTTTTTCGTCCGTCGATGTGTTCCTGCTTTCAGCGTGTTCATGGAGATGTAGACTTCGTACTTTCGCGCGTTCATGTAGCGCAGCCAGGCCTGATACTCCGGCGCCACAATTTTCTCAGCCGAAGTAACTCGTTGCAGCACGGCTCCAGTCCGCTTGCTTAGCAACACGATCGCAACGCGATCGTCAGCTTCGAAGTTGTCCCGGATGTAGGCAACGGAACTTTCACTGTCCTTCGTGGTCATGGGCTCACCGACTGGTAAATCGCTTCGAATTCGTAGCTATCCAGAGCGGAGTCGTAGCGTATGACCCGAAGCAGTTGGGCGACATAGCGCCGCCCGCTGCGTCGCTCGATGTGCAGCAGCAGCTGAACGACATCGCCGATATTGCTGCGAATTGCTCTGTACGGCAGTTCGATTCCGGATTGTAAGACGCAGCTGATAAACCGGGTCACCGCCTGTTCTGCGGAATTAGCGTGAATCGTGGAAAGCGTGCCGGAATGACCGGTGTTCAGGGCCTGCAGCAAATCGAACGCTTCGCCGCCCCGCACTTCGCCGAGCACAATGCGATCTGGCCGGTGCCGGAGTGTGGCCCGCAGCAGATCACGAATCGTTACCGCGCGCTGGCCGGGCCGCTCTCTTCGCGCCTCAAATTCCACCAGGTTGTCGCGTGAGATTTGAATTTCAGACGTGTCTTCGATCAACACCACCCGTTCTTTCGGATCGATGAACGAGGCTAGCGCATTGAGCATGGTGGTCTTGCCACTTGCGGTGCCCCCCGAAATCAGGATGTTTCGACGCTGCTCGACCGCATCTTTCAGATGGTTCACGACATGCTGGGGGACAGTACCGATGCGAACCAACTCCCCGGGGGTGAAGCGCTGAGACTGAAACTTGCGAATGGTGAGCGTCGTTCCCCGGCGCGAGCACGGCGGGATGGCTGCGGCAACGCGAGAGCCGTCCGGAAGGCGTGCATCGAGCAGCGGTACCTCATCGTTGATTTCTTCGCCCAGCGTGCGTGCGATATTTCGTACTGCAACCTGCAATGATTTCTCCGGGATTGTGGCATCGGGGATTGCCAGCAGTTCGCCATGCCTCTCCACAAAGATTCGCCCTGACCCGTTCACCATGATTTCCGAGATGTCACCGTCCCGGATCAGGTGTTCGATGGGCCGCAAGAAGGGCAAGATGACCTCAAAGCTCATAGCTGACCCGCCTCCAGCTGTTCGAAATATGTGGTATCGGGATCCAGGTAATAGGGTTTCAAATAGCAGTAGCAAGGCGGCAGGGGATTGAGACCGTCATAGGCAAGAACGATGCTCTGCGCATTTTTAAGTTCAGTAAACACCTTCGGTTCAAACAGCCAGTCCCGCTGTACGCTATAATTTTTTGAGGTCGCGATCGTGGCACGATGCGCCGTGGCGCGCCCGGTCAACATACTGACTCTGGCATCCTGACCGTTTTCGCTAATGGAGTAATTCAATTTCAACTGCTCCTCTTTCCCACACAACTCGCTGGCCATCCTCGCACTGAAATCGTCGCTTAACGTCAGAAAGATCTTGGTGCGAAATGTCTGCAACAGGGTTCGCCACGACTCGCCGGGCAGAGTCGAGCGCAATGAGCTGATGCTTTGGGTGGCAACGACCGGGATACAGCGTGCCTGGCGGGACATAGCAAAGAACTTTTCATCGCCCGCCGGATCACTCTCTCCGGTGGTGGCAAACGACTGATATTCATCACAAAGAAACAGTACGGATCGCCAGTACTTTTGGGGATGTGACTCGATCTGTGGAATGCGTCCCACCATAGTTCTTTGGAAGTCTTGTTTCAACATTGCTCCGACCGCCCTGGCCAGGCCAGGATTGGCGCCAATGGGGAAGTTCAAAGCGCATACTTTCCCTTGCTCAATTAGAGAACTGAACGGAGGCAAAGGGGTCCCGTAACGACCATCGTGATTTCGCACCGGGTCATAGCATTCTTTGGGTGGGCAAAATGTCCGCTTTACGGCAGGGTTGTCGTCGAATAGGGAGAGGAAAACCGAGATGCCTTCGACGATGCTGGTCTTGAGCTTTGGCTCGATGCGGCGCCAGTCATCGTTAAACCAGCGCTTGACGGCTTCAAAGCGTTGCCGACGTGCGTCGTGCTCTTCATCTTGGGCGGCATTTGGGGAGCCGCTCTCCCTTTGAACGTCGTACGGGATTCCCCTTGCGTCCAAAATCCGCTTCAACTCTCCAGATAAGGGCGCCTTCAGCCAACTGGTTGCCTCGACGCGTTCCCATGGGAAGCGGCTCAACTCGCGATGCGCCACGTAGACTGCATCGTCGATCGAAAGGTAGTCCGCGGTCGAGAACAACTCCTCTGCTTCGGCTATCCTCGACTCTAATTTGAGAGGATTGATGGCACACTCGTACACATCGAACAGGGTCACATAGTCATAAAGTACCTTGTGAAGAAGAATGATGAACTTCACTAGGTTGGTGTAAGCCTGCTGCCAGAATGGCTCTTTGCCCCGCCCAAACAAGTTATTTAGCAGTGAAGCGATCCCGTACGCGAGCGCGTAGGCCTCCAGGTCGTTGTGCAGCGGGTTATACCGGAAGGGTGAGGCGAGAGAGATCTCAATGTAGTCCTCTGACCGGCCATGCTTTTTCAGGATTCCGCGGACTTTGTGGCAGAAATCGCCTTTTACTTCGAGGACGAGGCCAGCCGCCCGGCGTTCAGCATCTTCAGCACGATAGGCGAGCACCTGTTCGGCAAAGGGGTACACGCATGTACTGGTCTTACCGCTTCCCACGGCTCCGAAGATGGCGATCCCGGTAAACAGACCCCGCTCGGGCACGATGAGCCACTGTGGAGTTGTGGCGGGCTGTGGACGCTTGGCATGGTGCAGCTCGCCGATTACCAGATAGAGTTCGCTCCGCATTGCTGGCGGAACATACGGAGCGAGTCGCCTGGATGCCGCTCGCTCTTCTCGCCGCACTGTAAAGATGTAGAAAAATGAGAATAGAATGGAGAATGCGATGTAGGGAGTTGTAAATAGCATGGCGACAAAGCAGTACTTGATTCCGTAGAACAGGTACGGTTTCTGCAGCAGCACCATTTGCAGAACGTTGTTCTCGACCGGAAACCGCCAGCCTCGAAAAAGGTAGAAACCTAGAGTTGTACTCACAACCAAGCTCACAAACTTTCGGCTCTCGCCCGCTTGCCTCACGACTCCATCCTCCACCGTGCTAGGGCAATTCTCTTTGCCTCTCGCCCGCCGCTTTCCACGGCGACGCTTCCCGCTGTTGTTCCCGTCTGGTCCCGGCTGTGACGAACCGGCAGGGCCGGGACGACCGACCATCCGTTCGGCAGGGCTCTGGTACTTCCCCCCTCACTTTCTGCAAGCGCTCTGAGCCCAGGCTGGCGTGAACCATTCACCGGATCGCAGCTTCTGCCGCCACGATCCGCGATACTCTCCACTTGTTTCACGCTGGTACCTTGCTGTTAAGGTCCCCGAACAGTTCGTAGTGATGATCTAGCCGGTATGTCGCAAAGTGACCTGAACCATCGTCCAGAGCGTCTCGATCGCCCCCCAGAACGGAATCGCCCTGTTTTCGCCATAGCTGATAGACCGCCTCATACTCCGGGCCTCCAAACTCGACTAACTCTTCTCGCAGCAAATCCAACCTGCTCTTGCCAAACGAAGTTGTCTCGCGCCGCTCGAACAGGTCGCGAGCCCGAAAGTGCTCGCGCAGTCGCTCACCCCCATTCCTGTAAAAACGCCTGAATATTCGCCCGGCCTTCGGAAACAGGTGCTGATCCGCAGCTACATAGATGACCTGAACATCCGCTAGCCGACCAAACAACGCTCTGTACTGTCCCATGTAGGTAGAGAATCCCGAAGGCTTCCCGACGCTGCCGTCCACATAACAAAACGAGACCGCAGGCAACGCCGCGCCGGACGCGTCTGCGAGAAACACCGGAAACTTATCGACGAAAAAGCGGGTGGTAATGAGGCCACTTCGCGACTGGTAGGTTCGTTGGGGGAGGTAGGTGTGCTTCAGGCCGAGTGTGCCGACGAAGTAGTCGAGCTTCTCCACTTCGGTGGCCAAGTAATGATGCTGCTGGTGCGCTAGAACGAAGTCCAGACCCATCAATTTGACTTTAACCGGGTAGGGCTGGCGCCAGCGACGATTGCGGTTGTCTTCTTCCCCAATAACGTCGAAAAAACGACTGGCTCGCAGGTGATAAATCTGGGTCCGATTGGCTGATTCGTGGACACGGACGTGATTTTGGGAGACTGCCTTCTCGATCAGGCGGTCGGTATTCCCGCCGCACCGGCGTTGCAGAAAAGCATCATACTGGCGGCGCAGGAAGTAGCCGCCATGAAGAGCGGCGAGGCACAAGAATGCCGCTTCGCGTCCGGTGTATCCAAACCTCCGGATGGCCGCTATGCGCTCGTCATTTGTCATCAAGAGGTGGGTCATAATGCCAAGATCGGGGTAATCAATTCGGGGCCTTCATAAGACGAGCCGCGGCCATAGGTAAGTGAGGCATTCAGCCGCAACGCGGAAGCTCGATCTGCGTACACCTTGAATCCCGCCTTGAGCTTTCCGGCTGCCAGCCCCCCGCGGTAGTGCTCGGTGGCAAGCTCCAGGTCAACCTTCGCCAGTTTCCCCTCTGCGGTTTCGTACTCGATCCGCAGATCGGGCCGCGGAATCTTGCTGTCGACCACCTTCAGTCGATTGTCTGCGGCCACTTCTGCCTGGCGCCTGGTGTACTCGAGCGCAGACAGGTCTCGAGCTTTCGCGAGCGACCGATAGAGGTTTTTCATGAGTTCACATTCAAGAACGACGCGCTTGATCGTCCCGCCTCGCTTCTCAATCTGAGCCGCTTCGGCCTGGTACATGCGGTAGATGGCAGCATCGTGCGCGACCTCCCGGGGCCTGACGAATCCGGCGTAGAATTGCTGTGCGCCGTCGGTTCGACATTGTTGCTGGACCAGGTGCCTGCCCTCTTTCGTCAGCACCAGAACCAGGAGCTTTTCCTGTCCCTTGCCGGCCATCACCCGCCACTGGCGGACGAGCTTCTGGGATTTGAGGTGGAGAAGATCCCGTCGCAATTTGTCTGCCGCGCAGGGGTAGTACTGGCGAGCGAGATCCTGGACCGCGATGGTGCCGAATTTGCCGACCTGAGTCATCAATTCCCGCTCTGCCGAGCTCACGCGATAACGGCGATTGCGCACGAAAACAATGTCGCGCGAGCGGCTGAGCGCGGCGGGCTGCTCGCGTTCGGGAAAAGGAATGGATCGGGCTTGGGGCTGGGATATGGGTTTTTGATTGGGGCAATTTCTGGATGGCTCTTGGTTCCCGTCGGTGGACGCCGCTCCTCCGCTGCGGCCCGGGGACAAGGGCATTCCGCCTAACTGCGGCGGTTCGGCCGCCTGGTCGCGCTCATCTCTGCCGCTTCGGCTCACCGATTCCCCTCATTCCTCACTTAAACGGCGGCTCAATTCTTCCGAGATGCTCTCGCCGGTACGCAGCTGCTTCTCGATGTGGGCCAGCTTGCGACCGGTGTCTTTCAGAAACAACTTGCGAGCAGCGAGGTAGACACCAGCAAAGACATTGAAGAAAACTGCGGCTGCGTACAGCGCAATTGGCGGACCGTATTTTTCGATCAGAAGCATGCGATACGGAATCAAGAACGCGCACTCCTGCAGCAGTAAGAACAGCAGGGCTATGAACAGGATGGTGGTCGCAAAAAAGACATTGGCAATCACGGGTGCGCCTCCTTGCGGAACCAGGTGCCCTATGCGGGCACCTCGTCCTGAACCGGCTCGGCGCCGAGGTTTTTAGCTGCAAAGCGCGGGGTGTAGTCGAGTTTCGTGATGGAGCGAGCCCGCACTTCAGAAATGCGATGTTTGGTTTCGCCAGCGACGTACTCGCGGTTCTGGAGCTGGCCTTCGACCTCGACGTAGGTACCCTTGATGAGCGACTTGGCGGATTCCGCCAAGCGGCCAAAGGCGACTACGCGATGCCAATCGATGCGCGAAACCCATGCACCCGCTGCTTGCTTGTCCCTGTAGGAGCTCCTGGTTGCGAGCGAAAGGACGACGATGGATTGTTGGTTGGAGTTAGTATGCTCGAGTGCCTCTGCGCCGAGGAAGCCTTTGAGGGTGATCGTGTTTTTGTAGATGGGCATGTTGTTTCTCCGTTTCTGCCCTGATCTGCTCAGGGCACGTCTGGCAATGCGATGCGAGTGGGCCGGGTCCCAAGCCCAACATCTGCTTTCTCGGAGGAGACCTGCAAGACATCCGGGAGGCTTGGCCGCGCTTTTGGCTGGGAGACTGGTCGTGGGAGACCGGGACCGAAAGGGCCTCTGGAAGTAGGAGACGGCCCGTGCGCCGGGGCGCCGGATAAGCCCCACAGCCGCGCCCGAGTGCCGCATGGCGGAAATGAGAACATGTCTGAGACGACACTCGATCGTCTTCGGCACCCCGCAAGCATGCGAGTCCTGACGGAACCCCCACGTGGACCGTAGATGAGTTCGCGCGGCAACCGCTGGAACGGCAGCGACCCGCAGGTTTGTGGCCCGACCGCGAAGGTAGACAGTTCCGCGCATGACTACTGGAAGGCCTGGTCCTCTCGAAAATAAGTGATAGTCAATCCAAGCGGATTTACCGGAATCAGAGCGTTAGGCACACGATCTTTGACGACGAACACGAAATGGCCGAGATATCGTTCTCGCCTGGTCTCGGCGTGATCTAGGGCGGTGTAGAAGACCTTTTCAAACTCCACCGTGGCTTTATAAGGTGAGTTGCGGAGGTCCTCGATTGCGACGTTCCTTACATTGACTTCGATCTCATCGCCTTGGGCAGCCAGGAATGCCTCAATCGTCTTGTTTTTCTTGTTCTCCTCGATGGTCGCATCGACCAGTCGTCCGTCCAGGTAATAGAGCGATCGCGCGTAGTTCTCGCGTACGGTGGCCCGTACGCGGCTGTAATGACGCTGTACAAAATCCATTAGGAAGTAGCGGATCTCTGCCTCACGAGGCTGATATTGGAAGCTGTCGTAGGCGACGGCCTCGGCCCGACCCACGTCATCGATGCGAATGACGAGCGGCTTCAAGTGATGCAGCGCCTGCGACGTCGTCCGGAGGTTCAGCGCCGCCAGCGCCAGCGAAACCGCGGCTAGACACAGAGCAGCGACCTTCAAGTAACTGTTCGAGACCAGTGCCGTGCCAAATTGCTCAACGTAATGGCGCTTGGCGGCATTGAATTCCTCTGTGGGTGGCGGCAATAGGCCCGTAACAGGCATCAGGATCTCCTTGCGATCACTGGTTAAGCGGCACTGCGGATTCACCCGAGCGCCCAGCAAAGAGCGAGCTCACGAGCGAGGGAATCAGCTGTACTCCCCAGGTGAAAGCAATCAGCAGAAACAGTAGCGGCAGGAACAGCACGGCCAGGGTGGCGCCGTCGTAGGGCGGTGGATGAGAGTCCACAAAGTGGATCAGAAGCTGGCCGAAGACGAATATGTAGGCGTTTGCGACCACTGGGTAGAAGGCATACTGCAAGAGCGACTTAAGCCAGCCCCAGAAGAGCCATTCCATCTTGGGCACGATGAAAAAGGGAATGAAGATGGGGCCCAATAAGACGGCAATCGCTGCGGCGATGTAACCAAAAGCAATGACGACAAAGGAAGCGATCTCGGCGGCAGCGAGAGCCAGGATCGTAATCGCATAGCGGAGGATTTCCAGGGCATTGATGGCGATCGACAACCCCGGTTGTTCGGTCTCAAAGTAAATGGAGTTTAGTCGGTCCCACAACTCGGTGACGATGCCATTATTCAGTGCATTTGCCAGGTTTGTTCCCTGGTCGATGACGAGGTGATAGAAACTGACATCCAGCCCAGGAAGGGGGCGGTCGTAGAACGTGATCATCGCGAAGCCGAAGGAGATTGTCATTAACAGAGATGCGAAGTGATCGAGCTGGAACCCGAAACGGCCGGAAGCCGATGCCAGCGCGCTCTTCACACCGAACCAGACAATCAGGATGATGGCCAAAGCCCGAAACAGGTTTAACCCCAACGCCACGAATATGGCGGCATGCGTGGTCATCAAGTTGGTCAAGAACGCAACAAGATCGTTCATCGTCTCGGGCGGCATGACAGCGGCTCCCAATTCCGGTTGGTTTACGGCATGCGGTAAGCGAGCATGCGGGCGCTAGGGTCACCGGTCTGCGCGCGCAGCACGGACTGTTCTTGAGCCATGAACTGGATGTGACTGTTGATCGCCGTAGCTTCAGCGTCGCGCTTGCGCTTGGCGTCGATGATTTGCTGTTCCGCCAGTGCGACGAGCAGTTGGTTGGTGTCTTGGCCGTTGCGCAGAGCAATCAGGTTGGCGGCGTTGATCTTGTTGAGCACGGAAATCTCGGTGTTGAGGTCAGGGTCGGTCGAGAGCGAGTCGGTTTCGACGCTCTGGATGGCGTTCTCGACGTCGGGAGCGTTGGCGCGGAGCCGTCCGAGGAGATCCATTCCACTTTGGTTGGCTCCGTCTGCCAGCTCCACCGTAGCGTAGCTGGTTTTGATGCGATCAACCTGGTCGGCAGGGATGTTCGACAGTGCCGCACCATAAGCGTTCAGCGGCTGGATCGCCTGCTGATAGCCGTCGTTAACACCGTGGCCAGTATTGATGGCCGCAATCCACCCTCCCGTGGTCCCGTAAGTGTCGGTGGCTGACGAGTTGCGCCAGGGCGTGACCATGGCCCGATAGTGCGCGCGCAGATTGGCCGGAACCATCTTCGCCATCCAGATCATTTGGTTGTACTGCGCAGTGACCATCTGATAGGTCTCAACCAGTGCCGTATATTGCCGCTCCATCTGCGCCAACTGCTCGACCAGCTTTCCGAAATTGCTGGGATCAAAGACGATGTCGCCGAGTCCGAGCACGGCGAAGGCGGCAGGTGCGATCATTGCGGCAACAAGGGCGACAACGGCGATCTTGCGAGGTTTCGTGAGTTTCATTTTTCCGTCTCTCCTTCGTTTTGGAGTCCTTTGCGCTTGCTCTTCTTGCGTGCGTTTTTTCTGGGTTCCTCAGCCTTTGTACATCTTGATCGCGGCCGTGTTGGCCGCGCCGCTTGGTCTTGGCCGCCCTCTGTTCTGCTTCATGCCGACGAGCACGTTGCTGAGGTTGTCGCTCTTGTTCAGCCGGATCAGGGCTTTTCGCTGTTCTTGCACCCAGACAATCCGACAGCCAGCGCCACCACAAGGGCGAAGCCCGCCGCCTCATCGGTGCCCTCCTGCGCGGAAGAAAAGGAAAAGCCAAGTCACGATGCCGGCCACTAGTACCCAGCCGACTCCGCGAAAGAGGCAGCGATATAGCCAATGAACCGCTGATAGAGCTTCTTCTTTCTTATTCATAGATCCTCTGGCATGCGATGGTTCTGGTATACGGGAAGCAACAGGTCGCCGGATAAATAGATTTTCACCCGGTGCCCCTCGCGAATGGTTAAGGTTGGGAGCAGGTTGAGATAACGGTCGAGAATGCGCAGCGAAGATTGCGAAAGGCTATCCGCCACGCCTTGGCGATAAGCCTCGGTCGATGACTGCAAGACTCCCGCTCGCGTACCTGCCTCGGCTAGGCCGGCAATCGCTCCGATTGCGAGGGAGGCCCCGAAGATCTGGGCATAGTGATGATTGATCTGGTCACGCAGACCGGTCTCGCCAATCTGATTCAGACCTTTGAACTGATCGAGGCTTAGCGAATACCCATCGGGCATGATCACACGGTGAAACAGAACCGCTAGCCGCTCCTGCCCGACGGTGGTCACCCGCCTGGCTTCTCCGAGAATGCGGCTACCCTGCGGGATCAGCAGTTGCTGGCCATCGTGCGAGAAGACATTTATGGTCAGCATGCAGTTCACAGGACCTGCGAACGAGCCATTCAGCCGATTCGTCAGTACCGCCTCTAGAACCGTTCCTTCGAACAGGCGATACTGCTTGCCGTCGGATGGATTGAGGTCGGCGAATCGATCGCGGGCGTTCGTCTCCGTAGCGCTGGGCTCGCCGTGCTGGTTCGTTTGCCAGTTGCTCGGCTGGGCTTCCGATTCGGCGCCGGATAGCGAAGTGCCAAATGGAACGAACATTCCGTATGGCGTAGCACTGGGCAAAGTCGAACCTTGCGGCGGGGCCCCTGTGTTGGCATTCGGTGCAAGGTTTTGGGGAGTGGAGGCTTGATTGTCTTTGCGGTAACTGAGCGCAAGGTTCGATGCGAAAAGCGATAAATAAGCCCGTCGTCTGCGGTCGTTCTCGATACCGTTTTCGTCCGCGTGGCCCGCGGGGTAAGACCCATTGCCTGCCGCGGCGCCCGCAGGCTCGGCCCCGGTGGCGGCTACGAATTGTTGCTTAGTCTGGAGAAATTGAGCTTGTTCAGCGGCCAGCCTACGTGCTTGTTCGTCCAGCCGTTGGCGATACTCGGCAATCCGCGCTTGATTGGGATCGACCACGGCACTCGACGGCAACGCAGGCTTTGCTGCGGTCTTGGGGGCGCGGGACCCGGAGAAGGCAATTGCACCCACCATCACTACTGCAATCCCAGCGATCACCATTGCTTGCGTGTTCTTGGGCAAAATTCCCAGGGGCTTCGCTGCCCAGTTCTCAACCATCGCTGGAGTTTTTTGCTCTGCGTTCGGGGCTTGTGACATTCTCAAACTCCCAGTTGTCAACTCGCGTCAGGCTGCTGCATCAGGTTTCATCTTGGCCACGGCGGTCAACAGGCAACAGCCTTATTCTTGGCGAGTGAAATTCATTCTTGCTTTGCCGATGGTCAGATAGCCGGAGTCAAGAATCTTACCGACGATGTATGTCCGGTTTCGGTACTCGAAATTAATCAGGTTCGGCTTACCGTCCTTGATTTCGTAGAGCGAGGGTGTCTCCTGAGCATTGGCCCGGATGTAGGTGAATTTGTCGTCGTGGTAGATCGCGTCTACCAGAAACGGTTTCTTGCCGCGTTCAAACTGATAGACAAACTTGAGCCCCGTCGGATAATCACTGCGGAACTTTGTAACCTCTCGGTCAATTGCTGACTGGGCGGTGTTTTTCGTCTGGCGCGTCTCTTCCTTTGCCATCTCGATTTGCTGCCGATAGTCCTCGGCCTGGGCTGCCGAGACAAATCTGGGTGCGCCATTCAAAGCCGAAGTCATCGCTCCCTCTTTGGGCTCAACGAATACTTTGAGATCTGGCTCCACACCGGGACTGCCGGAGATTTCGTTCAACACAAACGAGTACACATTGCCGCTCGCGGTAATCAGGTTGAGATTGGTCTGCGAATTCGCTCTGGCCGGCTTCACATAGGCGAAGTTCTGCGTGCCGTTGACGATCCAGAACTCCTTGTCCCCGCAGGTGAAGTCCAAAATCTGCTCGTTCTTAGGGAGCACAATGAGCGTGGTGTAACGTAGTTTCGCCTTCAGTCGCAGCACGTCCCGCTCACCGTATTCAACGACGGTGGCCGAGAGCGCAGGAGGGGCGACTGCCCCTGCCTCGAATCGCTTGGCCGAGAAAGCGGCAGTCGCTGGGGGGGAGGGAGACGACTGGGCGGATAAGGCCGGACCACAAACCGCGAACATGAGAGTGAACGAATGAACCAATCTTGATTTCATGCTGTCGTCTCATTGGCGAGAATTTCCAATCCACGGTTGAATCCATGGCGCTCAAAGGCTTCGCGTCGACGCGCGTTTTCGTAGGGGCTGTTGGTATAAAGCCAATAACCCGTGGGGTCAACATGAAGGTTGACCACTTTGGCTAGATCTGGGCGTTTGATCAGAAATTGTTGCTTGGGAATGAGGCGAGCGATCAGCTCAGCCTCGGTCTCATTGAGATGGAATCGCTCGCGATATGCAGTGCAATCCATTCCAGCGTTAGCGAGAAATATCTTGGTCGCACACGACTCAACGATCACCGGCAATAGCTCGGATCGATAGAGATCGTCGCCTGATTGTGTGGCCAGGATCATGGCGGCGTTCTTCTTCCTCCACGTCTTCAGGGCCGCAACGACATATTGCTTAATGGTCGGGTTGTGGAAGAAGCGCCAGGCTTCGTCCATCACGAACACTTTGAAGGTGGTTGCCAAATCAAGGGCATGGACGGAGGCATTTGCCCGGTGCAGGATGTAGAACAGGAGCGGTTCCAAGACCTGCGGATATTTGTCCATGCCCTCGAAGTCGAAGCACTGAAACCGCGCCAAGCTAAGGTTGTCTTCAGGGTTGTCAAACAGCGAACCGTACTGACCGTCGCCAACCCATTTGTGCAGGTGTTCAGCCATGCGACGATTTACGATGTTCCGCAAGGTGAACAGTCGCCGCAGGCTGGGTTCGATCTGGTACAGGTTCTCAATCTGCTCGTAGAGATCGCGCTCATCGGCGCTGGTCATTTCGTAAGCGCTCGATTCGATCAGCACTCGAACAAACGAGTAGACGAAGTGCAGGTTCTCTTTCGTCGGCGGTAGGGAGAAGGGATTGATAGTGAAGGAGTGGGCCTCCACTCCCACCGGCAAGTAGCTGCCACCGAAGAGCCGGGTAAGGCTTTCGTACCCACCGCCCAGATCGAAGATGACGGTGTAGGGGCGGTATTTCTGCAAATTTGTCAGCAGAAAGTTCAGCAGGAAGCTCTTCCCCGCGCCCGTCGCACCGAGGATGAGGGTGTGTGCGTTGTCCTGGTAATGGAGGTTTAGGTAGTAGGGTGTCCCGTGATTGGTTTCAAGAACCGCAAGATACTCCTGGCCGAGGTGGCGGTTGTGGCGATCACCCGCATGCAGCGTGAATATCAGGGAAAGATCAGCGCAGTTGCCGTTCAGCAGGTACAACCGTCGCAGGTTGTATTGGCGATTGCCGGGCAACACTGCCAGCCAGGCATTCAAAAGATTGTAGCGTTCCTCGATCACGGTGGCGTCTTGGGTGGTGAAGACCTTGACGCATTCGGCGACGGAGCGGTCGAGCGCGGTCCGGTTCAGGTCGTACAGGATGGCCGTCATCGACCATTCGCCAAAGTAATTGCCGTTTACCTCCATCTCCCGCAGTGATAGACCGAGTTCGTTAGCTAAAGACTCGTCGGCATCGTCCACTAACAGGTGACGGTCCGACGGCGGCCCGTCATGGAGGTAATTTGCTAGTGATGTTTTGCTGTTGTGGAAATGCCGACGTTTGCTGCGGATCAGCGTGCGAATCCTGGCATTGCTGGCCCTTTTCCATTCCGTGGCCACGATCACGTTCGCTGACAGCTCCAATAACGCGTGGAGCATGTGAGAAAAGGTCTGGGCAGGCGGTTCGGTTACGCCCAGAACCTTCACGTAGCAGTCGTCCAGCCGAAGATGGTCGCGATGGCATTCAAGTGATGAACCTGCCAGTTGCTGATCAACGAAGAGGTCATATTTCAGCCGCATGTGATCGGTGCGGTAAGGTGCGTAGTTGAGCAATCGGCCGAGGAATCGGAAGGCTTCGTCTTTGGTTAGCCGCTCGGCATTCACCAGGTCTTGGAGCTGCACCAGGAAGCTCGTCACCTTGGAGGAAAGTACCTGCTGAGCCAGGTTTAGTTCCGATTCCAGAACCGTAAACTGCGCTGCGGAAAGAAAGCCTTTCAGAAAGTGACCAGGACTTCGAACCAATTGGCTCAGGCGATTCTGGGAAGCGGCGCGTCGCCGCCCCCAGCCCTCATAAATAAGGACAAAGTACAGCTCTACCGAATAAAGACTGTCTGCTTTACGCTGTAGGAACCCCATCCGGCCCTGGATGGCACGATCGACCACGGGTAGGTCTGGGTACTCCCTATGGGGAATCGTTGGTCTGTTTCGCTTGAGCAAATATTGGTACAGGCGAAATTCGTCACTGAGGCTGCGCAGCGCCGCTTCAAAGCGGCGGGCGAATGCGTCGACCTGGGAATGATCGAGGCATTCGCAATCAATTCCCTGAACTCGCAGAACCACTCCAAGATCGCCACTCTTGGTCAGGAATGTGTGCTCATCAATGAACGAGAAAACATTGAGGAGCGCATTGAGCGCACCCGCGATTTGATGCTCCTTCCTTATCTCACTGACCTGGCGCGGCATCATCGAAGAACCTCGACCCGGAACCGTTCCCGTTTCCCAGCGTCATACTGCGGTTTGTACTTTGCGGAATTGAGCAGAATGCGAAGCATCTGAATGTCTGTCACCGTGGCCCAGCGAGCTGCAAGGAAAAGGGCCGAGAACATGACGATTCCGCTCACGAGGCTCCCGAAGAAGTTGAAGGTCGCGCCGCCCATAATCAATGCGAGAAAAAACAATCGCCGCTCGGCTCCCCAAATGGTCAGCGGCTTGTTGATGGCGCGGTAGACGGGACGCACTTGGACTTCGTTCGACATGGTCGCAATCTCCTCATGAACGCTACGGAAACAGCCATGCCATGAAATTCACGGCGCCTATGGACATCCCAACCCCAAAGATGATGCCGGCTAGCGTGCGCTTGGACTGCCCCTCACCAAACGCGAAGATCAAACCGCCGACCACAATCGCGACCAACGAAAGCCCACGCGCGATGGTCGAAGTGAACGCCGTCTGCAAAACCTGCACCGCATTCTCCCAAGGAGAGCCGCCGGCTCCCTGCGCATAGAGTGGTGCCGCTGTCAAGAGAATGCACGCCGCGATCAATGCGGGTTTCGATATCGCGGGCTTTAGATTGCGGATTGCGATTTGTCGTGGGTGGCGAATTGTGGAACCCGGAAAACCCTGATGCACCTTTGGCCTCCTCGAATCATCACGACCGAATCGGATGATGCTGCCGAGAATAGCGGGTGAGAACTCCGAGTTCTTCCGGCGCTTTAATCGCGATGTCGAATTCCATGAAAAAATGTAAAGTCCTCCAACGTCCGTGTAGGATTCACTGCGAGGGGTGCGCAAGGCGGGCCGCGCAATTCAGAGCTCCAAGGCAAACTGGCCGAGCCGTACGTCGAAGACGAAGTGCGAGCCGTGCGTCTACAGCGAGGAAGCTATGGTTTGCAGACTTATCGTCTCTAGGAGCTTGGAGGGAATTCCCAGCCCAATAGAACACTGGCGAAGTTCAGAGTCTGGTGAAGCCGTCGGGGGTCCACTGTTCTGAGCCAACTCCGTTGTGGACGAAGAAGAGGCCGTCGGGGTCGTATTTCTTTTTGATTTGGGCGAGGCGGGCGTGGTTGGTGCCCCAGTAGGAATGCTCAAAGTCGGACTCGAAGAAGTTGCTTTCGGAGAGGTAGGCTCCGCCGTTGGAGGCGACGGCGCGGAGTTCGTTCATGCAGCGGTGCACGGTGGCCGCGGCCTTGCGGCCCTTTGCAACGTCGGGCTCGTGATTGGGAATTCCGGGATACGCGGGGCCCTGGCCGTCGGCGACGATGGCGAGAGCAAAGGCACCGCACACCGAGGGATTCATAGCGGTGTCTCTTGCAGCCTCGATGGCTTCCGAAGGCGAGCCTGCGAGCCCCTTATTAAAATGAAGCTCCACCTCGCTGAAGCGGGAAGCCGAGAACAGTGCGTTGGCCAATTTTTCTTGTGAATCGTCCTGCAGCAGTGATGCGGGCATCCAAAGCGACTCGAAACCCCAGACGACCCAGCCGACTTGGCCGGCGTCGCCGTTCCACCAGACGTTGATTGGGCTGGCGCTTGAGCGGGAGTCTGCCTTGAAAACGTCATGGTGATGTTCCTTGCGCCAGTCAAGGTCCCACCAATGCCGGGCGGGCATGCTGCCGATTTCGGGCTGAGATTCGATCGTGTAAGCGGTGGAAGACTGCGCCAGCCAATTGAGGAACGGCTGCCAGACTCCTCGCGATTGCTCCGTGTCCAGTCCAAGATGAACCATGCTGATTCCGAGCTTGTTGTCTGGAGAGAAGTGCGCTTGTTCGCCCCAATGATCGTTGAAGAGAGCTTCGCGGTAGAAACCAACGAAGTGGCGGATCAGACGGCGATAGGCGTCATCTGAAGAAGCTTTGACGATGAAATTGGCGCCGCCGGCAAGTTCTGGAAGATCTCGCACGCGCAGGGTTAATTTGCTGATTGCGCCGAAGGTGCCACCTCCGCCTCCTTTCAGAGCCCAGAACAGATCCGAATTGGTGCAAGCGTTCGCGATTCGCACTTTGCCGTCGGCGGTAACGACTTCGGCTTCAAGGAGGCCAGCGGCGGCCATGCCGTAATGCTTCGAGAAGCTGCCGAAACCGCCGCTTTGAATTAGGCCGGCGACGCCGACGGTGGTGCAGCCGCCGCCTTGAACGTAGCCGCCGGCCTTGGTGGTGACGGCGTCGTAGGCTTGCAACCAAATTGTTCCAGAGCCGACAGTGACGGCCCGCTGAGGAGCCTGAGGGGACTTGCAACCACGAGCAACGAAATCATGCTGGATGGTGACGTCATGCATATGACGTGTCCAAATCAGGAGAGAATCGGGTGCGTTCGATGTGCCTTGATAGCTGTGGCCACCCCCTTTTACGACCAGGCGCAAATTGTTTTCGCGGGCAAAATCCACGGCGGCAGCGATGTCGTCGGCGTTTCTTGCAGCGACGCCGTAGACACTGGGCTTGGCGGCCCAAGCGTCGACCCAGCCCAAGGTTTGGGTTATACCGGGGTTGTCGCCAATATAGTAGGGGTTTTTCAAATTTGCGAAGACAGTCTTGCAGTCCGCGCTCTGGAACGAGGACGTGCATACCTTTATCGGAAAATCGACCTGGATCAGGTTGCCGCCAACCGCCTCGTTGAGGCGCTTCCACGCTTCTTTGGAGGGCCAACCCGGGTCGGAAGGACGTACTCGGCGAATGGCGGGACTTGCGAACGGGCCGCGTGGCCACAGCCGCGAAAGTGATGCTGCCCCGGATACCTTCAAAAACTCTCTTCGGTTCAATGTAGCTACACCTGCCTCCTGAGCGTCACCCGGAGAGTCGTCCATCTCGATGGTTGTCAACAAATTCAACCATGACGCACCGTGGGAAGCAAGGGCTCGCTTTCGGCGCCAACGGCAACGTTGGTCTCCGCCCGGTAGTAAGCTCGACCTTAATCGCGGGATCAGTACCCTGAAGTCGCTAGCCTTGGTCGGAAACGCCTCGGGCAGGACACTTCGCAAAGGACTGACACTCGATCCGAGGCGTTTTCGATCAAGGCTAGCGACCCCACTCCAAATGCCAACCGAAGAGTTGGCGGCCATCGGGGGCTGGAGATCGGGAAACGCTCCTCGACTGGATAGGATCGATCCGAACCCCCCGGGAGCCTTACTCTCGGCTGCGGATTGTAAGAGCCATCTTCACGGTGCTGGTTCGTGCCGCTAGCAATGGAGTTATGCCCTTACTTCCTTTTGAATGCACATCAGCGCCCCTCGAAATGAGTAGCTTGGTCACCTCGGCCTGGTCACAATTGACGGAACGCCGAAGGGGAGTGTCGCCGAGACTATCTCGCGCTTCTATGTTCGCGCCACAGTCTAACAACGCCTCGGCGACATCAACGCTACCTCGCCGAGCCGCCATGTGCAGTGCCGTGCAGTGCTTCACTCCATCCTGGGCGTCCACGTTTGCGCCAGCTTGAACCAGGACGCGCACTACGGTTGCACCTGCCTTCACCCTGCACTCGTTGCCCACGCAATAAAGAGAAGTGTGTCCGCCAGCATCGGTGACATTGGGGTCCACGCCAAGACGCAGAAGCAACTCCACTGTGGTTACATCGCCCGCAGCGGACGCGGCGTGCAACAGCGTGCGACCACTGTAGCGTTCCCGTGCGAGATCGGGAGCGTCGAGCAGCTTTTCCCGCACGTAGTTAAGCATCCCTCTGTCGCCGTTGCCAATCATCAGCGCGAGCAGGGCCGCAAAGACAGAGGAGTTGTGCTTAAAGCAGGCCTGTAAAGTAGGACTCTCCGCCAAGACGATGGCGCCATCTGCATCGCCACGGCGAACAGCGGTCACCGCCTCGTCGAGCCCACGCTGCGCATCCCATCGCCGCGCGATTTCCTGGTGGATATGATCCTGGGGCGGATCGGTTCGTTCCAGCGAAACAGGGGACACCCGCTCTTGGTTGACAACATATGCGGACGCTTGCCCAAAGAATCCGCGCAACGCGCTGCGCACCGGCTCCTCGATTCGGACGTCATCGAGAGCCCTGAGCATGTTCTTCATCCATGCATCCCTTTCCTTGGGCCCGATCTCAAAACGAAGATGCGATTCGCGTAGGCTCAGCCACCACCGGCGCTCCGCATCCTTGCTCGGGCCACCGAGGAACTGAGCCAGGAACGCGGCGAACTCTTCCACGGCGCACTTGAGAGTCTTTCCTGGAAAGAGAGGACGGAGCAGAGGATCCTGTTCCACGCGGGCATAAAACAGCGCTGAGAGTTTGCGGCATGCCGCTGTTCCGCCAACAGCTTGATACAGGTTGGAGGCCTGCGCACCTGTCTGTGCAGATGGATTGGAGTGCCTTCTAGCCATGACACATTCTCTCGCACCGTCGCGAGATTCGGTAGGTCCACGCTGGGCATTTTCCGCCCGAGGGCTACCCACACGTCAAGTGGTTGAGTAACTGTTGCACCGCCGAGGCGACGTACGCCCATCCGGGCGCGGATCGGTCCTGGTTACGGCGGAGCACGTGGTGGCTGCTCAATGGCGGACGGAATTGGTGGCCGCAGCGCATCAGTATGAACGCGTGCGACGCCGCGATGGTGCATCGCGCTGGGGCATCTTTCATGATACTCAGGTTGCAGATCGATATTTGGAGATATTCCTAGTTGATTCGTGGGCGGAACACTTCCGTCAGCATGAGCGGCTGACACAGGCGGATCGCAAGCTAGAGCAGAACCAGTACAGCTACGTGCTCATTGAACCAAATGTGCGACACCTCATCGCGACGAATGGAGATGAAGGCGATGCTGTTGTTTCGCCGCCATGGTTCTCATCGCAGCACCGTGATCGACTTCAGCGAGGAAGTGCGTCCTCGCGCATGACGCACTCCTCGTATCACTGTCTTCGCCACCCATTCGGGGCCTGCGTGTGGCCCTATTTTGGGATCACGGATACACCGGTGGTAAACTGCGCCTATGGCCACTAAAAAGAAAACCAAGAAAAAGCACAGAAGAGTGAAAAAGACTGCCGCGAAGAACGTGACACCAGTCAAGAAGCTGGTTAGAAAGAGACTGGCTAAAAAGAAAGTCTCCTCGAAGAAGAAATTGGCCAAGAAGAAGCCCGCTCTGAAAAAGGCGGCGGTGAAAACGAAGGCCCTCGCCAAGAAAGGAGCCGGTGCTAAGACTCCGCTTGCGGTCAAGAAACCGGATTCGGGCGGAAATCAGAGCTTGGATACGGGGACATTCCCAACCCAACGACTGAGGTCTCGGTCGGCAGGGCAAGCGGGAGATTTGCAAGGACTATCTAACGTCGAAGGTGCAGATTCGGAGAGTGTGGACGAGTTAATCGAGGAAGGAAACGCCTTCGAGGCCGACGTCGTCTCGGGTGTGGAAAGCGCCGCGGACGCCGACGAGAAGGAAGTTCGTACGCATGAGGTGCCCGAGGACGACGTTCCCGGCGAATATCTGGATAAAGAGTAAAGCGGCCGTCTCGGTTCAAAACTCGCGGTACAAGGACGTTACGTATCCGCTTGGGGAGGAGGCCTTGCCGGCGGGTGAGACGGCTCGGTTCCGCCCCTTGACGAGTTCGGACCGCGAAGAACCAAGGGTACCAGCTGCTAAGAATGGCGGTCTGGCGCAGCGCCTTCCTAAGTGCCAATACTAGGTTGAACGGTTAATACGACTTTCCCTCGCGCATGTCCTTCTGCCAGATAACGGAGAGCTTCCGCCGCCTCGCTCAACGGGTAACGTCTATCGATGACCGGCGCAACTTCTCCGGCTTCCAGAAGATCCTTCAGAAAAACTAAATCCTTCTGGTTTATATTCGCTAAAAAGAAACCCATCTTCTTGCGCCCGAGTGACAGTAATGGCCCCAGGAACAGCGCTTGGAGAATCCGAACCACACCACCCCCGGCCGCGATATAAATTCCGTCCTGACTCAGCGCACGCCGGTAATCGAAAATCGAATGATGAGCGTTCGCGGCCAGGATCAGATCGTACCGCTGCCCGCTCCGCGCGAAATCTACCTGGGTGTAATCGATGACATGGTCTGCGCCAATCGATCGCGCCGTGTCCACATTCCTCGTGCTGCACACAGCAGTGACTTCAGCCCCGAACGCTTTGGCAATCTGCACCGCAAATGTACCCACACCACCAGACGCGCCTTCAACAAGAACCTTGTGGCCTGGCTGGATCCGTCCCTTGTCACGAAGACCCTGCAGCGCCGTGCTTGCCGCGATTGGTACCGCGGCCGCGTCCTCAAACGATAGGTTGGCTGGCTTCGGCCCCAATTTCTCTTCGATAGCACATACATACTCGGCAAACCCCTTCCCTTCGAAACCTGTTACCCCGAACACCTCGTCGCCTGGCTGAAATTGCCTTACGTTTCTGCCAACCGCTTCCACTCGCCCGGCGATATCACAACCGAGGACCTTGTGTTTTGGTGTGCGCAGTCCCGGGATCACGCGGTTCCACGGCGCGCCTTTCATTAAGAACAAGTCCAGGGGATTCACCGATGCCGCGCAAAGCTTGATCATGACCTCATTGTCCGCGGGCGTAGGTGTTGCTACCTCCGCGAACTGCAGCACCTCTGGTGATCCGTATTGTGTGCGTACAATCGCTTTCATAAATGCTCTTCAAGATTGCTTCCACCGCATCGTGCTGGGTTGTTGTACACCACGACGAGCGAGCTTAGCGGGAAGTATAGGACAGACGCGACGGTTAAACGCGCAAGTGTCCATGAAAGGTAAGCGAGATTTGTGACTCAGGCAGACCAGCATTCCGCGATTACAAAGCCTTCGCCACCTCGACTGCGGTTTCGAGCTGTGTATCCCCGTCCTTGCCACGTTAAGGTACGCGGCAACCGGCAGGCCAAGAATGTATCCGTGACCAACCTCGGCTTCGGGGTTAAACCACTCTTGCTCGCCAGCTCAGCTTTCAATACCCAGCTCGGATGGCGCGTGTTCGATGGCAAGCATGGGAATGACAGTGTTCAACTTTACCAGGCGTATAAGATCGTCAACGCGACGGGTCGGATTGGATACTACGAATTTCACGCTCTTGCGCAAAGCCCATTTAGCAATTGTGGCCAAGGCACCTAATCCACGGGCGTCGATTGAATGCACTCCTGCTAGATCAAGAGTAAGGCGGTCACAGTTCTGCATGAAGAATATCGCTCTTAGAAGAGTGCCTTCTTCACTCCAGAGAAGTCGGCCGTGACAGAAGACGATCATGCTTTTCCCCACGGACTCAAGCGTCAGGTGCAACCCACCCACCTACTTTCCATGGCTCGGCCATTTATTGACTTCGGCAGGTGGTTCTGGCAGCGCTCACGCTTACCCTTGGGGTCGAACCGCTAAGCCATACTCCACTATGGATGGTTGGCGGGGCCGACCGCTGATCAGGCTTGGCATAGCAGTTCGCAATCATGCAGATTCCGGCCGTGGCATGAGTTCCAATCCGATCTGCGGTTTTAGTCCCATTGTCTCCTCCCTCGATTCCGGTTCGGAGATCTCGAAGACGGAATCCAGACTTGTAAGCCTCAATACTTGGCCCGCAGGCAAGGAAGGGCCCACCAGCCTGAGATAAGTACCAGCCGCCTGGAGCGATACCAGGGCGCCTATTCCCGCCGCATCAATTGCAGTTACGCCGCTGAGGTCCAGAATGATGTCTCGCCCATGTTGCTGAATGACCGCGCACAACAGCACAGTTTCCTGGCCGCGGACGAGTCTGCCCTGACAGCGCACAGTCACCACGCCGCGCGCACTTTCAACGGTTACGTTCAAAACAGTTCAATCCTCTCGTGGACCATCGCATGAAGAAAGGCTAACCCAACTGGAGAAATAACGCGGATAGGAACTGTAAGACGCGTGTATGGATTTGTATGGCTCAATGCTTCTGGCTGGTGAGCCTTAGAGGGCGTAACAAAACCCGCACGATGACGACGTTCGTGCCTTTCGTGTGGGAGGTACCTTCGGCGGTTATGACCGTCCCGCTGCTGCCCGACGCACTGTGGAATCTCATCGAACCGCTTCTGCCTGTTCCACCGCCGCGACCGAACGGTGGACGACCGCGCGTTCCTGATCGCGCCAGTCTCACCGGCATCCTTTCGTGCTACGCAGCGGGATTCCGTGGCAGATGTTGCCGAAGGAGCTGGGCTGCGGATCGGGGATGACCTGTTGGCGACGCCTGCGCGATTGGCAGCAGGAGGGCGTCTGGGATCAAATGCACTTCGCACTCTTGAATTGGCTCGCGCTTGACGGTGACATTGACTGGTCGCGTGCCATCATTGACAGTTGCCTGGTGCGGGCGATGTGTGGCGGCGCGAAAACGGGGCCGAATCCCACCGATCGCGCAAAGCGCGGGAGCAAACGGCATTTGTGATGGCCAAGGCATTCCGCTTGCGGTCCGCGTGACCGGCGCCAATCGGAACGACTCGCAAGAAGCCCTCGCCCTGATCGACGCAATTCTGCTGCAGCAAGGCGAACGCGGCCGACCCCGGTGCCGGCCGGTCTGCGTGCTCGGCGACCGGGGTTGCGACGCGGCAGCCATCCGGCGCGGGTTGCGCGCGCGTCACATCGTGCCGTTGCTGGCCAGGCGTCGCACCACGCACGGCAGAGGTCTTGGGCGATGGCGGTGGGTCGTCGAGCGGACGTTCGCCTGGCTGAATCAGTTTCGACGTCTCCGCGTCCGGTACGACAGACGGGTCGATATCCACGAGGCATCTCTCTCGCTCGGCTGTGTGTGGATTTGCTGGAAGTCGCTGCGCAAGGACTGGATTACAGCCTGAACGCTCATTCCTGTCGCCGTGCTGACGCTGGCCCGCCCAGTACGTCGAAGTAGAAGCTCGTCCGACGGTGCGCTCGGTTCGCTTCAACAGTGGCTATACCTCTTCGGCAGAGAGGATGTCGTTCTCAGAGTCGCAACGACCGACAAGCGAGACCCAGACTGGTGGGTGATCGGCGGCGGCACGCCTATGAACCTCTACAGCGTTAGGCAGTACCCCGATCCGGACGCCGCCTACCTCAGGCAGCCGCCGCCGATCTGCTCCTTGGTCTCCGCAAACCGGCCGTCAGAAATCAGGACCTTGCCATCGCGAACCTGGACGGTCGTCACGTCGCTCGTCGGGCGTAGACGCGCGCTCGCTCTTAGCAGAGCCTCGGTCGCTTAGCCGCTAGTCATCCAGGCTGCCCATGGTCAAATTGACGGTAGTTCCCGTCATCCCGCTCGCCTTATCGGAAGCCATGAAGACCGCCACGTTAGCCACCTCCGCGAGCGTCATGACCCGTCGCGGGTGGGTCGTCCTTGCGAGGTACTCTTGGAACTGTTCATAGGTTATTCCCGATCTCTTGAGCTCGAAGACATCCTTCATCGTGGGCGTCTCCGGAATGCCGTGTGGTCGCAGACCGACCACGCGAATGCCCTGAGGCGCGAGCTCGGCGGATAGGTCTCGAGTGAGTGCCTCCTTGGCGGCCATCGCGGGACCATAGCCTCCGTTCAATGTGGTGCCCGTCCGCGAGGGGAGTGCGGTGACGGTCATGATCACCCCCGATTTGTTCGCGACGATCCGCCGGGCCGCCATGCGTGCGGTCAGGAAGTACGACGTCGTGCCCGCTTCTGCGCCAGCATCTTCCGCTCGGGCCGGAGGTTCGACCTCGTGCGGACGAGAGCCAACGGTCAGCCGGCGTTCGGAGCCTACCTGCGCGCCCCTACCGGCATCCGCCACGGGATCGGCCTCATCGTCCTCACCCTCACCGGCGACCGGATCTGCGCCATGACCCGCTTCGATAACAGCGTGCTCCGATGGTTCGGGCTACCGCGATCGCTCCCGAGCCGATAGCCAGCTTCCGAGCGGTGGATGTGCGCGGCAGCGAAGGGCGTAGTGCATTCGAGCGCGGATCCTTGGCCCGGCCGACCCGCGCGCGTTGTCAGAAAATGGCCGAGGGAGCGTTCCGATAACGCGGCCAGAGAAGGCGGCCATGCATCCTCCTGCGGAGGTGCGAAGCTTAGCAGATCTTGCCTCTCAGCGCGCTATTAGTAGCGACTAAGTAGTGGCTTTTAATGCGCTCGAGGCGCGCGTCGATTTCCAACACACCGGAAAAGCCCACCGACGACCCAATACGGTGGTTGCTTACGGTGAGCGGTCGCGGTTGGGTTTTGATACAGCCTCTGATGGTTTTGCCGTATACCTTGAGTAAGAGAAAGAGACGATCCGGGAGGGATCCAGTCCGTGACGATTCAATCCCCTATAGGGGGCCCGAACCCACGAGGGCCTATTCATCGCCTATCTGTCAAGGTGTTCCTTTGGTTTTGGCTCACGGTCCTCGCGCTGTTCGCCATCTTTTTTGCTAGCCGCACGCTCGGCAGTCGATTGCTTCCAGGCACCGACGTCATTGCAGCCTTCGCTCCCAGGGTGGCGGATGAGGCGGCACATGCGTATGAATTTGGAGGTCCACAAGCGTTTGAGCAATTCCAACGAGGACTGATGGGGAACTCCGAGGGTGACCTCTATCTGATTGATGGATACGGCAAGGATGTTTTGTCGCGACCGATTCCCCCCGAAAGCCTGTCTATTGTACGGGCCGCCCGAAGTGACGGAGGAATTATGGCCCGCTACGGGCTCCGCTCGCGCAGCGCATCTTACCGATTCACTTCGCCTTCAGGGCATCCCTACGTTCTTCTCCTCCACGTTCGCTTGAACCTGGGAAAATTCCTGGAAACTACAGCTGGAGGGCTGCCGTTCTTCGGCGTGGTCTTGCTCGTGGTCCTGCTCATGGTGACGCTCTTCTGTTTCTGGCTCGCGCATCACATTGTTGCTCCGATTCAGGGGATTCAATCTGCTGCGAGAAGGGTGGCGACGGGCGACCTGAGCGTGAGAGCACCGGTCGAGATATCCAAACGACACGACGAACTGGCTTTTCTGGCGGTGGATTTTGATGCCATGGTGGAAAGGATCAGCGTCCTGGTACGTTCTCAAAAAGATCTGTTGAGCACCGTTTCACACGAGCTGCGCTCACCTCTCACGCGCATCAACATGTCTTTGGCCCTTTTGCGAAAGCAGTCGCCGCCAGACTCCGACGACCTATTGCAACGGATGGAACGCGATGTCGAGCAGGTTGATGTTCTGATGGGACAGCTTCTGACGCTCTCGCGCTTGGAAACGGGTTTATCGTCCGATGAGAGAGAAAAAGTGGACTTGTCTCAATTGGTTCAGGAAGTAGTGGCTGACGGCGGTTTTGAGGCGCGCTCGTGCGGCAAGTCTGTGCGGATGGAAGCGGCAGGCGAGATTTTCATCGAGAAGGCGGACCAGCAGGCCTTGCGCAGCGCATGTGAGAATATCATCCGCAACGCGATTCGCTTCACACCACCAGGCACTCATGTGGAGGTGGTTCTGAAAGCCGAGATCCGGAGTGATTTCCCGCAGGCTGTTCTTTCAGTGCGTGATTACGGTCCGGGCGTCCCTGAAGAGGCTTTGCAACAAATCTTTCAACCATTCTTCCGGGTAAAGGCACCACCTGGCCCAAAGCGAAACTATGGGACGGGCCTTGGCCTTGCGATCGCTCTTGAGGCGATTCGTCAACACCGCGGCACAATCACCGCCTCGAACGCCAGCCCGACTGGCCTCGAAGTTAGAATCATGCTGCCGACTTGCTCGCTCTAGGTGTCACTCGTCGTAATCGTAGACGTCGCGACGTATGCGAAAACGTTGCCCGACGATCAGACTAGACTCTGATAGAACACAGCCATCAGCGCGGCCAAGCATACAAATAGCCAACCCCCCGTACACTCCGGATTCTTTCCCCACCGTTCGTCTGCGGCCCCAACTTCTGACGAAGATTGCTTACGTGAAGATCAATGCTTCGATCAAAAGGCGAAAATTTCCGGCCCAGAACGCGCTCGGCCAGGGCTTCCCTGGAAAGCACGTGTCCTGGCGATTCCAAAAATGCCTGCAGCAGATCGAACTCTGCCGAGGTCAAGCGCAAATACTTTCCCGACCTTGATGCAGAACGTCCGGCCAGATCCAATTCCAAATCGCCCGACCGGATTGAGAGTGGCCGCGGCGGGCTGCCTTGCTCCGACTGCCAACCGGATCTGCGGAGAATGGCGCCAATGCGCGCAATCAATTCACGCGGGCTGAATGGCTTCGCCAGATAGTCGTCCGCTCCCATTTGCAGGCCCAAAACACGGTCAAACTCGTCTCCTTTTGCCGTGAGCATCAGTACAGGGGTACGCACGCGCGCGCGCAATTCTCGCAGGACGTCGAAGCCCTTGATATCGGGCAACATGACATCCAGCACGATCAAGTCGTAGTTGCCGCCTATCCCTGCCTGCGTGCCTTCGGCGCCGGTATGCACGACCGATATCACGAACCCCTCAGCCTCCAAGTACCGTTGCACGAGGTCACACAGATCCGGATCGTCGTCTACGATCAGCAGGCGCGCGTGCTTACTCATCGTTTCCTCTTGCCCAGCAACTTGCAGCATGTGTACGCCCGCACATTAGAAGCCGGATCCGCGGTTTACTACTTTCGAAATTGCCCCAGAGTGTCGGGCCCGTCCGATGGCAATAATAGCTGACGCCGGACCGCTCATTGATTGAAGGATGCGGCCAGGAGATGATCCGTTACAAATCCTGACACAAAACCAACTTTTCCCGACGGCACGGCCTGACTTCGTCCAACAGAATGGAGCTCACCAGGCAAGGGAACGCCCCTTCTGGATCGACTCTCGTTGGGGTCGAATACAACCTCCATGAAGCAAACTGAACTGCAATCAACTCGACAAACTAGTCCGCGTGCAGTCAGCGCCACGAGGTTCGCTTGTGGGGGAGAAGTCTCTCCATACGCCTGGACGCTTGTCGCTTTGCTCTCTCTGGGTGGATGCTTCGAGATCTACAACCTAGCCCTTACCGCCACTCTCAGCCCGGGACTGATTCGAAGCGGGATCTTCCATGAAGACGCACGCGGGCTCTGGGGACTTACGGACCAAGCCAGCTTTGCCGCTGCAACCTTCGCTGGACTCTTTGTCGGCAGCGCTGTATTGGGGGCTTTCGCCGACAAATTCGGGCGCCGCACGATCTTTACAGTCTCGATGCTCTGGTACTCGGTAACTACTCTGGGCATGGCACTCCAGCGTTCAGCCGTTGGCATTGACGCCTGGCGATTGTTCACGGGTATTGGCCTTGGGTTGGAGCTGGTGACCATTGATACTTACATTGCCGAACTGATGCCGGCCAGCGTTCGTGGAAGAGCTTTCGCTTTCAACCGGTGCATTCAGCTGATAGCTATCCCTGTAGCGACCTTCCTGAGTTGGCTGTTGCTGCCCCGTGACCTGTTGGGCGTCGCTGGTTGGCGATGGGTTGCTCTTGTCGGGGCGCTCGGGGCGCTGGTCGCTTACTACATCCGGCGTCAGGTGCCGGAATCACCGCAATGGCTTCTGCAAAGAGGCAGACTCGAAGAAGCCCAGGCCGTGCTAGACAAGATCGGAATGAATTCAGATGGTTTAGTTGCTCATCGTCCGCAGGATCCAGGCTCCGCTGATCAGGAAGTCCCGGCATATACCTCCTTCTCTTCCCTCCTTCGAAATCCCTATTTACGTCGTACGCTGGTGCTGATCGTATTGAACATTTTCCAAGCCAGTGGGTTCTACGGTCTGGTGAACTGGCTGCCGACACTTCTCATCTCTCGGGGCTTTACGATTCTCCGCAGCCTGCGATACACCTTCATCATTTCAATCGTCTATCCACTCAGCCCACTCCTGTTTGTTCCCATAGCCGACAAAATAGAGCGCAAGTGGCACATCGTTCTGGCTGCCGGTTCTGCTGCCGTCCTCGGATTGTTCTTCTCGCGCCCGACCGGCAGCCTCACGCTGGTCACGCTGGGAATACTGCTGACGATATCGAATAATTGGCTCTCCTTCGCCTATCACGCCTACCAAGCGGAAATGTATCCGACATCACTGCGCGCCCGTGGCGTTGGCTTCGTTTATTCCTTCAGCCGCCTGTCGACTGTTGTTTCGAGTTTTCTGATCGCGTTGCTTTTGCGGCGGTTTGGCCCCTTCGGTGTCTTTGCGTTTATCGCGTGCAGTATGGCGATCGTGGTTGTCACAGTCGGATTTTTTGGCCCTCGCACAAGGGGCCACCGCGACCTAGGAGTAACAGTTACATCAATCTCGTGAAGGAACAATTCGTACACCAATCAGCAGGGGAATCGAGGATGGGAGTTCAGACCGGGCGCAACCCGCTCACGGTGGTAGGAGTGCTGTGGACGACGCTGGTGGTGTTCCTCGCTGTCGGCAGCATTGTTCTGGCCTACCTCATCTATCCGGCCAGGCCCGCTCGCTCGCGCTTCATGGGTTTTGATGGATTCATCATGCTGCCGAAGGGCGGGGTCCTAAGTGTCCTCGACTATCTCACTGTGGACGAGCGTGCTTTGCTGGTCGCTGGTGAATCGACAGGAAGCGTCTTCAAGATCGCAATGGACGCGGGGCCGCGCGGAAGGGGCGAGACCGTGATGGAGTTGCGCGGTGCTTCCAACGTCCATGGGATAGCGTTCGCGGGAGAAGCTAATATCGCATTCGTTACGCGCAGTGGGGCCAATACTGTGGACGTGATCGACCTGAATCGATCCCAAGTCGTTGCCAGCATCCCTGTCGCCGATGATCCCGACGCGATCATCTATGACAAAGATTCCAACCTGATCTACGTCGCCAATGGCGATGCCAAACTTGCAACTTTGATCGATCCAGACCGGCGGACAACCATCGCAGCGATTTCGCTGGGCGCCAAACCCGAGTATGCAGCGATAGACTCGCTCGGCGGATTGCTCTATCAGAACCTCAAGGACACCGACTCAGTTGCGGCAGTTGACCTTATCAGGCGTGTAGTCGTCGGACAATGGCCGCTCCCCTCATGCGAGGGTCCAACTGGTATGGCGATCGATTCGAAACGCCGTCGGCTGTTTGTGGCCTGTTCAGGAAATGCGACCATGGCGGTGTTTGACATGGAGCGGCACCAAGTCATTGCCTCTTTAAAGATCGGCGGAGGCCCGGATTCGGTCGCCTTCGATCCATCGTTGCACCGTATCTACTCGGCAGGCCGTGCCGGAAAACTCACCATTGTCCAGCAAGATGCTGCGGACTCATATCGCGTATTGGATCAGATTCGTACTCATTATGGAGCGCACACTCTCACCGTGGATCCTGTTTCTCACAGAGTTTACGTGGCCTATGCCAGCCTCTTTGTACGCCCGAGGGTCGCCGTGTTCTCGCCTTTGAACGTCGGTGGATCTTGATCTAGTTCCCGATTTGAGCTCGTCTCTAAAGCGCGACTGCACGACATGCTGATTGTCGTGCGAGAGGTGCAGCCCACCCCGAGGCTGGTTGGCAGTGAGCAGAAGCGATTAGGGCACCGAGATCTTGTTGTTGGCAGTCGAAACCGTTGTCGACCCCAATGGCGATATTGCAAGTTTCACATGCGCAAGGTAGACGCCTCCTATTGATTGCGTTTTGCGCGCTCCCGCTCTTACCTCATCCATCAGCACGGACAGGGAAAGAGTTAATGGCCGACGCATGCTACAACGAACTTCATCAGCGCGAACAAAAATGCGTTATGGGAGAGCTGGGTACAACGTCGTAATGGCGGGCATGTGATTCGCGAACAGTAAATCGAAACGGTGGATGGCCCGGTGCATCGCCTGCTTTCGGTGGACGGTCATGAACCGTCGCCTTCCGAAAGAAAGCAAAACGACGAGCGACTCCATGACTTAATGCGAAATCCCCGCGCGCGACTGGAACTATCGATCTCGATGAGAAACGACTGGCACGGCTTTCTGCGACGCTAACGCAGCAACTGGATTTTGGCTACGGTGTGATCGGCCACCTGCGAGGGGGAGGTACCGTCGACGTCGGCCGCATTCGACTTGCTCCCGGCCTATGGAAAACAAGCTCATTCAGAATCGATATCGAGGGCCGCTTCGTTTTCTTCAAGAGGATTCACAAACAGCAGGACGAGGCTCATAGCGACTTCAAATCGGTAGCTCCCGATACAACCATCCTGCAGGCACTGCAACAGATTGGCGTGAAATAAGGTAGTTCCTACGAATCGATCCAGAGAAGCTTGCCATCGATGGATACCAGGAAGGAGTCAATGCCTCGCTCCTGAATGCCGTTGCCAGTCGATCCGCCTCGCAGACAATTCCGGTGGCGCGCTTCGCACTCCGGTAGGAGTTTGGCACAGCGAGGGTACGGGTGCTCAACGAATTTCCACATTCATCAACGGCACGAACTGCTGGCCGCCATGCAGGTCTCCATCGCCGGGTTCGCCCTGCGTCAGCGGCCGGGGGATACTGAACTTAAGGGCGAGCGCATGGTCGCATTGGAAAAAGCGTACCTTCTCTTCCGGGCACCCGTAAAGTTTGGCGAATGAAGCTTGCGTCAAGACTCCGGAGTTTTTGACGCGATCATAACTCGCTTGGTCAGCGAACATGATGTCGAACGTGAGCGTGAAGGGGCCGGCGTTCTTACTTCGAATCAAAGCTGCGATCTCGGCCAGTTTCATGATTGCGTCGAGCCATCCAGGTCTTCGAAATGCATACGAAACATCTCCAGCGGCGTCGAGGGAACCGCAACGTGATTCAGGTTGAAGCGATATACCGGACCTCGGTCAATTACGGCGGGGTTGTGAAGACATGCGAACGCCGTGATTGAACCGGCCCATTCTTTGATCGGATAGTGGAGGAGCGGCTGGCGGCTCAGCTCGGCAAGCTTGTGCGCCATGTCCTGCGTTGGTGCCGTTGCTTCAAGCACAATCCCCACCTCATGCGGCAGATTCTTCACTTCCGGCTCCAGCTTTCCCATGACCGCGTTGATCCCGTAGGTATGGAAGACCAGGTTGTATGAGCTCTTGTCGGCCTGGTCACCAAGCACGCGGGCCACGACGTCATCGATGTAGTTGCGTACTGAACCGAGCCAACTGTCCAACTGGCGGATAACATAGGGATCGCGCATCCCGCCTATAATGATGCTCTGATAGCCTGCCAATTCCGCCCCTTCCAGCTTCACGGTGTAGACCGGTTCAGAAAAGAATTCAGTGCCGCGAATCCGAACCGTCACCTCGTCGATCGCTTCAAAAGTTGCATTCGTCAGGTCAAGGGTTCCCGAGCACTCACGATGCAGGAAAGGGTCGGCATTTTCGTACAGGCCATGAGCCGCCACGCTCTGCGGCGTGCAGCGCAAGCCCTCTCCATGCGGGCGAATTGTGATCTGGTCATAACCAACAGTAGTAGAGATCACGCCTTTGCCAAGCGCTTCACAGACCAGCGTGCCGCACTCGGACACTTTGCCGGCATGCCAGGCCAGCCCGGGCGGGAATCCGCGCATGACCGGAATCGCCGCAAAGAGAGCAGAGTCGCTGCAGCGTCCAGCCAGAACAAAATCCGCCCCGTCCCCGATCGCCTGCTGGAGCGGCTCCACGCCCATCATGCCAACGATGCGACTGCTGCGATCGATGACGTTGTCGCTGATGGGCGGCGCCGGGTTCAGCGGAACGATGCGGCTATGCTTGAGCAAGTTCTTGAGGTAGGTCTTGTCCTGTTCCGCATAGATTACGGCTGTGCGCAGCTTCAGTTTGTATTCCGCGACGATTTCACGCACGATCTCCAGGACCCAGTCAACGTGCACATCTCCGCCTGCTGTGCCTGCCGAGCCCACGATTACAGGGATGTTCGCCTTTCGAGCTGCTCGCAACATCAGAGACAGGTCGTGCTTTACAGCCTCTCGTGGAAAGGCGGGAATCCCCATTCCCAGTGAAAAGGGGCCTGCATCGGTCGTCCCTGCGTCGCAGGCGATGAAGTCAGCCGGCTGCGCCAGCGCCTCCTCCAGAGCAGCAGCACTGACTCCTCCCCCCACACTTCCCACCGGCGCTATGAAGCGGATTTGACCATTATCTGACATAGAAATATTCCGCAATTATGTATACATATTACGCATCTAACTGTCTACTCTTTGTGACAAACGAGGTCCTTGCAAGGCGACCCTTCTGAAGGCTCTCTGATTTGGGTTATTTCTTCCGTGAGCTGGGGTTGGTCGCAGGCATACCGTGCAATAGGGCTTCCTGAGCGTGGGCAAGGTGCTGCCGCATCAGCAGCTCGCAGGCATCGGGGTCGTGCGCTTCGAGCGCCTGAAGAATGGCCTCATGGTCCGCTTGTCCAAGAGGGATACGTCCGCGACTGAGAATCCCTGGGTATCGGTAGAGACGCATAATGCACCAAATATCTCCGCAGAGCAGGTCAATCAAACGCTGGTTCCCACTGGCTAGGGCAATCTGGTAGTGGAAGTCGAAGTTGTGCCACTCGCTGTACAGATCCAAGAGTTTGTCGGCCTCGACCTCCATCTGCCGGCGCAAAGTCAGGCGCAGCTTCTCAAGCCCTTCCTTCGTAACCCTCTTAGCCGCCAGTCGGCAAGCTTCGACCTCCAGGGCTTCACGCACTTCGAGCAGTTCGGCGAGCTCCGCTGTTGTAAGCGTCGCGATAAATGTTCCGCGATTAGGATGCCGAACCACCAATTTGCGCCCTTCTAGTCGGCGCACTGCTTCTCGCAATGGTCCACGGCCGACGCCTAGATGGCTTGCGATTCTGGCCTCACGAATGCGCGTGCCTGGCGGGAACTCGCCGCGGAAAATAGCTCCTTCCAGTCTTGAGACCAGATCATCCACAAGCGTTTTCGGTGTCTCTTTTTTCGCTTTGGACTTCGACAGAACGCACCTGCCTTGCATGCCGTGGAGCTGCGTATGGAGTTAACGCGCTCCTACAACCTTCGCCAAATCCATCTTAGCCATAATTCGCCAAATTTCCCTTGACAGAAATGATCTGCCTCTCCTAGACTCCCCACCGGTCATAATTTGTCTACAGAATTACCATAATACTGTAGACACTTTTTCGCAACATCCGACAGGAGATGGGTTCTTATGCTCCCCAGACCACTCTCAGACTGCGCGACCGTATTTCTCTCGGTCATTTCCCTCAGCGTCATTCTTCTATCTGGCGATCCCACAGTCTGGGCCCAACTAGCCGGAACGACCCTGTCGGGCCAGGTTTCGGATCGATCTGGGGCCACCATCGCGTCGGCGAGCGTGACGATCAGAAACATGGCAACTGACGAAGTCCGTAAAGTGACCACCAACGAGAAGGGACTGTACAACGCGCCGAGCCTTCAGCCGGGCATCTATTCCGTCACTGTTTCGGCTCCGGGCTTTGCGACCCATGTGGAGCGCGACCTGCAGCTGACGGTGGGTGCGATCCGAAAGCTAGATGTCTCTCTGACGGTTGGAACGACGACCGAGCAGGTCGAGGTGAAGGCAGGCGCAGGGGATGTTGAAACTGATACCTCGGTAATCAGCGCGACGGTTGAGCAGGAGCGCATCGTCGATCTGCCGCTGAATGGCAGAGACTGGACGCAGCTCGCAGTTCTGCAGCCGGGCGTCGTCAGCGTTCGAGCCCAGGAACCAACCACCGGTAATTCCAACCGTGGTGTCCGGGGCTTCGGCAATCAACTGGCAAGCAACGGCCATAGTCCTTACGAGAACACTTATCGTGTGGACGGCATCAACGAAAACGATTATTCGAACGGGGCTCCCGGCAGCGTTCTCGGCGCCAATCTTGGCGTAGACGCCATCCAAGAGTTTAATGTTGTGACCACATCCTATACCGCCGAGTACGGGCGTACCTCGGGTTCCGTCATCAATGCAGTGACGCGATCAGGCGCCAACGATCTACACGGGAGCGCGTATGTTTTTGATCGCGACAAGATATTCGACGCCAGAAATTTCTTTGATGCACCCCAAATTCCGCCCTTCCACCGCGTTCAATTTGGCGGGGCAGCGGGCGGCCCGATACGGAGGAATCGCACATTCATCTTTGGCGACTACGAAGGAGTCCGCCAGTCGCAGAGCGTGAATTTCAATAGCGTCGTGCCATCGCCCGACGCCCGCATGGGCCAGTTGCATGGAGCGGATGGAACCCCAGTAGGGATCACGCTGGATCCAAATATTGTTCCCTATCTGGGACTCTATCCGGCTCCCAATTTCGGCCTCAATCCGGGCACGTTTGGCGATACGGGAAACTATGTCACCACCGGTCTATCCAGCGTAACGGAGAACTTCGTCACCACGCGCTTGGACCACACGCTTTCGGAAAACGACAGTCTGTCCGGAACTTACCTTTACGATAATGGTCCTGAAACAGTCCCAGATAGTCTCGGTAATACACTGAGCCGTCTAAATGCAGGCCGCCAATTGGTTGGTATCACCGAAAGGCACATCTTCAGTTCCAAGGTGCTGAACGTTGTTCGCCTCGGATATAACCGCAGCGTCGGTGACATTCTAGTGCCGCTGAAAGCTCTTACGCCCGCTGCGGGCAACGCGGCGCTCGGTTATACGAGCGGAACCTTTGCTCCAACCATCAATGTAGATGGGCTCGCGTCGGCTGGCGGGCTGGGCAGTCTCCGGCAGGCATCGATCAGGTATAACTCCTACCAGTTCTATGATGACGTAGCCATGGCCCGGGGAGCGCATTTGCTGAAGGCGGGCTTCGCGTTCGAGGGGATTCTCCCGAGTGCGAAAGCAAAATCGCAGAACGGCACCGCCAACTTTCACACCAAAGGCAACATAACTGCTCTCGAGAATTTCCTCACGGGCGATTTGTCCTCCGCTCTTGTTCTGCCGAATGGAACCTCCTCTCCTGTAGAAGTACGGGACAGCCTCTTTGGTGGCTACATTCAGGATGACTGGCGCATCCGCCGGGATCTGACCCTGAATCTGGGATTAAGATACGAAATGCTCACTATCCCAACCGACCGGAAGAATCGCGCGGGCCTGATCAACACGCTCACGGCTGCTCCAGGCAGCGGACCATGTCCATCGGTGATCATGCCGACAACGGTGCCGGGATGTGTTGTGCCGGTCCAGCAGTTCTGGCAGAGCAATCCAACGCTTCATAACTTTGAGCCGCGGGTGGGATTCGCCTACGACGTATTTGGCAATGGGAAGACCGCGGTTCGCGCCGGCTTCGGGATCTATGACATGCTCCCCCTACCCTACGTCTATGCGACCTACGCGGCCATCTCCGCTCCCTACTCACAAGATGAGATAGTCCCTGGGTTTCTGCTTCCAGCGGGCGGGTTTCCAAGTGCGGTTGCCGCCGTTGGCGAGGCAACCTCCTTCATTCGTATTGGGCACTACATCGAGCCGCACCCGAAGCGAACCTACTCACTAAATTACAACCTCAACGTTGAACAACAGATCTCCCAAGGTCTTACTGCGCTGATCGGGTACGTCGGGTCTCATAGTCTGCATATGCCATTTCAGGCTGAGGACATGAATCAGGTGGCTCCCTCCAACGTTCAACTCATCGATGGCCGTTATGTGTATCCAGCGGGAGGCATGCAGCAGGATGCGAATGCCACTGAGATCTTCGGCCTGCTCTTCGATGGCAACGCGAACTACAACGGAATGATCACCCAGATTCGGGCCAGGGCGTACCATGGGCTCTCCGCACAAGGTACCTATACCTGGGGTCGCTGCACAGATCTCGGGTCGGGCACGCAATCTCCATCGACCTATCAGAATTCCTTCGCCAGTCTCGTCTACTACGACAAAACACAGCGAAAGGGAGAATGCGACTTCAATATCGCCCAGAACTTCTCGGCAAACTTCCTCTACGCACTACCCGCCCCGCAACACGGGCTAATGCAGACGATAGCAGGTGGCTGGCAAATAGGAGGAATCATCACCGCGAGCACGGGCGTCGCCTTTTCCCTGATGCAAGCTGGAGACGTTCTCGGGCAACAAGGGCAAAGCTTTGGTGCGGTGCCGGATGTAGTCCCAAATTGCAGTCCCATCAATCGAAATTTCAAGAGTTCCGGCTTGAATTACATCAATCCGGCTTGCTTCGTGTTTCCCACAGTTTCCCTTGGTTCGGCGATCGCTCCACTCTGCAACCAGGGAGGAACGACTCCAACCAATGGCCAGCTACTCTGCTTGAATGCACAAGGGAATGAGCGTCGCAACCAGCTCGTTGGTCCGCGACTAGTGGACGTAGATCTGTCGCTCGTCAAGAACATCCACATTCCTCGCATCTCCGAGGCGTTCAATCTTCAGCTGCGGGTGGAAGCCTTCAACATCTTCAATCATGCGAACTTCCAGGCCCCAACACATAACAACACCTTCGGCGGTCGGTTCGGCTTCAATCAGGAATCTCCCGGGACGGCCGGCCTGTTAGACTCCACCGCGACTCCATCCCGGCAAGTCCAGCTTGGAGCCAAGGTGATCTTTTAGTCATTACACATCGACTGGCAAGCAGCGTGGGGCTTTTGCAGAGCACCATTTCAGTACAAATCCTTACATATCCCTCACACATCCTGACCGCATCGTCCCTTAAGCCCAGCTAGCTTCGTGATTGTGCAATCGTTCAGCTCAGGATGAAACGGTGCACCCGTGAAACCCAAACGAGGTGGATCATGAACTCGCCAATCACAAGCATGCTTATGTCCTTATCATTCTTAGCCGCATCTGTAACATTTACGGCTGCACAGGAAGTTCAACCTTCACCGAATACGGTCGTCGTTGGATCGGGGAATGATCTTCGCTGCAGACTCGAAAAAGGCCTGCGCATCACCAAGCCCGGCGAGCCAATTACAGCAAAGCTGGTCGAGCCAGTTTACGCCGGAACCACCCTTGCGATTCCCGAAGGCTCGACGCTCAAAGGACATGTCTCCTCCGTTTCCACCACTCCCCTGAACAAACGGGCAGGACGGCTTCTCCGTGGCGATTTCACGCCCCCGCGAACTGCGAATGTAACCTTCGACCACATCATTCTTCCCGACGGTACCGCGGTGCAGATTCAAACCGACACAACCGTTGGAATTAGTGACATGCAAACCGCGCAGTATCTTCCCAAGTCGCAACGTCCCAGCATCCACCAGAAAATGAAAGATGCGGCTAAACCTCTGCTGCAACCAAACAAATTGCAAAGGCTGCGCCAAGCTGCCATCACGAGTTTGCCTTATCACCCCGAATATCTCGATCAAGGAACAATCTTCGATGCAACCTTGCTTGATCCTATTCGAACACCGACGCCCCTCGCACCGGCGGAGATTCATCCCCCGCTCCGCGATAACTATCTCCACCTTCGTCTCTTAACGCCTTTGAAGTCGGAGATGATTGCGCGTGGAGCCGCGATCGAAGCAGCGGTGTCACGGCCGTACTACAACTCGGATCACGTCCTGCTCTATCCGGCAGGCACAAAGCTCGAAGGCACAGTCGCCAAAGCCGGTGCCGCTGGCTGGATGAAGAAGAATGGTGAACTTTGGTTCTCCTTTCATTCCGCACAGACACCCGATGGGACCACCGCCGATATGATCGCAACCGTCGCCGGCATCCAGGTGGCAGGCGGTCAACGGCTTGCTGTCGGGCAGGAAGGTAACCTGAGGGCAACGACGTCGCTTTTTTCTCGCTTGCGGGGACCAGTGTCGCTTGTTGGTCCCTCAAGGGCTGTTGCTGATTCGAGCGTCGATAAAACTGCATGGGCACGAGCAGGAGAAGGGCGTAACGGGTTCGGCCTGCTTGGCGCGGGCGCAGCACAAGCATCGGCAGCTTCAGCCATTGGCTTCGGTTACTTCGGCGGAGCCGTGAAGATATACGATGCTTTTCTCGCCAAAGGTTCGAATGTGGACCTTCCTGTCAATACGCCGGTATTGCTGCGCCTTAATGAGAAGGCGCAGTTATCAAGTCTGGGTAATCCTCAAACCGTAGTCGTGTCAGCCGGGGTCGGGAAACCTTGAGATGCCGCGAATGGGAGCGGTGTGTGCAGGAGGGGCCTCGCTACTCCTAGCGAGGCTCTCTGCGTAACTGCGGATTCAGTCCGTGCGGTTCGTGGAGACCTTGTACGCCGATGAGGTCAACCTGCACAACCCCATGCAGTTCCTAGGCCAAAGCCGCAAAGAGCGCTTTGGGATCGCGGTGTTCGCTGATTTCATGAGATACGATTGGTCTCGCAACCGGTATTCCGTATCCGTCGGATGGATCAGTACTGACAAACGCCTTGTCGTCGCTCATTCCCGCGGGGCAACACTTCCATCCTTCTCCTGGGTCGGGATCTCGTAGGGCGATACGCTGCGGGAAGTATATCCCTCGAATCGCAGCCCGCACCGGAATGTGACGGGTTACCCATTTGTAGACCAGTTCACAAATTCAGAGCGTGTGTGGGTATCCATTAATTGACATGGATCTGGCTTTTTAATAGGGTTGGAATCCGATGACCCGAAGCCAGCAACCTGCATTGACACCCTTTGCCGTCGGCATGATCGGCCTCGGCATCCTCGCTCTGGTCTACGGCGATTTCGCGTTGGTGTGGCAGCCCGTAGCCCCATGGATCCCAGGCCGGACGGTTCTCGCCTATGGTTCGGGCCTCATCATGCTACTAGGTGGCGTTGGACTGCTCTTAAGAGCCACGGCGACATGGGCGGCTCGCATCCTGTTCCCATATCTCATCGTCTGGCTCCTGCTGAAGGTGCCGGCTCTGCTGGTGGCGCCGCAGATGGAAGCTGTTTGGCTCGGCTTTGGCGAGCTTGCTGTGCTTCTGACCGGAGGATGGGTTTTGTTTGCCAAGCTGGCCGGGCTGCGAGAGGGCTCGCCACTGACATTCGCCACGGGCGAGAAAGGCATCCACCTCGCACGGATGCTCTTTGCGCTTTCTCTCATACCGATCGGGCTCTCACATCTTGTATATGTGAAGCAGACTGCTGAGCTGGTACCAGCGTGGCTTCCTTATCGTGTTGGCTGGGCCTACCTGACCGGGGCCGGACAGATCGCCTGCGGTCTCGGCGTGCTGTTCTCGATCTTTCCGCGTGTGGCCGCGACGGCGGAAGCGGGCATGATAAGCCTGTTTACGCTTCTCGTTTGGGGTCCTGCGATTCTGGCCGCACCGATGACACGGCTGCCGTGGACGGCGTTCTTCATCTCATGGGCGATCGCGTCTGCCGCCTGGGTAGTAGCTCAAAACATCGCACCGAAGCAGCCTGCCAACCTGGATCTGTGACCGCCGAACCTATCGACTTTATATTTGACTAAGCCCTTCTGTTTTGTCATTTGCGTCGAATAGTGCAATTCCAAGAATCCAGGGTCAGACTCCACGTATTCAGGCCACATGGAGTGCCAGCTTATTCTTTTGGAAATCCTCGAGACATTTGGCCTGCTTGAAAGCTGGTGGCCAGGGACGGAGTTGAACCGCCCTTAGTGATTCTACAAGGGACATAAGAGCCAGATCGGACTATCTGGACATATTTCCAGCACGTATCCAGTACACGGACTCGATGAAATTCTGAAGAATTATCGCTGATCTTGTTCGTGTCGCGCTGAACCAACTTCGTCAGCAGTCGCGAGCGCGAACTGATTCTTAAGATGCGGGCATCGGGCGTCGGGCTTCCCGGCGAGGGGCACAACAAATTCAAATGAGAGCAAACACAGGCAGTATTCTGTGCGACCGCCCAGCGCTCCAGTTTTGCCGGGCGCGCCAAATTGACCAACTCGATTTGGGGTTTTGAGCGTTATGGCGATTTTTCGCCAACTGATGCACAGTCCGGGTTGCCGAAAAACGTTCGTCATTCGTGTATCGCGGGCAGCAGAGTCCAGCTCAGGGTAGCTTGTCGAAAAAGAGATAAAGGGCGGAAATCCGGCCGTCTCGCGCGATGAGGAAATCAGTCCCGGCGTAAGCTGGCGGCTCACCAAGGCGGCCCGATACCCATTTGACCCGCCCGCCATTGCCCAATTCCTCGGGCTCGGCAATTGGCTGATATTGAAAGTCAGGGTGTGTAATCCTGATCGCGCCCGCGATGCGATCGATCTCGTCGCGGCCACGGTAGATACCTTTGTTGGGATCGTAGAACACACCATCTTCGTGCCACATCTGATCGATTGCAGCGCGACGACGCACGGGGTCATTTTCGCCAAATACGTCGCTCAGATTACGAAGCAGCAAGGTCGATATGCTGTAGGACATGGCTTGTCTCCTCTAGGGAATCGGGCTCGCTGTCTAGATGCATGCATCGAAGGAAAGTTGCAGCAAGGCGCGGTGTGCTGATTGTTCAAATCATAGACTGTCGCAATCAGGCGATTTCACGTTTTGACCTGCCGTCGTGAAAATCAGCCCTTCCTACCAGAATCGAGAAGAGTCCACAGCGAGACTATTGCGGCTGCTGCTGTCGCACCCCATGCGACGGCAGACCATGAAATGTCCCAACGTGAGCCAGTTGAGGAAGTAATCTTCGCAAGAGAGAAGGCCATAAGGAACAACGCAAGGCTTGACAGTGCGATAGTCGCCCACAGTCGCCATCCCGTCAGTACACGTCGCCGTCGCACAGAGAACTTATACGCTTATTCCGATACAACTTCGAGATGAGTGACGAAAACAGGCGTTTACACTCACAACCCGTCAACGAGCGTAATTGATTTTCACCAACTACGAACAAACGCTCCAAAGTTCCAGTTTGCTGACCACCCGCCCGCAAATGGAGAATCGAAGCACTTGCGATCTGAGATAATCTGCTGCGTGAGCGAAACCGCCCCCAAAGAGGTGCTTCGTCAGGCACGGCAGCTCGTGAAATCAGAGCAGTACGCTGCAGCCCTCGAGAAATACCTTTGGTTTCACGATCACGCATTGGATGCCGACCGGAGCCTAGCCGGAGTGCGGTTGTCCTATGCGATCTCAGAGTGGGTCGATTTGGGGGAGGTCTATCCACCTGCTCGGAGGGCACTTGAAAGCGTGAGGGACACAAAAGCTGAATCACTGAAGCAAGGCACTTACGATGCGAGCCTGTTTCACGATATAGCCTCAATAAACGGAGCGTTGGGACAGGTTGAGCGAACACGCGATCTTTTCAAAACCATCGCTGGCGCTGATCGCGGTGTTGCTGAGAAGTGTTTTCATATTGCTCTTGAATCCCTCGTTCATACGAAGGAATTCGGCCTCGTACGAAGCTTCATGCCCGATCCGCGGAAGGAAATCGATCAATTCGCGATCCCGTTTAAATTTGCCCGCACCGCACGCGATTCGGTCTCTCCGGAGATGTTTCAGGAGGCTCTCGTAAGAATCTACGTCAAGAAGGTTAGCCTGATCCTCCAAGTATTCATAGGGGTTGGCGAAGAGGAGGCTTCCAACCATCTACGCCATTACGCGCTCGAGTGTGTCCCGGATGCACAGCTCCGGGATAGGATCATGGAACGGCTATATTCTTCGCCGCCTTCCACACGACTCCAATAGTGTCGGAAGTCAATTGTTGAAATCAGGCGTTTACACCAACTAGGACCCTGGAGCCTGCCCAGGGCAGCTTGCTCCGGGGTTGTGATGGCGATTTTTCGCCAACTATCCCGCGCAAAGGTCGCAAATTCGATCAGAACCCTTTCGGATGAATGAGTCCACCTCGTCGGGTCGCCTGCCACAGACGCTGCATCGATCTTCACCGAACATCTCGTCAAGATACGCTTCAGCGGCTTCCCGCGAGACCTTCGCATCTACCCATCGTGAGGACGTGCCTTTGTAGATGCCCTCTGCATGCACCTGCGCGTCAGTGACTGATTTGTGTGCCGAGCAACCCAATACGGTCCAATCTCTTGTGCAATGGAACAACAGCACACCCCCGGTCTTTTTCCCTTCGCAGATGGCCAGACATGGGACTTCGCCCAACTCCTTACCGTCTACAAAGAGAAGTGACCGTCCTGAGAACTCGATGCTCTTGTCGATGATGACGTAATGAAGCACGCGAGCACAGTCAAGAACGGGTGGCGGAGAACTCGCTCTGTTTTCAGCCATATCACAAGATTATAGGCGGCAAACTGTCGAGAACAGGCGATAGCACAACCCGGTCAGTGAGCGCTATGGGGATTTTTCGCCAACTATTTACAAGGACTTTCCGCGACGCGCCATTGCAGCGGTCAAAACAGGGACGCCAACGCCCGCCAGTATGAACGCGTACCACACAAGAGCGTGCAACAAACCAGCTTCTTCGATAATGGCAGGCCCAACGAACGGGTCATTCAATTCACCCACGTCCACCCAAGCGAACACGGCCACAATAGGGAGGACAAGTAGCCCCAACCACCACCGTTTTCGTGCCAGCAGCCACCCCGCCACGCTCAGAACGCCATAGAGAATGGCCCTCTGAGCCAATGGTGGCTCTTTATCCATCACCTCAAACAACAGGAGCGCAGGGATAAGGAGTGGGTCTGTCAAGATGCTCATGGGCTTCATCATCGGCCAGCGGGGGCAGTCGTGCAAGATTACTGCTGTTAACAGTTACACCAACTAACGGGTCATGAGTGTAATGTTTCACCAACTATAGACCTAACCTCTTGCCGTACCTCGGTTACGTAGACGAAACACCAGTTGCCGCTTACATTTTCCACATGAAGATTTTGACGACTGCCCTGTTTCTGGCCCTATCGACGAACGTCTGCTTGTCTCAAGAAATGCCTGCCGGATGGACAAAGCCAGCTGCCACACTTACGGGTCAAGAGTTCAGGCGGAAAGCCTCGAATCACTTCTTAGTTGTGACAGGCGATTTCAACGCGGATGGGGTTCAGGACAAAGCCCTCCTGCTCGTCAACCAGCACACTCAGAAGCTTGGTTTCTTTGTCTGTTTGATGACGGCCAGGGGTTGTGATTGGCATCGCCTTGAAGTGATGGACATCGCCTTTCTCGACGTAATGGGGATTGCGAAGGTCAAGCCCGGCCAGTATGAAACCGCGTGCGGAAAAGGGTACTGGGAGTGCGGGAAGGATGAACCGGAGAAACTCTCAACGAAGCGGGATGCTGTGGAATTCTTCAAGGACGAAAGTGCAAGTTCGGTATACGTCTACAATCCGGGAAAACACAAATTCATCTCAGTCGCTACGAGCGATTGAAGCACAACCGTTCTCCGCTCTCTCAACTGTCGCAACCAGGCGATTACACTCAAAACCCGTGTCGGTGACTTCGCCAACTGACGCCAGATTCGCGACTCGGTTTCAGCGGCTCACATGTCGGCTATAGGACTTGGTATCGAACTAATGCCTGATTCGGGGCTATAATTCACGCCAATCGTGAGCCTCGCTTCAGGGACAAAACTCGGGTCCTACGAAATCATTTCAGCGCTGGGCGCAGGCGGGATGGGCGAAGTCTACCGCGCCCGCGATACGCGCTTGGGCCGGCTTGTAGCCATCAAGGTCCTGCCCGAAACTGTTTCAGCCGATTCTGAGCGACTCCAGCGTTTCCAGCTGGAAGCCAGGGCCGCCGGCATGCTGAACCATCCCAACATCCTTGTCGTGTACGACGTCGGTACGGCGGGAAAAAATCCCTACGTCGTCGCGGAGCTCCTTGAAGGCGAAACTCTGCGCCACCAGATCGCAAGAGGTCCCTTGCCTGTCCGCAAGGCGCTGGATTATGGGGTGCAGATCGCCAAGGGATTGGCAGCCGCCCACGCAAAAGGGATTGTGCATCGCGATCTCAAGCCAGAAAACTTATTCATCACTGAAGGCGGCCACATCAAGATTCTTGATTTTGGACTGGCCAAGCTCAGGCAGCCCGATGAGGAACTCAGCGCCGAGGCCATGACCGCGCAGACTGCCCCCGGCATACTCATGGGCACCGTCGGCTACATGTCGCCGGAACAGATACGATGCCAGTCCACCGACGCGCGCTCAGACCTGTTTTGCGTCGGCATCACTCTCTACGAGATGATTGCTGGGCGCGCGCCATTCCAAGGGAAGACCGCTGCCGATACCATGGGGGCGATTCTTAAGGAAGACCCACCCGAGTTGTCTGCCACCCGGAGCAGCGGTGCCACTCTCCCCATCGATCGTCTGATCACCCGCTGCTTGGAAAAAAATCCGCAGGACCGTTTCCAGTCCGCACACGATCTTGCCTTTGCCTTGGATGCGATTGCCAGCTCCTCCATCTCATCCACGCCGGGCATGCCCATGACGGTGAGCACAACGTCGCAATGGAAACGGCGAGCGATCGCGGGCGTCTCGCTTCTGCTTCTCGCTGCGCTTGCCTATCTTCTGGGACATTACTCCGGAGGCGTGCGCGCGGCTGGCTCTCCGGCTTACCATGCGGTCACCTTTAACCGCGGAGTCCTGCACTCAGCCCGCTTTGCGCCTGACGGCCACACCATCGTTTACGCCGCGGCTTGGAATGGCGACCCAAGCCGAATCTATGTGACTCGGTCTGACAGCCCTGAGTCCCGCGAACTGGATCCGGCTGACGCTTCTCTCTTTGCAATCTCGTCATCGGGCGAACTTGCTATGTCCGTCGGCTGCTCGGGTTTCATGATGCCGATGGAAGATTGTGGGGGCACGTTGGCGCGCATGTCTATCTCGGGTGGCGCTCCACGGGAACTCGAATCGAACATCCGGGCCGCCGACTGGTCCCCCGACGGTAAGCAAATCGCCCTCGTCCGCGAGGTGAACGGCGGAAGCCGCGTTGAGTTTCCCGCCGGAAAAATTCTGGCGCAGAGTTCGGGATGGATCTCCTCCGTCCGATTTTCTCCCAAAGGTGACATGCTCGCTTATGCCGACCATCCTGCGTTCGGCGATGATGGAGGCAGCGTCGTGATAATCGACACCCAAGGGCGCAAAAAGGCCTCCGCCGGTCCATGGGGAAGTGTGGAAGGGCTCGCGTGGGTGCCTTCCAAAGACGAGATCTGGTTTATCGCTACTAATCCCGACGAAGGCTGGGCCGATGCCCTGCGTACGCTGAACACTTCCGGACAGCAACGCGTGGTGCTGCGGCTCGCTGGTATCTCAAGGCTGCACGATATTTCGTCTGACGGACAGCTACTGCTCTCTAACGAGAACTTCGGGCTTGAGCTGTTCTTGCATCGCACCGGAGTAAGCAGGGATCGCAGCCTCTCGTGGTTGGGATCCTCCTGCGTGTCAGACATCTCGCGGGATGGACGTTCACTTATCTTCTGGGATGGCAGTGAATCCGCCACTAGCGACATAGGGTTTGACACTTATCTTCGGAGTCTCGATGGTGGCGCTCCCGTGAAGCTCGGTCCGGGAGATCTTGGAGTGTTCTCGCCTGACGGAAAGTGGGTACTTGCTGAACTGCCGTCAGCCCATAAACTCGCGCTGCTGCCCACAAGAGCTGGAGAGACGAAAATGATCGACGGCTTTGGTGTGCAAAATCATCTGGCAATGGCTTGGCTTCCGGACGCCGACACCATAGCCTTCGCCGGCAACGAAGCCGAAAAGGGTTGGCGTATTTATTTGCAAAGTCTCTCCGGTGGGTCGCCGAGGGCTATCACTCCAGAGATCGCTGAGCCCAACACCTACGACGGTCCTGCAGCATCTCCCGATGGCAGGTTTGTCTGGGCACGAGGTCTGCAGCTTGCCGGATGGATTAACTGGACGCCCGACAGCCGCGGAGCATACGTCTTCAACGCCGATAGCATCCCGACTCGCGTTTTCCGCATCGACTTCAGTTCCGGCCAACGCAGCGAGGTGTTCGCCGTGACACCCTCGGATAGCGCCGGAGTCTCGACCCTCTCTTCCATCAGAGTCGCATCAGATGACAAATCGTATGCCTACTCCTATATTCGAGTTCTGTCGAAGCTGTTTGTTGTGACCGGCGTGAGATAGGGTTCTGAAGACTGGCCTCAAAGCGGAGTACGCGAAGATGCAATAGCCGGTAAATGCTGCCACGCCGGGTGCTTGTAGCGATAACTGTTGTAACCAGGCGATTACACTCAGAACCGGGTTCCTGCCAGCAATTTTCTTGATGCTGTACAACTGCTGATTCGTTCATGGGTCGGACGTGTACCTGCTGTCGCAGAGTCCCGAGATTTGTTCAAGGATGTTGGGCATTATCTTCCTCCAGACTTGGTGATCCTGACTCCGTGTGAGAGGCGAAGTGCGGACAACTTTGTGTAATGCGCTTTGAGAAGCCGGGCAGGGATGCGTAGCGAGACGTGTTTACCTTTGGTTCCTAACTTCAAGACGCCCGGGGTGCTTGCAAAGAGGCGTTGAACAGTGCGGGCCGAGACGCCCCACTGCTGGGCAACTTGAGCCGAGGTGAAGTGCTGTTCGACCGCTGAATCGGTCGGCAGTAGGAACGGTTGTGGAGCCGTCGTCGTAGTTCTGCCTTCGTGCTTGCTCCGCATCTTCTCCTGTGCCTTGACAAGATCAGCGGGCCGCTTCATGGCGTTGCTCAGCGGCGTGAGCGGCCGAATGCATTCGCTTTTTAGCGACTTGTGCCATCTTTCCAATTTTCCGTTCGACTGCGGGTAGAACGAGAAGTTCGCACGTGGGTCATACCAGAGATCCGAATGAACTCCTTGAAGTCACGCGCGATGAACTGCGGCCCGTTGTCCGAGATGATCCTCGGTTTCGCTTCCGGGTACTTCTCCTTGGCTCGTTCCAGAATCATTTC
>WNEZ01000099.1_pt1 | contig 65678 bp, 62 predicted proteins | sample 5400521 | NCBI WGS metagenome assembly WNEZ01 (sample SAMN13153339, study PRJNA577476) | soil metagenome | isolation source: 120 cm saprolite under Douglas fir tree site 2 hole 1 replicate 1 | place: USA:California | collected 2015-04-18
CATCCCGCATTTCCCATCGCGATTCGCTGGATGATTTGGTGGAGAAAGGCCGCGACCTGGAAAAAGTGGTGTTATCACGCGCCGTGCGCTGGCACATCGAAAACCGCGTCTTCGTTCACGGCAACAAAACCGTCATCTTCGCCTAGGTGGAGGTTGTTGTGATTAAAGTGGTTACATTACCGCCCAAAGAACCACACCACGTCTCTGCGATGGATGTGTTTCCCTTAGTGTAGCCGCGGGTTTATCCCGCGGTTTCCCGTCGCTCGTCCAAATTGGTAGACGCGCGTCGCAACATCCATCGTCAATCGTGGTGGTGCATCGCGAAAATCTTGCCCAGCGAATCTTCGTAGGGATACACATGCACCATCCAGCCGAAAATGGACGGATGGAATTTGCCGCCCGCGTCGTCGCAGGCTTCTTGCGTGATAATTGATCCTTCCAATCCAAACTTGGTCCAGTCCGCGGTCTTCAGCTCGCCCCTCGGCGGCATGCACAAATTGGTGTGCAAGTGCCACATCGCGACGCTCAACGGAACTCGCTCATTGAGTTGTTCTTCCGTGGCGCTCTTCGGCATGGTGTACATCGCACCAACCAATTCGTATCCATCGGCAGTCTTGCGATACAAAAGGGAAGTCGGCTGTGACGGATCGAATCGCAACGCCTCCATGAATCCATTGCCATATTTCGTGAAGTGATACTCAGGCTGCGGCAGATTCAGCAAGAAAATCTTGTAACCTTCGTTCAGAGCGACGTGATAATCCCGGTATTTTTCAATTCCGGCGCGCAGTTGCGTCACGATTTGATTCGCGCGCTCAACGTCCGCCGGCGTTTGCCGCCGCATTTCGGTCATGTGCATGTGGGCACTACTACCGTGCATCTCGCTCATGTCGCTGATGGCCGCTGTCTCATTGGCCCTTTCGTCGCTCACATTCGTTCTGATCGAGCCGCGAGGCATGTTGGCCACTGGCTGTGAAGCAGCCCTTTGCTCCCGGGACAGACTGACGGTTTCAACTGCGGGGGTCTTGTGGCCGGGCATGGCGGCCAGCAAAATCGAAACGGCTAAAATCGCTCCTACCACCATTCCGGCGTGGACAAACAGACTAACTGCAGAACTACGGACAGACATTAACGTTCTCCTCCAACTTTTATTGAACGCGCCGTTGGCGCTCTTCCACAACTTCGATGCGACGCATCAATTCATGTTCCCCTTCTATGATACGTAGCAGCAGGCCCTTTGATTTCACTGCGTGGGACAGGACGTACATTTTTCTAAACTGTCCCGGCGGACAGTTGTAGCAAGGAAACGCCAGCCCTGCGTGCTAAAATTTCCAGGCAACTAAACTTCCAGAGCGTGATTCTGAGCGAGCGGCATTGAGCAAAAAAACAATTCATCCGGCAAAAGTGGTCGCAGGCGGCGTGGTGCCTCCCGGCGACAAATCCATTTCCCACCGTTACGCGATGCTGGCGGGAATCGCCGAGGGCACCAGCGAACTTACAAACTTCGCGCTGGCCGCCGATTGCCACAGCACGCTTGCCTGTATGAAAGCGCTGGGTGCTGAAGTTAAAGTCGACAAGAGTTTGGTGCGCGTCACTGGCCACGGGTCGCACGGTCTGAAAAGTAGCAAACGCGCGCTGGACGCAGGAAATTCCGGCACCACCATCCGCCTGCTTTCCGGAATTCTTGCCGGGCAGAATTTCATCAGCAAAATTGCCGGCGATGATTCGCTGAACAAACGCCCGATGAAGCGCATCCTGACGCCGTTGCGCGAAATGGGCGCACAAATTTTCGCGCACAACGAAAATTTCGCGCCGCTGGAAATTCACGGCGGAAAATTGCGCGGTATCCATTACGAAATGCCCATGCCCAGCGCGCAAGTAAAATCCGCGGTGCTGCTGGCGGGACTATTCGCCGAAGGCGATACCAGCGTCAGCGAACCTGCTCGCACCCGCGACCACACCGAACTTGCTCTCGAAGAATTTGGCGTTGCGATCGAGCGCCATGGCCTCACTACCCGCATTCCAGCCAACCATGAAATCAAGTTGACTGGTAGAAAAATCGAAGTGCCGGGCGATTTGTCTTCCGCGGTTTTTTTTATTGCGGCGGCATCGCTATTTCCCGAGTCCAGTCTGCACATTCAGGCCGTGGGATTAAATCCCACGCGTACTGCAATTCTGGATGTGTTCGCGCGCATGGGAGCTTCCATCCAGATGCTTTCGCTGCGCAGCGCGCAAGGCGAAATCATCGGTGACATCGCTGTGAAGGGCGCGGAGCTGACAGGCGGCGTCATCAGGGGAGCGGAAATTCCGCTGGTCATCGATGAGCTACCCATGCTCGCGGCGCTGGGTCCGTTCACCGAAGAGGGAATCGAGATTCGCGACGCATCTGAACTTCGCGTGAAAGAAAGCGACCGTATCGCGGCGCTCGCGGAAAATTTGCGACGCATGGGCGCCCAAGTCGAAGAATTTCCTGATGGTTTGAAAGTGTCCGGCCGCAGCGCCGGAAAATTGCGCGGCGCCGTCATCGAGCCGCATGGCGATCACCGCATCGCCATGGCGTTTGCGGTGGCCGCCCTCGGCGCACACGGACCAACCACGATTCGCGACGCGGAATGCGCCGGCGTATCGTACCCGACGTTTTACGACGACCTTGCTCGCGTGACCCAATCCTCTAAAGAGCAATGACTAGTGTCCCGGCCGCGAGAATTTAGGGTCATGCTGGGACCGGTACGAGAGCTTTCTTCGAATTTTCGATTCCGTTGCGGATATTCGATTCCCAATCTAAATGCGGCACTGGTGAATTTGACGCGGTTTCGTAAAACCGTAGCGCGTCGGCCGGACGACTCAAGTTCTTCAACGAAAGCCGGCCCGCGGCCAGCAGCGCAGGGCGTTCCGAAGGACATGCATTCGCTAGCCGCTCGTACTCGGCGACCGCTCGCTCGTGGTTTCCCTGACCTTCGATTGCGCGGCAAAGCTCCAGCCACGTTGCGCTCGGTAACGCTTCGCCGCCCGAATTTCTGAAGTCTTCATAGTCCTGCAGAGCCCTATCGACGTTTTGATTCTTCAAATGCAGCTGAATCAGTTTGCCGACGGTGTCGCGATACGCAGCCAGATCATTTTTTCGCCAGTACGCCTGGTGCAGAAGCGTGAGCCCTTCGACAGAGTCGGACTTACCTGCGATGAAACCCTGCAGAGTTGCGATTGCGGAGTCGAGGCTGCCTTTTGCATTTTCCAATGCGTGGCCAGGAAAACCAGGAGGTTAAGCAGCACCAGGGCTATTGAAATCACCGGCCATCGGCGGCCTTCCGAATTTTCGTGGCGTAATGGCAAGAACACGGGAACCCCACCTCGCAGGACGTTACATAGCTGCGTTCATCATATTTCGCACCAACCCTCTGCCGTGGACATCGTGAAGTAAACGTACCAATTGCGAAACTGGCCGAAAGGCCAATGCACCAAAATGATCCCTTGAGGAAATTCCAGCTCAGCGGAGGGAACTATCTCCCAGGTAGCGGTAGTGGCCGATGATTTTCCAGCTGAAGAGCACGTCTTCCATCTGAGGACCTCGGCCGATGTTGTGGACGATCAAATAACGCCCTGACTGCGGCGATTTTTGGTCCACAACGATTCCAATGTGAGTAACCCCGCCGCCCAAATTCCACGTAACCAGATCGCCAGGCCGATAATCACGGGCCTCAGCGGACAATGGCAGCGTAGCTCTATGATTGCCGAAAAAAATCATTAAGTTTGGAACGCGACGATGATCAATGTTGGTATCAGTGAACGCCGGCCCGGGCGAATGCAAATTGCTCGGCCATTTTCGCGGATAAGCCCAAGGCCGACTCAACATGTCGATATGGACTTCTTTTTGCAAATCGATGCCAACGGCTCGATACGCACGGATCACCTCATCGGTGCACACTCCGGTGGATGCCGGAACGTCGCCGCCCGGGTAGGGAATTCGAACGTACGAGCCATCGTAGCGAACGATGTGATGAGTTCGCTCTACGGCAGCGGCCACGAAGCGTTCGAGGACTGGTCGCGCGGGACGGATAAGTCCGCCCTGGGGCGGCAGTACCCGCAACGAATGCCCGAAAACAGACACCGGCAGGATCAAAGCGAGAGCGAACACGCGACCAATTCGGACGGGCGGGCGAGAGAAGTCGAGTGCGCAGCATGGCATGGGCGTATTCCTCGGGTAGTCATTGGACGCGCGAATGGCCCGGTTTGTGCCCATTAATGTGAGCTGAGCCCCCGGGCCTATCTATCCGACGTGACGATGGCGAAGGCAAAACCGTCGTAACCTTTCACGCCGACGGTCTGAATCGCGGTGCAACTGAGACGCGGCTCGCTTGCCAACAGTTCGAAGAGCTGTCGCGCACCCTGCACGTCTTTGTCCGTGCTGGCACTATCAATTACCGCGCCATCGCGCACCACATTATCAATAATGATGAGAGTTCCCGGACGCGAAAGCTTGATTGCCCAGCGCACATATTCGGAATTATTAGGTTTGTCCGCATCGATAAAAATCAGGTCGAACGCTTCCTGATCTTCATTTTGCAGTTTGGGAAGTGTGTCCAGCGCAGCTCCGACACGAATCTCCACCATCTGCGCAAGGCCCGCACTTTCAATGTTGGCGCGAGCGATTTCCGCGTGTTTTGCATTGTATTCCAGCGTGATTAATCGGCCGCCTTCGGACAACGCGCGCGCCAGCCAGATCGTGCTGTAGCCGCCGAGCGTACCGATTTCGAGAATCCTTCGCGCGCCGGCAAGCTGCGCCAACAACTGCAAGAGCTTGCCCTGATTTGGAGCCACATCGATGGCTGGCAGCTCGGCGGCTTTGTTGGCCGCCATCACCGCATCGAGAATCGGGTCGGAGAGGCAAAGTTGCTCTGAGAAATAGCGGTCGACGGCTGCCCATTGATCTAGCGATCGTTGATCTGGTGTGAATTTGTCCTGGGTCATGCGCGCTCATCTCCCAAAATGCAATGTGCCATTGTTTCATGAATTTGAGGTAGAGCTGCTTACGTACACCGATTGGGCGAAGAAGAGGCAAGGCGATACCGAATGTGATCGCAGTGATTCTGCTGATTTTGTTACGACAGAAGATCCGCGAACGGAAATTGCGTCACAGCGGCGACATGCGCTTGCGTCAATCGCCAGCAGATGCGATGGGAACTGCCGCGGCGTGTTTGCGCCAGGTGGCGAAGCCTTCGCGCGCCAGGCCGAAAATGGTGCGGCGATTCTGGTAGATCAATTTGAGCCACGCCGATGGGCCCATCTGCGGGAAATAAATTCCGCGGAAACAAATCCGCGCAATGAAAATGTTGATGCGATAGCCCAATGGCTTGTCCCTAAGCGAATTCACCGCGTGCGATAAAGCTTCGGCACTGTAGGAGAGCGCCCAGCCGCGTCTTACTTCGGCGTGCGCTTCTGCGATCGACATTTTCAGCGCAGTGTGGGCCATCTCAAACGGAATGAATTTTTGCCAGTGCTTGGGGCGAGTCAATCGTCCGGCGGTTTCCAGTCGCTTGTACAGCGGAGTTGCGGGCAGCGGAGTGAGCAAACCGAAAATGGGAAGTCCCGGCGGCCAGGTGCGAATCTGCGCCAGAGTGCGATCGGCAACGCCGGTGGTGTCGTTGTCCATGCCAAAAATGAAAGACGTAATGGCGTAGACATTGCGGTTCGCCAAACGTTGCAGAACGGCAGCGTATTCGCCGGGCTTGTTGAAGCCTTTGTTGACGTCAGCGAGGTTCGCGGGATCGATGGACTCCATGCCGATGAACACCCATTTACCGCCGGAAAGCGGCGATCAGGTCCACAAGTTCCTCATCGCGCAAGAGATTGGCGCTGATTTGCGCCACCCAGTGCACCTGCGCTTTCGCGGCGATGATGTCGCGCAGCAAAGATTTAGTGCGCTTGATGTTGATGGCAAAATTGTCGTCGATGAAAAAGACAGCGATCTGGCCGCCTTCGCTTTCGCGCGGGCTTTCAGCAAGAGCAATTCGCTCACAACACTTTCGTTGGTGCGGAAGCGGATGGAATCACCAAAAAATCCCGTGACCGTACAGAATTCGCAGCCGTAAGGGCAACCGCGGCCGGATTCCATGGGAATAATGCGAAAAGTGCCCCAGCCGTCGCCGATCCGCCGCAGCGTGCGCATGGCCATCTTGGGAATCAGGTTAAATTGCTTCAGATTGATCTTGTCCCAGGGAATCGCCGGATATTCCTTGAGTGAAGGCTTGCGCTCCTGACCGAAGTCGTCGACAGGCGCGTAGACTTCTTTTAGCGTGCCACGCGCGGCGTCTTCCACAATCTTCGGCCAGGTTTCATCGGCTTCGCCGAGAGCGACGGCGTCCGCGTGGCGTTCACCGCCGTTGCGCCCTAGCGCCTCGTCAAATTCTTCGGTAACGTGCGGGCCGCCCATAACCACTCGAACGCCAACCGCGCGAATGGCGTCAGCATACGATAGGCCTTGGCGATCATTCGCGTCATCGCCCCGATTCCCACCAGGTCAATATTTTGCTCGCGCACGTAGCGCGCGATCCCTTCCTCGTCCATGGGTTGAGCGTTGCCGTCGATCAGCAGTACTTCATGTCCTGAAGGAGTCAATGCCTGCAAAAGAAACATCCATAAGTGCGGCATGAAATTGCGCGTCACCCCGTTGTCGGGGTTGTACAGCAGGATCCGCATCTTTTTTTGCTCCATTTCCCATTTGCTGCACTGTCGCAAGAGAGGCGAGCGAAATAATGGCAAGGTGCGAAGACCGGAAAACGGCCAGGGGGAATTACCAGGTACGCCGACGATAGCACTTTGTACGCTGGCGCACAAAGCCAAAAAGCCGTCGAATTGATGAGCTAGAGAACACCCAATAGCTGGCTAGTGCGTCAAAAGGTGCAGACGGATTGCAGAGCCCGGCAACCACACCACAAAAATTATGAATAGCGCGCAGCTGACCAAAGCCAGCTCAGAACAACAACGGCAACTGATCGCCAGCCCGTGGCATACGTTGATTGTGGTGGTGATTGCCCTGCTGAATGCTTACCGCGCGAGCATCTACGCCGCGCAAACTCGTACGGGTTTGGGGACGAGCCGCAGCTATTTGTACCTGCGCATCATTGCGTTCGAATTTGCAGTCCTGGCGGTGGTGGCGCTGGGATTGTGGTTGCGTGGCAGTTCGCTGCAAAACATTTTGGGAGAGCGCTGGAGAAGCATGGGACAGATGCTTCGAGATTTAGGAATCGGAGTGGCGCTGTGGTTTGTAGCGATTATTGTTGTGTCGGTGCTGAGCAGTCACAGTGGGCCTGCGGACGGGACGATCGCGTTCCTGCTACCGCAGACGCCGATGGAGATGATGCTCTGGGTGCTGGTTTCGAGCGTCGCGGGAATAAGCGAAGAGGCGATTTACCGCGGATATCTGCAACGGCAATTTACCGCACTGACGCAGAGTGTGCCGGCCGGAGTGCTGATTTCGGCAGCGATTTTCGGCGGAGTACATGCCTATCAGGGATGGTCGCGCGCCGTGGTGATCGCAATTTCGGCGATACTTTTTGGAGCAGTGGCGCACTGGCGCGGGACCGTGCGGCCAGGGATGTTCGCGCACGGGCTGCAGGATGAAATCGCGCCGCTGCTGCTGAAATTACTGCGGCATTAGAAGCGCAAGAGGCGAATCAGAGAGCTACGTTACCGAATCAAAGTCCGGTTAGCCGGACTTATTTTCTCTCGCGAGCTCAGGCTTCGTAAGCCGAAGCTTTTTTCCTCCGGGAGTTGCCCGCCGCAGAGCAGAGCGGTATAGTGCAGGGCGCTGGAATTCCCCCCGAGTTCCGGCCACGCGGTTCCCAGCACCCGAGAACCTTTCCTGAGAGGATTTGCAATGAATTCCACAGAAATGATGAAGCGGGAGATTCTGCGATTGGCAGGAGCGACGACGCGCTCGGCGTTCATCAGCGTAAGAGGGCTTTCCGCTCTTTATAATGTGCCGGAAAAAACGGTGCGGCGCGAACTCACCAATATGGCCGAGGAAAACCGGATCCGTTTGGCGGGATGGGACGGCAGACAGGTTCGGCCACTGGCCGAATGGCGGAATCGAGACGAGTTTGTGGAGAATGCGCCGGAAGGATTTCCGGTGCGAGTCGAGTTGGTGGAATAGGCACGGGCCGGCACAGGAGAAGCGGATTCGTCGATTAGGTGGTTTTGCGGATTTGAATCGAGTCGTAGCTGGACTTGAGAATAATTTTTGGTCCGCGCGCCGAACCGTATTTGCCTTCCAGGTGCGAGTCGCCCTTGTCCGTGCGCGTTGCTTTCAGGCTGCTTCCCGTAAATTCAGAATCGATATCGCAGGAACGGCAATCGGCCTGGATATCGAAGTTCGAAGAAGAGGGAATACTCAGCGTAATGGAAGCGCGTTCGTTGTTGATACTGATGTCTTCCTTTGGAGCATTGGAAAACTGCAATTCAACGGGACCGTTAGTGTTGTCGAGAACGATTCTTCCGGTAATATTTTCCAGGGACACAGAAGTGTTTTTTGTTCGCGAAGTCAGATTGCCCGGTGCATCGGCGATTTCCAGATTGCCAGAGGTTTTCTCGAAATGGCCGCCCAGCTGAGTAAGGGTGAGATCGGAGCGTTGCGAAATAAAGCGCACGCCTTTGGCGATTTTGTCGGCACGCACGGAGCTATAGAATTCGCCGTCCACGGTAAGGCTGCCGGAAGCGTCCACCACTTCGACCGAGCCGCCGTGTCCTGAGACTTTCACGTCGCCTTTGGTATCGGTAATTTTCACGTCGCCTTTTTGCAGCGTGACGTCCACGTTGCCGGTGCTGTCGTTAATTTCGATGTCGCCCTGCTGGGTGGAAACCGTCACGTCGTTCGCCATGTCTGAAATATTGACGCCGCCGCGTTCGTTATGAACGATCACCGTGGATCTTTTCGGAACCACCACGTCCATATCCACGGAAATGCGGGAATCGCTGAGGTCGAATCCGGCAGGATGGATCTCGTAACCGTCGCCAACCTTGATCGCTTGAATTTCAATGGGAGCGGAGCGCTTCTGCGCATCGGCTTCACTGAAGGTGCGAATTGCTTTCTGACCCGTGATGCGGAGAGTGGGCTCGTCCGAAGAGCGGACGGTGATGGTGCCGCGGCCGCCGCGAATCAGAACGCGGGCGTTGGGAGCGATGGGTTGTGGATCAATATCAATTGGGAACGAGTAGGGCTCGCCGCCGAAATTGATATCCATGCCCTCAAACAGGTGCGGAGCTTCCTCAACCGCAATTACCCCTAAAACTACGATCATCAGGCCGATGACCAGAAAAACTTCTCCAGGAGTGATCCATCCCGCGCTGCGGCCCTGCCGTTGCGCGAGCGTACGCTCGTAAAGTTTGGTTGCTCCCCAGAAGATGAAGATCAGCGGCCACCAATGTTTAAAAATTCCACCGAGCTGCAGATGACCGTAGTTGTGCAGCAAAATCAAGAAACCAAAAACGATCAGCAGCAGGCCGCTGAAAACACCAGTGGTGCGTGGGCGGGTTGGGGAGGAGCCATTCGGCATAAATGTTTATTGTCCCTGCCCGGAGAATGGCGGCGGGTTATAGGTCGAAGAAGGCGGAGGAGTACCGTTTGGTGGCGCAGGAGGCACAAACGGAGGAACCGGCGTGACCGGAGTGCCGATGTGGCCGTCCATCGGAGCGACGGCGGAGGCAAGATTAATTGCGCCAATCACAATCAGAATAATTGGAAAAGTGTGGCGAAATGAAAGCACGCCATCCTGCAACTCACTCAGCAGAAAAAGAATCCCCAGCGTAGTGATGATTGCGGGGCCCATTAGTCCGCGAATGGTGCATCGACTGCAGGTACAGCGGGGCTGAGTACTCATGCTAGAAAGCTCCTGACCGTTTTCAAGACCGCACGCCCAGTTTGTTTCGGAACATGTATAGCCCGGCGGCAATTAAGATCAGCGGCCACAGGCGTCCAATCCGGATAAAGTCAAAAACGTGGAAATTGTCGAGCAGGAACAAAACACCCAAACTGATCAGGATAATGGCGCCAATCGGACGGTCCTTGCTCCAGGACTCCAGCGGGTCGGGAGGTATCTCTCCGCGATTTTTGGCCTGCGCCGTTTGCATGGCTTCGAAGGCGGTATAGAAAATGAAACCAGCGAGAAGAATGCCAAGCATGGCCTTGAAACCGCCATCGAGGTCGCTAGATAGGCCGAGAATGATGGATGCGAAAATTGCGATGTGAATAAGGCCCTTGTTGTACTGGCGATTGTAAATGGCGCCGAGTCCCGGAAAAATGAAAGCCAGGATGAACGCAGCTATAGGACTGGACCCGCCTGCGACCGAAGGTTGAACGCCCGGCTGCGGCGCGTAGCCGTATGGAGAAGCCGGGGATGCGGCAACAGTCGGCGCAGCATACGCAGAAACGGGCGGAGGAGCACTAGCCTGGCCGGTGATCGCTGCCAGGCAGTCCTCGCAGTACAGCAAGCCCCGCACTGACCGCGTGCACGCCGGGCACATCGGCTTGCCGCAGTTACGACAGTAACCGGTTGCGTCCACATCGGTATGGACAGCACACTTCATCGATATCTCCCTTCAAGCAATCCTCCGTTGATGAGCTTTCCGCTCAAGGCTAAACAAAATCTTCCACTAAGGATGGGGAGATCCTCTGCGAGTACTTGCAGGTGCGTGTTGATATCGTTAGCGCGATTCTGCTGGCGAGGAGTCGCGGGATTGGTGCCGTCGGTACGGCCGGGATCTTTTTGCTGGTTGGAATCGGGCGCGGCGCCTTCGTTGTTTGCCGGCAGTCCGTTGTCCTGGCGCAGTTTGGATTGAATCTCGTAAACCACGCGCAGATCGCTGACGTATTTGGTGCTGCGCGCGTAAGCAAGATGCGCCTGGCGATTGGTGCCGCGATAAATGTTGACCGGCGAAAGATCGGCGATCCTGGGCTTTTTCCAGTTGAAGCCGGAAATGGTGACCAGCATCAGGAAAGTGGCTGCCAGGGAAAGCGAGCCGTAGGCAAAGCGCGGCGAAGCGATTCCGCGTACCCAGGCGCGCACCGCTGCCCAGCCGGTAACGGTTTCACGTGGGCCCAAAGTAGCGTCCAGCACGTTGTAGACAAAGCGCGGCGGTAGTTCGAGTTCCGGCAAAGCGCGCAAACCGGCGATTGCCTGTGTGACGCTGGAAACCAGCGGCGTGCAGCGTTCGCAACTGTTCACGTGCAGATCGAAGGCGTGTTGTTGCTCGGGCTGCAGCAGGCCGTCGAGATAATCCGTCAGGAGAAGCTCAGTTTGTTCGCAGGTCCAGTTCATGATGGGCGAACCCCCATTTGTTGCAGTATCCGCGCAAGCTCGATGCGCCCGCGGTTGATTCTTGATTTTACCGTGCCTTCTGGAACAGAGAGCACAGTTTGAATTTCACTGTAATCGAGTTGTTGCAAATCGCGAAGCACTACCGCCTCGCGGAGTTCGGGCGAAAGTTTGGTCAGCGCCGATTGCACTTGCGAGCTGAGTTCGCCGAGCAACGCCTGCTCGTCCGGGCGACGCGCGGAAGATGCTTTGTTTTCGACCACCGGCAGGGAGTCATCGAGCGAGTCCGTGATGCGATCCCGCTTGGTGCGCCGGTAGTGATCGATTAAAAGGTTGCGAGTCACGCTAGTCATCCACGTTGCAAATCCGCCGTACGCCGAACGATAACTGCCAACCGTCCGGTAAACCCGAAGGAAAACTTCCTGCGACAGGTCCTCGGCTTCAGTGCGATTGCCGGTGAACCGGTAACAGATATTGAATATGCGGCGCGAGTGGCGACGCACAAGCTCCTCCCAGGCAGAGCCATCTCCCTGGAGGCATTGCTGGACCAGTTGGGCATCCTGCTCCAACGTAAAATCAGCCTCGAATCCATAAGAGCTTCTCTGGGCACGACACCAGTAAAGATTGTTGCCGGGTCTGGAATGCAACGGCAAACCCGGTGCTTGCAGCCCATCGAGCGGCCCTTTGAATACTAAGTTCGGCCTGCCACAGTATGGAACGTAAAATGCTTCCGAATTGTTCCCCGAGCGACAATGGGCACTGACGGGCCATTTGGTGCGCATCTTACTCGGCCCGAGCCTCCCAATACAAGACCTGCACTGCGCTCAACAAGGTCAATAAACTGAACCATTTGTGAGTAGTTGGCTTGACGAGCGAGGCTGGCGGCCAGTAGGCTCATTCACTCATGAACCCCAAGTCAAAGAAATGGCCGCTGGTGGCGGCAGCGTTGGCGGTGCTCGGCTATCTGGTGTATCGGACCAGCGGATCATTGGGCCTAGCGGGCTTCAGCGGCGCGAAATTGTGGCTGGCCATTAAGGGAGTCAATCCCCTGTTGCTGAGCGCTGCTCTAGTTCTCATTTACGGTTGTTACGCTTTGCGGGCACTTCGTTGGCAGGTGTTCCAAAGGAATATCGGCAAATCGAATTTCCTCGACATCTATAAGATGACCTTAGCTGGGTTCGCTGCCGTGAATATTCTAAGCCGAGTCGGCGAACCAATTCGGCCATTGTTGCTTGCGAGAAAAGCAAAGCACCCGGTCGCAGATATCTTCGGAATCTGGGTACTTGAACGGCTATTCGACACGGCGTCGTTTGCCATAATCCTGGCGATAGGCCTCCTTGTCTTTAGTCCTCGAGTCGAAATCGGGCAGATGAAATCCACGATCGCGACAGCGAAGGTCGGAGGCGGACTTCTTGCACTTGGGGTGGTGGTCGCGATAACACTACTTGTTTTTCTGCGACTGCACGGCACGTCTCTCATTCAGTCTCGCATGACTCGATGGATCTCATCTTCGGGCTGGCGATCGAGCGCTGCGAAAATGATCTTGGGCTTCATTCGAGGAATCCAAACGGTTAAATCGTGGTCAGATTTATCCGTGGCGGTATTTTACTCGGGGATCCACTGGTTTCTCGTACTAATCGTCTACGTCTTAGTATGTAAGAGTTTCGGCGGAAGCTTGGCAGGGCTTCGCGTGAGCGACTGCACAATGCTGCTCGGCTTAACGCTCGTCGGATCTATAATCCAGCTGCCTGCGGTGGGCGGTGGTTTCCAAACAGCGGCCCTCATTGTACTTACGAAGCTACTTGGTGTTGAGACTGAAGCAGCGACAGCCGCTGCGCTGGTGTTGTGGTTGGTGGCTTTTGTTGCCTGCAGCGTTGCGGGGATTCCGCTGCTGATCCGCGAAGGAGTCTCTCTGGGTAAATTGCGAGAATTGGCGAAACACGAAAAGCAAGAACTGGATGACATTGCCGCGCACGGAAGTGCGGGACCAAAAGTTGAACGGGGCGGCAAGGGAGAAAAGCCAGAGTGAAATGTCCTTTCTGCGGGAATCTGGATGACAAGGTAATCGATTCGCGTGAAGGACGCACCGGCGACAGCATTCGGCGTCGGCGCGAATGCTTGAAATGCGAGCGCCGATTCACCACTTACGAGCGGATTGACGAAATTCCGTACATGGTGATCAAGAAGGATGGACGGCGCGAACGCTTTGAACGCCAGAAAATTCTGCAAGGACTGTTGAAGGCTTGCGAAAAGCGGCCGGTAGCGACACCAAAGCTCGAAGCGATCGTGGACGAAATCGAAGGCGTGGTACACGAAGCCACCGAGCGTGAGCTGACCACGACGGAAATCGGCGAGATGATCATGCACCGGCTAAAGAAGCTGGACAAAGTGGCATATGTGCGATTCGCGAGCGTCTATATGGACTTCAAGGATGTTCAGGAGTTCATGGCAGAGTTGAAGAATCTCTTGAAAGATCGTGTGAAGAAGTAGGAGGCGAAGCCGCTAGTCGGCTCTTTGACTCGGCCAGACGCCCGCAGTGAAGGACTTCAACGTGCGGAAGCCTAGTTTTTCGTAGAGTTGCACCGCGCCATGGTTGACCGAAGTCACTGTCAACGTCAGTTCGTGAAATTTCAGGCCGAGTAGCGCGTCAATGGCGGTAATCATTAACGCGCGGCCCAGGCCGTGGCCTTGATGACCAGGCAGGACGCAGAGTTGTGTGGTGTGGCCCACACCTGGCGAGACTTCGCTGGTTAACACTGCGCCGAGCAGATCATCGCTGCCGGGCATGTGCAGGACGAAGGACGCGCCCGGCACGAATTGTCCGCAGCCGGGAAGCAAAATAATATTTTTCAGGAAGCGCAGCGCGCCCGCTTTGCTGCGATATTGATCGTTGATATCGCCGTCGATGTGATTCGCGTACGAAAGATAGATGAGCTTGGCGCAGGGGTCGAAATAGCGGTCGTTCCAGCGCGAAAGCCGCAAGCCAGTGGTGGCGCCGGAACGCATTTCTACCGGCTTGTTCAAATCCAGCAGCATGAATTGCCGGATATAAAGCTGAAAGCCCAGTTCTTTCAAAGGATGATCGACCGGGCCGCCGAACGGCATCAATTGTGCTTCGATGCGGGAAAGATTGGGCAGCGTGCGCATGCCGTAAAGCATTTCTTCCAACAAACGGCGCGCAATCGTCGGTTGATCGAATTGCGGCGAAACGTACAATCCGCCAATCAGTCCTTTTTGTTCTTCCATGACGTAAAACGTATAGCCGGCGGCGGTGCCATTTTCGTAGGCCACACAGCCCGATAGCGCGCGGGCTTCAAGAAAGCGCTTGATCAACTCCAGTGCTCCGCGGTAATCCCAATGCAACTCATCGCGCCAGTGAAGCGATTCCTCTTCAAGTAGCGGCTCGATCTGGCGAACTGTGGTTTGGCGTAAGTCGACAATATTCATGGAAGGTAAAGAGCTCGGCTGCGTTTCTCCCGCAACATCATTATCATAGCCATCATAGCCCATTTGGCGAAAGGCACGTTCAGCGGTCGGCCCAACCCGATATAAATGCGACACAGCGAGATGGCTCTTTGCTTTTGCCAAGAAAGACGTGTGTTAGAGTCAAGAAAGATAGCCAATCCAACATGAGGTAATGACAAGGGCGCGCGCAGCACGCTCAGTCGCGCAGGCCACGTATGTCAATTCTCTTCGAGCTCCGCTACCCAACCAAGTGGTACACGAAGCTTTTTACGGCGATTGTCGCGCTGATTTTTTTCGCGGGGCTGGCCACGCTGGCTATTGCTGGATTTCTGGTCTACCGCATCGTCAAACCGAATCGCACCAGCTCGGAAATTAATCTTCAGACCTTTCCAGGCCGGCCGGACGCCGTGGAGTTCGACGTTCCTGGACCGGGCGGACATCGCCAGGGCTGGTTTTTCCCGGGATTTCGCGGGGTGCCGACGATTATCCTGTGCCACGGCTATCAATCGAGCAAAGGCGAGTTGTTAACGCTGGTTTCCGCGCTGCAGGAGCACCAATACAACGTTTTCGTATTTGATTTTGTGGGCCACGGCGCGAACCCTGGCACTACGTCATTCGGATATCGTGAAGCGGCTGAATTAAAAGCGGCCATGGACACCATTGCGCAACGCAACGATGTCGATCCCGAGCATTTCGGTGTGTGGGGCTACAACCTGGGGGCTTACGTCGCATTGCGTGAGGCGGAGTCAGATAAGCGCATCCGCGCGGTAATTGTGGATTCGGTGTACGACAAGCCGGAGCAAATGGTGAAAGTAGAAGTCGGCAAGACCGGGCTGGGCGGATTTCCGTTTATGGCGCGCGCCGCGGAACTGAGTTTCGATTGGCTGAACTACGATCACCGCCAGGATGCGCCGCTGTCTGCCAATTTGAATGCACTTGCTACTGTGCCGAAACTCTTTCTGCAGCCATCTGATGAACGCGAGCTGGGCGACAGTACCAGGCAAATGTTTACGAAATCGCCAGAACCGAAAGAAATAGCCATGCTGCCGCACGGCAATTACGTTTCGCTGGGCGAAGACGAGAAGCGCATGTATGAGAACCGCGTGGTGTCATTCTTCTTGCTTCGGCTTCCGCCCGTCGCCAAGCCGGTCAAGTGAAGGCGCGGGCGTCACACGATACAAAAATCGATCCGAGGACTGCAGGTAAATTGGTGGCTCCGCGCATGACACGGCACCCGAGACAATTCGCTTGCAGTCTTTCCCGCCCCACAAGAGATAGCCGACTCGCGGGTGAGTCGAATCCCAATCGGAAATTTCCTCTCTAAGATAAAAATTCAAACTGTTGTGCTGTCCCCGGCTCATTCGGTGAACTGTCAGATCCTTTGCAGAAATTCCCTGCGACAGAATTTCCCGCGCAATTGTTTTGCCGGAAGGATCTCTTAAAAAAAAATACGGTATCAGTTTGGGCGCCAACAGTATTGCTACCAGAATTGGCAGAACGAGCCCGACCGCCGTATAAAACGGCAGGGTGCCGCGGCCGAGACGGTCGCTCCCGATTGCATCCCATAAGAACAAGTTCGCTAGCGCAAAGAGAAAGAAAATGACGCAGAGCGCCACCGCTAGATTCGCTGTCGGATAGGACGTATACGCCGTGATGCGACTCATGAACGAGAAGGCGAGACACGCGAACGAGAAATGAAAAACCGCGATTATCGCCCAATACCGAAGGGTCCGGGATCGTTCAAATGCGGCGACGCTGGACGTTCTTGCAAGCAAAAGAACGACAAGGGGAATGGCGGGCAAAATATACCCGGGGAGTTTCGATTTCGAGATCGTGAAAAACAGGAAACAGAATACTGATTGTAACAAGACCAATAACGCTAGGTGGCCGGGCCGCTTCTGAAAGCGAAGTTTTTGGTACGCAAAAATAACGGCACCGAGGAAAGCAATGGTCCACGGAAGCATGGCAACCAGGACCACCGGACCATAGAACCAGAACGGCTGGACATGCTGGAATTCGGGAGTTAGGTAGCGCTTGAAATTGTGTTCGATGATGAAGACGCGGAAGAAATCGGGATTGCGACGGGCGCACAGGATGTACCAGGGCAGGGCGGTTATGCAAAATGCCGCGATTGCGACGGGATGAAGCATGCGCAGCGCGTCGCGCCAGCGCTTGGTGAAGATGGCCCAGAAGAAGATTGCGCCGCCGGATAAGATGATGGCGGCGGGGCCTTTTGCGAGAGCCGCGAGGCCCAGAAAAAAGCCAAAGAGTATTAGGGCGAGCCAGGGAGCTCGCGGGAGGATTGGCATGTTCTCGTTTTTTGCCACCAGGCCGAGCACCACGGCTGCGCACACCATTGCAATTGTTAGCATTCCTGCAAAGAGCATGTCCGTCGCGGCGGCATGCGAAAAGCCGATCATGCCTACGCTTGTAGGTAGAAGAAGCAGCAGCCAGCGAGCACACTCTTCTCCGTAGGTGCGCCAAGCCAGCCACGCTAGTGCCAACGTCGCCAGCAACGCGGAGATTGCGCTGGGCAGCCGGGCAGCGACTTCAGGTGCGCTGCAGCCGAAGAGTTTGAAGAAGATCGCGCCTCCCCAATAGAGGAGCGGCGGTTTTTCGAACCACGGCTTTCCGTACAAGCGCGGCGTCACCCAATCGCCGGTCTCTGCCATGTCGCGCGCGATCCAGGCATAGCGCGGCTCGTCGGGGCCCACGAATCCGATTACCCCGAGGTGGCTGAAATAGCAGATGTAAAGCGTGACGACGATAAGGATGGCCCAGCCGATGCGCTGCGGAGTCGATGCGGCGGTTTCGCCGGACGGTTGTGAAGTCATAGACAGCCGATTATCTCAAGCAAGCCGCGAAAGGTAAGTTCTAGCATAATGTCAAGCGATGACGGAATGGCTCGCGTACGCAGGTGTGTGGATTGTTCTGAAACTGACGGTGGCGTTGCCGCGTCGGTTGGCGCGTGTGTTGGCTGTGACGGTCGCGCGCATGTTGTTCGCGGTGACGCCCAAGCTGCGTAAGACTGCGGAATTCAATTTGCAGCTGGCGTTTCCTGAGTGGACCAACACGCAGCGCGCGGCAACGATTCGCGGCATGGTACGCAACCTCGGCTGGATGGCGGCGGAGTTCGCGCGCATGCCGCGCTACACACGGAAAAATATCGAAGACGTCATTATTCTCGACGGCCAGGAAAATTTCCTGAAAGGCCAGCGGCGCGGCAAAGGCGTACTGTTCCTCACGGCGCATATGGGCGCGTGGGAACTCTCTTCTTTCGCGCACGCGTTGTACGGTTACCCGCTGCACTACATGGCGAGACCGCTCGATAATGCGCGACTCGATGTGTTGGTAAATCGCTATCGCGGGCTTTCCGGCAATACACCGATTTTCAAAAACGAATCCGCGCGCACCATGCTCAAAATATTGAAAGACGCGGGCACTATCGGAATCCTTGCCGACCAGAACACTTTGCGCGAAGAAGGCGTCTTCGTGGATTTCTTTGGCGTATTGGCGTGCACTACCACAGGGATCGCGCGCGTAGCATTGCACACTGGGGCGGCTGTGGTGCCGGGCTATGCCGTGTGGGATGAGTCGCTGCAAAAATATCGGCTGCGCTTCGAACCGCCGCTGGAATTGGTTCGAACTGGCAATGTGGAACACGACATTTTTGAAAATACGCAGGTTTTTGCAAGGGTGACTGAAGAAATTATTCGTAAATATCCGGATCAGTGGGTTTGGCTGCATGCGCGTTGGAAAACCCGGCCCGCGGACGAGCGGCCTCTTTACGATTTTTTGTGATTACTGACGACGGCGAATGAAGGCTGAGCTTCTTTTTGGGAGGGGTGATGAAACACACGGCGAAAGATTTGGCCGACGCGATTGGCGCAATCGTCGAAGGCGACGGTTCGACCGAAGTAACGGGAGTCGCCGCGCCAGAGCGCGCTTCTTCGAGCGATTTAATTTTCGCGAACGCGACGAAACACGTGTCGCGCGCAGAGTCTTCCGCTGCGAAATGTGTTGTGCTGCCCGCGGGATTGAGCGTCGCTGGCAAGACGGTGCTTCGCGCGGAAAACGCCAAAGTCGCATTTGCCGGGGCCGCAGCTTTATTGCGGGAACCATCAATCATTGCGAGCGGAGTGCATCCCACTGCGCTCATCGCGCCGCTGGCGAAAATTTCGGGCAGTGCCAGCATTGGCCCTTACGCCGTAATCGGTGAAGATGCGCACATCGGCGAACACACACAAATCGGAGCGCATTGCGTGATCGGCGCGGGAAGCTGGGTCGGCGACAACTGTCGCATTCACCATCGAGTAACGCTCTACGCCAATATGCGCATCGGCAATCGTGTTGAAATTCACGCTGGGGCCGTCGTGGGCGCGGACGGCTTTGGCTATGTGTACGGCGAAGGCCGGCATTGGAAATTTCCGCAGGCAGGAATTGTGGAGATTGCCGACGACGTGGAAATCGGCGCGAATAGCACAATTGATCGCGGTTCACTCGATGATACCCGCATCGCCGAAGGCGTGAAGATCGATAATCTTGTCCATGTGGGCCACAACGTCAAGATCGGCGCGCACACCGTGATTGCCGCGCAGACCGGCATTTCCGGCTCCAGCGTTCTGGGACATCACGTCGTGGTCGGCGGGCAAGTTGGTATCGCGGATCACTGTACGCTCGAAGATAATTCCATTGCCGGAGCGCAAGCTGGCATTCCGACAGGGAAAACAATTCGCAGCGGCCAAGTCGTTTGGGGCACACCAGCCCGTGCGCTCGATAAATTCAAGGAGCAATACGTATGGTTCGCGCGTCTCCCGGAGCTTGCTGCGCGCATCAAAAAGTTAGAAGCGGAACTAGAGGCCAAGCGTGGCAAGTCCTGAGCTATCGCGCAAATCTGTGCCGTGCCGGCTGATCGTGGTTGGCGGGCACACACGCAGCATTGGCAAAACGCAACTGGTGTGCGACCTGATCGCAGCGCTGCCGCAAGCGAATTGGCTTGCGGGAAAAATCACGCAATATGGCCACGGCGTGTGCGCAACCAATGGTCACGATTGCGATTGCGCTCCCACGGAGCACATTGTGGCGCTCGATTGGGAATCCGAGATGCAATCGGGAACGGACAGCGCTCGTTTTTTGCAAGCAGGAGCCGCGCGCTCCTTCTGGCTGCGCACCAAGCAAGGTTATCTCGCGGAGGGCATGGCACCGTTTAGACAAGCTCTCGCCGACGCCACACAAGCTAACGGCAGCGACGGCATCAACGTGATCGTTGAAAGCAATTCGCTGATGCAGTTTGTAAAGCCCTCGCTTTACGTCATGGTTTTGGACGCGGCCCGTGACGACTTCAAGGATTCTGCGCGGCAAATACTGGACCGCGCGGATGTATTTGTCTTCCGGCGTGGCCTTGATGACGGCGCGGTCAGCCAGCCACCGTGGATGCAACTCCCCACGCAATGGTTGCGACAAAAACCGTCGCTTCTCCAGCGGGAGGGAGAGCCGTTACCAGAACTCCTTTTGCAGCTGGTAAAGAGAATCATAGAGTCGCCAGCAATCGTTTCTTTGTAACAAAGAATCAAAAAGGGGTGATAACGAATCAAAAAAACGAGACATCTTGGGCGTTGACCCAAGAAGTCAAATAAAGCGATACTAGGTAGCGCTTGGGGAAGGCTTGCAAGGTGTCCGTGTTACTCTTGGAACTATATGTAAATCAAGGAGTTAGCTGGCATCTCCTAGGCGATGTTCGGTTTCGGCCAGCGAAGAACTTCGATTGATCGCTCTGGGGGAGCATAGATGGCGTCACTCGTCAGGATAGGTGTAGAGCGTTCGACTACTGTAGCGCCAGTATCGCCGCGCGAGCAGGATTGGGCGCAACGTCTTCCGGAAACCATCGAGCGCGGTGCTGAGCATCTGCTTTCACTGCAGGGCCCCGATGGGTATTGGCAAGGCGAACTCGAAGCCGACTCGACGCTCGAATCGGACTATATCTACTATCTTTTTGTTCTCGGCAAAGCGGATCCGGTTCGTATCGCCAAGCTCGCCACCTATGTTCGCAGCAAGCAACTCGATGACGGCGGTTGGAGTATCTATCCGGGTGGCCCGTCTGAGCTAAACGCAACTTGCAAAGCCTATTTCGCGCTGAAACTGGCCGGCGACGATCCGAATTCTTCGTCGTTGAGTGCCGCTCGCGAAACCATTCACCGCCTGGGCGGTTTGGAAAATACGAACTCTTACGTACGCTTTTATCTGGCGCTGGTCGGAGCGGTAGGCTGGGAACTTGTGCCCGCGATTCCGCCGGAGCTGATGCTCCTGCCCAACTGGTTTTTTATCAACATTTATGAAATGTCTTCCTGGACGCGCGGCATCGTGATTCCGATGGCGATTTTGAGCGCGATTCGGCCGGATTGGCGTCTGCCCGGACGCGCGCGCGTAGACGAGTTGTTTAAGAATCCCGCGCACAAAGCCGCCGCGTTTGATTGGAGCGAAAAGACCGTCTCCTGGAAGAATTTCTTTTTGGCTCTAGATCGCGCGTTCAAGGTTTATGAAAAGCTGCCGTGGAAGCCCTTCCGGCAACGCGCCTTGCGCGAAGCAAAGCGCTGGGTGCTGGAACACATTGAGCGCACGGAAGGCCTGGCGGCAATTTATCCCGCGATGATGAATTCGATTTTTGCGCTGATGGCAGTCGGCCTGGGACCTGACGATCCACTGACGCGGCGCGAGATTCAGGAATTTTCCCGTTTCGAAATTGAAGAAGCCAACACCATTCGTTTGCAGCCATGCGTTTCACCGGTGTGGGATACCTGCATCGCGATGGTTTCGCTGGAAGAAGCCGGAGTGGCAGCAGACCATCCGGAGCTGGTGAAAGCGGCGGAATGGGTTCTGTCCAAACAGATTCTCGGCTCCGGCGATTGGCAGGTAAAAAACAAAGATGGCGAACCGGGGGGCTGGGCTTTCGAATTTCGTAACGATCATTATCCTGACGTCGACGACACAGCGTTTGTCTTGATGGCCCTGCAGCGCGTGAAGTATCCGGACGAGAAGCGCATGGAAGCTGCGATTCGGCGGGGCATTCAATGGCTGCTAAGCATGCAGAACCGGGATGGTGGCTGGGGCGCTTTTGACCGCGACAACGATCGACGCTTTATCTGCAACATTCCGTTCGCCGATCACAACGCAATGATCGACCCTTCGACTGCCGACGTGACTGCTCGCGTGCTCGAATGTCTCGGGCGTTTCGGTTGGTCCGCGCGGCATCCTGCGGTGCAGCGCGCCGTAAAATTCCTCTTGAAGGATCAATGCGATGACGGCTCGTGGTTCGGCCGCTGGGGTGTGAACTACGTTTATGGAACCAGCGGTGTGCTGCGTTCACTGGAAACGGTTTCGTTGCACGCGAAAGACTACTGCCAGCGTGCCGCAGCATGGCTGAAGTCGGTGCAAAAACCCGATGGAAGTTTTGGCGAATCCCTGCTCAGCTATCACGTCGAATCCGCAAAAGGCCAGGGCAACAGCACGGCTTCGCAAACCGCCTGGGGACTGATTGGACTTCTTGCCGCAGCCGGACCCGGCGATCCCGCGAGTTCGAAAGCCGCGGAGTATCTCGCCACCCAGCAAAACGACGACGGCTCGTGGAGCGAAGAGGACTTCACCGGCACCGGCTTTCCCTGTGTTTTCTATTTGAAATATCACCTCTATCGCAATTCGTTTCCGGTTTATGCCCTGGCCCGCTTCCACAATCAGTCCCGCCAGGCCGAAGAATTCTACGCATTCAAATTCCGTCCGGAAGAGTTCCGGCGGCGCAGCGGTTTTTAGGACCGCAATGAAGTTCCCCCTAAGGCTGAGCCTGGATCTTCTAAGCAGCAGAATCACTCGCGCGCTCGGTGTCGGCCGCGAAGCTTCGACTATTTTTCATCTTTCGGCATCGGCTTTTTCTTCTACCAACCAAAAGGAAATTGAAGCGGAGTCCGATCCCAACGCCGCGGTGATGGAAATTCCCCCCAGCGTTGTTGCGCAGACGGCTGCGCCGATTTTTTGGCTTGGCGGGGATGAGCCTTTGTTGCATCCGGTCATCGGACGGATTGCTGCCGCGCTCAACACGGCTCGCCGCAACGTTTTTCTTCACACCGATGGGCTGCGGCTGCGTAAACGAATCCACGAATTCCGTCCCGACCCGCGCCTTTTTTTAACCGTAGAGTTGGCAAGCAGGGAAGAACTACACGACCGCGCGGCCGGGCAGCCGGGGGCTTTTACGCGGGTGATGGAAGGCGTCCGCGCCGCGAAGCTCTCCGGCTTTCATGTCTGCGCGCACGTCACCGTAAATTTGCAGACCGATGTTTGCGAAACGGGCGAGTTGTTTGAGTATCTGGATAATTATGATGTGGACGGTTTCATCGTTTCTTCTGGTGGTGGACTTGTCGAGTCTGCTTCTCGCAACGAATTGCAGGAAAAGTTGCAGGAGATCCGCGCTCTAGTACGTTGCAGCCGTTGGGAATATTTTTCGTCGCTGCTGGAAGACTCCTATACCAGGCCTCGTGTAGGAAAAGCGCCAGTGCCTGTGCCCCAGAGCGACTCTGGTGCGTGCGAGGAAACCGCGTGAGCGCCGCAAAGATTCTTGTGACCGGTGCCGCAGGATTTCTTGGCAGCCACTTGACACGGCAACTGGCGGCGCGCGGGGCTGATGTACGCGTGCTTCTGCGTTCGTCGAGCAATAATCGTGCCATCGCCGATCTTCCGCTGGAATATGTTACCGGCGATTTGCGCGATGCGGCGTCACTCGAACGCGCGCTTGCCGGAGTACAACGCGTTTTTCACGTCGCCGCCGATTACCGGTTGTGGTCCAAGCGTTCGCAGGATATTTATGATTCGAACGTCGGCGGTACAAAAAATCTGCTCGAAGCTGCGAAACGGGCGGGTGTCGAGCAATTTATCTACACGAGTACGGTGGCCACGATCGCTGTCGACCGTTCTGAAATGCCGAACGAATCGACGGACGCCAAGTTGGAAGAAATGGTCGGACATTACAAACGTTCGAAATGGCTGGCGGAAAGGGAAGTACTCAACGCCGCGAAGGCGGGATTTCCGGCAATCGTCGTCATGCCCACCACTCCCGTCGGCCCGTGGGACTGGAAGCCGACTCCGACTGGCAAAATCATTTTGGATTTTCTGAACGGCAAAATGCCCGGCTATGTCGAGACCGGTCTGAATTTTGTCGGCGTGGAAGAGTGCGCCGCAGGCCATATCCTGATCGCGGGAAAAGGGATGGTTGGCGAGCGCTACTTGCTCGGCTCTGAAAATCTAACCCTGAAAGCGGTGCTGGATATTCTCGCGCAGATTACCGGGCTGCCCGCACCCACGCTGAAAATTCCGCACCGGCTGGCGCTTGGCGTTGCCTACGCGGAGACTGTATTTTCGCGCCTGATTGGCCGTGAACCGCAGATTCCCGTCGAAGGCGTAAGAATCGCGCGGCACATGATGTTTGTGGATTGCAAACGCGCGCAACGCGAACTTGGGTTTCAGCCCGGCTCGGCGGTTGCGGCGTTCGAACGCGCCGTCCGCTGGTACGAAGCGAACGGTTACATCGCGGCGCGCCGCGCCAAAAAAATTGTTCATGCAACGGCGGCGTAGTTCCGTTGATTGGCACTGTACGTTGTCGTACGTCCGAGCAAACTTTGCAGATTGTGTCGCCGGGTTGTCGCCCAGCGCCTATTCTTGAAGAATCAAATGCGCATCCTGGTCACATTCGCAGTCGAAGCTGAATTCGCCCCCTGGCGAAGGTTGCGAAATCTCGAAGAAATTAGGGCAGCAGACAAACCTGACACGTTTCGCGCCCGCGTTGGCAGCGCGAAAGTTGATTTTGTGGTGACTGGAATGGGCGTCGAGAATGCATTCCGGGTAGCCACGGCGCTCCTCGATGAGCCCTATCAGGTTTGTATAACTTCCGGCTTTGCCGGCGCGCTGAAAGAGCAGCACAAGGTCGGTCACATCCTCGTCGCTGATGCCGTGCGACTTCTGGGGAAAGCGAAAACCATGCAGTGCGGCAGGAATCTTGTTTACGCGGCTCACCGCGATGGCGCAAAGCAGGTCAAGTTGTTTTTGACCTCGGATCACGTCGTGCGCACCGCCGAAGAAAAGCAGCGCCTGGCTCCTTTTGGGGACGCCGTCGAAATGGAAAGTTTTGGCGTCCTATCTGCGGCCCATGAGCGTCAGCGTTCCGCCGTTGCCATCCGCGTAATCTCGGACGATGTTCGAAATGACATGCCTGCCATCGTGGACACCGCTGTGGATGAAAAAGGGCGGGTGAAAATTGCTGGCGTGGTTCGTCACGTTGCCACGCATCCACTGCAGTTACCGGCCCTCATCCGCCTCGGCCGCGACAGCAAAACGGCTGCGGAAGCGCTGGCTCATTTTCTCGAGGCATTTATTAAGAAGCTTTCTTTCTCGACTCACGGCTGGCCGCCACCGGAATTGCAGGAGGTGGCGGCACGATGACCGCTACACCTACCGTAAGCTCCGAGTTGCACGCGCTCGGACCCATCCCGAAAACCATGCGGGCCGGCGTTTATCGCGATAAGGGCGTTGTACGCGTAGAGGAAGTGCCGGTTCCCGAAGTTGCCGCGAACGAAATTCTGATCAAGGTCGCGACTTGCGGCATCTGCGGCACCGACATCAAGAAAATCTTCCAGCGTTACGTCGAGCCGCCACAAATTCTAGGTCACGAACTTGCCGGTACAGTCGTGGCTACCGGCCCCGGTGTTACAAAATTCACGCCCGGCGATCGCGTGATGAGTTTTCATCATATCCCCTGTGAAAAATGTTTTTACTGTGAACGCCGATTGTTCTCACAGTGTAAGCAGTACAAGACCACGGGCCTCACGGCAGGCTTCACTCCCAACGGCGGCGGCTTCGCGGAATACGTGAAAGCGATGCCGTGGGTCGCGGATCGGGGAGTTATAAAACTGCCCGACAATGTTTCGTTCGAAGAGGCCACTTTCCTCGAACCCGTCAACACCATTTTGAAGGCCGTTCAGAAAGCTCGAATAGCAAAAGGCGAAACAGTTCTCGTAGCAGGCTGCGGCCCCATAGGCCTGCAACTTTTGATGGTTACCAATTTAATCGGCGCGCGCATCTATTCCAGTGACCCGATGCCTGAACGTCGCGCCAAAAGCTTGACGCTCGGCGCAATCGAGTCTTTTGACCCTACAAATGGTAAGCTAGTCACAGAGGTTAAGACGCGAACTGAGGGACGGGGTGCGGATGCGGTGTTGGTAGCTGTGGCGCATCCGGCGGTGGTGGAAGAAGCTCTCGCTGTGGCGCGTCCGGGTGGGCGCGTCCTGCTTTTTGCCGCCAATGATCCCGTGACTCGGATTGGCTTTCCTGCCTCGGCTGTGGGGATCGACGAAAAGGAAATTCTAGGCAGCTACAGTGCCGCCGTGGACATCCAAGAAGAAGCGGCCGCCCTGGTGCTGCAGAAGAAACTGCCAGTCATGGAGATCGTAACGCACCGTTTTCCTTTAGCTAGAATCCAGGAAGGCTTGGAACTGGCCGCGAATCCGACATCCGAGTCGCTAAAGGTCTTGATTACGCATCCATGAAAACTTCAGCAAAAAAAACGATTGAAGCTGCGATCGGGGAAGTCGTAGCGCTGGCGCGTCGCGTTGTGCCTCCCAAGATGACCGCCGCGGTGCTCTATGGCAGCGAAGATTTGCGCATTGAAGAAATTGACGTGCCATCTTTGGCCGCCGATGAAGTTTTGCTGCGTGTTCGTCTTGCGCTGACCGATGGCACTGATTTGAAAGTCTGGAAGCGCGGCTACCACGCAAAAATGATTCGTCCGCCCGCCGTATTCGGCCACGAAGTGGTCGGCGAAGTAGTCGCCGTCGGCAAGCGCGTAGACGCGCGCTGGCGCATGGGCGTTCGTGTAGTCGCCGCAAATTCCGCGCCCTGTTTCCGCTGCTATCACTGCCGCCGCGGCCAGGAAAATCTTTGCGAAGATCTTTTGTTTAATAACGGGGCGTATGCGGAATATATGCGCATCCCCGGCCGCATCGTTACCGAAAATATGCTGGAAGTGCCGCACTCCGTGGACGATCAGAGCGCTGCGCTGGTCGAGCCGCTGGCCTGCGTGCTGCGCGGCATTCACGAAATGGAAGTGCGCAACGGCGACACTGCGGTGGTTATCGGTTGCGGCCCTATCGGCCTGAAATTTGTGCGCATGTTATCGCGCCGCGGTGTTCGCGTGATTGCCCTTGCCCGTAGAGATGCCCCGCTCGATGTCGCGCGGCGGCTCGGCGCTCACGCTATTATCAATGTCAACGACACTGCAGATGTGGTCGAAGCCGTCCGCGATTACACCGAAGATAAGCGCGGCCCAGATGCAGTCGTCGAAGCTGCCGGCAATCCGGCGGCGTGGCAGACTGCGTTGCGGCTGGTCCGGCGCGGCGGTGTGGTGAATTTCTTCAGCGGCCTGCCGTCCGGCACCAACGTCGAAATCGAGCCGGCCCATATTCATTATTCAGAAATCAAGATTATTTCGACCTTCCACCACACACCGCGCTTTATCCGCGAAGCCCTCGCAGCCGTGCGCCGTGGCGACATTTCTGCGCAGGACTTTGTCACTGAAGAAATTCGCCTGGCTGACCTTCCCCAGGCCTTCGAACGCATGAAATCGCGCAGCGGCGAAATCAAGCTAGCCGTCCGGCCGTAGATTTTCGTTAATCAATTTAGGCTAAACTTAAATAGCAGTTTGTTATGTCAGGCCGTCATTCCGAGCGGAGTCTTCGAAGCGAGGAATCTCTCTTACCGATGTTGCGCCCAGGGGAACTCGAAATCGCGCAAAACGCCCCGCCTGCGGGCTGTTCGCCGGAGTCCGCGCAGCAGTACACGCGCTGGCTCGCCACACACCACTATGAAAATTTCAACGTCGCCAGTTGGCTCCTGCCGAAGGAACTGCACCAGCATTTCTACAATCTATACGCCTACTGCCGCTGGGCCGATGATCTAGGCGACGAAATTCCCGATGCACAACGCGCTCTGGAATTGCTCAACTGGTGGGACGAAGAGCTCAACGCCTGCTATGAAGGTCACCCGTCGCACGCCGTATTCGTTGCGCTTCGCGAAACAATCATTGCGAAGGGCATTCCCAAACAGCCCTTCGCCGATTTGTTGAAAGCATTTCGCCATGATCAAAGCAACAAACGCTATCCCACATGGGATTCCGTTCTCGATTATTGCGTCTATTCCGCGAATCCCGTCGGACGACTGGTCCTGTATCTCTGCGGCTATCGCGATGAACCGCGGCAAAAACTTTCCGATGCCACTTGCACCGCGCTGCAACTCGCAAATTTCTGGCAGGATGTGTCTCGCGACCTGGAAAAAGGCCGGATCTACATTCCGCTAGACATTGCCGCTCAGCACAGGGTCAGCGAAGACGACATCGTCGCGCGCCGCTTCAGCGACAACTACGTCTCACTGATGAAAGATTTGATCGCTCGCACGCGCAGCCTGTTCGAAGAAGGTCTTCCGCTCGCACAGCAAGTCGAAGGCAAACTACGTCTCGATCTCGAAATGTTCAGCCGTGGCGGTATCGCCGTCCTCGACGCCATTGAGTCGACCGGCTACAACACGCTGCATCGCCGCCCAGTCATCAGCAAAACCAAACAAGTCACTCTGCTAGGCCGCATCCTGATCGGCCAATTGTTTCCCGTAGGGGCGCGGCAGGCCGTGCCCTCTTCACCTGCAACCACACCGGTGCACCACGGCGCTGATTCGTCCATGAGGCTTCCGCCACTGGCGGTTCCAACGACAGGTCCAGATTGGGCTCTCGCCCATTCCTACGAGGAATGTCACCGCATTGCTCGCGCCGCCCGCAGCAATTTTTATTACGCCTTCTATCTCCTGCCTAAGCAGAAACGCGACGGCCTAGCGGCCCTCTATGCATTCATGCGCCTGATTGACGACGTCGCTGACGAAGGGGAATTCATCTCCGCCAAGCAGCGTGGCCTCGCCAGGTGGCGCGCTGCATTTGACGAAGCTGTCACAGGTCACTCCCAGCTTTTTGACGGCACCGCCGCAAAGCCCCTGCCCGGAGAACCTCTTTCTGGCGAGCCTGAAGTCCTCCCCGCGCTCATCGACACCATGCGTCGCTTCCAAATGCCCGCGCGCTACCTGCACGACCTGATCTCCGGCGCCGAAATGGATCTCACCGTAAAAACCTATCCCACCTACGACCGCCTCAAAGAATATTGCTATCGCGTAGCCGGAACCGTCGGCCTCACCTGCACGCACGTTTTCGGCTTCAGCGATCCTCGCGCGCTCGATCTAGCGGAAAAACTCGGCCTGGCGTTCCAGCTCACCAACATCATTCGCGATGTACGCGAAGACGCCGCGCTCGGCCGCATCTACATCCCCGACGAAGACCTCGCCCGCTACAACGTTTCTCCCCAAGACTTCGCAAAAACCGAAGCCACTCTCGGCGTCCGCGAACTGCTCCGCTTCGAAGCCGACCGCGCCCGGCAAGTGTACGAGGAAGGTGCCGAACTACTCGACCTCGTCGATGCAGATAGCCGCGGCACACTCTGGCTTCTGGTGCATACTTACAACGCGCTGCTTGCCCGCATCGAATCGCTGGATTTCGCGGTGTTTGGCGAACGTGTCCGCCTCAGCAAAGCGGAAAGAATGCTCTTCATCGCCCGAGCAAAATTCGGGCGGCATACTCGACATAATGTCCTCGAAAAACGTGATCGTGATTGGCGGCGGGCTGGCGGGGTTAGCGGCCGGCGTCGCGCTGGCTGAAGCAGGCTGCCTCGTTCGTCTCTTCGAACAGCGGCCCTACCTCGGCGGCCGCGCAACTTCCTATGCTTTGCCGAATGGCGAGCACGTGGACAATTGCCAGCATGTCACGCTCGGCTGCTGCACCAATCTCGCGGACTTCTATCGTCGTGTAGGCGCCACCGACAAAATTAAATTCTTCGACCGCCTGGTTTTTCTCGACCCGCAGGGCATGAGCGGCATCATGCAAGCGGACGTTTTGCCCGCTCCCATCCACATGACCGGCTCGTTCCTTTTTTTTGCGCCGCTCGCGTTTCCCGACAAGCTCTCTATTGGCCGCGCGCTTGCTGCCATACTGTTTGCCGGTGGCCGCCCGAAAGACGCGTATGCCGCCGAGCCTATCTCGATGATGGAGTGGCTGCGACGCCGCAAACAGACTCCCGCCGCCATCGAACGCTTCTGGCGAGTGGTCCTCGTCAGCGCTCTCAATGAAGAACTCGACCGCACCGACGCCCGCTTCGGCATCGACGTTTTCTGGAGAGCATTTCTGGCCAATCGCACCGGCTACCGAATGGGCGTCCCGTCCGTCCCGCTATCGGAACTCTACGACGGCTGTCGCACCGCCATCGAAGAAAAGGGCGGGGAAGTAATTCTTCGCTCGCCCGTACGCAGCCTGCGTTTCGAAGGTGGAACTCTGAAAGCAGCGATTTTTGACGGCGGCAGGGAAGAAATCGCAGACTCATTCGTCCTGGCCCTTCCCCATGACCGCACCGCCGAACTTTTACCGAAAGAAATCCGCTTTGCCAACCCAGCTCTCGCGCATCTCGAAAAGTTCAAGGTGTCGCCGATTACCGGCGTGCACCTCTGGTTCGATCGCGAAGTTACCCACGAGCCGTTCATCACCTTGCTCGACACGCAAACCCAATGGATTTTCAACAAGACCGCGTTGTACCGGAAAGCTGTAACAGAATTTTCCGGTGTCATCCCGAGCGAAGTGAAGGATCTGCTTCCGTCCGAGACTGGCAAAACCTCGGCCCAATATCTTCAGCTAGTCATCAGCGCGTCCTACGCACTGCTAAGAAAATCCCGCGAAGAAATCATCGACTTATGTTTGAAAGAAGTCCGCCAGGCACTACCAGCCGCACGCGAAGCGCAACTAGTCAAAGCCACGGTAATCAAAGAAGCCGCGGCGACATTTTCACCCGAACCCGGCGTCGACCAGTGGCGCCCCGCACAAGAAACAAAAACCCCCGGCCTCTTCCTCGCCGGCGACTGGACTGCCACCGGCTGGCCCGCCACCATGGAAGGCGCCATCCGCAGCGGCTATCTAGCAGCCGAAGCCGTCCTGCGCTCATCCAATCTCACGCAAAAATTTCTCCAGCCCGATCTTCCCGTCACCGGCCTCTCGCGCATTTTTCGCACTCGCGCCTGATTTCGCGTAATATGTCGAACGCACTGTTCACTACTGAAGTGCACGGGATCAGGCAATGATCAGATTCACTTTATGTGTGTTGATAACCCCATGTTTCTTGCTCGTTCATCCGGCGACCCTTGTGGCTCGCTCACGCCAGACGAAGCCAAGATCCTAAAACCCCAGCTTGAACGATGGATGCGCGATCAGCTTAAACACGATTGGTCAGACCTGTGGAATATTCAGGACCAGACAGCCGGGTTGAAGAATGAATTGCTGCTGGGACATGGAGATGCTCCTGACTTGAATCAGCAACAATACCTGCGGGCGATGCGCGAAACGATTGGAGTTGGATATCCAGAAAATTAAAGCATTCACCTTGCTGTCGATCAAACGCGAGGAAGGCGGTTTCTGGATATTCGGATGCGGGAAACTTCAACGTGAGTCTTGGAAGCAAAGGAGCATTACAGATGTTCACGCAAGGCTGGTAAACGGAACCGTTGAGTTTGGACTACCTGGAGGAACGCCAGATTCTTGCAAGTTGTAGCTACGCCACACGCAGCGGCTACTTGGCCGCCGAAGCCGTTCTCCGCTCATCCAACGTTACCCCAAAATTTGTCCAGCCCGATCTTCCCATCACTGGCCTCTCTCTTCATTTTATCTGATGCAAATTCGCTTACCAGGATTCGTTGGCTAACGTATTGTCCGTCTCATCCGGCGATTCAAAAGCTACGTTGCGTAAACTTGCTCATGTTTGCCTGCGTTGATGGGCTGAGATAGACTCCCCAACGAATGCCAGACACGTCTTCCATCATCGGTCGCACGTTTTCCCATTACACCGCGCTCGAAAAACTTGGCGGTGGCGGCATGGGAGTTGTCTACAAGGCAGAAGACACTCGCCTTCGTCGTTTCGTTGCTCTGAAATTTTTGCCGCCGCAAGTTGCTCACGACCCCGTAGCTTTGGCCCGTTTTCAACGCGAGGCGCAAGCTGCCTCGGCCCTGAATCATCCCAACATTTGTACAATTTTCGACATTGGCGAACAGGAAGGCGAAGCGTTCATCGCCATGGAATTTCTCAGCGGCATGACGCTGAAGCATCTTATTTTGGGCAAACGTCTTGAGACTGAAGTCCTGCTCGGTCTGGCCGTCGAAATTGCCGACGCTCTGGATGCCGCTCACACTCAAGGCATCACTCATCGGGACATCAAGCCGGCTAACATTTTCGTCACCGAACGAGGGCATGCCAAAATTCTGGACTTCGGATTAGCCAAGCGCTCGCAAGTGGGAACACGGTCAACCGAAATTACGACGAGCACCGACCAGTTCAGTGGCGATACCACAGCGGAGCGTCTTACTGGCGCCGGTTCCACGCTCGGTACGATTGCCTACATGTCGCCAGAGCAGGTGCGCGCAGAGGAGCTGGACCCTCGAACCGATCTTTTCTCTTTCGGAGTGGTGCTATACGAAATGGCCACTGGCGCTTCGCCGTTTCAAGCAGACAGCACCGGGCTAATTTTTGACGCGATCTTGAATCGCGCTCCCGTGCCTCCGGGACAATTGAATCATGACATGCCCGCCGACTTGGAGCGGGTTATACAACGAGCGCTCGAAAAAGATCCGGCCCGCCGGTACCAGACCGCCGCCGCGCTGCGCGATGACCTGAAGCGGTTGACTCGTGATAGCGACTCGCATCGCTCGGGATCGGTGCGCACGGTCCAATCACAGCGCCGTTGGCGGATTTCGATCGTAACAACCTGCGGCGCTTTGCTTATTTTCGCGGCGATTTTGGGATATTACTTAACGCGACCAGCAGCAGCGCCGCCTCGAATTCTGCGAACTGTACAGCTCACCAATACCAACAAACCCAAATCCGACATCGTCACCGATGGTTCGCGCGTTTACTTCATCGAAGGTCAATCGCTGCTTTCGCAGACTTCTGTGAATGGCGGCGAAACATTCCCAATTCCAAACTCATTGGAAGACACCGGTTTCGCCAACGTTTTCGATGTATCGCCAGACGGTTCTTTGCTTTTGATGAATACCGCACACGGCACTTCTCTCGACGGCCCTCTCTGGAGCGTTCCCGTGGTTGGCGGTTCGCCTCGGCGCTTGGGCAATCTGGAAGGCCACTCTGGCGCGTGGTCGCCGGATGGGTCGCGACTCGCCTTCAGCAAAGGGAACGAAATCTTCGTAGCGAGGAACGATGGCAACGATCCGCGCCTGCTTTTAACAGCTGCGGGAACCGCAAGCGATCTTCGCTGGTCGCGTGACGGCTCGATTTTGCGCTTTTCCGTCAACGATCCGCACACCAACAATCGTTCCATTTGGCAGGCTTCGGCCGACGGCAGCAATCTGCAACCCTTACTTCCGGGCTGGAACCCTTCGCCGAACGAGTGCTGCGGCAAATGGACGCCCGATGGAAAGTTCTTCGTCTTTCAGGCGCAGCGCGACGACACTGCCAATCTCTGGGCCCTCGATGAACGTCGCGGATTTTTTCATTCCGCGCCCCGCGAACCCATTCAGTTAACGACCGGCCCGATGAATGTTGGCGAACCCGTCCCAAGCCGCGATGGCAAGAAATTATTTGTTCAAGGCTGGCGGCCGCGCGGTGAATTGATTCGTTACGACGCGAATTCTAAGCACTTCGCGCCTTACCTTTCCGGAATTTCCGCTATGGGGCTGGATTTTTCTCGCGACGGAGAGTGGGTCGCCTATAACGACGCTTCTGACGGCACCATGTGGCGAAGCAAAACTGACGGGACGCAAAAACTGCAGCTGGTTTTTCCGCCCATGTCGGCGTACCTGCCGCGCTGGTCTCCGGACGGCAGGCAACTCGCGTTCTTTGGTCATCCGCCCGGCGAGCCGTGGCAGATTTATGTCGTTCCGGCTCAAGGCGGTACTCCGGAACTCGTCTATAGCAACGACACCAACCTGGCGGACCCAACCTGGTCGCCTGACGGCAAATGGCTGGCCTTCGGCGGCAACTCATTGAACAATCAAGGATCGGCGGTCTACATCCTCGATCTCAAGACGCGCACGGCTTCGAAATTGCCGGGCTCGGACGGCCTCTATTCTCCGCGCTGGTCTCCGGACGGACGTTACATCGCGGCCATCCCGCTGGATTCTTTGAAAATTATGCTCTTCGATCGCAACACGCAAAAATGGACCGAGCGCGCCAAGATTTTTGTCGCTTATCCCACCTGGTCACGCGACAGCAAATATATCTACTTTGACGGCAGCCTTGATAGCGAAGAGGGTTACTTCCGCGTGCGAATCGCCGACGGCAAACTGGAGCGTATCTTTAGCTTGAAAGGCTTTCAGGCCGCCGGAGGCGCGTTCGGAAATTGGACCGGCATCGCTCCGGACGAATCTCCACTCCTGGTCCGCGACGCCAGCATCCAGGAAATCTATGCCCTCGATTGGGATAGACAGTAGATTTTTCTTTAGTAGCACAGCCACTTCTCGCTGTGCAGCAGCGCTGCCCGCACTAAGGACTAGACTCGTCTATTGAACCGTGGCTCGCACCACGGTGAGGGACTTCAACATACGTACCCAGCGTGCGGGACGCTTTTCGTGCGGCGCTACCAATCGAAATGGACCCAACTTGTCCCCGAGCGGAGCGCCGTCCATGGTGTCCGCGACGATTACGTCAGATTCAACAATTCCCGCGTCCAGTTCCGCCAGCGAGAAAACCACGCGATAACCGTCCGCAGCTTCGGCTAGCACATAAGTTGTCATTGCCGGCCCACGCAGCGCTTCGCCTTGCGGCACTCCCGTTTTGCGCAGGATTTCTTCCACAGCTAGGCCTTCGTATTTCTCTGTTTTCTTATCATGTGGATTTACGACCGTAGGCGTTTTTCGCGGCATCTTTTTCAAGTCCGCGACCGTCAACGTAAGCGTGGAAACCGGGCCGCTGACTTTCAGTTCTGCGGTATTCGCTGGAGTGCTCTGCGCACCAGCTGGGTTTGAGTGAGCAAAAAGCTGTGCCAAGGCCATCGTGAAAAAAAGACACGAGTGTGCTTGTAGGTTACGAAGCACTACGAACTATCCTTCTGGTCGCGGCGAATGAAATGAACCTAACTTTTTTCCAGCATCACTTCAGTAGACTTGATCACCGCCGAAACTTTATCGCCGATTTTCAGTTTCATTTCTTCGGCGCTGCGCTTGGTGATGACGCTTTCGATCAGGTCCGTACCCACGCGTACCACCACGTGCGCCATCACGCCGCCAAATTCCAATTCAATAATTTCGCCTGCCAGCCGATTCCGTGCCGATAGTGTCATAGAAAAAGCATAAATCCGAAGTGTCAGAATGTCGAGAAAATCGCCGCCGCTGCGCCGATCCTCGGCTCCACATCTATTCGATACCAATCGGCCGTGGTGACGCACATCGCCAGATGTACAGGCATTTTATTGAGTGAACGTTCTTATACTCTATCTTCCCTGCTAGGTCGCAAGTCCCCACGGGTCGGTCGGTTAAGGTCACGCTGTTCTGAGACTGAGATACGCGCGGATAGGGTTCTTCCTTCTCGTTATCTTTAATTCCGTTAGTCGCCTCCGCACAGTAACTTGTTGGCCCAAGTTGAAAGCTGTAAGTCAATCTGTAGAAGACGGCTTCGTCTGTGCAGTTTCTGCACTCAAATTTGGACTTCCGTGCACTGTCTATGGCAGCCTGCGCTAACAGCGGATGACCTTGCACGACAACTGGAGCAGTCACTGACCCGTCCTTTCCGACCTCCACAATTAGCTGCACTTCGCCGCTGATCCGAGTTTGTTTCGCCAGAGGGGGGTAGACGGGCGGAAAGAGGGTAGAAATAATGATCTCGGCCTCGGGTTTCGGCTGTGACTTGCTCTGAGACCAAGCGTTAGCTACGCCCAAAAAGCAAAAAATAAGGCAGGCCAGTGCGAATGCGGGTCCGGAGCGGTTAGTCTCGCATTTCACCAAGGTGTTTCTCGCTTTCCATCAGCACCGCGCACTTCTCATCAAGTTCAGCATACTCGGTCGCATGCGTTTCCCGAAACTCCTCATAAGCCGCCTGCGACTCCCAACTATCCATCGTCACGTAAACACCCGCCGCACCCACATCCCGCAGCAACCGACTCCCGCGATACCGCTCGTCCCGCCGAAACAACTGCGCCCACTCCCCATCCGGCCCGTATGTACGCTCAAACAATTCTTCGCTTCCGCTCTTGACTTCGAATTCCCATAGAGTTACAAACAAGGTTGTCCCGTCTCCTGCTCTTGGTAGCTGGCAGTTCCTTCTGAAAGAGAAATTTTAGGGAAGTATTTCTTGCCGCGCCAGGTGTAGCAATCCGATTGGATACAATCAATATTGGACACATCAGGGTGCAGTGCGTAAACCGCCCGAATCTATTTTCATATGTATAGCTGTGCTGTGGCGCGAACTTCCCAAGTCCGTTTCGCGAAGAGTTTAGGGTAAGCGTTAGTGTCCGGAGGTATTTGTGGATCGTAAGTACAGCCATCGCGGCTACCGCGATGGCGACAAAGAAAAGAAGTCCCGCCCCGAACGTAAGCCGCCGCAAGGTGGTCCCCGCGGCCAAAACGATCACCTCGGGCCCCGCACTCCCCGCATGGTCGGCACTGTCACCCGCGCCCGCTGCGCCAATTGCGGAGCCGTTCTCGCTCCCGGCTTCGACGCCTCGAGCACCTGTCCCAAGTGCAACGCGGAACTTCATTGCTGCAAGCAATGCCGCTTTTTCGATTCCGGCGCGCAGTTTGAATGTACGCAGCCCATCCCGGAGCGCATCACTCCCAAGGACGGCAAGAATAACTGCAAGTTCTACGAATTTCGCACCACCATCGAAAAGGACACCGCACCCACTTCCTATCAGCAGCCCGCGCAAATCGCCGCATCTCTTCCGGAGACCATTCCCGGCCGTCCGCCCGATGCTCGCCAGGCCTTCGAGAATCTCTTCAAGAAGTAGATCGTGGCTCGCCTATCGCGCAAAGCCAATTCCGTGTAGGGGCGCAGCATGCGCCCCAGCTTGCCCGGGCGCACACTCCAAGCTTTCTTTTCTTTTCTTCCAGAAGAATTTTGATGGGTTCTCGCGAGGGATTTCCTGAGAGCGCTCAGTGCTTCGCGAAATTTAGACCGCCTGTCCTAAACAGTCTCCGCCCGTCGCACCGGTAACCAAATAATCAGGGTATAAACGCCCAGAGCAATTCCCAGAGGCATTTCCGACAGCGCCAACAAGCTAGCCACGATTAGCAGCGCGCGACCCGCTCGTCCATTTCCCATGCTCGCTATACCACCGGCAATTCCCAGCAATCCGCACACGATCGACACTACAATCGCCAACGCATACATAAAATGAAACAAATCCATCAGCCAATAGGGATTGGGCACCCGGCCCAGCAGCGCTCCAAACATCACTGTCGCGGTGGGCATAAACACCACTAGCGCCACGCCAATACACACGCGGATAATTCCATACACAATCCAGCAGGCGCCCAGTGGTTTCATAAATCAAGTTGTGGAAGGAAGCTCTTCAGAAACATAAATCCGGGAAGAAGAGGAAAAAACGTCCCAGCCCTGAGATCCCGATTGCTCGGGATTTTCCGCCTTTTCTCTTCTTACCCGGTTTTGACCGAAGAGCAAGCTCTTCGAACAATCGTAGCTTGCCGTATTCTAAACATCGCCGCTATTGGGATTTTCCTGTAGGCGATATTTCGTTTTGCTGTAGCTTAACCGTACGCTAGCGTACTCGTGATTTTGTTCTGTTCCTGCGTCGTCAATTCTCGCGCCTGCCCTTTATCCAGCCGGCCCAGCTCCAGCGGCCCGATCGCCACTCGAATCAGCCGTAACACTTCTATCCCGCGTGCTTCCAGCATCCGTCGAATCTGGCGGTTTTTTCCTTCATCCAGCACAATCTCGATCCAGGAATTCTTTTCCCCCGCGCGAATGCGCGTAGCCCGCTTGGCCTTCAGCAGCTCGCCATCTCCGCACATTACCCCGCTCGTAAGCGCTGCCATCAATTCGTTCTCCGCCACTGCGCCAATTTGCACATGATACGTTTTTTCCAGATGTGATTCCGGCGCCGTGATCCGCGCCGCCCATTCCGAATCGTTCGTAAATAGCAGCAGCCCTTCGCTCGCTTTGTCCAGCCTTCCCACTGGCGCCATCCACGGCAATCCTGCTGGTAGTCCCGCGTAGACCGTTTCTCGGCCGCGCTCATCCTCTGTGGTAGTCACCAATCCGCGCGGCTTGTTCAACATCCAATAGATTTTCTTCGCACGCTCCACCACAACCCCGTCCACTTCAATCCGATCTTTGCCAAGGCGCACTGCCGCTTCGGGATTTTTGCTGACCGCTCCTTTCAACTTCACCCGTCCCGCGCGAATCATTTCAAATGCCTGTGATCGCGAACAAAATCCCAGTTTCGATAACGCCCGGCCCAGGCCAATGTGCCCCCGACCCGGCCCGGCATGTTTCGCAAATCGCTGATGGCCTCTCACGCCCCCATTATAGAGTTGGACCGCCTGCTTACCGTCGCGCAAAAACCGCGTCCAACAAACTACGAAGATTTTCGTTGACATTACGAAATCGTTCGTAGTAAGGTGCTTTCCATGAGCCACACAGCACTGCAAAAGCCCACAGTTTCCGAGCTACAAATCCTTCAAGTTCTCTGGGAACGCGGCCCTTCCACCGTCCGGGAAGTCCACGACGCCTTGCAGGAAGAAAAAGCCCTCGGCTACACCACGGTTTTGAAACTTATGCAAATCATGACCGTAAAAGGGCTCGTCCGCCGCAACGAAGAACAGCGCGCCCACGTATACGAAGCGCAGCAACCAGCGGAAAAAACCAAGCGCCAGTTCGCCTCGGACATGCTGCAACGCGTTTTTGATGGCTCAGCCAAAGAGCTGATGCTGCACGCACTCGCCGGCCATCGCAGCTCCAAAAACGAAATCGAAGAACTCCGCCGTATGCTCGACGAATACGAAAGGACCATCCGATGAACACCTTCGCCAACTGGTTTACTCCGGACGTCTTGCGCACTCTCGGTTTGTCGCTGCTTCATTTCCTGTGGCAAGGCGCGGTCCTCGCCGTCCTGGCTGCTGCAAGCCTGGCCGTCGCTCGCAAGGCGGCCACGCGTTACGCGCTTGCCGTAGGCGCTTTGCTGGCCATGGTTGCAGCGCCGGTGTTCACATATTTAGCCCTGCGTGAATCATCTCCGGCTTCGAACGCCTCAGTGCAGAACTCAGTTCCGGTCATCGTCCACGCCATGAACCTCGCTTCACATCGCATCGCAACCAGCACCCAATCGAGTTTTGTTTCCGGCAGCCTTCTTACCACTTTTGTCGAACTCTGGTTTGTCGGCGTACTGCTCTTCAGCTTGCGCACCGCGGGCGGTTTCTTTCTGGTAGCGCGTTTGCGCCGTCGCGATTGCAAGTCCATGAGCACCGCACTTCTCGCACTCTGCCGCGAAATGCAGAACCGTCTCGGCATCACCCGCGCCATCCGCTATTGTGAATCGTTGCATCTTGACGCACCCGCGGTTGTCGGTTGGTTCCGTCCCGTAGTTCTTCTTCCCATCAGCGCGCTCACTGGACTGACTGAGCTGCAACTCCGCGCCGTAATCGCCCACGAACTCGCGCACATTCGCCGGTTAGACGCCTTCTTCAATCTTTTCCAAGTCGCCGCCGAAACTTTGCTCTTCTACCATCCGGCCGTCTGGTGGCTCAGCAAACGCATTCGCGTCGAACGGGAAAATTGCTGCGACGATGTAGCGCTTGCCGTATGCGGCAATCCCGCCGAATACGCTCGCGCTCTGGCACTTATGGAAGAATGGCGCGTCGCGCCGTCCTTCGCGATGGCCGCAAATCGCGGACCGCTGGCTTCTCGCGTCACTCGGCTTCTCGGCCTCACCGAAAAGGCAAGCAGCCTGCGCAACGCTGGCGTGGCTTTTGGAATTCTCTGTCTCGCCGCCGCATTGCTAGCCGGCAACGCACTTTTCGGCCTGGTGCGCAGCGCAGCAGCGCAGTCTTCTGACTCCAGCCGCTCTGGCACTACGATCTCGGTAAGCAAAGGCGTAATCGTCGTTACCGCCCCTCGCCCCGCGTCACAAGCAAAATCCAGTCCCAAACCATCTTCATCTCCAGCTCCGACCAGCACGCAAGAACCAAGTCCCGCTCCCAAATCGCAGTCCTATATCGACGGCATGAAAGCCGAAGGCTTTGAAAATCTTTCCGCCGACGATTTGATCGCCATGAAAGTCCAGGGCATCACGCCGCAATACATCCACGAAATCCGCGCCGAAGGCCTCAAGCCCACCGCCGATGAACTGGTCGGTATGAAAGTTCAGGGCATCACTCCAGAGTACATACACCAAGTCCGCGCCATGAATCTCAATCCGGATGTCGATTCGCTCATCGGCATGAAAGTCCAAGGCATAACGCCGCAATACGTCGACGAAATGCGCAAACTCGGTTTTCAGCCGGACACTGACCAACTTATCGGCATGAAAGTGCAAGGCATCACACCCGCGTACGTCGAAGAAATGCGTAAGCTCGGATTCAAGCCCGACACCGACCAACTGATCGGCATGAAAGTCCAGGGCATCACTCCCGAATACATCCACCAGCTCAACGAACTGAACATTCATCCCGACGCCGATGATCTGATCGGCATGAAGGTTCAGGGAATTAACGCGGATTACGTACGCAGCATCCGCGCCACCGGCCTCAATCCTGACAAAGATGAGTGGATCGCACTGAAAGTGCAGGGCGTCACCGAGGATTTCATTAAGGGACTACAAGCCGCTGGATTCAAGCCTGACGTCGACGAAGTCGTCGGCGCAAAAGTCCAAGGCATCACGCCGCAATTTATTGAACTGGCGCGCAGCCACGGCTTCAAGAATCTCGATTTGGATAAGTTGATCCAGCTCAAACACGCAAACGTACTGGAGTAAATAAATCAGGGCCCATGGCCGCGACGCAGCGGCACAACGCTACGTGTGTGCTTTGAATTTTGCCGGGCGATTTTTTGGTCGTCATGCCGAGCCTGCCTGCCGCAGCCAGGCGAAGCGAGGAATCTCTCTTCGAAGTAGGCCTTCGGCAACGAGTCTCAGCTTTAAGAGGTAAAGAAAATGGAGGATCCAAACGCTATGAATCGCCGTCACGCATTAATTGCGTACATCCTGATCGCCTGCACCCTGGTGCTTGCATTGATCGCGCGCGCTTCCGACACCCGCACCGGAAGCTGGACCATTTCCCACAGCGACGAGCCTGGCAAAGTCTCCTTTGCGCTCATCTATCACAGCAAACACAACAATTCGAATCACGAATCCGATTGGCCCACCGGCGACTTCAAGGGCGTCGATTTCTCCAAGTCCGGCAAGCAGGACGTTAAATTCGTCATCGCCCGCGACGCTGGCCGCTTCGATTGCGAAGGCTACCTGAAAGATGGCGATGGCGCCGGCGTTTTCCATTTCGTGCCCGACGCGCAATACGTCTCGCAAATGTCCGCGCTCGGCTTTACCGGTATCGATGACGAAAAACAATTTTCCATGGCGGTTCTCGACGTCTCCGTCGCCTACGCTAAAGAAATAAAATCAAAAAATCTCCACGACCTGGACACGGACAAGCTCATCGCCTTCCGCATCTTCAATGTCAGCAGCGAATTTATCGACCAGCTCCGCGCCGCAGGCTTGCCCGCCGCCGATGCTGACAAACTAGTCGCTTTTCGCATTCACGGCGTGACTCCAGAGATGGTCAGCTTCCTGCAGAAATCCGGCTATCATCCCGATGAAGACACACTGGTCGCCATGCGCATCCACGGCGTCTCCCCGGAATATATGCAGCAATTGAAAAAGGATGGCTACGACCACATCGATCTGGAAAAACTAATCGCCTTCCGCATCCACGGCGTATCCCCAGACTTCATCGAAAAAGTGCAGACGCTCGGCTATCGGCATCCCGAACCCGATCAGCTCGTCGCCATGCGCATTCACGGCGTCTCGCCCGAATTCATCGCCCAACTGAAATCCCGTGGCATGAAGGACTTGACCATCGACCAACTAGTCAGCCTCCGCATCCACGGCATCGACTGATCCCGCGACAGTGGCTCGTCATTCCGAGCGAAGCGAGGAATCTCTCTTGTTTCTTTTCTGCAGAGCCACTCAGGCTCCGGCGCAGTCCGCAACCCACTAAGCCGTTCGCAATTTATTTATACGACTCCACCCGCAAAATGCTGCTCCCGTCCTGCTCCGCCTGGTTATAAAACACTTCTCTGCCATTCGGTGTAGATGACAACCAGAATGGACTTCTATCCAGCAGACTGATCTGCCGCGTCAGCCGCGTCCCGAAATCGTAGAAATCAATTGTCGGTCGCTCGCTTGGCGCCTCCGGCGGGCAGAAGAAAATTCCGCCTTCACTTACGCTCCAGGAGGCCCAGGACTTCGGCCGCACCGCTCCAGAAAAAATTGTTTCCGTTCCACCGTTTGCTGGCATTCGCCAGATTTCTGGATTCTCAAATCGCGTCTTCGCGTAGTACAAGGTCTTGCCGTCTGGCGATTCCAGCGCCGCAAAACCTCCTTGTTGCGTTACTTGCATGGGCTGCCCGCCATCCGCCGGCAATTTCCAGACTTGGTCCTGTCCGGAGCGATTGGAGCCAAAATATATCCATTTGCCGTCGCGCGACCAACTCGGCACCGAATTTTCCGATCCGCCCATCGCCAGCGCTCGAGGGGTTCCGCCCATCGCGGAAATCACATACACTCCCTGTGCTCCATTTCCCACGGTATCAAACGCGATCCACATTCCATCCGGCGACCAGCGTGGAGTCCCGCATCCACGCAGATTCGTTAATTGCACGGCGGCCGACCCATCTTGATTGCTTTCCCAAATCTCCAAACTTCCTGAACGATCCGACATGAACACCAACTTCTTGCCGTCTGGCGAAAGCTGCGGCCCCTCATTGCGCCCATTCGTGGACGTCACAATGGTTCTCGAATGCTGTGCTCCGCTCTCTTCTAAGTCCACACGGTAAATACTCGACGACCGTAAAATCTTCTGCACCACCAGCTTGCCGTCTTTTCGCGCCACGGTCGGATGCCACGTCGCCGTTCCCGTTCCTTCGATTTGCGTCGCTTCGCCGCCCCCTGCTGGTACTTTCCACAGCGAAGGCTCGCCGGCTTTTGTCGAGGAAAAAATAATACTCTGCCCATCTGCCGACCACGCCGGTGGCCCCATAATCGCGGCCCGCTGATTCGTAACTTGTTGTATCGGCCCGTTATTTGCCGTCGTTACAAAGACTGCTCCATCCGCTCGTTTATAACCAACCATTTGCGTCGATCCGGAATTTAGTGCCGTCACAAAAAGTTCTTCCGGAAATCCGGCGCCATTTGCCCGTACAAACGCCATCCGCGTCCCATCCGGAGAAAATGCCGGACCCCAATCGCGATCCTGCCCCTGCGGCTCGGTCAATGGCCGTACCGAAGAATCTTCCACCGACAAAAGAAAAATCTGCGAGCCGCCTGTCGGCGAGTCTCCAGAAAACGCAATGAACTTTCCATCCGCAGTCCACGCCAGCTCACCACGTTTTTTCCGTGGATCTTCATGGGAAATTTTTCGCGGCGCCCCGCCCTTCGCATCCACCACGTAAATTCCATACTCGTCCGCCGCAATGCGAGAATACGCGATCATCTTTCCATCCGGCGACCACGCTGGACAGCAATCTCCCGGGTGCTCCGTCAATTGCTTCAGCGCCTTAGCGTTGCCGGCAGTCACAAAAATTCCTGCTGCTCCCGGTGCATAGCTGTTGCGCCGAAATGCTACCGAATTGCCATCCGGCGAAATTGCTGGGTCGCTTGCCAGGTCCGGCACCAGCGTCACCATTTTCGATAGCGTCCCTGTCCGCGCTGCTTCCTCGGCTTTCTCCCTATACTCGCTATATTCGGGATCGTTGTGGGCCGGTTTCAGAGCCAGCCACCACAGGATGAGAGATATCGCTACTGCCGCTGCCGAAAGGGCCAGAAATTTTCGCGAAAGCGTCAGCTTGCCGCCGTCTTCTATAGTCTCCAGAGCCTGGCCCAGTTTCGAGGTCCACTCTCGCTCGACCGGAGTCGGCACCGGAGGTGGCAGTGCAACGAATTCCCTCGGGCCGGGCATGGCTCCCTCTGGCTTTAATTCGCTCCCCGCATTCTCGATCGTGCCGATAAACCGGTAGCCTCTCCTCGGCAGCGTCTCGATATATTTCGGCTCCTCGGCGGAATCTGACAGCGTCTCCCGCAACTTATTCACGGCCGCGTTCAGTCCGTGGTTGAAATCCACAAAAGTATCCGCAGCCCAAATCTCTCGTTGCAATTCCTCGCGCGAGACCATCTGCCCGGGCCGATTCAGCAGCAATGCCAGAATCTCGAAAGGCTGCCCGCCCAACTTCACCTTAATCCGATTTTTCCAAAGCTCATGCGTCTCCAAATCCGCTTCGAACGGACCGAATCGCACTCGCTGGGGATAAATTGAGGTCATCGCGGGTTGGCTTTCGCTGCCGATTCTAACATTCTCTGTTTTCATAGCAAGCAATCGCCTTCATCTCTTGTCAGCTAACTGCCGATTTTTCTGGACCTTGCACGATGAGCTTGGTTGTACTCGCCGTTTACCGCAAAACGACCTTCTTTCCATTGAGGTACTTTCCCACCCCGCGCATTCTCGCCCTGCAATCGCCGTGAACCTCACGTATTTAAAGACGCCACGGTCCGAAAGGGAGTTCCATGAATCGCTTCAGTAGCCTCTTGTCACTCATCTTCGCCGCATCCTTGACGCTCTTAACCGGCAGTACCATCACCGCCCAAGCCCTAGCCCACGACGGCACCCCGCATACAGGAAAGCCCAATACAGACGATGCGAAAAGTGACGCTTCGAACCACTCGGATATGAACCCAAGCGCCTGTTTCTTCGCGGCAGACCACGGCAAAACCCTCACCGAAGCGCCGTGCGACGTTCGCGCCTTGCAGGTCTCCGCAAAAGAGGGCCAGGTCCACGCCCAGAATCAACTCGGACTTGTCTCCGCGCTTGTCACCGGACAGGGAACCGACATTCGCCAGGCTCGTAGCTGGTTCGAAAAGGCCGCTCGCCGAGGCTACGCCCCGGCCCAAGTCAATCTGGCAGTTACTTACATCAATGGTTGGGGTACACAGCAGAATTACGGCGCCGCCCTCAATTGGCTCAATGCCGCAGCGAAACAAGGCCACCCCAGTGCCTACGCCAATCTTGGCATCCTCTACATGAACGGCTGGGGCGTGCGCCGCGACTATGCTGAAGCCTTCAAGTACTTGCAACTCGCCGCGAACGCCAGCGATGCGGGAGCTCAATCAAATCTCGGTTATTTATATGACGGTGGCTTGGGCGTCGTGCAGGATTATTCCGCTGCCGTTAGGTGGTATCGTCTTGCGGCCGAAAACGGCAACGCTCTCGGACAAAATAATCTGGCCGATCTTTATCTGCGCGGAGAAGGTCTCCGCCAAAGCTACGAAGAAGCCGCTCGCTGGTTCGAAAAAGCCGCTCAGCAGGGTAATACCGGCGCTCGAATTAAACTGGGATTCTTGCTGATGCACGGCCTCGGCACTGTGAAAGATCCATTCGCCGCCTATTCCTGGATTCTGGCTGCATCCAAAGCCGGCGATCACCGCGGCGATGAATATCTTCCGGCTCTGCAAGCCAGCCTCGACCAGCAAAAGCTGGCCCAGGCCACGCAGCACGCGTTTTCACTGGAACAACAAAGGGCGCAAGCAAACGTTCGGACCAGCTTGCTTCCCTGATCCTGTCGCTCGAGAATCCGCCGCTCGCGCTGCGGCGGATTTTTCTCTAAGCAGTTTGTAACGGCAATTTCGCGGCTTCCCAACCTGCCAGTCCGCCCGCGATTTCACTCACCCGATCGACTCCATTCTTCTGCAATAAGCTCGCGGCAATCGAGGATCGGTAACCACCGGCGCAGTACAGTAGCAGCGCCCGGTCCTTTGGCAATATCCCGATATTTTCCACCAGATGATTTAGCGGCACGTTCAAACTTCCTGCTATGAACTTTTGTTCGCGCTCGCGCGGCGCGCGAACATCCACCGCCAGCGGCGGCTGCGCCGACGCCAGCAGTTCCGCGGCAAATGGAGCGCTCACCCGCTCGGTTTGCACCGTAAGCTCCGGGCGCGATTCCAAACTCAGCATTCCGTCTTTCAGATATCCCGCCACGTGATCGAATCCAATTCGCCCCAGGCGCACCGCGGCTTCGATCTCTCTTCCGGGATCCGCAATGATTACAATTGCATGCTCACGATCGAGCACCGTTCCCACCCAGGTTGCATATTGCCCGCCGAGACCTATGTTGATGCTGCCCGCCAAATGCGCCGCCGCAAATTCCGTGGAGTCACGCGTGTCGAGCACTTGCGCCCCACTTCCTTGCATTCTCAACAATGTTTCCAGCGTCAGCGGGTTCATCTCCCGCTGCAGCGCCTGCTCCAGCGTTGGCCGCTCCTCGCTATTCAGCACCGCATCATAGTTAAAATAAGCTGGAGCGTCCGGCTGATCCGCGGTCACCACTTGAATGAATGCTTCTTTGCTCATCGGCTGCAGAGCGTAATTCGATTTGCGTTGCTCTCCCAGCGTCGACATCGTCTCTTTGCTTATCGCCCTCCCGCAAAGCGAACCTGCACCATGTGCCGGGTACACCAGGCTTTCATCCGGCAGCGCCAGCAGCTTGGCATGCAGCGAATCAAACAGCATCCCGCCAAGATCGTTCGCCGACCAGCCCAGCGCTACGCGCAAATCCGGTCGTCCAACGTCCCCGATAAACAAAGTGTCGCCGGTCAGTACGGCGTAAGGTTTCCTCTCGCTCACATTTAAGTCATACACAACGATGGAAATCGACTCTGGCGTGTGTCCCGGCGTCTCCAGTGCCTTTAACCGCACCCGGCCGAACGCAACCAACGAGCCATCCGCAAGCGGTGTAAACGCATACGCAGCTTTGGCTTTCGCGCCCAGGTATATCGTCGCTCCTGCACGATCTCGCAACTCCAGATGTCCCGCGACGAAATCCGCGTGCAGGTGGGTCAGAAATACATGTTTGATTTTAAGTTGGTGTTCCGCTGCAAACGCGATGTATTGATCGGTGTCGCGCTGTGGATCGACCACTGCCGCCGTACCGGTTGTTTCGTCACCAATCAAATAAGACGCGTGCGCCAGACACGGCAAGTAAAATTGTTTAAAGATCAAGCTAGGCCACCCTCGCCCGTCAACACAAATCTACAAACCCGTCAGTCCCAGCGAAGCCTGCCTGCCGCTTGCCCGACGTGGCGGGCAGGCAGGGAATCTCTCCTCGGTTTGTGGGTCGTGCACTACTTCGGCTGCGGCACAATGCGCAGGTACGGCTTCGGCGCCTTCCAGCCACCCGGATATTTCAGCTTGGCCTCATCATTCGAAACATTGCCGCTAATGATGACGTCGTCGCCGGGCTTCCAGTTCACCGGAGTTGACACCTGGTGCTTGGTGGTGAGCTGTATCGAATCCAGCACGCGCAGCACTTCGTCGAAGTTCCGCCCCGTGCTCATCGGATAGCTCAGCATCAATTTAATTTTCTTGTCTGGTCCCACTACAAACACCGTGCGCACGGTTGCGTTATTCGCCGCAGTGCGGCCTTCGGAGGTTGCCCCGCTGTCGGCAGGCAGCATGTCGTATAGCTTGGCGATTTTCAATTCAGGGTCTCCGATCATCGGATAGTTCACCTTGTGGCCCTGAGTCTCTTCGATGTCCACAGCCCACTTGCTGTGACTGCTCACCGGGTCCACGCTGAGCCCGATGATTTTGCAATTGCGTTTCTGGAATTCCGGCTGTAACCCGGCCATGTATCCCAGTTCCGTGGTGCATACCGGGGTAAAGTCTTTGGGATGCGAGAACAAAATTGCCCAGCCATTGCCGATCCATTCATGAAAGTTAACTGTGCCCTGCGAAGTTTCCGCCGTGAAATTCGGCGCCTCATCGTTAATGCGCAACATCATTTATCTCCTTGTAGTCCGAGGTCAGGTCGCTACATGCCGGGATTCGGTCCACTCGTTAGCAGACAGTGTAGCAAGAATCGCCCGCCTCCGATTCTTTTGAACCCCCATCTCATCGCACCGCGGCCAGCTGTAGCTCCGAACCTGCAAATCCGAATATTGCTATTTGATGCGCAAACCGACCGTAGATGAACATTCTGCAGCCCAATCCTCGTCGCTTCCGGTAAACTTCCCTCCAGGAGTGGACCTTGAAATTCGCAAAAATCGTTTTCTGGCTGGCCGCAATCTGGGGTTTTCTCATCATCACGCCGCTTTACTTCATGTTCGCCCTCATCAGCAAGAATGATCCGCCGCCTATCACTCATCCGGGTTTTTTTTACGGTTTCGTCGGCGTCGCCATGGTTTGGCAATTAGCCTTTATCTTAATCGCCAGAGATCCCACCCGTTTCCGTCCCATGATGATTCCCGCCATCCTCGAAAAACTTGTTTACTCCATTCCCGTCATCATCCTCGTTCTGCAAAAGCGCATGCATCCAGGCGATCTTGTCTTCAGCGCCACCGACCTTTTGTTAGCCGTGCTCTTCCTGATCGCGTATCTCCGCACTCCTCACTCTGTTCCGTCAAAATAATGTCTCAGGTCAAGATCCCGGTGCTCCTCGCCTGAGTAGCAGCGACCTTTGTGCCGCTGCTTTCGTCTTATTTTCTCTGTATCCGCCTCTATTACTTCTTTGAAAAAACCAAACTTTAGTCCTATTCAAGCTCCCATTCGCTCGTTCTAAATTGAGGAAAGGAGTAAACATTTATGAAACTCTGCACACTCGCTGTCTGCCTGCTTTTCGTGGGCGTTTGCTTGGCCAAGGAACACGACTATCAACGCGGCACGCTTGTCAGCATGGATTCATCTTCTTGCGGCTCGCAGGAAAAGGGATCCAAAACCGTTGCCGGCGAAATTTTCGGCACCGATGGCCAGCACAAGCAAACTCAGGAATTGCTTTGCCAGGAATATATTCTCCAGTCAGAGCATGTGGTCTATCGCATTCGCCCGAAAGACGATAAACATCCCATGCTGCTGCCCATCGGCGAAACCGCCCAGTTTCGCATCAGCAAAGACAAACTCATCCTTCGCGTCCCGGAGCTAAACGACAAGGAGCATGAGTACGTCGTAGTCTCCATGATCCCGCGCGAACTTGACCATTCTGCGGACACAACGCAAAAAACCACGTCCACGCAGTCCGCGAGCAAGAACTAGTTCCGGCTGCTGCATTCTCAAACTGCTTTCCTGCAAAGGCGCGGCGGGCCGCCCTTCCCTCTTCTTTGTCCCCGGTCCTGAGTTTCGGGCAGGTCCGGCCTAAGAGGGGCTGTACCCTCGGTCAGGCGTTCAATCTAAAGCACATAACTCGTACTAGCCCGCTTTCCCTATTGCCCTAACAAACCTTCTTTCCGTAAACTACGTGTCATAGTGAGAGCTAATGTATCGTTCCCGAACAGCGGCTTTCCATTTTTGGAACGTAAGTCTCTTGTTTTGAGTCAGCTTCTTTTGGCTGACGGAGTGAAGCAGTACTGTGCACGTTGCGGAATCCGCGCAGTCTGTAAGTCACGCTTTCCGGTTGACTTGCCGATAAGAGCAGTACCTAGGGCAACTCCGCTTTCACGCGAATTTCGATCAGAGGTAAACGGCGAATGACACCATCCACCCGGCTCGGAAAAACAACTCTCGCAGTGTTCCTCGCCGCGTGTTGCGTCTGCCCGCCACCCTCCAACGCCGATCCCGCTCTTGCAAAACCGGCCAGGCCCACGCGCTCCTCGAGACATCATCATTACGTTCGTGAAAAGGGCGTCGATCCGACGCTCGGCGATATTGCCGCTAACGACGATCCCATCGTTCGCGCCGCCGCCATTGAGGCTCTTGGCCGCTACAACGGTTCCGTGGTCGCAGTCGATCCCAACACTGGACGCATTCTCACCGTCGTGAATCAGAAGCTTGCCTACTCCGACGGCGCTATTCCTTGCTCCACCATCAAGCCCACCATCGCTCTCGCCGCGCTCGAAGAAAACGTCATCACCCGCGACACCATGCTGAAAGTCGGCCGCCGCAAGTACATGAATTTGACCGATGCCATGGCTCACTCCAACAATCAATTTTTCGAAGAGCTTGGGCGCCGCATGGGCTTCGATACAGTTTCGCGTTACGGCCGGCTGCTCGGTCTCGGCGAACTTGCTGGATACAACTTGCAGGACGAACATCCTGGCGCGTTTCCAATGGTCCCTCCGCTGAAGGGCGGCGTGGCGCGCATGTCCAGCTTCGGTGAAGGAATTCAGATGACGCCGTTCCAACTGGCGTCACTCGCTGCCGCATTCGCCAACGGCGGCACTCTCTATTATTTGCAGTACGGTGTCTCTGGCGAAGAAGTCAGCGCGTTTGTTCCGCGCATCAAGCGTGAACTAAATATCGGCCCGCTGCTTCCTGAATTGCGCGAAGGCATGCTGGCCGCGGTTCTCTATGGCACCGGCAAGCGCAGCTTCGATGCTGGCGGCGATGAAATGCCCGCTGGAAAAACTGGCACCTGCTCTGATCAGATTTCTCATGTCGGCTGGTTTTTGACTTACGCCGATGAAGCCCATCCCAGAATTGCACTCGCCGTGCTGATTCGCGGCAACAGCTCACGCATCAAGGGTCCGCTCGCCGCTGGCGTCGCAGGCCATATCTACCGCCGTTTACGTGAACAAAATTATTTCGCACAGCCTACGGTGGCGACGAATTTGGCAGCGATCGCTTCCGGCCACTGATTTCTCTATCCTTCGCTGCGTACTTCGCAGCCAGCAACCCTTGTAAAGTCTTCTCGTCCGTATTCTCGTGCAACTCTTCGTTATTCAGCAGCCATTGCCCGTTCGACGCGTTTGTAATTCGCGATGTCGGCGCGGATTTCGAGCCTGTTGATCATCGCCTGCGCGTCAAAATTCATCTTCTGATGTAGCGCGGCTACAGCCCGGCGCGCGCCCGCGATAGCGTCGCTATTTTCCCATTCAACTATGGTCACGAAGTTGAATTCACCAGGACCAGACGTTTGTTCCAGGATGGCTTCTCGCACAAAACCAGCCTGGGTTCTGAGAACCTCGTGTATCGCGTGAACTCTCGTGAGAAACTCCTCGCGAGCGTGCGCTGGTACGACGAATTTATCGACTCTAAATATTTCTTCGCTCATTCTGAAATCGCCTCCTCGATTGTTTTGCTGAACGCAAAATCCTATAAGGGCCTGGGTGGAGGGTCCGTCAGTAAATTACAGGGAGTTTGGAGTAGCCGGTGGCGGTGTCTTCTATGGCGCGCAGCACCAGCAAGGTGCGGTCGTCGTGCGGAGGGATTCCCGCGCCGCTGAATTCGTCAGTAGCGCGAAGAATTGCGCCGGAAATATTTTCGACGCAGGAATTCGCGGGAAGGGAAGTGATCAAAGCGGAAAGACGTTCAATGCCGAACTCTTCGTGCTTGGAATTTTCCGATTCAAGAATTCCGTCGGACGCAAAAATAACCACGTCGCCGACCTGCAAGCTCAGCGTGAAGATCGTATAGTCCGCTTCCGGGAACAGGCCCAACGGGATGCCGTCAACGGCAAGTTCCGTCAGTTGGCCGTTGCGCAGCAGCAGTGGGTGCGTCCCTCCCGCATTTGCGATCGTGAGCGTTCGGTCGGAAGCTTCGTACACAGCGAAAGTAAGCGCGATAAAGCGAGCTTCCAGGCGCGCGGCATGCAAGCGGCGATTGAGCACGGCCAGCATATCGGCGGGCGCAAGCGTGTGTTCGACGGTCAGCTCACGCAGCATACCGATCGCCAGCGAGCCGTAGAGCGCGGCAGCGGTTCCTTTGCCAGAGACATCGCCCAGAGCAAGCGCCAGCCGACCTTCTCCATACTGCAGAAAATCGTAAAAGTCGCCGCCCAATTCGCGCGCAGGGACGTAGGCGGCGGTGATATCGAGGCCGGGAACTTCCCGCGCGCCACGCGGCAGGAGCTGCAATTGAATTTCCCGCGCGGTGTCCAAATCATTCTGCAAACGATCTTGGTTTTCGCGCGCGTCCTCATACAGCCGCGAATTTTCCAGTGCGATGGCAATAAACGAACCGAGCGCCATCAGCATGCGTTCGTGTTGCGCGGTGAATGCGGCGTAACGCTTGCTTTCCAGATCGAGCACGCCTACCAGGCGGTCTTGCAGCAGAAGAGGAATTACCAGCTCGGAGCTGACCACTTCGCACGTGTCGCAAGGAATATAACGAGGGTCCAGGCGCACATCGTCCAGACGGATGGGTTTGCGCGAAGCGGCTGCGTGACCAGTGATGCCTTGATTCAGATTGACGCGAAAGCGCGAGGGAATGGAGTTCTCGTAGTGCATGGCGAAAACGCCTTCCAGGAGCTGCGACTTTTCGTTCCACAGCATCACCGTGAAGACGTCGTAATTAACGATTTTCTTTACGCGTTCCGCGATGCGGCGAAGCAGCTCTTCGCGGTCGAGAATGGAGGTCAGTTCACGGCTCACGTCGTAAAGCAGTCCAAGCGTTTTCGCCTGCTCCGGAAACGCGGTAAGCAGGGATTGCGGCACGGCGTCGACTTCCCCCGATGGGGGAAGCGCGGCGAGTTGGGAAAGTTCGTCCACGGTAGAAATCGAACCTGGTATCGCTAGAGATGACCTAGACATAGGATGCCTGATTCAGGTTTGATTCGCGAGCGCCGAATTGGTTTCATCGGCTGATTGTTGCGGTTCTTACGTTCCCCATCCGCTCGGTGATGGGCTAGACTTAACCTCACCTGTCATATGCAGCTTTCTCCCGGCGATAAACCTGGCCCTTACGAAATCCTCGCTTCCATTGGCGCGGGAGGTATGGGAGAAGTGTATCGCGCCCGAGACACGCGTTTGAATCGGGACGTCGCAATCAAAGTTTCCGGTGCGCAGTTCAGCGACCGATTGGAACGTGAAGCCAAAGCCATCGCCGCGCTGAATCATCCCAACATCTGCCAGATTTACGATATCGGCCCGAATTATATAGTCATGGAGTACGTTGACGGAGCGCCGATTGTTTCCCGTGAACACCCACAGGCTCTTGCTCCGGCGGAGGCCCTGCGGCTCGCCACGCAAATCGCAGCAGCGCGCGAAGCTGCGCACACCAAAGAGATCATTCATCGAGATCGTTCGCTTTTCCCCTCGGTCCGGGTGGCGGTGCACAATCTCGCTGGCAGTTGCACCAGTTCCTAGAACCTCGACATCGGCGGAAATGAAATGATGCGCCGTTAGGAGTGCGGCAAGCTGATCCGGATGGTTGTCAGTTCCCGGCGAGCGCGATGCTGGTATTTCGTTACCTCATCCCACCGACCTTGTTTCGTCGCGAGAGCCACGTAACCATCGGGACGCACGAGCCAAAGTCCGCCTGCGTGCAATGGTTCTCGTAAATCCGGCTCCAACAAATTTGCATATCTGGCAAGCAATTGCTTAACAGTTTCACCGCTGGATTGAGCAAAGAGCGCAAATCGTGGCGTTGCGCCCGCGCCCACTGGGAGCTCTTTTTCGCGAATCGGAGCGCGTTCTCCTGCAAGGGGTCCTCTGTGGAGGTGCTGGCCACCGCCGTTCAACGGACTTTCGGGATAGCCGATGGAAAGTTCCGTCACCGCATCGGCCGCCTTCTTCAACACCGGCGAAAGACCGAAGACCAGCGAAGCGACGTGATTGCGAATGGATTGTTTGATGGCCCCTCTCATAATGGCGACCTCCGTCAATCGGCCCGCGCCCTTGAGTACCGCGTTTCCGACCGCGCTTCGCTCAATGCTGTAGCTAGCCAACAGGGGCTCCGCCGCGCAGGTCCCGCGACATACCAGAGCGAGTTTCCATGCCAGGTTGCAAGCATCCTGAATGCCGGTGTTCATTCCTTGTCCGCCCGCCGGACTGTGGATGTGCGCGGCATCTCCGGTCAGAAACACACGGCCCACACGATATTCCGCTACCTTGCGTTCGTTGATGTGAAACGCCGCCAGCCATATCGGATTCGAGGCGGTAATTCCGCCTGGCCCTCGCTCATCGAGGATTGCCTGCACCTCTGCCAGTGTCGGGTCATGGGGAGCGGCAGCGCCCAGCCAGTTTCCCACATCAGCAATTACGCGATAGCGAGGCGGAACGATTGGGAAGGTGGCCAGGATTCCAGCGGAGTGCCATGAAATGTTGATTTCCCCAGGATCTGGCAAGCCGCTGAGGTGGACATCGGCAAGTATCCAGTTGCTGGGCATGGTCTCACCCACAAACTCCATACCGAGTTGATGACGCACCGTGCTATGGGCGCCATCGCAGCCGATGAGCCATCCGCTGGCAAACTTCTCTTCCTTTCCGTCCGGGCCGCGCAGGGTCGCGACGACGCCGTCCGCATTGGCAACAGATGCTGTTAGCTCAACGGTTCGCTCGACCTTCACGGCAAACGTGTTTAAATGTTCCTCCAGTAATCGTTCCGTGTCGCACTGAGGAATCATTAGGGCGTAAGGATGCGGACTGGCTACACGGTCTACTTTGATATGCGCGACTTGCTTAACGCCCGCAGCGATGTTCGCGCCGGTTACCTTAAGACCTGCGGACAGGAATGGCGCTGTACAACCCATGCGGTCCAGCATCTCAAGGCTTCGACTCCACATCACGATCGCCTTGGACTTGTCAGTTCGCTGCGCAGCCTTCTCGACGATTCGTACGGAGACGCCATAGCGCGCGAGTTCGGCCGCCATCGTCAGGCCGACCGGACCGGCACCCACGACAAGAACGTTGCTATTCAGAGCGACATCCTGCTTTCGCTAAAGCTCCAGAGAGAATGCCATAAGACCACACGCGAATTCTAAAAGCTAATCCAGCGGGAGCCGTGAAATATCGCACCGCATTTTATTTTCCAAGTGCCCGATACGTCGCCCCGCCGGACATCTGGAATCCCCGAAACGCCGCTAATGTGGTCGCCAGGAACGCCTGCCGCCGAGGTCTGAATTCTAGCTTTTAGTGGCCACATTCATTTCTCGAACGCTCCGCCTCGTAGCTGTCTCAGATGGGGACACTCGGAAATGTGTTGTCTTAAGCACTAGTTTTAGTACCCCGTGTTCGATAAGAGACAGAAATTAATTACCTTCAGAGATACCATTCATGCCAGTTAAGTATGACGAATCTGCGGGCGCTGTCGCGCGAGGAGCGAACTGGTTGCGAAGCTGAATGGAAGGAACAATGACCAAATCTATTCTGCCCCCAAAAATACTTCTGATTGAAAACGATCCGGCCGGCGCCGTTAGGATTCGCGCGGCGCTGGTCGAGACAAGTAGCGGTACGTTCGACGTGGAATGGGTTCGCCAACTTTCCGAGGGCCTTGCGCGCCTGAGCAAAGGAGGAATTGACGCTGTCTTGCTCAAGTTGTCCCTGCCCGATAGTCACGGTATCAAGACATTCGACAAGCTATTCAGCGCCGCTCCCGACATCCCGATTTTGATTCTCGGCAACGGCAACGAACCCCTGGCGAAGGAGGCGGTGGCGCACGGCGCACAGGATTATCTCCTGGCGGGTCACGTCGATAGCTATTCGCTGCCGCGCGCGCTGCGCAACGCGATCGAGCGCAAGGCCGTCGAGGATGCATTGTACATCGAAAAAGAACGCGCGGTGGTCACCCTCAACTCGATTGGTGACGCCGTTCTCTGCACCGACATTTCCGGGAATATCACCTATCTCAATCTCGTTGCGGAGACTATGACGGGTTGGCGACGCGAAGAAGCCATTGGCAAGCCTCTCGCCGAAGTCTTCCGAATTGTTGATGGCGCCACGCACGATACCGCTCGAGACCCCATGGAAATGGCCGTCGAGCAAAATAGGACGGTGGGACTGACTGCGAATTGCGTGCTCATCCGCCGCGACGGATTTGAATCCGCCATTGAAGATTCCGCGGCGCCCATCCACGACCGGGTGGGCCGCGTCACCGGAGCGGTGATCGTTTTCCACGACGTGAGCGCGGCGCGGGCCATGTCCGTGAAAATGACACACTCCGCGCAGCACGACGTCGTCACAAATCTGCCCAATCGCCTGTTGCTTAACGATCGGATAACTCAGTCGATTGCCTTGGCTCTTCGCCAGAATAAATCGCTTGCAGTGATCTTTCTGGATTTAGATCGTTTCAAATACATCAACGATTCGCTGGGACATAAGACCGGCGACAAGCTGCTTCGTTCCGTTTCCAAACGATTGCTGGCCAGCGTGCGGGGTTCCGACACGGTCAGTCGCCAGGGCGGCGACGAATTCGTGATCCTGCTTTCAGAGATCAGCCATCCCGAAGACGCGGCCAAGAGCGCAAAAAAGATACTTCTTTCGCTCAGCGCACCGCACTCCATCGCGGGACAAGATCTGCATATCGATGGCAGCATCGGTATCAGCGTCTACCCGGAGGACGGAAAGGATGCCGAAACGCTGATCAAGAATGCCGATACAGCGATGTATCACGCCAAGGGAACTGGCCGCAACAATTTTCAGTTCTTCAAGGGTGACATGAATCTGAGGGCTGTGGAGCGGCAATCTCTCGAAAGCAGCTTGCGCCACGCTCTCGAGCGAGAGCAGTTCTTGTTGCATTATCAGCCGAAGGTGAATCTCGACACAGGCGAGATTACAGGAGTTGAGGCGCTGATACGGTGGCAGCACCCGGACCGAGGACTCCTCTCACCTGGCCGGTTCATACCTATAGCCGAAGACTGCGGCTTAATTGTCCAGATCGGCCGTTGGGTACTCCGCGAAGCCTGTAGGCAGACGCGCGAATGGCAAGACGCCGGGTCGTTGCGGTTACCAATTGCCGTCAACGTTTCGGCGTTGGAGTTCCGCGATCCAGGTTTTGTCGACAGCGTGCGGACAGTACTCCAGGAGACTGGTTTGGAGGCACGATATCTCGAACTTGAGCTCACTGAAGGCGTCCTTTTGGAGGATGGTCAATCCACGGCCGCTGTACTTCAAGAGCTCAAAAAGATGGGAGTCCACCTTGCCGTGGATGACTTCGGCACCGGCTATTCCAGCCTCAGCTATCTTCAGCAGTTTCCCATTGATGTCTTGAAAATTGACCAGTCCTTCGTCCAGCACATCACCGGCAATCCCGATGACTCTCCGATCGTGAGCGCCATAATTGATATGGGCAAGAACCTCAAGCAGCGCGTGATTGCCGAGGGTGTTGAAACGCAGGGGCAGCTCGCATTCCTTCAGGCCCAACGCTGTGCGGAAGGACAAGGCTATCTCTTCAGCCGGCCGCTGGCCGCCGCGCAATTTGCCTATTTACTCGAGACGGGCTTAACGGAAACTCTCCTCCACTGAGGGGTCGGACCTCCTTGGCACCCGGGCATCTGGAATCTCTGAGGCGCCGCTAACGTGATAGCCAAGAACGACAGCCTTCGATGGTAGTATTTGCAGCCTGGGCCGCGCTCATGCGTTGCAAGCGCCCAGATTTTGCAAACGCGACTGGAGGTGACTGTGGCCAGCGCATCTCTTCCGAAAGACAAACGGTCGGCTCGTATCGCCATTGTTGAGCAGCACATTCGACTTGAGAACGAGCACGACCTTGAAGGTGTTCTCGGTACCTTCGGTAACAACGCGCGGTACGATGACGAGCCGTGGAGCGAACACTATACAGGCCGCAACGGAGTCGGCTTGTTCTACCAGCAGCTAATGAAGGCCCTTCCCGACTTGGAGATCGAGGTACAGCGAAGATATGTCACAGATGACGCCATCGTGGTTGAAGTGATCATTTGCGGTACGCACCTCGGCGGTTGGCGTGGCCTTCCTGCGACGGGGCGCCGAATCGAGTTCCCACTTTGCGGGGTGTATACCTTCGACACGGATGACCGTCTGGCCGGGGAAAAAATCTACTACGACCGAGGTACGGTGTTGAGACAACTCGGCATTTTCCACGAGCCGCAAACCGTATTGGGACAAATCTCCACGTTAGCGACTCATCCCGTCACAATCGCGCGTGCTTTCGCGAGGAAGCTACTGCGCAAGTGACGCGCGACCGGGCCAAACGGAAAAAGTCCGTTCACGATGTGGTCATGCTGACGGATGCTTCAGGATCTCGGCCAACGCATGTAACCGGGCCGCGTCAGCCGGACTCGACGCGGCGGCGCTCTTTTCCAACGACGGCGCCATGCCTTCCAGCTTTTTCACCTTGCCCTTGCTCATGTGCGAACTCTCAGCGCTTTGGATTGCTTTGCGCAGTTCTGCGATCCGATTTGCCGGCAAGGCCTGCGACCGTTCCAACTGATCCAGGTACGCCTTGGCAACAACCAGCTGGGCGGGCCACGCGATTTTTTGCTGATTCTGCACGTTCAGCTCAGACACTCGAACCGCCTTGGCCGCGTCGATTTCATTTTGCGTCAGGAATTTGCTCGGTGCCAGTTCGAAGACGTCCAGGCCGCGCGCAATCTCCGAACCGTAGATAGATCCGTTGTACCAATATGCCGACCACTCGCCGCCCAACACCAGCATCTTCGGATCGATCGGCCCGCGGTCGAAGTACGCAATCTCGAATGGATGCGCCGCGTCGGTGAAGTCCACAACGGAGACGCCGCCCTGATACCAAGCCTGCACTTCGATATCGCGCCCGGGGACAGGAATCAGCGAGCCGTTGTGCGCCACACAGTTCGCAGTATCGGCCTGCGCAGCCGGCAGCTTGTAATAGTTCGCGAAACTTAGCTTGTTTTCTTTCAGGCTGAAGATCGCATCCGCGCCCCATTTGTTCGGGTCGTTCGGACGGCACCGCGCGCCCAGCCCGCCGCCCCACTCGTCTGTGAAAACGACTTTGCTCCCATCGTTCGAGAACGAAGCCGAATGCCAGTACGAATAGTTGGGATCGTTCACCGCATCCAAGCGCTTCGGATGTACCGGGTCCTTGATGTCGAGCACGATTCCATTTCCGGAGCACGCGCCCGCCGCCAAGCCAATCGCCGAGTACACCGTTATGTCGTGGCACTGGTCGGTGTCCTGCGGCTTTTCCCCGCCCTTGCCGTGCGTGCCGCCATTGTTCAGGCCGTTCAGCGCGCCGGTCCGCGGATCGATAAATAGCCGAGGGCTGGACACTACCTTTGCATCCTGGGGCGCAGCGACCGGAACCTTAATCACGTCAATACGAAACAGCGCGGTATTTGGATCCTTGTCTGGTTTTTCGCCCGAGCATCCCGCCAGTTCTTCCGCTTGACGAACAAACGATACGCCCGACACGTAGATATAAACATTTTCCCTGTCGTTCGGATCCAGCACCAGAGTGTGCGTATGCGATCCGCGGCAGGTCTGCACCGCCGCCACTTGCTTGGGATTCTTGATGTCTGAAATGTCGAAGATCCTCACGCCGCGGAAACGATCTTTTTGCGCTGCCGGCAAGCGACGTTCTTTTTCGTGCCCGGCTGCTGGCGGAGGCTCCGGCGGAAACCCTTGCACGCCGCAATCCAGACGTCCATTTGGCATCTCCACCGACATGAACAACAAGTTCTTGTACACCGACACATCACCCTGCCCGCCCGGACACACCATTGAAGTCAGCAGTGTGGTGTTCGCGGGATTCGAGATGTCATAGATATTCACGCCATAAAAATTTCCCTGAAATAAGTGATTACCCTGGAATGCAAGGTCGGAGTTCGCGAAAGCCAGTTGCGCGATCACCAACTGCAGCGGCTTCGGCATCTTCGCGGCGGCACCTATGCCGAGTTGCCCCAGCATCTTCTGCACCTTCGGATCATCAGGGTCAGCGGACCCGAGTTGAAATGCGTCCGGCTTTTTCACCAGCTGCAGGTGCTTCATGCCCATCGACGATTCACCCGCATCATATAGTCCCGGCGTCAGCTTGAAGCGTGGGTCGCCCACATCCGAACCGGTCATCCCCGGCGGCAGCGACGGAGCTGGCTGCGGCGCAAATGGATTCTCGTTCTCTTCCTCGTCCCCCTTTTCGTCTTTAGTGGCTCCCGGCTTGGCTGCGTCCTGCTTGCTCGAATCCTGCTTCGGCGCCCCCTGCGTAGGCAGAGCCGCTGCAGGCTCCTGCGCCCTGATCCGGCTTACACCGGAACATAAAAACATCGCAGCCACCGCCAAACGAAAAGCAACACTGGACACTTGGTTCATCGTTTCTCCTCTGAAGATTTCTTGTCCAACATACTTTGCATAATCTTGATCTCGGCTCGTTGCGTATTGTCCGCATCTGTCGCGAAGTTGAACACGTCGGCGTCCTGCCCAGCGCCCGCCGTGTCGAACAAATCCTTAACCATCGTCAACGCCCCGTCGTGGTGCTGAATCATCCCGGTCAAAAATAAGTGGTCGAACTCAGCGTCCTTCGCCTTTCGCAAAGCCTCCATCTGCTCCGGCGTAAGCATACCGGGCATGAGCTGTTGGTGCGACGAATGGCGCGACATGTCCATGCCCGGCATGTCCACGGAAATTCGCTCTCCCCGGGCCGCCAGCCACCGCTGCATCAACTTAATTTCGTCAGACTGAGAACTACTGATACGCGCGCCCAGCGACCGGAGTTCCTTGTTCTCGGTATGCGACGCAATCAGCGCCGTCATCTCCACCGCCTGTACGTGATGCATGATCATGCCCTGCATGAATTCCACATCGGCCTGCGACCGTGGCGGTAACTTGGCCCTCGTTGACGGCGGCAGAGTCTTGCTCGGCTTGCCCGGCGCACCCGGCTGCACGACAACCGGCGTTGCGGGCTCAGTCTGCTGTGACCACATAGCAGAGCAAAAGAACCCAGAAGAGCAGAAAAAAGCTGCCGCCGTGCCGACCCTGATCGGGAGCCGATTCCGGGGAGCGAGCGTAACTCGACAAGCCGCGCGTGACAGCGCACTAAATATCATTGGCGCGTCTTTCGTCGATGCTGTTCGATCCGCTTTGCTTGTGGAGTATGTGCCAATCCCCAAATAAAGATACGACAGCTATAGACACGGTGCAGAATCAAGCCGTCAGTTCAGCTTTGGTGTTTCTGCGGGCCTTCGCCGTCCAATCAAACGCTACTGGCGCCCCTCGCTCAATACTATGCAATACCAATAGAAGAAACTACGACGATTCGCCGAGGTCGCAGCATAGACCAAAAGCGCCGCCCATAGCAACGTTTAGACGCAACGCTTCGAAAAGCTGACCGCAGCGGTGTCGTTTGAAAGACCATCGCTGTTACTCTGCCATGCGAGACGCGAAACCCTGTTGTCGTCGTTTCGGTAAGAATGGCTTCAACGATCACAGGACGCGCCCCGATTCGCGTCTTGGGATCACCCAGCGGCGTCTATTGGTTGCGTCCTCTTTACTGGATGTTCGGGCAGCTCTCCGGGGCTGGAGCGTCAATCCGGCGATTCGCCTTGGCCGGATCGTACGGAACGAGCTGAACGGCGATGGTTGATGCCGGAACCGAGCCTTCGTTCCGGATGATGTGCACCTGGTCGTGACCGGGATCGACGAGCGTCGGGGCCGGTTGCCCTGGGACAAATGCGTACACATGGGGCGTGCAATCGGCCATATAGTCCGTTATGGTTCCAGACGTGACAATGATCAGGCTGTGGCCTGGGTGCGTGTGCCAGCCCGTGCTGGCTACCGCTCCTGTCACCGGGTTGACAGGTGGCCAGACATTGCTCTGCACATACAGGTCTGACAGTCCCTTCGTCTTCTGCAACGATAGCCAGACGTCACCGTCGAATCCGGCAGGAAGGTCTTTCCTCGAAGACTGGTTAAAGGCATCAACTTCGCCGAAGGTGCCGGTGGCGATGGTTGTAGCCTTGAATCCGGTCGCCGGTGTGGCCCAGACCTTTCCTGCGTAGAAGATGGCCGCGACTGCGACCGCCGTGCTGAACAAAACTAACCACGTGAGTTTTCTTGGCATGCTCGAACCCTCCGTTTTTTTTCATTTGGTTCATTTGGCGTCTCGGATGGAGACGCGCGGACACGATCGGACACCTTGCTACCTACCTTCAAACTGTAAAGCGCAGAACTAACCCTGTCCCTCGTCTTGCCGTCGAATACTGCGCTTTGCTGTCCCTCCGTCGCCGGAGTACAATCCCCGCCGCTGGCCTTGCACTTGCTCCGGATCAACCAGGAGAGCGCGATGGGTGTCCCTTTCCCTGACGGATCGTCACCCGTGAAACCGCTCGAAGACCGCCTGGATTCGTGGAAGGAAATCGCGACTCACCTCAACCGCGACGTAACAACGGTGCAACGCTGGGAGAAGCGCGAGGGGATGCCGGTTCATCGCCACTTGCATGACCGGATCGGCTCGGTCTACGCTTCTCGAACGGAGTTGGACGCCTGGGTACGCGGCCGGAATTTTCCAGTAGAGCAAGCGAGCGGAAATAATGTGCCCTCACCCAGACCGACTGCACTGCCGCCGCTCTATGCGATACTGACCTCTCGAATCAAGTGGACGTTCTTGCTGCCGCTGGCACTGGTGGGAACCGCGCTGGCGATTGGAGTAGGCCTGTGGTTTCAGAGGACGGAATATTTCTGGCGAAACCCGATCGCTGACGCGCGATTTCAGAAAGTCACGGACTTCGAAGGAGTGGAACAGGCTGCCGCGCTGTCTCGCGACGGTCAATTCGTGGCGTTTCTGTCCGACCGGGACGGGCACCAGGATGTCTGGGTTACCCAGCTTGGTTCGGGTCAGTTCCACAACTTAACGCAGGGCACCGCGCCGGAGCTCGTCAATCCATCAATCCGCACTTTGGGGTTCTCGCCCGACGGCTCTTTCGTGACATTCTGGGTGCGCAACGGCCCGAGCGCTAGCGACATCAGCATCTGGGCAGTGCCAACGCTCGGTGGACAGTCGAAGCCGTACCTTGCGGGCGTGGCCGAGTTTGACTGGTCGCGCGATGCCTCTCGACTCGCATACCACACTCCTGGGCCCGGAGACCCGCTGTTCGTCTCAAACGGCAGCCACTCATCGGATTTGCGGCCCATCTTTACTGCGCCTCCCGGCCTCCACAGTCACTTTCCGTTGTGGGCGCCGGATGCAACTTTCATCTACTTCGTCCAGGGTTCTCTCCCGGACAAATTGGACGTCTGGCGCATCCGTCCAACCGGAGGAATTCCTGAACGGATCACTTCGTACAGCGGGCGTGTCACTCATCCGGTCCTGTTGGACCGCCGGACACTCATGTACCTGGCTAGCGATCCCGATGGTTCGGGGCCGCGGCTTTATAGCATGGACGTCGAGCGCCGTATTCCTCACCGGCTAACTTCTGGCCTGGACTGGTACACCTCGCTAGCCGCCAGCGCTGACGGTCGCCGTCTGGTCGCCACGCTCGCAACTCCGAAAAGAACTCTCTGGCGCTTGCGGATCGCTGATTCGCCTGCCGAGGTGTCGGCGCCTGCGCGAATCTCGCTCACGACCACTACCGGATTCTCGCCACGTCTGGGCGCTAACTATCTTCTGTATGTTTCTGCTACGGGCACCAGCGAAAGTATATGGAAGCTCGCCAATGGAACTGGAACGGAATTGTGGAGGGGACAAGGAACGCAAATCTTTGGCGGGCCGGCAATCTCCCCCGACGGAGGGTACATCGCATTCTCCGTCCGCCAGCAGGGTCAGACCTCTCTTTATGTCATGCAGGCGGACGGCGCCAACGCGCGGATTGTCAGCGATTCGCTGAACCTGCAGGGATCTCCAGCATGGTCGCCCGACGGCCACTCGATCACCACGGCTGCGGATGATCATGGCGTCCCGCACCTCTTTCGAGTAGCGCTCGACGGTCAGCCCCCAGCTCTTTTTCTTCCGGAGTACTCCGTTGATCCGACGTGGGCGCCCGACGGCCACTTCGTTGTCTACTCGGGACCCGACATCGGCACGACCTTTTCGCTGAAAGCCGTAACACCCGAGGCCATAGTGCGTCCCCTGCCCGCCCTTACCCTCACTCGGGGAGCTCGACACCTCGCCATTCTTCCTGGAGGACGAGCGCTGGTGCTCCTGCGAGGAGAGATTCAGCACAAGAATCTTTGGCTGATCGACCTGGAGACGGGTGCAGAGCACCAGTTGACCAACCTCACTCCCAACTTCGACATTCGCGACTTCGACATCTCGCCAGACGGACGTGAAGTTGTCCTCGAACGAGTGCAGGAGCTTTCGAATGTGGTGCTCCTGGATCTCCCCCGGCCGTAATCCTCGAAATGCCCCCGCCAAAGCTGAAAGTTGCCAACCTCGCCTACGCTTCTGGCTTTTTATGGAAGCTGAAGAACGCTATTGAATTGCCGAATGACTTTGTAGCATTCGCACGCGGAACTTTCGAGTTTCCTGCGGTTAAGAATCTCCAGAGTTCCGCGGCGGTATTCGATGCTCTTTTTTCTCTGCAGAATCTTTGCCGCCAGGTTGACACTGGGCCGATCGGTCCCCAGCATGGTCGCGAGAAAATCATGGGTGATGGGAAGCGAACTGAAATCCACGCGATCGGCGGCCATCAGTAACCAACGCGCGAGACGCTCGCCTGCGTCGTGCAGCCGATTGCACGCCGACGTTTGAGAAATCTGCATGCCCTGAACCACGGCGTAGCGACTTAGGGCCATTTGCAATTGCGGAGTTGATTCCAGAAGATTCTGCAGGGCTTTAACGGTAATTCTAAAACCGTCACCCGAAATTTGCACCAACTGACGTAGCGGCGACATTGTGAGGCCAACCGCTGATGCCACACCGGCGACTCCTTCGTTGCCGACCATGCCAACTTCCACGGTTTTGCCGTCTATGGTCGCGACGAGCAGAGAAATCAATCCGCGATTTGGGAAATAGGCAAACTCTAACTTTTGTGTGGGCTCGTGAAGAATGGTGTGCTGCCGGAACTCAAATGGTTGCAACAAAGGATGCACCAGCCGGACTTCGGTCTCTGGGATGGCGAGGAGGATCTTGTTTCGAAGGGATGACCCCGCGGTATCCGTCTTGTTCCGCGGATGCGCACCCGTACGTGCAATGTCGGCTGGAAGTCCCATTCTTTTGATTGCGAGAGAGCAAGACTAGCTGCTGGCAATAGCGATTGTCTGTAGGACGTCGAACACTCGGTGAGGCTATTTCAGACCAAGCTGGCCGTTCAACTGTTCAATGACCCGGTAACACTCGCAGACCGAGGCTTCAAGTCTCTTACGATGATTCAGAATCTGAACGGCGCCGCGGCGGCACTGGATGGCGTGGTCTTTCTGCAATGCCCCAAGCGCAAGAGTCACGCTTGGTCGGTTGGTCCCCAGCATGATGGCCAGAAAATCATGTGTGATTGGCAGCGACGCAGTCTGGACGCGGTCTTGGGCCATCAGCAGCCAGCGCGCAAGGCGTGGTTTGATATCGTGCAACCGATTGCAGGCAGCGGTTTGCGCCACTTGCATCCCTCGCAAGACGGCATAACGATTCAGGCGCATCTGCAAGCCGGGAGTGGCGCCAAGAGCGGCACATAAAGCATGAGCGGAAATTCTGAATCCGTCGCTTTGAATTTGCATTACCACACGGAGTGGACTTCTGTCCAAGCCCACAACGACTGCGACGCCCACAGCCCCTTCGTAGCCCACCACACCGGCTTCCACGCATCGCGACTACAATCGAAGCCAAACCACGGTCGAGAAAATAGACAAACTGCTGTTTCTTGTGAGTCTCATGAAGACTGAGATGATTGGGCAAGTCAACAAACTCCAGTTGCTGGCGTATTCGCTGGTACTCGGCATCGGGTATGCACAGAAGAATCTTGTTGCGAATTGGTTTGCCAGCCGAGTCCGTTCGTTCGCCAGCTT
>WNEZ01000109.1_pt1 | contig 65373 bp, 60 predicted proteins | sample 5400521 | NCBI WGS metagenome assembly WNEZ01 (sample SAMN13153339, study PRJNA577476) | soil metagenome | isolation source: 120 cm saprolite under Douglas fir tree site 2 hole 1 replicate 1 | place: USA:California | collected 2015-04-18
CGTTGCACGAGGACGTGAACGAAGCTGTCGGCAGAGAGTTGACGATGGTGACCGTCTTACTCTGCACACCGGTTCCGCCGGCGTTATCGGTCACGGTCAGCGTGACGCTGTAGCTGCCCGGCGCTGCATAGACGTGAGTCGCGATCTGACCCGAGCCTGCAGCGCTGTCTCCAAAGTTCCATGCGTAGCCTGCAACGGTACCGTCCGAATCTGAAGAAGCGGAACCGTCGAACGTACACGTGCGAAGGCTGCATGTTGATGTGAAGAAGGCAACCGGTGGTGCGTTGACGACGCTCAGCGTCTTCGTTTGAGCGCCAGATGCGCCGCCGTTATCGGTGACCGTCAGCGTGATGGTGTAGTTCGCGGCCGCGGCGTACGCGTGCATCGCAGTGGGGCCCGAGCCTGTCGTTCCGTCTCCGAAATTCCACGCGTAGCTCGCGATCGTGCCGTCGGCGTCCGACGAAGCGGAACCATCGAACGCGCATTTGAGGCCGTTGCACGACGATGTGAAGGAAGCAACGGGCGGGACGTTGCCGACGGTGATCGTCTCGTTGCGAGAGCTCAACTTACCGGGGTAATTGCTGGAGTCCAGAACTCTAAACGTGATGACGTACGCCCCTCCGGAGGCATAAGTGTGAGCGGTGACCCTTTGCCCTGGGGCGGTGGCGCCGTCTCCGAAGGACCACCAATAGGACAAAGCGGATCCATCGGGATCGTACGACGCAGATCCGTCGAACGTGCATGTGAGTCCGGAGCAGGCGTACGTGAACGAAGCGACCGGCGGCCTGTCGAGATCCACGGTCTGCGTCCCTACTCCCAGCGCTCCGAGGTTATCCATGACGACGAGGCTGACCTTGTAGGCCTTCCCGCCGACGAACGTGTGGGTTGTGGTCGGGCTGGAGCTCGTCGTTCCGTCGCCCAATCGCCAGTTGTATGCGGCGATCGTTCCGTCGGAGTCCGATGCGACAGTGCCGTCGAAGGTGCAGGTGAGATCCGCACATGTGTAGGTAAATGACGCTGCCGGTCGATTGTTCACGCCGATGCCCGATAGTGGTCGCCATGCCGGGCTGTGGCCCGCAGCGGCCCACGTGAGACCCGATCCATCCGCGTTGATCACCACGATGATGCGTGGCAGCCAATATCCGAGGCCACCGTCCGGGTCGACAGAGTCGAACGCGATGCGCCTGCCGTCCAACGACCAGTCGGGAGAATATGCAACGGTCCCCGGACTCAGTCGCGTCACACTGCTGCCATCGGTCGCGTTCATCTTCAAGATTTCCGACCCGCCGAAGCGCGTGCTCGTAAACACGATCGTGGCGCCGTCCCGCGACCACGACGGATCGGAGTCATCCGCCGGGTCCGTCGTGAGATGCATGAGGTTTGATCCATCAACATTGATGGCGCAAATATCGCTGGGTGAGGCCGGCGAGTCAGCGCAGTTGAACGCAATCCGCCTGCTGTCCGGTGACCACGCCGGCGCCCAGGCCGCGCCGGTGCCGGTGGCGATGCGCGCGACGCCGGATCCGTCGGGATTCATCAGGTAGAGATCGGAGGTGCCGCCGCGATCGCTCGAAAACGCAATCTTCGCGCTGTCGGGCGACCACGCGGGTGTGCGGTCGATCGCCGGATTGTTCGTCAGATTGATTCTGATGCCGCCAGGAAGAGTGACCACGAAGATCTCTCCATCGATACTCCCGACCACGGACCTCCCGTCCGGCGACCACCTGGGCCGATCGCCGGGACTGGGAAAAAAGATCTGATGCGAGCCGTCCGCATCCTCCACGGCGAAGGAGTAGCAGGGTGGCGTACTCTCGTCGCTCGCACCTCCTCCACACGGCCCCGCGCCGGCGTTGGCGAAGAGTGCAAACTGCTCGGCTGCCGGATCGTAAGTCTGTCCTCCGAGAGAGGTGGCCAGACAGGCGGCAAAAACCAGCGCGATCATCAGGTGAATCCGCATCGGGTCAATCCTCCAAGGTGGTTGTTGCGCTCGAAAATAGGCTCGGGAACCGCCCTGGTATATCGCCGCGCTGTGATTTGTGTGTGGTTTTCGCCTGATCGTCTAACATGCTGAGCTTTGTGTGAGTTGCCGCATCCTCCGCTTTGGCGCATTCGAGCTCGACGTGGATGCCCGCGCGCTGCGCAAGAACGGGATGAAGGTGAGGCTGGGCGGTCAGCCGCTGCAGATTCTTCTCCTTCTGCTGGAAAAACCGGGCGACGTCGTGACGGCCGAGGAGCTGCGCCAGAAACTATGGCCAGCGGACGCCGACGTCGACTTTGACGTCGGGCTCAGCACCGCGGTGAGGAAGCTCCGGGATGCGCTCCACGACTCGGCGCGGAATCCGCGATTCATCGAAACGCTGCCGCGGCGCGGTTACCGTTTCATCGCGCCGGTCGTCACGTCCGAACATGTTCCGGTAGTCGAACCGCGGCGCTTTCCGCGGATCGCGGTCGGAGTGGCGTTCACCGGGATCATCGCGATCGCGTTAGTCGTGTGGCACATCCTGGCGACTCTACCGATTCGATCGATCGCAGTCCTGCCTTTCGAAAACCTGACCGGCGATCCGTCGCAAGAACGCTTCGTGCGTGCCATGACCGACACGCTGACGACGAACCTCGGGCACGTCAAAGGACTACGCGTGATCGCGAGATCGTCCGACGTCGACGCAATCGTCGAGGGATCTGTGAGTCGAGCGGGCGAAAGCCTGCAAGTCTCAGCGCGCCTGATGCGCGCCTCGACCGATCAACTCATCTGGGCTCGAAGATATCAAGGTGCAGCGCGCGACGCCGCTGCGCTGCAACGCCAGATCACGCGCGGGGTCGTGGATGCGATCAGAGCCGCGAATCATTCATCGACCGAGTGAGGGAACGCGTTAGCGGTGGTGACCTGTCGATGGCATTCAGGAGGTCGACGCCGTTCGGCTCCACCAATCATTGACCGCGCGTCACGCCCCGGATACGCTCACTTTCCACGCAAAACAAGGGGGGAAAAACATGTTCAGTCCAGGGCGTACCTCGCTACTCGTGTTGGCCATCCTCGCATTCTCGATTTCGCTCCTCGCCGAAGCTACGAAGCTCTCGCCGCAAATCACGGCGGCCGCGACCGGCGAGAAAGTGCGCGTCAGCGGGCCCGGCCACGTTGCACAGATTCGTGTGCAGATTACGTCGCCAAACGGAGCGTTATTCGATTCGTCATGGAAGGACGGCAATGTGCTCGATTGGCCGATCGAGAACCTCGCGGACGGCTCCTATCCCTTCTCAGTCATGGTCAAAGACCTCGATGGAGTGGTGACGCAAAAAGAGACCGCTCTTCTCGTTCTTGGCGGGCGTGTCGCGATCGACCTGCCGCTGAAAACGAGGATCCAAAGGTCATGCTGACCATTCACGATGAGAAGAATGGCGCGATCGTCAACACCAGCGGTGATCTGAGTTTCCGGCTCGGAAAGTTCTTCCAAGGGAAGGACGAAGAGCGGATGCGTCTGACCGCTGAAGGAAACCTCGGCATCGGCACGGATAAGCCGCAGGCGAAGCTCGATGTGAACGGCATGATTCGCGCGAGCGAAGGAATCATGTTTTCCGACGGAACAATCCTCAGGACGTCGGACGGTGAAGTCGTCATCGAGAAAGCCGGTGCGAATCCGAGTGGTCGTCGCACGATCGTCGAGACTGTAGTGCGATCACAACCCACGTCGATTCCGAGGCGTTTAAAACCGAGTCCGACGGTCTCGCCCGATTTTCAATTCAAGGTCGACGCGACGGGCGTTCATATCGGGACGACACCAACTTTCGGGTTGGACGTCGCGGGCGACGCCACTCTCTCGAGCAATCTTGCGCTGCCCGTAACTAACGTCGGAGGAACGGCCGGGGTGATCACTTTCGGCTTCGGCCGGTTTCTCTATACCTTCGGCGGCAACACGTTTCTTGGACCCAGCGTCGGGAACTTCACGATGACCGGCACCAGCAACACGGCCAGCGGCGCGAGCGCACTCTCCAGCAACATGGACGGAAGTGACAACACCGTAAGCGGCGTCAGTGCGCTCTTAAACAACACTTCCGGCAGCGGCAACACAGCCATGGGCAAGATCGCGCTTCGCCTGAACACGGCGGGTTTTCAAAACACGGCCATTGGCTCAGGCGCGCTCGAAACTAACACCATGGGTAACAACAATACGGCTATCGGCATTGACGCGCTCGACGCCACGACCGGCTCCAACAACATCGGGATCGGCGCCCTCGGCGGTCTGAGTCTCACCACCGGCGATAACAATATTGACATCGGCAACCAGGGTGCCCCCGCAGAGGCGAACACCATCCGCGTCGGCGCCGCCCAGACGCGAACTTTCATCGCCGGCATTCGGGGGAAGACCACCGGTGCGCAGGATGCGGTCAACGTGATGATCGACAGCAACGGTCAGCTAGGGACGATCTCTTCATCGCGGCGCTTCAAATTCGATATCGAAGACATGGGCGACGTTACCGGGGGCTTGATGCGGCTGCGGCCGGTCACGTTCCGCTACCTCAAGTACGGCAACGATGCTGCGATCCAGTACGGGTTGATCGCCGAAGACGTGGCGGATGTTTATCCGGAGATGGTCGCACGGGACAAGGATGGAAACGTCGACACGGTCATGTACCAATTCCTCGCGCCCATGATGCTGAATGAGGTGCAAAGACAACATCGGGAGATCGAAGAACAGCGTAAAACGATCGACACTCTCAACGCGACGCTCGACAAACTCGAACGGAGACTTCAGGCGCTGGAAACGCGGAGCAACTGACCGAAATCCTTATCTGCTGCGCGCCAACGCCTTCGTCATCGGGTTGTCGACCTTGGTGTAACCCGCAGGTACCTCCCAGGCCGAGGCGGGGATGGGGCCGCTCTTGATCTCGGTCACCTCGCTCGAGTGGACTGACTTTCGCCCCATGATGCTGACGGTCGTCTTGGTGGCCAGCGGAAATCCCTTCATCTTCTTGAACTGCTCCTGCATGGCGGCCATGTTCTTCCCCATCGGTCCCATGGCGCTCATCATGGTCTGCATGACGTTCATGTAACTCTTGTACATGTCCCACGCCATCAGCGGGAACTTCACCTCGTTGGTGATGCACTCCTCGGTCGTGGACATCTGGCCCATTTTCACAGTCCAGTCGTCGCAGTTATAGCCGGCAATCTTGCGCGAGGTCCCCACCTTCTGCACGTCGAAGGTGAACATCGAGCCCATGGCTGCTTCCATCTGTTTGCGCTGCTCGGGAGGAAGGTTCTTCATCGCCTCCTGGGCCTTTTTCACCTCCGGGCTGTTCATCTGCTCCTGCATCTTGGCAGCGGCAGCGTCCATATCCTGGCGCGTGGTGACGTAGTAGGTCTTTTTCTTGTTGTCGAGCGTGGTCATGGTGCCCGCTTTGGCGTCGATGATGACTTCGCCCTCGCCGCCGGACCATCGGGCGTGGTCGCCGGACATGTAACTGGTCGTTGTTGCGGACGAGCCGTCGCTGCGGGTCACTTTGGAAATGATGGTGACGTCCTGAGCAGCGGCGGCGGTTGAACAGATCAAAAGGACGGCGAACGAGAACGTGGCTGGTCTCATGGAGCTCCTTTCAGACTGTTGCCTGGACGAACCGCGGGATTTTACAGGACGATCCACCAATCTTCGCAGAACGTGATCGGGATCAACGTCTGCGCGTGACCCCGGTCACGAAATGCTGCTGGCGCGGCATACGCGGTGCTCAATGCATATGCGTGGAAACGCGAAGGCGAACACAGCGGGTAACAGTCAAGCCGCCAATTGCGGCGCGGGCCGCCGGCGCACCGGTGTACGTCGTCGATGCCTCGGTGAGCGGCGTGCGGCTGTCGCATTCGACCCTCCTGGCGGAGCCGGCCCCGTGCGCCATTTCTCTCGACTTTCACGGAACGTCGATTGAATTCACCGCCGACCTCCGATGGACACATCCGGAGGGCGATCGCTATCAATCGGGCTTCGAAATTCAGACGATCGACTCGGCCTCGAATGTCGCGCTGCGCAAGCTGATCGATGAGTGCATCGAGCGCATGCCGCGATTCGACCGCCACGAACTGGTGCACGGAGTGTGGCGCACGACGACCACCACGGAGTCGTGGCAACCGCAGTCGGGCTTCACGGTGGCGTCGACGGAGTCTCCGCACACGGTGGCCTTTCTGCGGGCTGCCTATTCGGTGGGCGATCGGAAGATGCGCGAAAGGATCCGCAAGCTTGGGGAATTGAGCATCACACACCCGGAACGTCGCTTCGACATGTAATTTCGGATAGATCGTGATTTCCATCACGAAATCACCGGGGGGGCAGGACTATGAATGGTTGGATGTCTGTGGTCGCGCAAGTAGTCTCCTCGCCGGCGACGCGCCTTCTCATCGTCGATGACGATGCGCGTTACGCCCGGGCTTTGCGCGAGCTGCTCACCGAAAGTTTTTCCGACCTGCACATCACGCACGTCACAACCATCGACGAGGCTTGCCGCCGCGTCGACACCGGCCAGGTCGACATGGTCATCCTCGACCTCGGCCTCCCCGACGCGGACGGACTGGAATCGCTGGAACGCCTTCACGACTGCATTCTGGAGATTCCGATCATCGTTCTCACGGCGCGCTCCGACGAGAATCTGGCGCTGGCGGCGCTGCAACATGGCGCCGAGGACTATCTGGTGAAGGATGCCGTGAACCATCAGATCCTGGCGCGCTCGCTGCGTTACGCCCTGGAGCGCCACCGCGTGATCCGCGATCTGGGACGCGTGACCAAAGAGTTACAGGTCGCGAATTCCAATCTGGAGAAGCTGACTTTGCTCGATCCGCTGACGGAGTTGCTCAACCGGCGCGGACTGCAGCAGGCGCTCTCGCGCGAGATCGAGCGCATCGACCGCGAGAACATCGATGTGCTGGTCCTGCTGGTCGACATTGACGATTTCAAGCGCGTCAACGACTCCTTTGGCCATGCTGTCGGCGACATTGCGCTGCAGGAAATCGCCAAGCGGCTGCGGCATTGCGTTCGGGCGGTCGACTACGCCTGCCGCATCGGCGGCGACGAGTTTCTGATGCTGTTGCCCAACGCCGATCGCGACGAAGCATCGAGCATCGCCGAACGCGCGCGCGTCTCGATCGCCACCATGATCATCCAGCACAGCACCGGCACGCTGCACCTGACCTCCAGCGTTGCGGCCATGCTGCTCCGGCGCGATACGCCCTCGATCGACGAGCTCCTGACGCAGGCGCATCAACTGTTGCGGCGAAGCAAGAGCGAAGGAAAGAATCGCGTCGTCTACGAGGACGAAATATTCGAGGACACTGAAAAGCGGAACGACGCCCAAGCCGATCTGTGCACCAACCTGGCACAAGGCAAGTACCTCCGCACCGTCAAACAACCCATTTTTCGGATCGCCGACGAAGTGCCGGTGGCTTACGAATTCCTGAGCCGGTATTCCAATGGCGTTTTCGAGATGCCCGACAATTTCTTCCGCGTCTGCGCCGAGAGAAACGTGCTGACGCTGGTCGACCACCATTGTCTTCGCTCGGCCCTGCGTACCGCCACGGCCATCCCGGAGCGCAAGAGATTTCACGTCAATCTTTTTCCGTCGACGCTGATCGCGATCCCGACCGAGCACCTTCTGTCCAGCTTTCCGCATCCGATTCCGCCGCAAACCTACTGCGTCGAGATCAGCGAGCAGCAGATCATCGGCGATCCGTCCTATCTTCGCGAACCGGTGCAGATGATGCGCAACGCCGGGCTGATGATCGCGATCGACGACGTCGGCTTCGGCAACAGCTGCCTGGAGAGCCTGATCCTGCTCGAACCGGACATCATCAAGATCGACAAGCGCTGCATCATCGGGCTGAGCGGTGATCGGATGCGCACCGAGTCGCTGCGACGCTATGTCGATCTGGCCGAGACGCTGCACTCGCAGCTGGTGGCGGAGGGCGTCGAGACGCCCCGCGAGCTCTCCGTCCTGCGCGACCTGCACGTGGAGTACGCCCAGGGTTTTCTGTGGGGACGGCCGGCATAGCGGGGTGCTTTGTGATCCATGGCACAGAGGCTTGTGCTGCTGGTGGATAGGATGAGATCCGTTCCGAGGAGAGAAGGGAGTTACGCGGGAGTGAACGCGAATGGTTGAGCCGCTTTTTCATTTCCTGGTGGGGTCGGCGAGCGTGGCCTTCACTGGCGCCGCGCTGGTCGGCTACATCGCGCATCAGAAATCGGCCTTCCTCTTTACGACCGCCGCCGGCGCAACGGCGTTTCTCTTCCTTTTTCATCTGCCCGAGACGCCGACCCAGATTCTCCTGATCTGCTTGACGACCGCCATCGCCGAATTCGCAGCCGTGCGCGCGGATTCGGTGGGCCGCGCGCGTTAGGTCCGGGTGGCGACTTCCACAGCTCCCTGCAACGTTCGACCGACCTCCAGGCAATGCCGGGCGGCGTCATGCTCGTGGCGCTCGTGAAACAGCCACGCCGTTCTCCATAAAGACTCGACGCAAAGAGCCTCGAACGACAGGAGCACGTCGCGTTCGATCGATTTGAGTCCCTTCGGATGCGACGCCATCAGCATGTTGATGGCGCGATTCACATTGTTGGTGAGTCCGTTGATCCGCTCGCCTGAAGTCGCGATGGTTGCGTCGATCTGCGCGATCGTCTGTTCGTAGTCTTCCATCGTTACCTCGCCGCGTTTGTCTTTGCGACCGACAAACGGATCGCTTCCGCAATCTCGCGCGGCGGTCCCGTTCCCCAGAAGTGCAGAAAAAAGAGTCGCGGCGATTCGCGCAGCATGTGGGAGTGAACCGCCGTCACGCGGATGCCGTGCGCTTCCAGATCGCGGATGACCGGATTCACTTCGCTCGCGATCAGAACGAAATCGCCGCTGGTCGCGACTTTGTCGCCGTCGCGCTGAAAATTGACCGCGGTCGCCACGCCCATCGCCGGCACAATCGCGACGCTGTCTTCCGTGATCGCTTCCGCGCGCGGAATCGAAAATTGCAGCACGCGTCCGTTGACCGTTCCCTGCCGCTGCAGCACTGTCGAGATCGCCGCGAACGCGGCTTCATCGCCCTTGTCGGGCTTGCTCGGCGCCGCAGGCGTCATCGGTGTTCGAGTCGTGGCCAGCGCCTTCGAAAGCGTTTGCGCCAGCGCGGCCGGATCGCCGTGCCCGGAGTAGTGCACGTACGCGATGGGCGGCGACTCATCGAGAAGATGATTGTGGATCGCCGTGATCTCGACGCCTCCGTACTGCAACGTCCGCACGACAGGTTCGACCTCTTTCGGCAGAAGCACCAGGTCGCCCATGACCATATCGGACGAGAAGGCCGCCCACGATCCGAGGGCCAACGCCGGCTCGATGCGGACGTGGCCCAGCGTGACTTTCAAATCGCGACGCGGAAATCCGTATCGATGCACGTTGCCGGCGACGACTTTCCCCTGCTGCTTGAGAATTTCGTCAACGCTCTGCCACGGATCTGCTGCCGACGCGGAAACAGCCAGCAAAAAGAGAATTGTGAGGTTTGCCTTGGACATGGGCGAATGATAACGTTCCGGCCCTCCTGGGGAGGACGGTTCATTGCGGCGAGCCTGCTGTGTCTAACCATCAGCGACGCGCCGCGCAGCATATCGGGTTGGTACCGAGTCTGAGGCTCCGCGGAATCGGGTCGGGAAAAGAGGTAAGCCGATAATGTTTGATGACGTCCTCATCGAATCGGCCGGCAAAGACAAAACCAAAGGCCGTGGCGTCACTTCGCTGATCTCCGCCTTCGTCCACATCCTCATCATCGCGCTGGTCATCCTGGCCGCCAAACACATCAAGGAGCACCCTGAGGAGATCACCAAGCCGATCCGCGCCTTCATGGTCTCCGCCCCGCCCCCGCCACCACCACCGCCCCCGCCGCCGGCGGGAGCGAGCGCTTCCACTCCGCAACCGAAAGTCGAAACGCCGAAGGTGGAGCCACAGCCGTTCCATCAGCCGACCGAGGTGCCGAAAGAAGTGCCGCAGACCGCGCAGACTGAGACCGCGACGAGCACAGGCGTTGTGGGCGGACAGGCGGGCGGCGTGGAGGGCGGAGTCGTCGGTGGCGTTGTTGGCGGCGTCGTCGGCGGCACCCTGGGCGGGCAGCTGGGCGGAGTCCTGGGAGGCACCGGCGACAAACCGGTCCGGGTGGGCGGAGACGTGATCGCCCCGACGGTGATCATGCCGCGCGCCGAGCCGCAGTACACGGAACTTGCAAGGAAAGCTCGCATTGAGGGCGTCGTCATCATTGAAGCGATCATCGATCGGAACGGAAGCGTCACCGATGCGCGCGTCCTCAAGCCCCTGCCCCTGGGCCTCGATCAGGCAGCCCTCGAGGCTGTCAAGAAATGGAAGTTCAGACCCGGAACGCTCAACGGACAAGCGGTGCCGGTCATCTATAACCTCACCGTGATTTTCCGATTGCAGTAAGGGAGGAGAAGTCGCATGGACCAATCCAGTTTCAGTCTCCTGGGGATGTTGAGCTCCATGAACTGGGTGGCGAAGGGAGTGGTCATCGTGCTGGCGCTGATGTCCATCTGGTCGCTGACAATCGCCATCGAGCGTCTGTGGCGATTCCAACGCGCGAAGCGCGAGTCGCTCACCATCGCCAGACTGGTCACGCCGATGCTGGCGCAGCACAAGCTTCGCGAGGCCATCGCGTTGACGGGCGACAAGCATTACCGGCACAGCCATCTGGCGCGCGTGCTGCGGGCGGGCTTGACGGAATTCGAATACGAAACCACGCAAGCGTTACCCGAGGACTTCGACATCGTGGCGTCGGGGCAGCGGGCGATCGAGCGCGAGACGCTGATGACGACGGCTGAGATGAAAAAAGGGCTCGGCAATCTCGCGACCATCTCCACCACCGCGCCGTTCGTCGGACTCTTCGGGACCGTCGCCGGCATCATCCACGCATTCCAGGGGATGGCTCTGACGGGGTCGGGCGGGTTGGGGGCGGTGTCCGCCGGTATCGCGGAAGCGCTCGTGACGACCGCATTCGGTCTGTTTGTGGCCATTCCGGCGGTGTGGCTCTACAACTACTTTTTGAACAAGGTCGATCGCTTCAATGTCGAAATGTCGAATTCGTCATCGCAGCTCATCGACTACTTCATCAAGAACGAAGCGAAAGTGCGGGCCGGCACGGCAGCGGCGGCTCGGCGGTAACGGGAGAAAACGATGGCATTCGGAGCCGGCGGCGGCAGTCCTGACGAAGTCAAAGGAGACATCAACGTCACTCCTCTCGTCGACGTCTGCCTGGTCCTGCTGATCATCTTCATGGTCGTCACGCCGATGCTCCAGTCGGGGGTCGACGTGCTCCTTCCCGAAGGTCCGCATGCCGAGAAGAAACCCGGCAAGGAAGGCGACTTGATCATCTCGGTGAAGCAGGACGGGACGATCTTCGTCGGACAGGACTGGATTCCCGATCGCGACGTTCCGAAGTATCTGAAAGCGGAGCACGACAAGAATCCGGCCAGGGCCGTCATGTTGAAAGCGGACAAGCGCATCAACTTCGGGAAAGTGCGTCTGGTGATGAAGGCCGCCAACGACGCCGAGTTCACCACGGTCGGCATCATGACGCAGAATCAGCAGGCCGGCGAACAGATCGCGAAAGGAAAAGCGTAAATGGCAATGAGCGGTGGTGGCGGACAGGGAGTCCGCTCCGAGATCAACATCACGCCCCTGGTCGACGTGGTGTTGGTGCTGCTGATCATCTTCATGGTGGCCACGCCGATCATGCAGATGGGACTCGACATCGAAGTTCCGCCGAAGGTCGAAATCGCGGGCGCGCCGCCGCCGGCGGAACAGAATCAGCTCGTGATCACCGTCAAGCACGACGGCGTTTACCTCAACACCCAGCGCATGAACACTCCTAAGGATCTCGCCAACGCGATCGGCGCGCAGATGCGCGGCCGAGCGTCCGCCGACAAAGTCGTGTTCATCAATTCCGAGGATCAAATCCCGTTCGACAAAGCCGTCGAAGCGATGGATGCCGCGCATGAAGGCGGCGCGACGAAGATCGGGTTCCTGACGGACGCACCGAAACCGTAGCCCCACCCACCCGGTTAGGATGTAAGGATGTTGGGATGTCGCGTCCTGCCAACGTCCCAACCTCCTAACGTCCCAACCGGGCGGGCGGCGGTGGCGGAGGCGTGTCGGAATCGAACCGACCTTTCGACGCTTCCGCGCCGAAACAACGGTTTTGAAGACCGCGGGAGCCACCAGACCCCATTCGCCTCCTCATCCACCGGCGCGGAAATTAACACAGCTCAACAAATTAAGAATTTCGACTGAAAAATGAAAAATGAAGAATTCTTGATTTTTCATTTGAAATTTGAAATTTGAAATTTCTTTAGAATCTCCCTGACATGTCGGCGCTGCTCTCCTTCTACGCCTTCGCCCTGGGCGCGATCGTCGGCAGTTTTCTCAACGTCGTCATCCACCGTTACCCGCGTGAAGAATCGATCATCTTTCCGGGAAGTCATTGCCCACGTTGCAATGCGGCCATCCAGTGGTACGACAACGTGCCCATCCTCAGCTTCGTGATCCTGCGGGGGCGCTGTCGCGCCTGTCACGCTCCGATCGCGATCCGTTATGTCCTGGTCGAGCTCGCGAATGCCCTCTTTTACCTCGCGATTTTTCTGCGCACCGGGCTCACGTTCGTCTTTCCGCTCGCGGCGGCCATCGTCTCGATGCTCATCGTTCTCATCTTCATCGACGCCGACATTCAGATTCTGCCGGACGTCATCGATCTTCCCGGCATCGTGTTGGGCATCGTCATCGGAGCAACGCAAGCGGGCGCGCGCGTGAGCAACATGACATTGTCTTCATCGCTGATCGACTCGGTCGCTGGCGCTGTCATCGGGGCCTCCGTCCTCCTGACCATCGCCCTCGCTTATCGGCTGCTCCGCAAGATCGAAGGCATGGGGCTGGGCGACGTGAAAATGATGGCCATGCTCGGCGCGACCGTTGGATGGGAACCGCTCTTCGGGCTGCTGGTGATCGCGTCGGTGGCGGGAGCGGTCGTGGGCCTCATCGTCGCTTCGCGCAGCAGTCAAGGGATGCAGGCCGCGCTCCCCTTCGGCGTTTTCCTGGGATTCGGGGCATTGGCCATCATCTTCTTTGGCCCTACACTCTGGTCATGGTATCTCGCGCTTCTCCCGCGCTGACGCGGATCGGATTTCGGCGCGATGTCAGGCTTTTCTTCGGTTCGCTGGTGGGCTTCCTGGCTGTCCTGATTGTGGTCCTGCTTCTGCTGCTCCAGAATTTTCTCGAGCACGCGCAGGCGGCCACCCGACAGAACTGGTCGAACGTGGTGCAGATGACCATCGACGACATCGAGCGGTTCAATCTGCTTTCCGATCCGGGGTCGCTGGAAGCGCGATTATCGATCCTGCAGGCGCGTTACGGCATCGCCGGCATCACCGTCACGCGTGGCGGACGCGCGATCAGCGTCGGACTTCCCCAGAGAGAGAACGTCGAGCGGATGGTCAGGTCGTTTCAGGGAGCGACCATCGTGTTTGTGTTCGATACGTCGGACCTGACCGCGATCACGCGAACGTTCTGGGCCACGGCGGTGATTTCCCTGCTGGGAACGGCGGCCGCGGCGATGCTGGTCATCTTCTATCTCCCGCGCATCACGCGGCCGATCGAATCGATGCTCGATGCCGCCTCGCAACTCGAGCAGCGCGATCCGGCCCATGACGAGCAGCAGTATTTGATCGACACCTTTCGCCGGTCGATCGTCACGTTGCGTGAGCAGGAAGCCGAGCTGCAGCGCATGCACGATCTGCAGAAAGAGCGCGCCGATGATCTTGCGCGCGTCACGGCCGCGCTCACGCGCAGCCTGACATCGGGCTTCATGGCCATCGATCCGGAAGGGCGGGTGGTGGAGATCAATTCTGCCGGGCGCGAGATCCTCCGGCCCAACGGCGATGTTGCCGGCCTTCCACTGGAGGACGGGTTCGGGCGGACGCCGTTCAGCGATGCGGTACGCTCGGCCGTGGAACAGCGAATCGGACTCACTCGCCTCGAGCTCCAGTTGGGCAAGCAGACCATCGGGCTCACGACCGTCCCACTGGTCGGCGAAGAGCAGCAGTTCCTGGGGGTGCTGGCGCTGTTCACCGATCTGACCCACATTCGCGATCTCGAAAGTCGTGTCCGCGAACTGCAGACACTGGCCGACCTCGGCGAGATCTCGGCCGGCATCGCGCACGAATTCCGCAATTCGCTGGCCGCCATCCTCGGATACCTCCGGCTTGTTCGAATGGAATCGCTGGCCGACAAACCGCGCACCTCGGTCGAACGCGCGGAGAAGGAAGCGTCTCAACTCTCCGCGGCAGTCGACAGTCTTCTCAGCTTCGCGCGGCCGATGCGATTGAACAAAACGACGATCGATCTGTATGAGCTGGCATGCGAGGTCGCCGGGAAAATCCAAAAGCCCGATTCCGTGAAGATTGATTGTGACGGTGCACCGGTCGCGATCAAAGGCGACTCGGCGCTCCTGAGCCGGGCCCTCGAAAATCTCATCCGCAACGCCATCGACTCGGTGGTCGAAAAAGGCGGCGGCAGGATTCGGATCACCGTGACATCGTCGCCGCGCCCGGCCGTGCGCGTCGAAGACGATGGCATCGGACTCGATCCTGCCGACGTGACACGGCTGATGCTGCCCTTTCAGTCCGGAAAGGCGAAAGGCTACGGCCTCGGGCTTCCGCTCGCGCGAAAAATCGCCTTGCTTCACGGGGCTTCATTCGAGCTGACAGGATCGGTGGGAGAAGGGGCGGTCGCGGCCATCGAATTCTTTGCGGCCGAGCCGGCACCGGCGTTACAATTTGTAACAACCACCGAGCCCTGAAGATCGTCCCTTTCGCGACCAATTTCTGTTAAGTGGCTGTATTTGTTCGGCTTAACTGCCGCCGTGTGCCGTGGCACATCGGCTGCGTAAGAGGGAGCAACCATGCGAAGCGGGTTCAAGCATTCGTCACGCGGCTACAGCCTTACCGAGTTGCTGGTGGTGGTGGCACTCATCGGAGTTTTGAGCCTGATCACTGTGCCGGCCTTCATCAACTTCAAGAACCAGAATACGTTCCGCAGCGACCTGCGGAACTTCGCGAACGATCTGCGCGCGGCGCGTCAATACGCCATCACGCAGACCGTCGATGTTCGCGTGGAGCTCGATCCGGCACCGGGCAACCAGTTGACGAGCAATCAGTACCGCTTCTACTGGTCCAATGATCGCGGCGCAACGTGGACCGCGCTCACAGTGCCGGGAGCCCGCGGAATCACGCCAGGCACTAACGGCAACATCAAGGACCTCGCCGGGCCGGTCTGGTTTAAGAGCGAGACTTCGCTCCCCGATCCCGACGGCAACAGCAAGCCGGACGTGGTCTTTCACCCGAATGGCTCGATGGATCTCGTGGCCAACGCGGCCAATGCGCAGATCGTGATGCGTTGCGCGTGGTCGAAAGTCACCTACGACACCTACACCATCGGCCTTTCGGCGTCGGGCCAATTCACTTCGGTCGGCAGCCACAGCTAGGAGACAGGCGATGAACAGCAAGCGTGCACTGCGCTCGACAGAATCCGGCTACAACCTGGTGGAAGTCATTTTCGCGACGGCGTTGCTGGGCATCGTCTCCATCACGATCTTCACGCTTTTCGTGATGGGGCGCCGCAACGTCTATGCCGGAAAACAAAACTCGCAGGCGGTGGCGATCGGCACGCAAGTGTTGGAAGACCTCCAGCCGCTGAACAAGAAGATGCTCTACAACGGCGCTTTCGGAATTCCGGACACCGACACCGGCGGCGCCATCACACTGCCGCGCGTCTCCGGCCTCATCGCGCCGACGTTTACGAATGCGCGGATCCGCTCGACCGATCCCAACATGGTCAGCGGTCAAACTGACATCTCGACACAAAGCACGCCGCCGGGACTCCTGACGCGGTGGGGAACTTTGATCAACGGCAAGCTGACGAATCCGTCGGTGACGGTCATCCTGGTTCCCGATCAGGACACCGCAAACCCAGTGAACAATCCGCCGAAGTTCGGCACGGCCGCAATCCTCCACGTTCGCGTTTTCGTCCGATGGCAGGAACAGGGTCGTGGGCGCGAAGTCGTACTCGACACAGTCAAAGCTTTCTAACGAGGGAGACACTATGCGTTCGCTCAAGAACTACAGCCGTCAACGAGGCTTTTCGCTCGTCGAAGTGATGGTCGCAACCGCGATCCTGGTGGTCGTGCTTGTGGGCATCCTGACGCTGTATGACCGCGCCAACAGAGTGTTCAAGACGGGCAATGAAGCTGCTGAACTGCAGCAGAACGTCCGTATCGCCTACGAGCGCATGGTGGGTGACATCCGCATGGCGGGCTTCGACTACCAACGCGGCGGACCTCTTCTGACGGGTCAGAACGCGGCTCCGTGGGGACCTGGTAAGCCTTACTCGGCAGGCACGATCGTGACGCCGACGGCTGCGAATGGCCGTACCTATCGCGCGACCAACGCCGGCACCAGCGGTCCGACTGAACCGAGCTGGCCGACAGGGACAGGCCAGCTCGTGGTCGAGAACGGCGCCACGCCGCCGATCACGTGGCAGGAGAACGGCGGCGCGGTCTACCAACAGCGCGACGAGCAAATTGAATTCGCAGGCGCGACGGCGGCGACAGTCCGCGCCAACTACAACTACAGTGTGAATCCCGACGCGACCGATCACGGACGCGAGGGAAATCTCCAGAGCACCCAGTTCCCGGTTGTCACGACCGGAAACGACGAGATCGTGACGTACGCGCTGGTGTCGAACACCGCGCCATCCGGCACGGCTCCGAACAACCAGACCATCACGTTCTTCGCGGATGTCAATATTCCGCGCAGTGCGTATCCCGGCGGCACACGCGAAAATCAGGTGGATATCACCGGCGTCGATCTCACCAACGCCAATCCGCCTTACACGCTGTACCGATTTACGATCGACAACGCCCGCAACATCGTTCGCACGCCGCTGGCGGACAACATCCGCAGCATGAACTTTTTCTACTATGAAGATCCGTCCGGTCAAAGGCCGCTCACGGATGCAGCCGGCGCGTTTGCTCCGAACATCGGCGGCGTCGGACGCTATGACCCGACGGTAGTCAATTCGGAAAACGACCCTGCGCGCCTCGTACGCAGGAAGATCCGCTCGATCCGAGTGCGCCTGGTCGGCATGAACTCTCAGCCCGACGTCAACCTGCAGGAGACCGACGTCGCCAACGGCCAGCTCAGCACGATGGACACCGCCGGACAGCCGGTCATCGCGTCGGACACCAACCCCGCCGTCACTGCGGGCGGCCGGCCAATGCCGAATTACCGCAAGGTCACCGACGACACGCTCATCACTCCACGCAACCTCGGCATGACCGGATTACCGCAGGTCTATTTGAACCCGCCGCCGGCGCCGACCATCACAAACCTCTGCATCGGCTACTGCGGTGTGGCGGTCGTCAACTGGAACCCAAATACCACAAATCCGAATGCGAGCTATGTGGTGGCTTGGGATACCGACCCGAACGGCACGTTCTCCAATGCTTTCGATGCCGGAACGAGCAACACCTACGCCGTCGATTTGACCGCATCGGATCTGAGTCAGACCTATTACTTCCAGGTTCGCGCGACCAATGCCGGCGGCAGCGTGTTCTCGACAAACACGCTCTCCGCTTCTGTCGCCAACGCGACCAAACCCGGCCCTCCCAGCGGCGTCGTGGCCAGCGGGGGCGCCGGTGGTCCGGCGATCAGCGGTCGCGTGCGAGTGGGCTGGATTGCGCCACAAGGTACGCCTGCTTCGGGCTCGCCGAGCTGTACCCCAGCTGGTAGTCCCAGCGTGCAGTCCTACCTTTCGGAGATTCAGGGATTCCGCGTCTTCCGAAGCACGAACGCGGCCTTCAACGCCAGCGGCACAGTCGCCGGCGCTGGAAACTGCCTCATCGACGAAAACACTTCGGGCCCGACCGCGCCGACAACCGACGGCTACGGCAACTATTCGTGGGACGACACCAACGTCACCTGCGGGCAGACGTACTACTACCGCGTCCAGGCGGTCGAATGGTGCGCTGCGAGCGCCGCCTACAACACCTCAGGCAACGTCCTCGACGCCGTCAGCAACGTACAGCCGCCTAACGCGAGCACGGGCGCTATCGGCATCAGCGGCAGCTCGGGTGTGCCGCGCATTCCGCTCAACCTCGAAGTGGCTCCGCTCGCTCCGACGCCGCCGCAGACTGGCCTGTCCAACAGCGCTTGCAACGCGGGCTTGAACATTTGCTCTCCGATCAACCTGCGGTGGGTCAAGGTCACTCAAGACACCACGGGTGCCAACCTGGCGATCGACAGCTACGACATCGAACGCACGGCCTACGAGCTCGGCGTACCGGTGCCCGGAAGCGTCGTCGTGCAAACGCTCAACAACGCTCTGCAGCTGCCAGGCAGTTATGTAACGTTCGTGGACACCGCTCCGATGCACGATCCGATCACGTTCATCAACTACACGTACAAGTATCGCGTCCGCGCGACGCAGCCGAATCCGTGTCCGACGGGCGGCTACACGCTGCCGATCGACTTCCCGCCGCCTTGCACGTTCAGCGGATCGGTCATCGTCGAAACCGGCGCCACGTTAGGCGACGGCCTGACACCGGCATCCGCGTGGATCATGAACGCCGGCGACACCATTCAGGTGCAGCCGCCGCTCGGAGTCACACTCGCGACCACGAGCATGACGGTTGTCGATCCCTCCGGCACTCCGGTGGCGACCTACGTTTCGAATACGTCGCCGGCGAACTTTACGTGGCTCGACCTCGTTCCGGGTACGCCGTATTCCGTGACGTATACGATCACGGACTCTGCGTTCCCGCCGTGCACCGAGCAGCTCGTTCGCTACATCACCCAGCAGCCGACACCGGCATGCTCATTGACGACGCTCGACACCCAGGCGTCCATCCTAGTGAATACCGCCACCATCTATCAGTTGAAGCTCAGTCTGAAGAACGTCGGGCCAGAACCTCTGACGCTGCGCGAGCTCGACTTCAACTGGAGCCAGCCAAACCGCATCACCTGGAACACAGTGCAGTTCCCGAGCGGCGCAACCGCTCCAGGACCGGGCACCAGTACGGGCGCCTTCGGCGTGAACCTGTTCCCGACGCCGGGCAACTGCATCGGCAGCGGTGGCTGTACAGCCGGCGACCTGACCGTGCCGGCCAATGGCACCGAGACGTTGCTGATCAACATGGCGAAGACCAACGGCAACCCGGCCAACATCACGCCGTCGGTGATCAACGAAGTTTGCGTCCGATATCAGACGCCGACCCAGGGCTTGACCGCGGCTGACTTCGTCTTCAAGTGCCGGATCATCCCGACTGCCGGTCCGGGCAACCCGAACGCGTGCAACTAGAGGTCAAACATGCGACAAATGAGCAGATTGTTTCGATCCACGACTAAACGGCTCCGGCAGCGCGGCTCCGCGCTGCTGGCCAGCCTGATGGTCATTGTGGGACTGTCTCTTCTGGGCCTGGCGTTCGTGGCCATCTCCGAGACCGAGAGTGCCATCTCGGTCAACGAGAGGAACCACACGCAGACTGTCGCACTGGCTGAGACCGGAGCACGCATTGTCGTGCAATGGTTTCAGAATCCGACCCAGATGAAGACCGGCGGCACAGGCCTCGGCTTGATGCCCGTGAATGACGTGGCCACCAGCACATTCAAGATCGCTCGAGACAGCGGATCGTCGACTACTTTCTACAAGCCCGACGCCGGCAGCCTCTTTTGCGATTTACCGTTTGGTCCGGCGGACAAGGACAAGTTTTTCGGCTTCGAAGACAGCGCCGACCTCATGATCGACCGCACGACCGCGGCCGGCCAAACTTTCCTCGATACTTTCAACACCAAGTTGCTGGGCCCTGAGAGCACGACCGACGCCCGCCCGGCGGGCGAGATCACGGCCATCAAGCTCTTCGCGCCGCCGATCGTCGGTGCGTCTCCGAGCGCCGTTTCACCGCCGCGTTTCTGGCAGGGCGGTACACGCTATGGCGTGTGCACCATCATGGTGCGCGCCGAAAAGTTCGATCAGCCCTCCACCGCCGCGAGCCGGCGATCCATTGCACTGGCGGAGTGCCGCATCGTCGTTTCACAGTTCCCGCTGCCGACTCCCGGCGGCCCGCTGCAATCCGCGACATCGCTGGCAACCAACGGTAACTTCAACGTGCACTGGGGGCTGGTCAGCTCACAGCAAACGCTCGATCTCAAAAAGGATTACAGCACTGTGCCGTGGTTCAACGCCTACGAGCGCATTCACTTCAACCGCGGTTACGACTCCTCGGTGCAGTGGGCTGCAAATGTCAATTACCGTGCCGGCGACATCGTTCGGCCTCTCCCGGCAACCGTCGCTGCGAATCCGCAGCTCCGACCGCATGAATACACCGTCACTGTTGCCGGCAACAGCGGCCCCAATGAGCCTGACGGCCAGGGCGGCCGTCCGCTGTGGCCGAATACCGCAGGTGGCACGATCACCCTCAACGGTGTCACCTATCAGGAGCGCGCTTCGACTGCCTATCCTCTGCCCACAGTGGGACTCGATTCGCAGCCCTGGTTGTATTTCATCTCACGCGGAAACATCACCGTTGATGATCCGTGGTTCCAGGCGCGCGCAGCGCAGAACGATGCCGGCGCTCCGAACGGAAATCCGCAACCGTGGCCTTTCAATCCTTCGAATCCGAATCAGAGCGTCGCGGCCCTGGCACCGAATCAAGTCGGAGGAACATGGCACTTCCAGTTTCAGAACTTCGACCAGTATCCGAACTTCAAGCAGTTGATCTTCCCGATCATCAATTACGACTTCTGGAAGGCTGCTGCCATCGCCGGCAGCAACGAAAGCGGCGTCAAGTACCTTCGCTGGGTGACGGCCGATCAGTACACCGACGGCGTGACGACGCAGACTTTCCGACAGTGGGCGTCCGCACAGCCTGGGTTCTATTTCTTCGAGACGCAGAACAACCAGAACCCGCAAAACGGCAATCCTGGCATTCTGGCGCCCGCCGTGAGCGTCAACGGCGGCGGCGCATACATGGGAAGTTTCATCTATCTCAACGCCGATTTCGCCACGACGGGCCTTTCAGGGCCCACTGGCAATTTCAACCAGCCCGGTGAGCCCTACATGGATATCGGCTACCGTCAGGTCGACCTCACGAGTCCGATCGGCGATTTCGTTCGCGACGCTGCCGGCATGCCGATCATCGAAGGCGCGGCGAATCGCCAATGGGATTATCAGGACCTTCCGTGGAGCAACAGCGGCGGCATCGGTGGCGGAACTCCCAACGGACAATTCGACGTGTTCATCGCACCACGAACGGTGCACGATCCTGCCGACACCGCCAATCCGAACTCGACCTATACCGGATACTTCCCGGTTCCGTATACACCGGGTTGCAAGCCGGGCGACAACTCCTGCGCAGGCTGCAACTGTTCCGAACCGCATGAGCCGTACTTGAACATCAAGTACACCTCGAACACGCTGGGAATCCAGCTCGGCTGGTTTGATCCTGCGTCGACGCCGACGGCAACGATGCGCAAGCCGAAGAAGACAACCGATGGCACGCGGATAGGAGCGCCAGTGACGTGCATGGCCAATTCCCTGCCGACGGATTGCACTTCGAACGCCTACGATCTCGACGGCGGTCTCGTTTCGCTACCACCCGCCACGGACGGAGTGTTGTACGTCGAAGGTCAGTTCAACTCGAAAGGTAATGCCGACTACTACGGTTCGGTGCTGGCCGGTGGATCCGTCAACTCTCAAGGTACGCCGAACCTGTGGTACGACGAATCGCTGTCTCGCGGCATCCGGCTCGCCGGCTTCCCGCGCGTCATGGTCACTTCGGTAGAGACCGACCGATAATTTCTCCCGGCGCGGTGAGCTCGCTTAGTGATTTGGGCTCGCTGCGCCGGAAATTCTCCAGATCGCGCTGGGCTCGCGCCGCCATCGGATCTCCAGTCTCGCGATAGCATCGCGCCCGCCGCGCCAGATAGATCTCCTGCCACGGGACATTCGGCTCATACGACTTGATGACGTTCAGGAATTCGCTCGAGCACTCGCCTCCGCCGAGCCGTTCGGAGAGGAAAAGAAGCGCCGACCTCCGCTGCTCGTTGAGCATGTCGATCGCGAATGGCTGCTCCAGTGCGTTGTAGAGCGGAGCACCAACCGATCCAAATGATGGATCGCGGGCCATGTCGACTGCCATGCCGAGCGCGCGGCGCATGACGCCGGGAACAGGCCATGGATTCGACCGATATTTCTGAAACGCGGCTGCCAGGATCGCGACAGCTTGATCGAGTCGCCCCTCTTTCCACCGCAATCGCGCCAGCAGGACTTCCGCTTCGATCGGAAATTCGTCGTGGAGAGCATTGATGTAGCGAATCGCGGATTCATCTCCGCGCTCCGCAAGCGGCTCGACGTACGTGAAGATCTCGAGCGGCGTCTGCGGCGGCGTTTTCTGTCCCTGCCACATCGTCCAGGCGTCGGCGAATCCGCCTTCCATGTAGCGAATCTCGGCGATGCCGCGCATGCGCAAATCATTCGGCAGCAGCGCGTGCACATCAATCTTGGAGTCGTGAATCACGCCGATCGAGAGGCGCTCCGCTTCGATTCTCTCTGCGCCCGGCGCGCTTCGAATGGTCTGCGGCAGATCATCCGCTCGAGTCCGCGCAAAAGCACGAAGCTCGGTGATGTCGAACGCGCCCAAGGTGCCCAGGGTGCGTGCGAAGGCGTATTCGACGAGCGGACGATCATCGGTATTCAGACGCGCGCCGATCGCGAGTCTCCTGGCCGTCGCTGTTCCGCACACGTACCGCGCGTAGACGCCGGCGACATCGGTGACCGCCCACCCGTCGCGAACGCCGCTGTGAAACGGATCGTCGCGTAGCTTCTGCTCGATCGACTGCCATCGGTGCTCGATGGGCGAACTCGATGCCACCAGGAGCAGGTCTCCTCCCGACGTCTGCCACGTTTCGACCTCCGGGAAAACACCGGAGATGGTCGCGTAAATCGTACGGATGGTCGGAGCATCGACTTCGTACGCCTGGAGAAACTGCACGAAAATTCCGCCGCGATTTAGCCGCGACAACACAGCCTCATAGAACTCGGTGGTGAACAGATTCGCGATGCCCGCGCGATACGGATTCGACGGCTCGGACGAGATGATGTCGAATTTCGCGCCGCGGCCTAGCAGAAATTCCCGGCCATCGCCGATGAGGACCTTCGACTTCGTGTTCGTCAGCACATCGCGGTTCACCGGCGAGCACATTTCGGCGACATGGACGATCGACGGCTCGATCTCCACTGTCTCCACGCTCTCGATTGACGGCACTGCGGCCAGCCAGCCTGCGGTCGTGCCGGTTCCCAGGCCGACCACTGCGGCGCGCCTGGGATTGGCGTGCAAAAGCGCAGGCAAAATTCCGCCCATGATCTGCGTGCCGGCGTCGAAACGCGCGTGCCCGTCGCTCTTGCCGTTCACGATGAACGCGTAGCCATCGGCATTCGCAACCGACACGCTGCTCTCGATCCCCTCCGTCTCCCACAAGGTCGTACGACGGCGCGTGTGTTGAAAGTCGATCAGCGCATTTCGGGCTGTTTTACTCAACTCAACACGGCCGGCACCGATGGGCGAATGTCTCCAGAAAGCCGTTGGCCCGTTCGCGAAGAGAAGCGCGATCGCACCGACCGCCATCGCAACAGCGACGGCCGCCAGCTGCAGTCGGCGCGTCCATCCGAGCATGATGCAGACAAGCGCGGCCAGAACTACGACGGCCGCCCGCCACGCGCCCGGCGCCGTCAGCAATGGCAACGCGCCGAAACCGCCCACGATCGCGCCGGCGATCGCGCCGACTGTGTTCCACAGATACGTGATGCCGACGTGCCGGCCGACATCGTCTCGCCCTTCGCCGAGAAGCGAGATGAGCAGCGGGAATTGTGCGCCGGCGATGAATGCCGGCAGAAAGATGACGGCCGTGGCAACCACAACCCATCCGAGGACGAAGCCGGAGAAACCGAAGGCGCCGAGCGGGCGAAGGAGAAGAGCGAGCGAGGCAAGGCGATCGCCGAGCGCGAACGGAATCGCGATCGTGATCGCCTCGATCGCGCACAGAATCGCAAAGGCGGCGACCGTCGCACGCTCGCGGCGTGCGAGCGCGTAAACGAAACTGCCGCTGCCGATTCCGGCAAGCGCGACCGCCAGGATGAGTCCGAACGTGTATGTCGTTCCGCCGAGGAGCGGGGCGAGCATTCGGTACCAGACCAGCTCCATCAGGAAAAACGCAAAGCCGACGATGGTGGCCGCTGCGTAAACCAGTCGCGGCGGAGCCACTGCAGGAACGATCGTCGAAGGGCGGGGCTCTTCCACTTCGCCGGCGAATCGATTCGAGTACGCGATTGCCGCCATCCCGACCATCGCGTTGAGCATCGCGGCAGCGATCAGCGCCTTGAGGTTGCCGAATGTCTCCATGAGATAGAACGTCGAGAAAATCGCTCCGGTGACGGCACCCAAGGTATTGAAGGCGTAGAGAATCGAAACGCCCAATCGTCCGGCGTCGCCGGAGTGCTCAACCGCGCGTGAAGCAGCCGGAAGCGTGCCGCCCATCAACACCGTCGGAATCGCGAGAACGACAACCGACAGCACCAGGCGAATCGCCGTCGCGAGGAATTGGCCGAGGACGAACGAGCCGCCGGTGGCGAGATACAGATGACGAACGATCCAGAAAAGAATCGGCGTCAGGCCCGCGAAGATCGCCACGCCGACCTCCAGGAAGCCGTAGATTGCCAGCGGATTGCTGGCGCGGTCCACGCGTTTGCCGATGTAGATCCCGCCCAAACCCAGCCCGCCCATAAAAATTGCCAGCACCGCCGCGGAAGCGGCTGTCGACGCGCCGAAAATCAGGCGGAATTGACGCAGCCAGACGGTTTGATAGATTAGGGCGCACGCGCCGGAGCCGAAGAGCAGCACGCTCACACTCCCGACACGCGCTTTGGTTGCCACCTGTCGATGATACTGGAATCATCCGAACTCAATGACCGTTGAAAATTGCGTCATGCGGAGAATCGCTTCGCTCGCAATTTGCGTCCTTTGCGCCGCTACTCTATTCGCGGAAGATTCGCCCCTTGTCCGAGCTGCGAAGATCGGGGCGGCCAAGCGCAAGCAGGTCGCAGGAAAGCATCAAGTCGTCATTGATAACGATGCTGTGAAGTCGACCAGCGGCCACATCACGATGGGCCCGCCTGTTCTCGACCTTCCGCCCCTGCCAAAGGCTCAACCAGCCACGACTTCGAAAGTCGTCAAGCCAACGCTCTCGCCGGCTGAGCGCGAGCAATTAGTGAAGAAGATCGCGACGCTCAAAGCGGAACGGACGAAGTTGAACGATCAGGGCGATCAGCCGTACAGCGAAGAGGGAAACGAAGACTACCTCACCAAGCGTCAGGCCGAAATTCAAAAGCAGCTGGCGGACGCCGAACGCCAGCTCGCCGCAAATCCCCCTCAATAAGCGCCAACATTTTTTACAGAATCCACAAGCCGCGGATCGGCTTAATGTCAGCGTTCTGAGCGATATAGTCGACCACGTCTCCGTGGGCCGCGGCGTGAATGACTCCGCGGGCCATGATGCGACAACGCGGAGTCTCACTCCTGGAAATCGTGGTCGTCCTGGCCATCGTCGGCGTTTTTGTCACCATCTCGTCGTTCGCGATGCAGTCGATGCGGCGGCGTAGCGGTTTGCGCACCGCGGCGGGAGGCGTACGCACCTTATTGATGAAGACGAGTTCGAGCAGCGTGACTCGAAGCACACATCGCGGCGTGCGGTTTTTCAATATCGGCGACCAGTGGTTTTACTCGATTTACGAGGACGGCAACGGAAACGGCATCTACTCCGAGGAGATCAAACGCGGCATCGACAAACTGGTGGAAGGGCCGAGGCCGCTATTCGAGCCGGGAAGCGCTCAGGTCGGGTTTCCGCCGTCGGGGATCGTCGATCCCGATACTAACCGCCCCGTCCCGCCCGGCACCCGCCCCGTTCAGTTCGGTCAGTCGAATCTTTGCTCCTTCTCCTACTACGGCGCCTGCACCCCGGGTACAATTTACTTAACGGATGGAGTTTCCGCCGGGGCCATGGTGCGGTGCTCCGGGGCCGGCGGGCGGATTCGGATCCGCTTTTACGGTTTGAACGGCAAAAGATGGTCAAACTGAATTTGGAATCAGTGCAACGAGTGGTCGGTTGAATCGCGAGATAGATATGAGACGCAAAGCCTTTATCACGCTGGGAATTCTGTTCGCGGCCATCCAACTGTTTGGCGCCGGTGCGGGGGCGCAAATGCGCGGCGCCCTTGTCACCGATCTTACCTTCAACCCGAATGACTCTCTGCTCGTTCGCGCCGCAAAAATGACCGTTGCAAGTCGCGCAAGCATGACGATGCACAGCAGCAGGGTCATCGACAACGACAGCCTTCGCCAGATCGCCAGCACTGGTCATTTCGCGGTCGGGACGACGGAAGTTCAGACGGCACCGACGGTGTTGGGACCGAGCAACCCAGCCCCCGCTTCGCCCTACCACCAGCAGCAAAACACTCAATACACACCGACTCCGGCCGTCCAGCCATCCACGATGCCACGGCCGTTTTCACTGCCCCCTCCCCCTCCGCCCACGAACCCGACCCCCTACCGGCCGCCGCAATAGAGCGGAAGAGGGGCACGATATCGGAACGGCCGAGCGTCCTCGGCCGTCGAAAAGAGAGAAATGCCGGAATTCATCATCAGGGTGGGAACGCCCGACGGGCAGATCATGGATCGCCACGTCCAGGCCTCTTCGGCACGGGCGGCCGAGGACGAGCTGCGACAGCAGGGTATGCATGTCTTCGCTGCCAAGCGAGGCACCCTTGCCCTTCGCGATTTTGTGCCCCGATCGCGCAAGGCCGTTTCGACCGAGCGCTTCCTGCTTTTCAATCAGGAACTTCTGGCGCTTGTGAAGGCTGGTCTGCCGATCCTGCAGTCGTTCGACATCATGCTGGAACGCCAGAAACACACGCGCTTTCGCGAGATCCTCGCCGACATCCGCGACAAACTGAAATCGGGCGTCTCGCTCTCCGACGCCTTCGCGAGCTTCGGCAACATCTTCCCGCCCATCTACTCGACCTCGCTGCGTGCCGGCGAACGCTCCGGCGATCTCGAGGGCGTGCTTCGTCGATTCCTGAAATACCAGAAGATGATCGTGGCGCTGCGCAAGAAGGTCATTACGGCGCTCATCTACCCCACGGTCCTGATCACGATGATGATCGGCATGGTCTTCGTGATGCTCACCAAGGTCATTCCGAAGTTTGCGGAGTTCTATCGTGGCTTCGATGCCGACCTGCCCGCTTTCACGCGCGTGATGATCGGGATCTCGCAGGGGCTGACCGACCACCTGATGATTGTCCTCATCGCCACCATCGTCCTCGTCCTTCTCGGACGGCAATGGATCGCGACGGGCGGCCGGGTGATTTGGGACCGATTCAAGCTGAAGCTTCCATTTGTGGGCCCGGTCATGCATCGGTTCGCCATGATGCAGTTCACACAATCCCTCGGCACACTGCTGGGCGGCGGTACACCCATGGTCCCTGCCATTGAAATCGCATCGCAGTCGATCGCCAATCAGGACGTTGCCACCAAGGTTTCGGCCATCGTCCAACAGGTGCGCGAGGGAGAGCCCTTGTGGCGCTCGCTCGAGAGCACCGGGGTGGTCAGCGACCTGGCGGTGGAGATGATCAAGGTAGGCGAATCGACCGGTGCCCTCACGGAAATGCTGGCCAATGTCAGCGAGTTCTACGATGAGGAAATCGAGGCTAGATTGCAGAGAATGGTGGCGGCCATTGAGCCGCTGATTCTCGTCTTCATGGGCCTGGTGATTGCCACGCTTTTGTACGCTTTCTATCTTCCGCTGTTCCAGCTCACCAGCGTAGGGCAGCAATAAACGATGACGACCGATTCTCGCTCGCTGTACAAGAACCTCGACCCCACCGGGGAGGCTGCCCGCGCCCAGCGTCTGGCCGATCAGTACGGTTTTCCCTACGTCAACCTCGAGCACTTCCAGATCGATCATCAACTCTTCCGCGACATTCCGCTGGAGCTGATGATCCGCTATCAGTTCCTTCCCGAGCGGCGTGACAACGGCCACATCTCGGTGGTGGTCGGCGATCCGACCGACGTCCTCAAGCTGGACGAGCTCGAGCTTCTCCTGGGCGCGCCGCTGAAGGTCAAAGTTGCATCACCAGCCGCGATCCGCGACAAGCTGGAGAAATCGGAGTCGACCCAGCGCGTCCTCGATGAAGCGACCGAGGGGTTTCGCCTGCAACTGGTGGGCGAAGATGAAGAGGGCGAAGAAACTCTCACCATCGATTCGATCACGCAGCAGGAATCGTCGCCCATCATCAAGCTGGTCGACTCGATCGTCTTCAACGCCATTCAGCGACGCGCGTCCGACATTCACATCGAGACCCGCGACAACGAAGTGGTCGTGAAATACCGCATCGACGGCGTGCTCTACGAAGCGCTCGATCCGATCGACAAGCGCCATCACTCCACCATCATCAGCCGCATCAAGGTCATGTCCGAGCTCGACATCGCCGAAAAGCGCGTGCCGCAGGACGGACGCTTCAAGCTGCGCATCACCGGCCGGACCATCGACTTCCGCGTCTCGGTTGTCCCCACCGCGCACGGCGAAGACGCCGTCATCCGAATCCTCGACAAGGAGTCGATGAACAAGGAGTTCAAAAACCTCCGCCTGGACGTCCTCGGATTCGATGACGACATGCTCACCAAGTTCCGGAAGTTCATCAAAGAGCCGTATGGAATGGTGCTGGTGACCGGACCGACCGGCTCGGGCAAGACCACCACGCTTTATGCCGCGCTGTCGGAGATTCAGAGCGCGGAAGACAAGATCATCACCATTGAGGATCCGGTCGAATATCAGCTTCGTGGCATTACGCAGATCCCGGTGAACGAAAAGAAGGGGCTCACCTTCGCGCGCGGTCTGCGCTCGATTCTCCGTCACGACCCCGACAAGATCATGGTCGGCGAAATCCGCGACGAAGAGACTGCGCAGATCGCAGTGCAGTCGGCGCTCACGGGCCACCTTGTCTTTACGACCGTCCACGCCAACAACGTCGTCGATGTGCTGGGCCGATTCCTCAACATGAAAGTCGATCTGTACAACTTCGTGTCGGCGCTCAACTGCGTGCTGGCGCAGCGGCTGGTGCGGCGGATCTGCCAGGAATGCAAGCACCAGGTGAAATATCCCGACGCTTTTCTCATCGAGTCGGGTCTGGATCCGGCCAACTACCGCAACCAGACGTTCTGGGAGGGCGCCGGCTGCCTCGAGTGCAACGGCACCGGTTTCCACGGCCGATCGGCGATCTCGGAACTTCTGGACCTCTCCGATCGTATTCGCGGCATGATCCTCGATCGACGCCCCGCTTCCGAGATCAAGAAGGCCGCCAAAGAAGAAGGCATGACCTTCCTGCGCGAGTCGGCGTTGCAGAAGGTCATTGAAGGGCGGACCACGTTGCGGGAGATCAATAAGGTGACATTCGTGGAGTGAGGGGGTGAATGAAATTTCAAATTTCGAATTAAAAATTCAAAATGAAAAATGCACTTCTCAATTTTTCATTTGAAATTTGAAATTTGAAATTTCGCTTTTATGCCCGGTTCTTTTCCTCCCGATGTCGTAGTCCTCGACTCCGACGCTCTGATTCACGCCCGCATCGGTCGCGGACGCAAGGGTCCGCAGATCGTGCAGGCGAAGAGCTATCGTCTGCCCGCCGATACGTTCGTCAACGCCGTGGTCACGCCGCAGCTCACCAATGAGGCGGCGCTGGCCGACGCGTTGCGCCGACTGCGCGTCGAGAGCGGCCGCTGGGACCGCGTCTCCCTTCTTCTGCCCGACTCCTGGTTCCGGGTCAACATTCTCGAGCTGCCGAATCTCCCCGACTCCGAAAAAGAAGCGGACGAGATGATCCGCTGGAGCCTGAAGCGCACCATGCCGATCGACTCCTCGCTTCTGCGCGTCAAGCACGAGGTTCTGTCGCGCTCTGTCCACACCAGGGTCCTGGTGCTGAGCGCGATGGATCAAACGCTGAGCGCGATCGAGAAGGTGTTCGAAGCGGCCGGTATCGAGATCGTCCTCATCGAGCCGATCGGTCTCAACATCTGGAACGCCATCACGGTCCGCGAGCCGAACACGACCCGCGATCGGATCTTCTTTTACATTCGAGACGGCGAATTCACCACCGCCGCTTTCCGCGGATCCCAGCCGCTGTTCATCCGGTCGCGCAATTTGAACGGCGAACGGACGATCGAGCAGGAGATCAAACTCTCGGCCAGCTATATCCGCGACACGCTGCGGACCGATTCGATCGAACAGTGCTACCTGTCCGGTAATGTCGATCCGGCGCTGGCCTCCGCCATCGGCAGCGAATTCAGCGCGCCCGTCCGCGCGATCGCCCTGGCCGATTTCAGCGAGCAGGCGCCCGAAGGAGTCGGCGTTTACGAGGCGGAACTGACGGCCTGCACGGGGGTCTTCACATCGTGAAGCCGCTGCATCTCAATCTCGCCGGCCGGCCCTATCGCGACTATCGCCCGCTCTACGCCATGGTGGTGGTGACTTCGATCGTCATCGCGATCATGCTGCTGAACAACATCGAGACCGGATATCGCTACGTGCGCGACACGCGGACGACTCGCGACAAGATCGCGCAGATCGAAAATCAGACTGACGCCGAAAATCGCCGGACTGACGAAGCCTATCAGCGCCTGCGCGGCGTGAATGTGAAGCTGCTCAGCGATCAGGCCCAATTCGTCAATGCCCGCCTGGCCGAGCGCGCCTTCTCCTGGAGCGAGCTGCTCGATCGCCTCGAGCGTGTGCTGCCCGACGACGTGCGCATCGAATCCATTTCCCCCTCCTTCGCTAAGAACGGCATCGTGCACCTTGGCATGCAGGGCGCCGCCAAGAACGGCGACGGGATGACGCGCACGATCGACCGGCTGAATCGCGACCCGCACTTCGCCAGTCCGTTCCCGACTTCCGAGAATCGCACCGATCGGGGATACGAATTCGGGATCGGTGTTGATTACCGTCCCTCAATCGCGAGGATCGTCGAATGACCTGGCGTGAGCATCGCGTATTGCTGATCGCTCTGGGGGCGTTGATGGTCGCGAACGGAATCTTTTTCTTCACCTACCGGGTGCAGTACGAGGCCCGCCTGAAGGCGCTCGATGCGCGGCTGCAGCAATCGGAAGACGATCTGCAGCGGGCACGCAACAAGCGGCTGGCGGCGGAGCAGACGGTCGCCAGCTATCGGAAAGTGCAAACCGACTTGCAGATGCTCTACAACAGCCGGTGGGCCACCGAGCCCCAACGCCTCACCAGGCTTTACGCAGAAATCAAGCGCCTGGCAGCCGAGAGCGGCATCGCCATGCCGAAGACGTTCTCCTTTTCGCGAACTGAGGATCGGGAGATGCAGAAGACGGGAGGGATCGGCACCGTCACTGTCACGATCTCCTTCACCGCTCAAGGGAGCTATCAGCAGCTCAGACGTCTCATCAACCGATTCGAGCTCTCCAACCAGTTTGTCATCATCGACGCCATCAACCTCGGATCGGGAAGCTCGCCCGACAATCTGACCTTGAACGTCCGGCTCAAGACGCTCTTCAGAGAACCAGCTCGTAGCACAATGTCGGTCAGTAAAGAAATGTGATGGATTGGATGAGCTGGAAAACATGGACCATCATTGGGCTGATCATCGTCGGCCTCTTTGCCATCTACGCCTTCGCGGCGACGCAGAGCGCCAAGACGCCCGACCTCGTTCCGCCGCCGCACGCGCCGACGCGCACGGTGAGCGGCAAGCCGGCGCAGACCAACGCGCCTGGCGTCGGCGTGGTCCACATGGAGTGGCTGGAGGCCCAAAGCGGCAGCTATCGCAGCGAGCGCAACCTCTTCGCTTACAAGGAACCCCCCCCACCCCCGCCGCCGCCTCCCCCCCCGCCCGCGCCTGTGCCTGTGCCGCAGCCCATCGTTCCGCAGCCGCCGCCCGTGCCGCAGCCGCCTCCGCCGCCGCAGTTTCCCTACAAGTACATCGGCACGTTCGGAACCGCGGCCAATCCGATCGCGACATTTTCCGGCAACGGCGAGATCGTCAATGTTCGCGTCGGCGAAACGATCGATGGCAAGTTCATTTTGCGCGGCATCGGAATCGAGTCGGTGGAGATCGGCTACGTAGGTTTTCCGGCCGATCTGAAGACCCGAATCGCCATGGGACAGTGACAATTTCGCGTGATGAACCGTCAGAAAGGGTGACACTAAGTCCTGAGTCCTGAGTGCTGAGTCGCATCCGGCTCGCGTCGCTCAGGACTCAGGACTCAGGACTCAGGACTAATGATGAATCGATTACGAACGACTCTAGCGCTGCTCCTGATCGCCGGTTGCGCGAGCTACAACGCTTACGAAAAGGGCCGCAGCGCCGAGCGCATGAAGAACTGGGACGAAGCTGTCGTCCAGTACACAAGGGCGCTCGACATTGATTCCGACAACATGCGCTATCAGATGAATCTGCAACGTGCGAAGCTGGAAGCGTCGCGCGTCCATTTCGAAAAGGGAAAAACACTCGAAGCGGCCGCTTTCTCGGCAAAGGGCGAGGAAAAGTTGCGGCTGGCGCAACTGGCGGCCACCGAGCTCGAGGTCACGGTCAAGCTTGATACGACCAATCAATTCGCCGCTGTCGAATACGGAAAAACAGTCGCGATGCTCCAGGACATCCATCGCGCCGCCGTCGAGAACATCTCCATCGAAGAGCTGAAAAAGCGCGCCGAGAAGACCAACATCACCAAGTCACAGCCGCCCCAGCTCGAGCCGACGTCGAGTCAGCCCATTACGCTGACGTTTCCGCGCGACACCCCCGTCAAGGACATCTACCGCGCCCTCGGCAATGCCTTTGGCATCAATGTCCTCTTCGATCAGGCGGTCAAAGACGATCGCGTCTCGATCGAGCTGCGCGACGTCACCGCCCAGCAGGCGCTCGAACGCGTCATGCAGGCGGCCAATCACTTCTACAAAGTGCTCGATGAGCACACCATCATCATCGTTCCCGACAATCCGCAGGCCCGCCGCGACTACGAGGACCTGGTCATTCGAACGTTCTATCTCTCCAACGGCGATGCGGAACAGGTCACCAACGTCGTCCGCACGATGATCGAGGCGCGCAACGTCTTCCCGCTCAAAGCGCTCAATGCCATCACGATCCGCGACACGGCTGACAAGGTTCGCATCGCGGAAAAAATCATCGAAGCAAACGACAAGGCCAAAGCCGAAGTCGTCGTCGACGTCGAGCTGCTGCAGCTCGATCTCGACAAGACCCGCGATCTCGGCTTCGTCATCAACGGATATGGGAGCACGTCACCCGGAGTTGTGCAGCCGCTCGCACCGGGGACCTCGACCGCCGGCGGCAATGTCGCGCTGACGCAGGGGACGCTGGCCGACCTGCGGCGGCTCAACAGCGGGCTGATCAGCTTCTCGATTCCGAACGCCTCGTACGCCGCGCTCAAATCACTCGGCAACACGCAACTCCTCGCGAATCCCGAGCTGCGAATTTCCGAGGGAGAGAAGGCCACCCTGCACATCGGAAGCCGGATTCCCGTGCCGGTGTCGACATTCACCAGCGTCAGCACGACCACATCGGGAACGTTCGCGCCGGTGACCTCGTACCAGTATCAGGATGTCGGCATCAAGGTCTCGATGGAGCCGCGCGTGCATCACAACCGCGAGGTCACCCTCAAGCTGACCGTCGATGTCTCGAACCTGGGAGCGCCGGTGGTCGTTGCCGGCCAGCCTCCGCAGCCGACGTTCGCGACGCGCACGATCGAGTCGACCATCCGGTTGAAAGATGGCGAGACGAACTTCCTGGCCGGTCTGATTCAGCAGAACGACGAGCAGAGCGACAGCAAGACTCCTTTCCTCGGCGACCTGCCCGTGATCGGCCGGTTGTTTACGAACAACCACAAACACACGCTCCGCACGGATTTAGTGATGACGATGACGCCGCACATCATCCGCATCCCCAACATCACCGAAGACGATCTGGCGCCGATGTGGGTTGGGACGCAGAGCAATTTGTCGTTCCGCGGACTGTCGCCGCGCATCGAGTCGCAATCGGCAATCGATCCGTTTGCGCCGCGCTCGGCCGTGCAATTCAGCAGACGCGATGCAGTTACGGGATTGCCGCTGGCTCCCGATGGCGAGCCTGGCAATGTGATGCGGCCGCTCCCCGCGCCGGCACAGGGGGCTCCGCCGCGGAATCCGTTCCCTCAGCCACCGCCGCAGAATCCGCCGACCGTACAGCCGCAAAGCGAGAACAACGACCGCGTGGTGGCACCGCGCATCTCGCCCCAGCCGGCGCGGCTGTCGTTCAAGCCCGGCGAAGAGAAACTGTGGAGCGTGGTTGGAATGGATCTCGATGGCTTGACGGCACAACAGCTTTCGCTGCGCTATGACCCGCAGGCCATCGACGTCAGCGAGGTCACCTTCGGTCCGGCGATCCGATTCGATCCGAAGACGCCGCCGGTCGTGACGATCAATCGTGAGCTCGGAAAGGTGACCATCGCGGCGTCGGACGGCAAGCCGCTCAGCTTCAACGGCGGCGGCGACATCGCGACGCTGCGCGTTCGCGGGGGCGGCACTGGAGAGAGCTTCCTGGTGATGGAAAACCCGACCTTGACTAATGGCCGCGGCGAAGTGGTGGTATCCGAGGTGGCCGGAGGCCGGGCAAAGGTCGAATGAGACGGCACACCCTCACCCGCCGCTTCGCGGCACTGACGCGAGGTCCTTCGCCCCGCGAAGCGGGGAGAAGGTGGCGCGAAGCGCCGGATGAGGGGCGTTCTTCCCGCGGCTTCACGATCGCCGAGCTGATCACCGTCATCGCGATCATCGGCATCCTGGCGGCAGTCGCGATGCCGGTCGCTCGATTCGGCCTGAAGCGGCAGAAGGAGATCGAGCTGCACGAACGGCTGCGCAGGATCACCAGCGCGATCGATCAATATCGCGAGCTTCGCAATGCGCAGGGGCCGGCGGCGATCAAGAAGCCGCCCGACTTCGGCCAGCGCGATTATCCCAAAACCCTCGAAGAGCTGACCAAGCCCATCGAGTTGAACAACGGAAAGATGATCCGCCTGCTTCGCGAGCGCGATCTCATCGATCCCATGACCGGCAAAAAGGAGTGGAACACGCTCTCCGACAACGATGATCCCGACACGTCACAGAGCAACGGCGACAACGTGTTCGAGGTGCATTCGAAATCGACGGCGCTCGCGCTCGACGGTAAGACGCACTACAACCAATGGTGATTCGACAACGACATGTGGCGACCTAAACGAAACGAACTCGGATTCACGCTGATTGAACTCATCGTCGTGGTCACGATCATCGGCATCCTTGCCGGCGTCGCGATCTCGAACGTGAGGTACGCACAACAGAAAGCGCGCGAAGCGGCATTGCGCCACGATCTGTTCGAGATGCGCAAGGCCATCGACGACTACTACGCCGACAAGCAGAAATATCCCGACAGTCTCCAGACGCTCGTCGGCGAGAAATACCTGCGCTCGCTACCGAAAGATCCGATCACGCAGCGCAGCGACTGGGAAGAAGTGCAGGCTTCGACCGATCCGAACGATCCCGCCGCTGTCGACACTTCCGGCGACCAGGCCGCCGCCACGCCGGGCATCATCGACGTTCGCAGCGCCGCGCCGGGGAACGGCCTCGATGGAACACCGTACAAGGACTATCCGTAGAAGCGAGCGAGGGTTCACCCTCGCCGCCCTGATCGTCATCATGACCCTCATGATGATCGTGGTCGCGTACACCGTTCCACGCGCGTGGTCGATCATCGTGCAGCGCGACCGCGAGCTGCAGACGATCCACATCATGAAGCAGTATGCAAAAGCGATCGACGCTTTCGAGGCCAAGAATCATGTGCTTCCGGTCAACATCGCTCAATTGAGGGATGCGCGTCAGCCTCGCTTCCTTCGCGGGAACGGCAAGGACGACACCATCGATCCGCTGACCGGTCAGGTCGATTGGCTGATCGTCACGCAAGCGGCCGCCGGACCGCAGATCGGGGCGCCTGGGTTGGCTGCCCCGCAGACAAACACGGCCCCGCCCGGCATTCCCATGAAAGACTACGCTGGGGGACCCTTCATCGGCATAAGACCACCCAAAAATGGAAGCGGCTTGGTCACTCTCATGGGCGCCGACAAATACGACCAGTGGCACTACACCGTCCTCGACTATCGAAATGAAAGGGCCGCACGCCTCGCGGCCGCAACCCGAATCTGGCAATAGCCCTCAGCCGTCTCCGGTTACTAAAATTCTCATGATGGCCACCAAAGCCATGCCGACGACTGTCAGCCGGCACGTTCTCCCATCGGGGATGACGATCCTGATCGAGACGCTTCCGTACGTCCGATCGGCGTCGCTGGGCTACTACCTGCGCAGCGGCTCGGCGGTGGAATCGCAGGAGCACGGCGGCGCGTCGCACTTCCTCGAACACCTGGTCTTCAAAGGCACCGCAACACGATCGACCAGCGACATCGCGCAGGTCATCGACATCCTGGGCGGCGACGTCGATGCGTTCACCGGCAAGGAGTACACGTCGTTCTACGCGCACGTGCTCGACGAGCAGCTTGAAACGGCGCTCGATCTGCTGACCGAAATCGTCGTTTCGCCGCGTTTCAGCGACAAGGACCTCGAAGCGGAGCGGTCGGTCATCCTCGAGGAAATCAAGATGGTCGAGGACACGCCGGACGACCTTGTGCACGAGATTTTCGTCACGTCATTCTGGCCCGACCACCCTCTCGGCCGCCCGATTCTCGGCACCGAGGAAACGGTCAATCGTCTCCGCCGCGAGCAGATTCTTTCGCATTACGCGGAAACATTTCATCCGGCCAATATCATCTTCGCGGCCTCGGGCAACATCCGGCCCGAGCAGATCGTGCCGTATCTGGAGAAGCACTTTCCGGCCGATCCGCTGCCCGCAACGCGACGCGATTGGCCCGCTCCGCTCCCGAAACAGCACGTGATGCTTCGCGAGAAACGCGAGCTCGAGCAGGTGCATCTTTGTCTCGGCTCCAAAGGATTTGCACAGCAGGGCGGCGAACGCTACGCCGCCGCGCTCTTCAATGCCATCCTCGGCGGCGGCATGTCATCGCGACTCTTTCAGCGCATTCGTGAGAAAGAGGGCCTGGTCTACACCGTGATGTCGTATCACAACGGCTACCTCAACGGCGGATATGAAGCCGTGTACGCGGCGTGCGCACCGCGAAATCTGCGCCGCGTTCTGACGCTGACGCTCGATGAGATGCGCAATATCAAACAGAACGGAGCCACCATGCAGGAGCTGGCCGCGGCCAAGCTCCATCTGAAAGGCTCGATCCTGCTTTCGCTGGAATCGACCATCAGCCGCATGTCGGGAATCGCGCGACAGGAGTACTACTTTGGCCGTCAGTTCTCGGCCGACGAGATCATTCAGCAGATCGACGCCGTGACGCTCGAAGATATCCAGGGCGTCGCCAAAGCCATCGTCGATCCCGAATCGTTGTCGCTGACACTCCTCGGCAATCTCAAGTCGCCGGGGTTCTCGACGGATATGTTGCGCGAAGCGGTAGCATAGCCTTTGGAGTGCGGTGCCTTGGCACCGCCTTCACGGCCGCAGCTTGCCGCCGCACTCCGAAAGGCCTCCGGCAAACCTTTCTTTCGCCGGTCCACAAACGCGACCGTCACGCCCGGCGCGACGCGGTGCTCGATCTCGGTGGCATCCCAATTCGTCAGCCGCACGCAGCCGTGCGATGACGCGTAACCGATCGTTTCCGGATCGGGCGTGCCGTGGATCCCGTAGTGCTCCTTGCTCAGCGCCATCCACACCACGCCCACGGGCGTGTTCGGGCCGGGCGGGAGGTGGGCGTCGGGCTCGGTGTCGGGAACTTCGTGGTAGAGCGTCGGATCGTAGTGGAAGCTCGGATTCGGGAAGATCTTGACGATGTGCAGCGTCTCGCTCGGCGACGGATCGTAGCCCGCGCCGAGCGTCGTGGGGGCGTGAAAAACCAGATTGCCGGCCGTGTCGAAGCCGTTGAACGAATTGCCGGCGATCGAGATGACGATCTTCGCGATGTCGGGTTGATCGGCCGGCATCGGCGGGCGCACGTTAAGCACATTGATGGTCGCGCCGGCATTGAGCTCTGAAAACTTCACCTCGGGATTGAGCGTCTCGAGGAAATCCTGATCGACGTGAAAACGCTCGGCGATTTCCTCGCGAAGGCTCTCGTAGCCGAGGTAGCTGCGTCGCGCTTTTTCGTACGGGCTGTCGGGCACCGGTCGAAACGGCCCCTTCACGTCGTCGGCGGTGAGCGTGTATTTCACGACAACGGGCGCGTATCCCGCTTCAGCCGCCAACCGCCGAAAAGTTTGCTCATCGATGTCCCCGGTCGCCTCGAGTCCACGAGCACGCTGATACCACCACACCGTGATCGCCGAATTGCGTCCCCAGCGGCCATCGATCGCGCCGACGGCGAAATGAATTCGATCGAGATAGACCTGCGCCCGCAGCACCGACGGCCCGCGCACGTCGCCCGTGATCGGGACATTGACCGGAGCGTTGTTGATGGCCATGGCATCGAGGCCCTTGAATGTCTCCTTGACGCCGGTCACCAGTTGGAAATTGGCCGGCGGTTGCGCCGCTGCGGCCTGCTGTTGCCGCTGCCGTTCGGCTTCCGCCTGCTGAGCCCGGAAGGACTCGAGTTGCCGCCACTGCTGATCGAATCGCTCCTTTTCGCGGGTGGCCGGATCATCGCGCTGCCCGAGGGGCGCGCTGATGTCTTCGGCGATGTCTTTGACTTTCTCTTTGACCTTTGCGACCGGCTCGCCGCATGCGATCGCCGTCAGTATGAGTATCGGAATGAGCTGCTTCATGAGATCGTCTCAAAGCAGCGGCTGTGCCACACTAATACGCGTCCATGATCACCTACCTCAAGGTGCGCAACCTGGCGATCGTCGAGGAGCTGGAAATCGAGCCGGGAAGCGGCCTGAATGTCCTCACCGGGGAAACCGGAGCCGGCAAATCGCTGCTGATCGATTCCCTCGAGTTTCTTCGAGGCGCACGGGGGTCGACCGAGATGATCCGCGGCGGCGCCGAGAAAATGTCAGCCGAAGCTGTCATCGAGACCAACGGGAAAGCCGAGATGATCGTCAAGCGCGAGATCGCCGCCAACGGCCGCGGACGCGTTGCGATCGACGGCTCGATCTTCTCCGTTCGCGAGCTGGAGACCTCGATGGAACCGCTGCTCGAAATTCACGGCCAGAGCGATTCGCATCTGCGCGTGGCAGGACAGACGTATCGCGAATTGATCGATCAGTACGGCGGCCACGATGCTCTGCTCGAGCAAGCTGGCACTGCATTCCGCGCCTGGCGCGATGCGGCCGGCGAGCTGGAGGACCTCACGCGCGCTCAAAAGGACCGCTCGCTGCGCCTCGACCTCCTGAAATATCAGATCGACGAAGTCTCGGCCGCGAAACTGCAGTCGAATGAAGAGGAGGAGCTCCGCGCCGAGCGCAGCGTGCTGGCGCACGCCCAGGAGATGATCGAATCGACCGCCGGAGCATTCGCGGCCATCGAGGAGAACGAAGACTCGGCGCTGGCGCAGCTCACGCGCGCCGCGCACATGCTGCAGCCGCTGGCAGGCGAAATCGAAAAGATCGGAAGTCTCTCGGCCGAGTTGCAGGAGGTCGTCTATCGATTGCAGGACACAGCGCGCACGCTTGCGTCGCTCAGCGAGTCGGTGCGTCATGATCCGGCGCGACTCGAGGCCGTTGAAGAACGCCTCGCGACCATCGAGCGGCTCAAGAAAAAATACGGCGGATCCGTCGATGCCGCGTTGCAGCAACTCGATAACAGCAAAAAGGAATTCGACACGCTCAACGATTTCGAATCGAGCGTCGACAAGCTCCAGAGAATCGAGCAGAAAAATCGCACCGCCTACCACAGCGCCGCAGAAAAGCTGTCGACGGCGCGCAAAAAAGCGGCGCGCGCATTCGAGCCGGCCGTGCAGAGCGAGCTACGCGACCTCGCCATGGAGCGCACCACCATCGGCGTGACCATCGATCAGGCCAACGACAGCGAGACCGGGTTCGATCGCGTCGAGATTCTCGTCGCTCCGAACAAGGGCGAGGATCCGAAGCCGATGCAGCGAATCGCTTCCGGCGGCGAGCTGTCGCGCATCCAGCTCGCGATCGCCGCCGCGCTCTTCAAAACGTCACAGAAGTCGGCCCAGGCCACCTTGGTGTTCGATGAGATCGATGCCGGCATCGGAGGGCGGGTGGCGGAGGTCGTCGGCCGCAAGCTGCAGGAGCTTTCGGCCGTCAATCAGGTCATCTGCGTGACGCATCTCCCACAGATCGCGAGCTTCGCATCGACGCACTTTTTCGTTTGGAAAGAAGATTCCGGCGGTCACACGCGCGCTCGCATTCGTCGTCTCGACCAAGGCGAGGAACGGGTCAAGGAGATCGCGAGAATGCTGGGGGGAGAAAAGGTCCCGGCGTCCGCGGTCGTGCACGCGCGCGAGCTGCTGAGTGGGGCGAAACGTGAAGCGATGGCAAGTCGCCGGCGCGCCAACTGAGGCACAACTCGACGAGATCGCGGCGCTGCTGCGATCGGGCGGAATCGTTCTCCTTCCGACCGACACCATCTATGGACTGCATGGACTTCCCTCCGAGTCGGCAAGAATCGCGACCATCAAGTACCGCGACGAAGAAAAACGCTTCCTGCTCATCTCCTCCTCGATCGAACAGCTCCGATCCCTCGGCATCGACGTCCCTTCTGCGCTGAACAAGATCTGGCCCGCGCCGATGACCGCGGTTTTGCGCCGAGGAGGAGCGACGGTCGCGGCGCGCGTCCCCGATTTGAAGTGGCTCCGCGACCTTCTCGAGCGTACCGGACCACTGATTTCGACCAGCGCGAATCGCAGTGGCGATCCGCCGATCTCCGTTACCGATGAATTGAGGTCTGACCTTTTGAGCGCGATCGACGGCGTGGTCGACGCAGGTCGCCGTGAAGGAAAACCTTCGGCAATTGTTGACTTTACCGAAACTGAGCCGCGGTTCATTCGGGAGGGCGATCCACGGTTTGCACAGATGCTGCGGAAAACGCTGTCGAAAAAGCTGTGAAAAACGTTCAAAGGTGCAAAAAATGCACGCCTCTAAGCAAAATGCACAAACGTGTGGGCGAAGCGCGCAAACCGATCAAAAGGCAGATGTTGGCCGATTTCAGCCCAACCATTGCATCGCAACTTGTGCACTTTTCCGCGCCGCCTAACACTTTCCACAGCATTGCCCGGAAATTTGCCGTCCCTCCGTAAGTTGGTTTAGGGCCCAATCTACGCGGGTTCTGGACGTGCACCCTCGTGTTATTGATTGCAACCCTCCTCGGAAATGACATTAGAATCGACTGACTATGACCGCCATCGACACTTCCGCGCAGCCAACTCGCGCCGGTGAGAAAGAGCTCCAGCGCCAGTTCGTCAACTTCATGTTCTTCAAAGTCGACCGCGCGTTCCGCCGCGAGAACGCCGAAGTCAAAGTGCAGGCGAAACGCGAGTTCGCCGATCTGGTGCAGAAGTTCAGCACCTCGATGATGCTCCTGCCCTATTCCAACATCGGACTCAAATCCACTGTCGACTTCATGCTGTGGCGCATCAGCTTCGAGATCGAGCCGCTGCAGCAAATGGCCACGGCTATCAACAAATCAGTTCTGGGCCGGTATCTCGATGTGCCGCACTCGTATCTGGCCATGACGAAGCATTCGCAGTACGTGCAGGAACATGCACACGAAGGTCAGGAAGGGCGCCGACTGCGCATCGTGCCGGGCAAAAAGCCATTTCTGTTCGTCTATCCGTTCGTGAAGACGCGCGATTGGTATCTGCTGCCGCAGCCCGAGCGCCAGCGCATCATGAACGAGCACATCGCGGTCGGACACAAGTATCCGCGCGTCAAGATCAACACCACCTATTCGTTCGGCCTCGACGATCAGGACTTCGTGGTGGCATTCGAGGCGGAGTCGCCGGCCGAGTTCCTCGACCTGGTGCAGGAGCTGCGCGAGACCGAGTCGTCGAAGTACACCGTTCGCGACACGCCGATGTACACCTGCCGCCGCGCGACGATCGCGGAGATCCTCGACTCAGTGGCGTGATCGTGGGGCGCCGCCGACCTCGGCTGCGTAACGAATCGCCGGCGAGGTCGCCGGCGCTCCACTCACGCTCGGGATGACAAAAATCCAGCAACAATCGCCGTGACGATCAGGCTCCCTCCCAACACCGCCATGGTTGGTTGAAAGCCGCGGTGCTCCGCCAGTATCCCGCCGAAGAGATTCCCGAATGGCAAAAAACCGGAGAAGGCGAAGGTGTACATGCTCAGAACGCGCCCGCGAAGCGCGTCGGGGATGCGCTGCTGAATCGATGTGTTGCAGAGCGCGACGCAGATGACCATCGACGCGCCGGCGAGCACCAGCAGCGCGAAGATCGGCGCCTGCTGCCGCGTGAATCCGATTCCAGCCAGGCCAATGCCGAACGTCGCAAGGGTGATGAGAATGACCGTCGTCATCCGCGAAGGCTTGGGCGTGCGCACCGACAGCACCAGCGATCCCGACAGCGCCCCCGCCCCGATGCCGCCCATCAGCAGTCCGAGACCTTTGGCGTCGTTGACGAAGAGCGCGCGGGCAATCATCGGCAAGAGGCTGAGATAGGGATAGCCGAAAAGGCTGGCCGCCGCGACGATCGCGAGCAGCAGGAGCACGATGCGCTCCTTCAACACGTATCGGAATGCTTCGCCGAGGTGCGAGAGCATGGCGGCTTCGGAGGGGGGATGCCGGATTTGCCGCGCCGTGATCGCGCCCAATGCCCAGATCAGCGGCAGAAACGAGATGGCGTTGAGGAAAAAGCACCAGGACGGGCCGTAAAGCGACAGCGCAACGCCGGCGATCAGCGGACCGATGGCGCGCGAGAGGTTGAACTGCAGCGAATTCATCGCGATCGCGTTCGACAAGCGCGATCGATCGTCGAGCAGATCGACCACCATGGCCTGATAGGCCGGGCCGGAAAACGACATTGCGATGCCGGTGATGATGGCGGCCGCGATGATCTGCCACACCGTGATGCGATGCGCGTAGATCGCGATGGCGAGCCAGAGCGCCGTCAGCGTCTGCACCCACTGCGACGCGCTCACCACGCGCCGCCGATCGAATCGATCCGCCACCACGCCGCCGGGAAGCATCAGAAAAAATTGCGGAATCGAGTTCGCGAACCCGACGAACCCCAGCAGAAACGGCGAATCGGTCAGTCGATAGACCAGCCAGCCCTGCGCGATCCCTTGCATCCACGAGCCGATGTTGGAAATGAATTGCGTGGTCCAGAAAAGCCGGTAATCCCTCTCCCGAAACGCCTCGAACGCCATCCCTCGGATGATACAATTCGCGGCACCTCCTTCAATGTTCGAACAGGAACGTCGCAAATCCGAGCGTCTGCTCGTCAGCCCCCCCATCACCGCCCGGGTCGAGCAGAAGCCCGTCCGCGTCGTCAACATCGGGTCCCTCGGCACCACCATCGAACATGACAGTCCCCTGGTCGGCGGGCCACAAAAATTGCGATTTCAGTGGGACGGCGAAGAGATCGTCGTCGACTGCAACATCGTCCATTCCCAAAAAAGCGGACCGAATATTTTCTCGACCGGCCTCAGTTTCGTCGGCGGCGAGCAGCCCGCGCTCAAGCGTGTGATCGAAACGCTGTCCGACCGCGATGAGATGGAGCGCCTGCGCACGCTGGTCGAAGCATCGAAGCTGATCAACTCATCGATCGAGCCCGACGCGCTGTTCGGATCGATCCTGACCGTGGCGCGCAACGAGCTGCACGTCGAGCGCGGCACGCTCTACTTCGTCGACGACGATTCCAAAGAGATCTGGACGAAAATCGCGGGCGAGCTATCGAGCGAGATCCGTCTTCCGATCGGTAAAGGTCTGGCCGGCACGGTCGCCGCCACCGGCGAGCCAGTCATACTCCACGATGCCTACGCCGACCCGCGATTCGATCGTTCGCTCGATCAGAAGACCGGATATCGCACCCGCTCGATGTTGTGCGTACCCATTCGCAATCGGCAGCAGAAGATCGTCGGCGTGCTGCAGCTCCTGAACAAGACCACCGGCGCGTTCGGAACCGGCGATCTCGATTTTCTCAACAGCATCTCCGATCACATGGCCATCGCCATGGAGAACGCCACGCTGCATATGGAGCTGCTCGAGAAACAGCGGATGGCCGAAGAGCTGAGGCTGGGGCGGGAGATTCAGAGCCGGCTGCTGCCGTCGCCGCCCATCGACGTCGATTCGACGCAGTTGGCGGCGTTGAGCGTGCCGTGTTACGAGGTCGGTGGCGACTACTACGATTTCCTCGAGCTCCCCGACGGCGACCTCGGACTCGCCATCGGCGATGTCTCGGGGAAGGGTGTGGCGGCGGCCCTCATCATGTCGAGCGTGCAGGCGGCGCTGCGCGTGGCCGCGCCGATCGAGGACGATCTCGCGCATCTCGTGCAGCGGCTCAACGCGCTGATCTATCGCAGCGCCCATGGACGCAAGTACGCAACGTTCTTTTTCGGGCGGTACACGCCCTCTTCGGGGATGCTGCGGTACGTGAATGCCGGACACAATCCGCCCTTCATCGCGATCGACGGAAAGTTGCAGGAGCTGTCATCGACCGGAAAGCCGATCGGCATCCTTCCCGACTCGACCTATCACGAACAGATGGTCGAGATTCCGCCGGGAGCGACGCTTTTCTTGTACACCGACGGCCTCAACGAAGCGGAGAACGTCGATGAACAGGAATTCGGATACGAGCGCCTGCGCGAGCTGTTCACGAAGACGCACGAGCCCGCGCGCATCGTCGCGGCCGTGACGGAGTTCGAGCGTGGCGCGCGGCCGATGGACGACAAGACGATCGTGGTCATGCGGCGGCAAGTCAACGAGCCGTAAGCACTTGGCAACGGCGGCGGTAAACTGATGTCGATCGAGGTCAACCATGAGGAAAGTTCTAATCTCTTGCGTCGCTCTCTTTCTGGCCTTGTCATGCTCGAAAATCTCATCTCCAACGGAACCGGTCCTCGGTACTGGGAAGCTGGTCACGACTGTCTACGAAGCGACGTCCCACGCTGGCATCGCTAACGTAACGGTCGAGATCAGACAGGTTGAGACCGGTCCAGTTGTAGTGACGGCGACGACGAACACGTCTGGAGTCTCTGAGATCGCAGTTCCGGCTGGAGCGTACTGGATCCGCGTCGTTCCACCCGTCGGCTATTCCTTCGCCGGTGGCAGGGCCGACCTCCTCGGAACGCAACTTACTATTGGCGCGGGAGGAACGGCCGGGATCACCATTCCTCTCTCAAAGATGTAGTCGACGTCAGCGGGCTGCAGCCACGCGTGCCCAAGAAATATGTAAACCCAGCGTCCCTCTTTCCGAGCGTCGAGCACGGGTTCTCCCAGGTTGTCATCGCCAGCGGGGCAAAAACAGTGTTTATCTCGGGGCAGACGGCCTGGGATGCGAACAAACGAATCGTCGGCCGGAACCTGGGTGAGCAGGCACGGCAGGCCTTGCGCAATATCAAGGCCGCCGTTGAAGCGGCGGGCGGCACTCTGAGCGATATCGTGGCCTTACGGATCTATATCGTCGACATCGCCGAGAACGTTGACGCAGTCGGCGGCGCGCTCCGAGATGTGTTCCCGACCAATCCGCCGACCAGCACATGGATTGGCGTGTCATCGTTGGCAGTTCCGGAGTTTCTGATCGAGATTGAAGCGACCGCGGTCTTGGAGTGAGCAGTCCGCGACACCAATGTTTTGGATCTTCGCACTGCTTTTGCTGCTGGCCCTCGCTTCGATCCTGGTAGGTTTGCCGCTCGCGATCGGCCGCTGGTTTCAGCTCTCTTCCGGGCGCTACGCGGTCGGTTTGGCAATTCTGCTTTCGGTCCGTGTACGTGGACCGCACGCTGCAAAACCTCGCCCGCAGCGCCCATGAGCCCATTCGGGGGCTCATCGGGCGGCCGATCCCCAACAGCGGCGGCGATCACGTTTACACGCCCAAAGGGCAGGCCTACGAGAGAGCTGCCTTTGTGATCCCGTTTTGCCTCGCTTCGCTCGCGATCATCTACTGGAGCTCACAGCCTGGGACATTTTCATCTAGTACTTCCCGTCGTAGGCCTTCTGCAATGTCGGGATGTCGATCTTCTTCATCTGCAGCATAGCCTTCATGACGCGCTGCGACTTCGCGCCATCCTTGTCCTGAAGCATGTTGTTGAGAATCGTAGGCGTGACCTGCCACGACAAGCCGTATTTGTCCTTGAGCCAGCCGCACTCGACGATCTGTCCGCCTGCGGAGAGCTTGTCCCAGTAGTAGTCGACCTCTTTCTGGTCCTCGCAATTCACGACGAACGACACCGCCTCGGTGAACTTGAATTGCGGGCCGCCGTTGAGCGCCACGAATTCCTGTCCCGCGATCTCGAACGCCACGACCATGACCTGTCCCTTCGGACCCGGTCCAGCGTCGCCGTAGCGCGAGACGTTCTTGATTTTCGAATTCTTGAAAATCGAGGTGTAAAACTTCGCTGCTTCTTCCGCTTGATTGTCGAACCACAGGAACGGTGAGATTTTTTGCATAATGGAAGTATGACTTATCACATCGCGCTCGACTGCTAAGAATGCGACGGAAGATCCTGGTCGCATCGCTCCTTCTGATCGCCGTCGCCGTGATTGCGATGGTTTGGATCAACCGCCGCCCGATGGTCGTCGAGCGCGCGAACCTCGGCGGTCCACCCCCGCAAATCCGCGCACCGCGGACCTTGATCGGACAGCTCGCTCCGAGCTTCGCCGGTCTGGATCAGGACGGACGTGAGGTCAGCGCGCCGGCATTACGCGGGCGCGTCGTTGTGCTCAGCGTCTGGGCGTCATGGTGTCAGCCCTGCCTCAGGGAATTGCCACGCCTCGAACGCGAAGTCTACCAACGATTCCAGCCGCAGGCCGTCGTCGTCGGTGTCGGGCTGGGAGAAGGGCATGCGAAGGTCGTGGATTTCAATCGACGCGCAAGTCTGACTTTTCCGCTCCTGGCTGACCCGAACAGAAAGATCGCACGCCGTTTCGGCGCCGACCACGCCATTCCTCAAACCTTCGTGATCGATCGCTCCGGCGTCATCGTGTATCAGACGTTCGGTTACGACGAGCGGAATTTCGATCATCTCGCGGCAGCAGCGGAGCGAGCGATCGCGCGGCGCTAAGAACGGGCTCAGCAGAACTCGCCCCCCCCATGAAATTAGAATTAACTCATGCTCGACCATCGCTTAGAAGACACGATCGCACTGCTAGAACGCACTCCGGCAGCTCTCGGCGCTCTCCTTCGTTCGCTGCCCGATCGATGGACACTGCGCAACGAGGGCGAGAAGACGTGGAGTGCGTTCAACATCGTCGGACACCTCATCCACGGCGAGCGCACCGACTGGATCCCCCGCGCGCGAATCATCCTGCAATCCGGCGAGAGTCGCCCCTTTGATGCCTTCGATCGTTTGGCGCAGGAGCGTGAAAGCCGGGGTAAGTCGCTCGCGCAGTTGCTGGATGAATTCGCTCGATTACGTGCGGAGAATCTCGCGACCCTTCGCGCGCTCAATCTGCGGGCGGAGGACCTCGAGAAACGCGGGCGCCATCCTGCTTTGGGAGTCGTGACTCTTTCGCAACTGCTCGCGACCTGGGCAGCCCACGATTTGACGCATGTGCATCAGATCTCCAGAGTCATGGCGCACCAGTACCGCGAGCTGGTCGGTCCGTGGACGGCGTATCTGGGCGTCATGCGATGCGACGGCCACAGCGCGTGACAATTTTTGCATAATGCAGCGATGATTTATTACATCGCCCAGGTCAACATCGCGCGCATGCGAGCGCCACTCGACGATCCGGTGATGGCGGGATTCGTGGCGCGGCTCGATGAGATCAACGCGCTGGCCGACAACAGCAACGGATTCGTCTGGCGGCTGCAGACCGAGGCGGGCAATGCAACGTATTTGCGGCCGTACGACGACGATCGCATCCTCTTCAATTTCTCGATCTGGGAATCGATCGAGGCGCTGCGGACGTACGTCTACAAGACCGCGCACGCCGAGCTGCTCCGGCAGCGCCGCGAATGGTTCGAACAGTTCAGCGGCGCCTACGTCGCGCTGTGGTGGGTGCCGCGCGGCTACATCCCGGGCATCGACGAAGCGAAAAAGCGGCTGGCCCACGTCGAGGAGCACGGCCCGTCGCAGTTCGCGTTCACGTTCAAGACGACGTTTGCGCCGGACGCGAAGTACATCGAAGCGTTCGATTGGTCGATCTTCAAACCGTGTCCGACGATGGCCGGCTGATGGCGCAGACGGTCTTCCTGGTCACGCGATCTCGCGGCCCGCGCTGGAATGACTCGGTGTCGATGGAGCAGCAGGACCAGTGGCCGGCCCACGCCGACTTCATGGACGCGCTCAACGCTGAAGGCTTCCTCGCGCTGGTCGGTCCGGTCGAGGGCACGCGGTACGCGCTCCTCCTCGTGCATGCGCAGAACGAAGATCAGATTCATCAGCGTCTGTCGGAAGATCCGTGGAGTCACAACGGACTCCTCCAAACCACCGAGGTCCGCCGCTGGACCTTGCGCCTGGGAACGGTATGAGATATTTCTGCACGATGGCGCGAACTTTGATTTCGGTGCTGCTGTGCGCCAGCCTGATCATTCCCACCACGGTCGCGAATCGGGTCGCATCGGGCTGCTGCTCACAAACGCTTCACAAGTGCGCGATGTCGAAACACGCGCGACCGGAAATGCCGAGCGTAGCGGCGAGCCATCAGGCCTTGTGCATCACCTTTCGCGTCGAAGCGCTTCCGTCTCCCCCCACATTCCTGTGCCACACTGCGATTGCGCTCCACCCACTCCGCTGCGATCAGGACGTCGGCCTCCGCATTTGATTCTTCCTCGTTCGTGATCCGTTCACGATGAGGAGGAAATTGTGTACAAGAAATATATATACTTAATTATTCTGATCTGCGGACCCGCCTTCGCGCAGCACGAGCACATGCCGATGCCGCAGCAAAAGCCCATGCAGCACGATCTCGCTCACGATTTCCTGATGCAGCAAGCCTCCGGGACCAGCCATGACCCGGCCGCGGCATCGATGCACATGTCGATGACCATGTTCGAAGGATGGATGGTGATGTGGCACGGATCGGCATTCGTCAGCCAGGTCGTGCAGAGCGGTCGCGGCGGCGATCAGTTCTTCTCCACCAACTGGGCCATGGGCATGGCCGAGCGCCCGCTGGCGGGCGGACATGTGATGATTCGCTCGATGCTGAGCCTCGAGCCGCTGACGGTCAGAAAGCGCGGTTATCCGGAGCTGTTTCAGATCGGCGAAGGATTGATCGATCGCCAGCATGCACACGATTTGTTCATGGAGCTGGCCGCCGAATTTGCCGCCGACCTCGGCCATCAAACCGTCGGCTACATCTACGCCGCCCCGGTCGGCGATCCGGCGCTGGGCCCGGTCGCTTTTCCACATCGGGCATCGGCGGCCGAGATTCCGCAGGCGCCGCTGTCGCATCACCTGCAGGACTCCACGCACATCGCATCCAGCGTCCTGACCATCGGCGCGAAGCAGAACGCGTTCGGCGTCGGAATCAGCGGATTTCACGGACGCGAGCCGGACAACGACAACCGCTGGGATATCGACAAAGGAGGCATCGACTCATGGTCGGTGCGCGGGACATGGGACCCGAATCCGAACTGGAGTGCGCAATTCTCGACCGGTCATCTGCATCAGCCGGAGCGCGAAGCGCCGGGAAATATCCAGCGCACCACGGCGTCGATCGGGCATTCGACCGGCGACTGGTCGAGCACTCTGGTTTGGGGCTGGAATCACGAATCGGATCACGACGCACACTCGCTCCTCACGGAAACGAATCGGCGCTTCAACGTTTCGAACTACCTCACTGGACGATTCGAGATCGTGCGCGGCGTCAAGGCGCTGACTGGCGGCTACACCAAAGACATTTTCCGCAGCCGCGATTTACTCGGCGGCGTGGGCGGAAACGTCACGGTGTACCGCGCAGCGGGCGAACGTCCGACCAGCTTCTATGTGTTCGCACGGCTTCGATCGCCGGCAGCAAGTCACGCAGATCATTGATCGTTGCATCGGGCTTGATAACCAGATCGTGTTCGACCGGCGGCGCGACTGCCGTCCCGCGCTGCGGCGGCACAAAGTGGATCGCAGTCATCCCGCACTGCATCGCGCCGTGGACGTCGACGTAGAGGTTGTCGCCGACGAAGAGCATGGCATCGAAGTCGACATCGAGCGCTTGCCGCAGCGCCTCGAAGATCGATCGCTGCGGTTTGCATTCGCCGTGTTCGTTCGAGAAAACCATCGCGTCGAAGCGGAGTCCGAGGCGATCGAGGATGGCGCGGAGGGCGTAACCGGGGGTGCGCCCGGTGTTGCTGATCAATCCCAACCGGTAGCCGCGCGATCGCAAATCGCGAATGAGCTCCAGCGCGCCGGGAACGATCTCGGGAAGAAACTCGAAAATGGCGAAGGCGTAGGCCTCCTCGAGCGCCTGCGTCTCGGGTTCGTCGAGCTCGAGCTGCATGGCCTCGAGGAAATGATCGATCTGCTTGCGGCATGAGACATCCTTGTCGCGCGACCAGTACAGTTCCTGACAGCGGTCCCAAACATCGCGGTAGGGAGCCTCCATTTTCTCGATGGGCTGGCCGAGGATCTTCGCCATCCGCTCGAGACGCACTTGTTTATGCGTGCGGGTGAGGTCGGGCGGGTTGGTGATCAGCGTTTCCCAGAGATCGAAGCAGATTGCTTTGAGCGTCACTGCAGTTTCACCCGCCCGCCGAATCCATCTTCATATCCATGAAAATACTGCAGCGACTCCTCGGGATATTGCCAGCAGTAGTAGCCGCTGCCGTTGTCGAAATCGACGAGCCACAGTCCTTTGACCTCGATTCCCAGCTTCATGACCTCTTCGGCCCACTTCGCGACGATGTGCTGGCCGGCGTCGCGCGGAGCGTCGCTGGCCAGCGCTTCGACTTCGTCGACCGCGCCATTGGTCAGGCGCTGGACCTCGGGCAAGAGTGCCGCAGCGTCCTCGTACGTGAAGATCTTTTTCAAACGGGCGCAATCGTACGTCATCCTGAGCCGCGGAGACGGCGAAGGATCTCCTTCACGGCCATTGAGATCCTTCGCTTCGCTCAGGATGACGTTCGCGGCCCTGGTGCCATTTGTGCTAAAACGCCACGTGCACTCAGGTAGCCCGCAGCAAACCTGATGGAGGAAAGACCGATGTCGGTTGAGGAAAGGGTCAAATCAATCATCGTCGAACAACTCGGAGTCGACGCGGACGAAGTTACCGCTGACGCGTCCTTCGTCGAGGACCTCGGCGCCGATTCGCTCGACCAGGTCGAGCTGATCATGGCCTTCGAAGAGGAGTTCGGTGTTGAGATTTCCGACGACGAGGCCGAGAAGATCCGGAAGGTCAAAGACGCGGTCGACTACATCGAGAAGCGCGCCAAAGCATCGTAAGCGACTCCTGCTCCATCTCCCATCACCATGAACAAGCGCCGCGTCGTCGTCACCGGGATCGGCATGATCTCCCCCCTCGGAATCGGGAACCAGACAACGTGGCAGGGGTTAATCGAAGGTCGCTCCGGCATCGGGCGCATCACGAAATTCGATCCCTCCAGCTTCGCCTGCCAGATCGCGGGCGAAGTGCGAGGCTTCAATCCCGAAGAGTGGATCGAAAAGAAGGAAGTCAAGAAATCTGACACTTTCATTCACTACGCCATCGCGGCCGCGCAGATGGCGGTCGATGATTCCGGACTCGACACCAAGAAAGAAGACTCCGATCGCTTCGGCGTCATCATCGGATCGGGCATCGGCGGCCTTCCGCTGATCGAGGAGATGCATAAGAAAATGCTCGAGCGCGGACCGAGCCGCATCTCCCCTTTCTTCATTCCGGGACTCATCGTCAATCTGGCCGCCGGCCACATCTCGATCCGATTCAACTGCCGCGGACCGAGCTCGGCACCGGCGACCGCCTGCGCCACCGGCGCGCATGCCATCGGCGACGCCTACAAGATCATCCAGCGCGATGAGGCGGATGTGATGTTCGCGGGGGGGAGTGAGGCGGTGGTCACGCCGCTGGCGGTGGGCGGCTTTTCGGCGATGCGGGCGCTCTCGACGCGCAACGACGATCCCGAGCATGCGTCGCGGCCGTGGGACCTCAATCGCGACGGCTTCGTGATGGGCGAAGGCTCGGGCGTTCTGCTCATCGAGGAACGCGAACGCGCGCTCGAGCGCGGCGCGAAGATCTATTGCGAGTTGACGGGCTACGGCATGTCGAGCGACGCGTACCACATCACCTCGCCGTCCGAAGATGGCGCCGGGATGACCCGCGTGATGCAGCGCGCGCTAAAAGATGCTACATTAAACACTACTGATATTCAGTACATCAATGCGCACGGTACGTCGACTCCGGTGGGCGATCGCATCGAGACGCTCGCCATCAAGACCGTCTTCGGCGATCACGCCTACAAACTCGCGGTCAGCTCGACCAAGTCGATGACCGGGCATCTTCTGGGTGCGGCGGGCGGGTTGGAGGCCGCCATCTGCGCCCTGGTGCTGCAGAACGGCATCCTGCCTCCGACGACCAACTATGAGACTCGCGATCCGGAGTGCGATCTCGACTACGTGCCCAACAAATCGCGGCCGATGAAAGTGCAGCACGTTTTGTCGAATTCGTTCGGCTTCGGCGGGACGAATGCATCCTTGATTTTGTCTGCGCATGAGTGAGCCCCTCACCCGCCGCTTCGCGGCACCCTCTCCCCGCTTGCGGGGAGAGGGACGGGGTGAGGGACATGACTCCTTCTCCCCCGCCTGGTGGATCCGCGGACCACACGCACAAACGTGCTGGGGCCGCCTGACGCGTCGGCGCCGGGCGATCGCGATGCGGCGCGAGATCCTGCCTACGCCCGATGGCGACGATCTGATCGTCGATCATCTCGATGGTTCGCATTTTCGCTACCTTCTCCTGCACGGCCTGGAAGGAAGCTCGAACTCGGTGTACATGCAGGGATTGATGCGCATCATCGCGGGTCTCGGGTTTGCGGCCACGGCCATGAACTTCCGATCGTGCGCGCGCGATCCGAAAAATCTCTCGCGGATGCTGATGAATCGCACCGCCTGGCTCTATCACTCCGGCGATACGCGCGACCTCGATTTTCTCGTTCGCAGCATGCCCAAGGATCTGCCCATCGTTGCGATGGGGGCCTCGTTAGGCGGCAACGTGCTGCTGAAGTGGCTGGGCGAAAATCCGGCCCAGGACATCATCAAGGCTGCCGCCACGATGTCGGTGCCGTACGACCTTTCCGCCGGCGCGCGCGCCCTCTCCATCGGCGCAGGGCGTTTTTACACCGCACAGTTTTTTCAGACCATGAAGCGCAAGACCGTGTCGGTCGTTCAGCGGTTCGGAGTGAAGCTCGACGTGCCCGGCGCGATGCGGGCGCGGACATTTCACGACTTCGACAACGCGTCGACCGCGCCGCTGCACGGTTTCCGCGACGCCGACGATTACTACGAGCGCGCCAGTTCCTTGCCGTTCCTGCACGCCATCACCACGCCCGCGCTCTGCATCAGCGCGGAAGACGATCCCTTCCTCCCCGTCGAAGCGCTGCGACGGGCCCAGGCGGCGGCCTCGAAGTCAGTCGAATTCCGCGTGTCGCCCCGGGGCGGCCACACCGGCTTCATCGCCGGAAGCGTTCCCTGGCGCGCGGAGTATTGGGCGGAGGAGCTGATGGTCGGGTGGGCGGCGGAGCGGGCCGGAATAGCTGGCTAACGTATGGTATTGCGTCTGGCATGGTGAAGACGACCATTTATTTGCCCGAGAAGCTGAAGCGGCAAGTGAAACGCGCGGCCGCCCGCTCGAAACGCTCCGAGGCCGAGGTCATTCGGGCGGCGATCGAGCGCGCGATGCAGTGAGAACTAGCCCCGAAACCGAGATTCCCGCTCTTCGATCATGGGCTTGGTGACCCGACGATCGCGAGCGCGTCGACGAGCTCCTTTGGAAGAACCGCGACCGGTGATCCTGCTCGACGCCAGCGCTCTTCTTGCGGCGCTTTATCCTGATCAGCGTGGCTATGAAGAATGCGCAAAACGCGATCGGGAGCTCGGACGCTCCACGCATCTTGTCTCCGTTCGTGTTAGCAGAACTCGACTACTTGCTCGTGCAATGGAGCGGGCCATCCCACGAACTGCGTTTCCTCACTGAGGTCACACGGGGCGTTTTCCATCTGCCGTTCGACACGGAGGACGTGGACGAGGCGATAGCCGTCATTCAAACCTACCACGACCTGAACATCGGCCTGGCGGACGCATCGATCGTTGTTCTCGCGAACGGTTATGGATGCCGAGATGTCCTGACGCTCGACGAGCGTCATTTTCGTCCGTTGCGGACGCGACGCGGCGCTTTCCGCATCTTGCCGGCAGACGCGTAAAATCGACCCGTGACCATCACCGAAGCTGCCCGACGCGCCGGCGTGCGCGAACGCTTTGCGGCCTTCATCGCGGAAAGGCATCCGTTCGCTCTCAAACCGGCATTGACGGCCTTCGACCGCGGCGGCGATTTCGAGCAGGCATTGCGCGAGGCGCTGATCCCCCACAGCGGGATCGCCATTCCCGAGACCACGCCCGGCGTTTCGGCGAGCGAGCGGCTGCAGCAGGCGGTTAGTGAAGTCATCGACGCATGCCACGGGTTTGTCCGGCGCGAAGAGATCATCGAGTCGCTGACCGCCGACGAGAAGAGCGAGATGCTGCACGGAATGATCCTGACCCGCGCGCTCGACAATCGCCTCAAGCAATTTTTCACCAGTGGCGAGGTTCGCTGGGGCACTGCCACCTTTCAGGGCAAAGGATTTCGTTCGTTAGGCCAGGAAGCGATCTATGCCGCCGGCCTTCGACTGCGCCGTGGAGCAGGCGGCGATGTCATCGCCCCCATGATCCGCGACCTCGGCGCCGTGCTCGCGATGCACAACGCGCCCGAAACGATCCGCATGGTCCTCAACGCCCAGATGGGCAAGGCCGGCCCGCCCATGCACGGAAAGGACCTGCACATCGGCGACTTCGAGCACGGAATTCTTCCGCCGATGGCGCCGCTCGGCAGCCCATCGCTGACGATCGCCGGCCTTGCCATGGCGTTCAAGCTCCAGAAGAGTCAACGGGTCGCGGTCTCCTTCATCGGCGAAGGCGGAACTTCGCTGGGCGAGTGGCATGAGGCCATCAACGCCTGCGCCGCGCGCAAGCTGCCCGCGATCTTCTGCGTGCAAAACAATCAGACCGCGCTCGCCACGCCGGTGCCGGAACAATCGGCGGTGCGCGTGTTCGCCGACAAGGCCTCAGGCTACGGCATCCCGGCCGTCACCATCGACGGAACCGACCCGGAGCAGATCGCGGCCGCCTTCGCGTGGGCGGCCGAGCGCGCGCGGGCGGGTGAAGGTCCGACCCTCATCGAGCTGGTGGCCATGCGCATGTGCGGCCATGCCCATCACGACGACATGCTGTACCTCGGCAAAGACCCGCAGCCGTCGTGGTCCTATCCCCAGTTGAGCGAAGGCGGCTACGCCGATCGAGCAGCGTACGAATTCTGGAGCGCGCGCGATCCGATCGCGACCTACGCCGCGAAACTCGAAGTCGACATCGAGCGTTGGAAACGCGAAGCAGAAGAGCTGGTCGAACGCGAAGCGCGAGCGGTGATCGACGCGCCATGGCCGGAAGCGACTGTTGCGCGGCAAGGGGTTATTGTCGCCGCCGAGGTCGGCGGCGCTCCACTGAAAGTCGTAGACGCCCCTCCATTCGATCCCAAAGGCAAGACATTTCTCGAAGCCGTGATGCTCGGCGTCGGCGACGCGCTTCGGAATGATCCGAGAACATTCGTGTACGGCGAGGATGTGGGGGGAAAGTACGGCAACGCCTTTCTGCTTCTCAAGCCGCTGCTGAGCGAGTTCGGCGATCGCATCCTCAACTCGATTCTTTCCGAGGGGGCCACGATCGGGGTGTGCGTTGGGGCGGCGCTGGCGGGAATGCGGCCGATCGGCGAAATCCAGTTCAACGACTTCGTCGCGACCGGCTTCAATCAGCTTGTCAACAATGCCGCCAAGGTCCGCTACCGCTGGGGCGGATCGGTGCCCATGGTTCTGCGCATGCCGTGGGGCGGATTGCGTCATGCCGGTCCGTATCACTCGCAAAATACCGAAGCGTGGTTTTATCGAACGCCGGGTCTCAAGATCGTCGTGCCGTCAACGCCGCACGACGCGCGCGCGTTGATGGCTGCGGCGGTCGCCGATCCCGATCCCGTTCTGTATTACGAGCACATCGCGCTGTATCGCGACCCGCGGGTGAAGCAGATGATCGGGGATGAGAAGATTCCCATCGGCAAAGCGGCGCTGCGCCGCGCCGGCGATCGCCTGGCCATCATTTCTTATGGCGCGTACGTGCACGTCGCCATGCGCGTGGCTGAGAAGGTCGATGCGGCCGTACTGGACCTGCGGACGCTCGCGCCACTCGATCGTGAGGCGATCCTGGCGCTGGTTCGCCACTGCAATCGCGTGATGATCATTCACGAGGACACGCGCACCGGATCGATCGGCGAGTCGATCGCGGCGATCATCCAGGAGGAAGCGTTCGAGTTTCTCGACGCGCCAGTTCGGATCATCGGCGCCCTCGATACGCCCGTCCCTTATTCGCCTCCGCTGGAGGAAGAATTTCTGCCCAGCGAAGAGGAGATCGAGCAGGCCGCGCGGGAGCTCATCGCGTATTAGCGGCCGGGTCGATGACCTTCAAATGCGCGAAGTAATCGCGGTAGAAGCCGCGATCGCGCGTCATCAATCGATCGGCCTGCTCCAGCGCATGTGCGCCCACGAGAAAATCGGCGACCACTCTGTGACGTTGTCCGCCGCCATCGAGATATCTGCGCCATGCGCGAGCGGAAGTCAGGGTCGTCTTTTGCTCGATCGGAGAAAACTCGACCCCGAGCCTGGCCATCGCTTCGATGAATTCTTCGTGGCGGTGAAAAACGACTGCCGTCTCGGTCCAGACGACCTCGCAGGCGATCAGCGCACCTTGGGACAGGCAGCGGCGCATCAGGTTGGCTGAGGGCACTCCGAATTTGGCATCCGCCCCGAAGATGTCGATCAGGACCGACGAATCGACGGCGGTGATCACGGTTTGTGAGGGCGAAGACGCTCCATGATCTTGTCGGTGCTCCGATGACCTGCCGCGCCGAAGACGGCGCTGACAGGATCCTGGACTGTTTCCTTGATGGCAATCAGTTTATCGCCGTCGGTTTCGAAGCGCAGACGCGTTCCCGCTTCGATCCCCAGTTTCTTCCGGATCGCTCTCGGGATCGTCACTTGTCCTTTCTCTGTGACCGTGAAGTAAGATTTCTTACTTGTCATCATTTTACTTATTCATGAAATTCACAACCAGCGTGATCGGGATCGTTCCCTCGTCGCCCACGGGCTCGTTGACGAGAAACCGCTGACCATCAGCCGTTACATCCATCGGCCAGCCGCCTAACTTGACGCGATAGGAGAAGAGTTCCTTGGGAACGCCAGCCTCGAAATTCTTCCCGTCGGTGTGAATTGCGACCGACATCACCTTGTGTTCCGGCGTCACATAAATGATTTCGCGTCCTTTGCCAATCCAGCGGGCCTGATGTCCTCCGTTCGTCGAGACTTTCGCGACGAATGTCGCGTTTGGAAACGGCTGGACATAGACCTCCTGGCGTCCCGACTGGTCGGATGTGTACGAGAGCCAGTGTCCATCGGGCGAGAAACGACCGACAATATCCGGGAAAGGTGTGCCGACAACCTTGACGATCTTTCGATCGGGGATCGAGTAATAAAAGACGTCACTTCCATCGTGAAAGCAAATGTATTTGCCGTCGCGGGACCAATCGGTGACTGACGAGCCGGTGGTGGCATCGAATAGCTTTTCGGTCGTGCCGGAACCGCTCGAGTCGCGCTTGATTACCGCCCGCGTGCCAGTCTGCAAATCCTCGGCCGCGTAAACGATGTAGCGATCGTCGGCGCTCCAGAGAGCATTGTTCTCTGCGCCCGGATCCGACGTGAACCGCGTCGCGGTCTGGCGAACCATGTCGTAGATCCAGAGATCGGGTTTGCCGTTGGCGGCGTTGATTTCATACACGACATGGCGGCCGTCGTGCGCCAGCGAGGGACGTTGATAATCGGCCGGATCGCCGATCGTGCCGAGGACCTTCCCGGTTCGATCGTGCCACACGAGCTGCGAATGCTCTCCTCCCCCTCGGACGTACGCCAGGACACCGTTCGATGAAATTCCGAAACAGGCCGTTCCGAACAACGTGAAATTGTTGATGTTGTCGGTAATCACTGTCGCTTCGCCGTGCAATTCGAGTTTTTTCAAATCGAAGGGCTGCGCCACCAGAGCGCGATCGCGGCAGTACAAAAGATGACCGGTTTTCGAGTAGCTCGCTGGCAAATCCGAGGTCACAACGAGCTTGCGTTCGTTGCTATCGAGGCTGCCGACATAAACGTGTCCGCTTTCAGACGTTCCGTACATGGTCGCGACGTAGAGAAAGTGTTTCCCATCCGGCAGGAATGAAGGCCAGCGATGGCTCGTCTCGTGTGCCGGATCGACTTTCGTGACCTCGACCGGAATGCCGCCCGACGCCGGCACGCGGTACAAACCGTGGCGTGCGTTGTGATGGAAAAGAATGACGCCTTCCGAGTTCCAGGTGCCGCCGATGCCTCGCTGAGCAAAGTCGGTGATCACTTGCGAGGGGCCGCCGGCCGCCTCGATTCGCTTCAGCTTTCTGTCGGCGCCATCGAAGTACGCGATCGACCGGCTGTCGGGCGACCAGAATGGAGCGTATCCATCGACTCCAAGATCCTGCGTCGCGCCGTTGTCCAGCCGATAGACGTAGAGATGACTTCTCGTAACGGCTCTTGGCCTGGCAACGAACGCGACACGCGACCCGTCCGGCGAAACGGCAGGCGGACTCACGGTGAGTGAGAATTCGCCGTTCTCGGGCGGCAGGATCGAAGCTTCCACGCGGCGCGGCGGCTCGACGGTCGCGCGATACCACAGATACGCAAAAGCGCCTGTCGCGACGACCAGCGCTGCCATGATCGCTCGCGTGATCCATGCTCCAAGCGCAGTTTTCTTGCGCGTCTGCGGTGACGCTTCGGAGATCCATCGCAATTCGGCCGCAACGTCGTGCGCCGATTGGAATCGCTCATCGGGATCCTTTTGCAGGCACGTGCGCACGAGGCGATCGAACGGCACGGGCGTCATCGGCTGGATCGTCGTAATCGGCTGCGGCTCGGCGGTCAGGATCGACGCGATCAGGCTGGCCTTCGACTTCCCCTCGAATGCCTTCTTCCCTGTCGCCATCTCGTACAGCACCACGCCCAACGCGAAGATGTCGGTGCGTGCATCGGCGGGTGCGCCTTCGATCTGCTCGGGCGCCATGTATTGGAACGTGCCGATGATCGCTCCTTCCTGCGTGAGTGGCTTGTGCTGGGTCGCGCCGTCGATGTTGAAGACCGAGGCCGGCTTCGCCAGACCGAAATCCAGCAGTTTGGCGCCGCTCTTCGTGAGCATGATGTTGCCGGGCTTGAGGTCGCGATGGACCACGCCCGCTTTGTGGGCTTTGTCGAGCGCGCCGGCGATCTCGATTCCGTAGCGCAGCACCTGCTCCATCGGCATCGGACCCTTGGCCAATCTGTCGGCGAGCGTCTCGCCCTCCAGCAGCTCCATGACGAGGTATCCGTCGCCGACGTCGTAGAGCGTGCAGATGTGCGGATGATTGAGCTGCGAGATGGTCTTCGCTTCGCGCTCGAAGCGGATCTTGAATTGCGCGTCGTGGGCAAATTCGGCGGGAAGGACTTTGATCGCTACGCTGCGTTCCAGCCGCGTGTCGCGAGCCTTGAACACCTCTCCCATCCCACCCGCCCCGAGCGGCGCGATGACCTCATAGGGTCCTAAACGGCTACCCGCGGCGATGGACATTGGACGTGTGGTCGGAATTGTAACGCCTAGTGGCGGTCGAGCTCGCTTTGCCAGTTGACCACGACCGTGATCGGAATCGATCGCTTGTCAGCCGGAACGGTGTTCATGAGGAACCGCTTGCCATCGCGCGTGACGTCGTACTCGCGCTCTTCGTCGCGCGCCGGACGCAGGACGACGTCGAAAAGATACACCGGCGTTCCGGGCTTCAGCGTGCCGCTGGACGTATCGATGGAAACGGACATCATCCGCCCTCCGGCGCCGAGATAGAACAGCTCCCGCTCGTCGCCACGCCAGGTCGGTTGTGTTCCTCCATCTGCGGTGATCTGCACGCGCGAGCCGCCGCCGGGATAGCGGGCGGCATACACCTGATACATCCCCGACTCGTTCGAGACATACGCGACCCAGCGTCCGCTCGGAGAAAAGGCGGGCCCGATTTCATTGAACGGTGTGGCAACGAATGGCGTAGGAGTTCCGGTATCGAGCGGAAGCGCGAAAATGTCGTTCTGGGTCTGACCGGAAATGCGCCGAAACAGGAGTACGCGACCGTCGGAAGAGATGTCTTCGGCGAAATCGGGATTCCCAGCGCTCATCAAGAGCTGCTTTTCCTCGAGTCCCTCGAGTGCTTTGATGAAGAGGCTCGGAAATCCGAGACGGTTGGAAGAAAAGATCACCCGAGTTCCGTCGGGCGTCAGCACACCGCCGAACTCGTCTCGCGGATGAAATGTCACACGCCGCGGGACCGCTCGCGCGACGTCAAAGAGCCAAAGGTCGAGCGTGCCGGTGACGGGATCCGGTGCTGCGTAGAGAATCCCTCGTCCATCACGGGTCAGCCGCGGACTCGTGTAAGCGCTTGGAGTCGCGAGTGCCGGTTCGCTGCGTCCATTGCGATCGAACCATTCCAACCTGCCCATGTGGTAAGCCGATCCGAAGGCCAGAACGCCGCTGCGCGAGGCGCTGAATACGCCGAAGCCGGAGGCGTGGTAAGCGACCGGCTCACTGATGACCGGCGACGCCTCCCCCTCCAACTGCAGCGCGCGGAGGTTGAACCGCTGCATCACCAGCCTCTGATTGCGCAGAAACAGCAGGTATCCGGGATCGACAAACGTTACATTCGACGAGGTATCCAGCAGACGCCGCGGCAGGGGTGAGTCGAGCGACGCAAGGTTGAGGGTCTCGCCCAGTCTCTCGCCGACTGATGGTGTCCGGATGAGAAAAATGAAGTGCTTTCCGTCGGGAAGAAAGCAGGGTAGCCGATGCGAGGACTCGTGGCGCGAAGCGTCCAGGGTCGTGACCTGCCGTACACTCCCGCCGCTGGCTGCGACGCGATAGATCGGCGAATTCCCCGCCGGCGCAAAGATGATGTCGTTGTTCACCGACCAGCTTCCTCCGCGGCCAAATGAAGCCGGACAGAGGATCTGCGGCGAACCGCCGCGAACGTCGATGCGTTTGAGGTAACCGCCCGCGAAGAAGCCGACCGATTTCGAATCGGGTGACCAGAAGGGAAAGCCGGCTCCGTCGGTGCCAGGCAGCGCGACCGCCTCGCTGGCCGAGAAATCGCGCAGCCAGAGCATGACGCGGGCGCCGCCTTCGTCCATGGCGGCGAAGACCATGAAGCGACCATCGGGCGAAACTGCCGGCGGTCCGAGGTTGTAGTTGACGGCGTAAGTCCAGCCGTGAGGCGCTGTAACGCTGAAGCGGATCGTGCGCTGCGGTGTGTTAGGGCGAAACGCAATGATGCCGAGGAGCGCAGCGAGGATCACAGCCGCCGCCACCATCCACGGCAGCAGCGGCGTGCGCTCCGGCTTGCCGACGGCAGGCTGCTGCGCTTGCAGCAGCTCCCATCGCAGATCGGCGGCGCACTGCCAGCGATCATCACTATTTTTAGCTATGCATTTACGTACGATATTCTCGAAGGAGACCGGAGTGAGAGGCTGGATCTCCGAAATCGGTTTCGGTTCGCCTCTCACGATTGCTGCGATGAGGCTGGTCTTCGTTTTCCCCTCGAAGGCGCGTTTGCCGGTCGCCATCTCGTACAGCACTACCCCTAACGCGAAGATGTCGGTTCGGGCGTCCGCTTGCTCGCCTTCGAGTTGCTCGGGGGCCATGTACTGGAATGTCCCGACGATCGTGCCTTCCGCGGTGAGAGGCTTGTTTTCTGTGGCATCGAATGCCGCCGAGGTCGGCGGCGCTCCACCTTTCGCCAGTCCGAAGTCGAGCAGCTTCGCCCCCGATTTCGTGATCATGATGTTGCCCGGCTTCAGATCACGATGTACGATTCCGGCGCGATGCGCTTTGTCGAGAGCGTCGGCGATCTCGATGCCGTAGCGCAGCACCTGCTCGAGCGGCAATGGTCCCTTTGTCAGGCGGTCCGCCAGCGACTCCCCTTCCAGCAGCTCCATGACGAGATAGTTCTCGCCGACGTCGTACAAGGTGCAGATGTGGGGATGATTGAGCGACGAGATCGATTTCGCTTCCCGCTCAAAGCGCTGCGCGAATTCCGGTGGAACGATCTTGATGGCGACGTTGCGATCCAACCGCGTGTCCCGCCCCCGCCACACCTCCCCCATCCCGCCCGCCCCGATCGGCGCGACGATCTCGTACGGCCCGAGGCGGCTGCCGGCATCATACGAACGCTCGCCGGTGTATCGCGCCCGCGTTTGGAACAGTATCTGTGGAGACTGCACGAGAAGGTCGTTACCGTTCTCTCCGATGGCAGCCGACATCATTTTGCGGTCGGCGGAGAGGAAAAAGATCTCCCGGCCATCGCGGCGCCAGCGAGGCTGTGTTCCTCCGCCGCCGGTCGAGGAGATCTGCCATCGACCTGTCATGGACGGAAAGCGACTGATGTAGAGATCGGGTCGCCCAGACTCATCCGACGAGTACGCGATCCACTTTCCGTTAGGCGAAAGCTGTCCCTCTTTTTCATTCGCCGATTCGCGGAGCAACGGTGTGACGCGGCCATCGGTCAAGTTAAACACTGCCAGATCCCACTTCGTGGACTGGTTGTGAGTCTGCAGGATGATCAGCTTCCCATCGGCAGACCAATCGGTCGGCTGTTCCAAGGCCGGCGACGCGACCAGAGGCTTCTCGTCTCCGCCGAAGGCCTTCAGGAAAACATCTGCGACGCCATTCCGATTGGTGTCGAACACGATCATTTTGCCGTCAGGCGACCAGGCCGGAATGTGATCAAACGTCGGGAAGTATGTGAAGCGTGTCGGCGCCTGCGACGCCAGGTCGTAGAGCCAGATGTTGGAGATCCCAGTATCGGGATCGCGCCGCGTCACCGCGACGCGGGAGCCGTCTGGCGAGAGGCGCGGGTCTTCGTAATCGTCAGGCGCACCGATCGCCGAAAGAACCTTCCCATGCCGATCATGCCATGTGAGATGCGACGTTGCCGGACTGCCGCCCTCCACATACGCCAGGACTCCGCCGTTCGACGCCGAGAAGATGCCGATGCCGGTGTTCCGATACATCTGCACGTGATCGGCGACCGGAAACGGCTCACCGTTCGCGCGAAGACGCCCGGCATCGAAGGGCAGCGCCATCAGATTGCCTTCACGGATGTAAAGCAGACAGCCCGGCTCGACATAGATGGCCTGCGAGTTGGCGGTCAACAGGGGTGTCCGGCGCGTATCGTCGAGTGAGCCAAGGAAGATCGGTTGCAGGCTCCCGCGGGCCATGCTGCTGCTGAACTGCATGAAGAGGAAATGCTTGCCATCCGGCAGAAAGGTTGGCCATCGATGGCTCAACTCGCCCGAACCGGTGTCGAGGCGGGTGACAGGCGAAGGCTGCCCTCCACTCGCGGAAATCCGAGAGAGCACGTCGTACTGTCCGGCAGCAAAGAGGATCGTACCTTCGCGGTTCCAGGCGCCGCCACGGCCGGTCGGGGCGTCACACAGCGCCGTCACAGCGCCGCCGGTGACCGGTACGCGCTTCAGTTTTCCATCGGCGAAGAACCCGAGGTTCTCACTGTCGGCAGACCAGAAGGGATACGAAGCTCCAGTGGTTCCGGACAGAGGTTGGGCGGAGACCGATTCAATCTTCCGGACGTAAAGCTGTTTCGCGCCGTCAGCGGTAGTGGCCACGAACGCGATCCAATTCCCGTCCGGTGAAATCGTGACCGGTCCTGCATCGCGGCCGGCGAAGTTGAAGGCGGCATTGGGCGGCGGATCGACAGCGAATCGCATCGTGCGAACACCCGGCCGCCGGCTGCGTTCCCAACTTACCACTGCAGCCGCGGCGATCGCCACGACCGCAAGCAACAGCCAGGCGATGGCTTCACTCTTGCGCCGGCGCGCCGCGACCGGCCTCGACTCCTCGGCGATCCAATGAAGCTGCGCCGCGATGTCATGAGCCGACTGCCATCGCTGATCGGGTTCCTTCGCGAGGCAGGTACGCACGACCCGATCGAAAGCAGGCGGGGCCATCGGCTGCATCGCAGTGATCGGTGAGGGTTGCGCCGTCATGATGCTGGCGATCAGGCTGGCCTTCGATTTCCCTTCAAATGCTCGCTTGCCGGTTGCCATCTCGTACAGAACCGCGCCAAACGCGAAGATGTCCGTGCGCGCGTCGGCTTGCTCACCCTCGAGCTGCTCGGGTGCCATGTACTGGAACGTGCCGAGGATCGTGCCTTCGGCGGTCAACGGTTTGTGTTCTGTTGCATCGAATGCCGCCGAGGTCGGCGGCGCTCCACCTTTCGCCAGTCCGAAGTCGAGCAGCTTCGCGCCCGATTTCGTGATCATGATGTTGCCCGGCTTCAGGTCGCGATGCACGATTCCGGCGCGATGCGCCTTGTCGAGCGCGTCGGCGATCTCGACGCCGTAACGCAGCACCTGCTCGAGCGGCAATGGTCCTTTTGTCAGGCGGTCCGCCAGCGACTCGCCTTCCAGCAGCTCCATGACCAGATAGTTCTCGCCCACGTCGTACAGCGTGCAGATGTGAGGATGATTGAGCGACGAGATCGATTTCGCTTCCCGCTCGAAGCGCTGCGCGAATTCCGGTGGAACGATCTTGATGGCGACGTTGCGATCCAACCGCGTGTCCCGCCCCCGCCACACCTCCCCCATCCCGCCCGCCCCGATCGGCGCGACGATCTCGTACGGCCCGAGGCGGCTGCCGG
>WNEZ01000154.1_pt1 | contig 65011 bp, 58 predicted proteins | sample 5400521 | NCBI WGS metagenome assembly WNEZ01 (sample SAMN13153339, study PRJNA577476) | soil metagenome | isolation source: 120 cm saprolite under Douglas fir tree site 2 hole 1 replicate 1 | place: USA:California | collected 2015-04-18
GTAGTCAAACGCGCCGGCGGGAGGCACGGGGAGCGTCACGGCGACCGCGGCCCGTGTCGCCACCGCCGAGCGGCCGAACAGCGAGGAAGCCGACACCGTGCGCGGGCCACCCTCGACGATCGTCGCGCCGAACCGCGGCTGGTTCTCCTCCACGGCGAGCGCGGCGGTGAAGAAGTATTTCGACTTAATACCGGCCCATTCGAACGGCCCGTCCAGGATCTTGCGCTCTCCCGGCTTGACGGACCCGAAGTCCGTGCGCTGCGTCTTCGTGGCCTTGGTAACGACGGCGTAGTGCCGGAAATCGTCCATCGAGTCGGCCTCGACCGAGCGCAACCCGTCTCCCAGCCCGAGCAGCAGCGTGGCGCCGGCGGGACCGAATCCCTCCATCCGGCCACGCACGACGAAGCGGTACTCGGCCGGGAGGAAGCGGTATTCGAGTGCGAACCGCGCGCCATCCCTCGCGCCCGTAAAGGTGAGGGTCGCGCCCTCCGACCCTACCTGCACCCGTGTCGCGCTGGGCGTCAGGCTCCAGTCGGACATGAGCGTGGTGTCACCGCCTCCCCCCGTGCGCCGATAGGCCAGCAGGGGCACCCCGTCCCGAACCAGCTGCACGGGTCCTCCCGAATCCGCCTTGGCGAACGAGCGGTAGTTCAGCAGCTCCGCGCGCACCAGCGCGCCGCCACGCGTCGTGAAGCCAAGTCGATAAAGGGGAGAGGTCACCCACACCGTCTCGGCGGGAGCACCGGCGGACGGGCGAATGGTGGGACTGACGTACGGTTGCGCCGGCGTCGCAGCCGACTCCGGTGCCGCCGGCGCGAGCCTGGCGGTGCTATCCGGCCGTCCGGCCGTCCGCCTGGGCGGCTTCTTCGGCGGAAACAGGATGCTCGGCAGGACAGCTACGATGAGCATCAGGACAACAGCTAGAACAACGCGTCGTTCCACTTCACCTCTGCGCGTCTGCGCGTCTGTGCGTCCAGCCTCACGGTACCGGGTCGTAACCGCCGGGGTGCAGCGGGTGGCAGCGCAGGATCCGCTTGGTGCCGAGCCACATCCCTCTGAGCGCGCCGTAGCGCTCCACCGCTTCGAAGGTGTAGCGCGAGCACGACGGCACGAAGCGACACTGCGTGAACACCAGATGCGAGAGCGTCAACTGGTACACGCGAATGAGCGCCATGACGGTACGTCGCGGCCAGTGCCGGAGATTCATGTGATGCGCGTGACGCTCGCCGTCAATTCGGAGCGCAGCTGCGCGAACGGCGCGACATACGCGGTGCGTTTCGCGCGCACGACGAGATCGACGACGGGGAGCGAGGCGACGGGGTAGCGTCTGAGAATCTCTTTCAAGCGTCGGCGCAAGCGGTTGCGGGCCACCGCGGTGAACTGAAAGCGCGGCACCACGATCGCCATCCGCGGGTGGTCCACCGGACTCGGGCGCCACGCCAGGTCGAGATGCGGGGTGCGCAAGCGGCGACCCTGTTCCCAGCACGCAGCGAGATCCGGACCGCGCGCGAGGCGCACGCGCCGCGGGAACCGCTCTCCCGTTAGTGACCCCGGTGTTTGGACGGTAGGCGGACGGTGAGGCGCTTGCGCCCCTTCTTCCGCCGACGGGACAGGACGGCGCGACCCCAGACGTCTTTCATGCGCGCGCGAAATCCGTGCTTGTTGATGCGCCGCCGATTGCGCGGGCGATACGTCGGACCCATACATTCCTCTCGGAGGACGGGAAACGTACACGGTCGTCGGCGCGGCGGTCAAGGTTGACTTTTCCACAGACGAACCGTACTTTCGGGCCGCCCTTGCTGGACGTCCCACCTCATAGTCATTCGCGTGATGGAGCAGTCTACTAAAGAAGCTTGGAAGCGACTCCTCGACGAGGCGCGGCGCGAACTCCCCGACGCCACGGTGCGGACGTGGCTCGAGCCCGCGGTGCCGATCGCGCTGGACGATGGTCGTCTGATCGTCGGTGCCCCCGATCAATTCGCCGTCGAGTGGAACGAGTCGAAGCACGCCACCGTCTTGGCACGCGCTGCCGAGCGCGTGTTCGGGCGGCCGACGGCGGTCGTGTTCCGGGTGCAGGAGGATCGCCAGCAGCGGCCCCAGATGGATTTCTTCGTGGCGCCTCGCGAACCGGCGACCATCGACAAGACCGGCGTCCCGACCACGCCGCTCAACGAGCGGTACACGTTCCAGACGTTTGTGATCGGGAAGTCGAACGAGCTCGCCGCCGCCGCCGCGCACGCCGTCGGTGAGGCACCCGGCAAGACGTACAATCCGCTCTTCATCTACGGCGCCACGGGACTGGGCAAGACGCACCTGATGCAGGCGGTCGCCCATGCCGTGCTCACCAAATACCCGGGCACGCGGGTGCACTACTTTGGCGCCGAGCAGTTCATCAACGAAGTCATCGAATCGATTCACGCACGCACGATGTCGGAGTTCCGGCGCCGGTACCGCAACGACGTGGACCTCTTCCTGGTGGACGACGTCCATTTCCTCGAGGGCAAGGAGATGACGCAGGAAGAGTTCTTCCATACGTTCAACGCGCTGTTCGAGGGGCACAAGCAGATCGTGCTCACGTCGGATCGGCCGCCGAAAGAGATCCCGGGGCTCGAGGATCGGTTGATCTCCCGCTTTGAATGGGGTCTGGTGGCCGACATCGGGCACCCGGATCTGGAACACCGTATCGCGATCCTGCGCAAGAAAGCGGAGCAGGATCATCTTGAGCTCACCATTCCGGACGACGTGCTGCGGTTCATCGCAGAGCACGTCCGCTCGAGCGTGCGGGAGCTCGAGGGCTGTATCATCAAGCTGCTCCTCTTCGCCTCGCTCAAGAACCGCGAGGTCACCATCGAGCTCGCGCGCGAGGCGCTGTCGGACAAGATTCGCCAGGGGGAAGACGCGTCGAGCTACGGCGCGCAGCCGACGCCCAGCATCGATCGCGTCCAAGAGGTAGTTGCACGCCGCTGGGGCGTGACCCCCGAAGGCTTGCGCTCCAAGGCCCGCACCAAGACCCTGACGATCCCGCGGCAGGTGGCGATGTATCTCGCGCGCAACATGCTGAGCATGCAGCTGGTGGAGATCGGGCAGGCGTTCGGGGGGCGGGACCATTCGACCGTGATTCACTCGGTCGACAAGGTGGAGCGGCAGATGATGCGGGACCGGACCTTCAAGGAGCGCGTCGAAATGGCGCGCCAGGAGTTGTCCGCACTGTAGCCAACATCTGGGAACGAGTCGTGTGGGCGGGTGTGGGAACCGCACGGAGATGTGGGGAAGGCCCGGGATACCAACAGTCCCAACAGACGGGTCGGACGACGGCGGGACGCGAGTTGCGTCGCGGGGCATCAGGTTAGGCCGACCACCCACATTTCCCCGCCCTCTACTACTACTACTAGTAGTTCTATTCTAGTAGAGTAGTAGAGTCTTACTCCACAGAATTCGGGAAAAGGGCGACGAGACGGATGAAGTTCACGATCACGCGAGAGCAGCTGCAGGAGGGACTGAGCGGAGTCGCGGCCGCGATTCCCGCCAAGACGACCCTACCAGTGCTCGCCAACGTCCTGGTCGAGGTGACGAAGCAAGGCCTCCGGCTGTCCGGCACGGATTTGGACATCGCGGTGACGACCACCGTGCCGGCGGAAGTGGATGCCGAGGGCGCCGTGACGCTGCCAGCCAAGAAGCTCGTGGACATCGCGCGGGAGCTGCCATCGGGGCCCGTACGGTTCACGGCGGCAGGGGAGTCGCGCGTCGCGATCGAATGCGGCCGCTCAAAGTTCAAGCTGCTCGGTTTGCCACGCGAGGAGTTTCCGTCGTTCCCCGCGGTAAAGTTCGATGGGGCGTGGAACGCGGCGGCGGGCGTGGTACACAAGCTCGTCGGGCACGTCGCCTTTGCGGCCTCGACCGAGGAGAGCCGGCCGATCCTGAACGGCGTGCTGTGGGAGCTCCGGCCCGACCACATGCGCATGGTGGCGACCAACGGGCACCGGCTCGCCAAAATGGACGTCCCGGCCAAGGGTGGCTCGACCGCCGATCTGATCGTGCCACCCAAGGCGCTCGAGCAGGTCCGCCGCTTGTTCGCGGCCGACGACGCGCTCGAGATCGCGCGCAGCGACAACCACATCGGCTTCCGCGCGGGCGGGACGCTCGTGTTCTCCCGCTTGATCGAGGGGCCGTATCCGAACTACGAGCAGGTGATCCCGCGCGAGAACGACAAGGTCGCGACTGCGGACAAAGCGGCGATGGCGGCGGCCCTGCGGCGCATGAGCGTTGTGGCGAGCGATCAGACGCACCGGATCCGGCTCGCCTTCTCCGGCGGCGCCGTCAAGTTCTCGGTCCAGACACCCGACCTGGGCGAAGCCCAGGACGAGCTCGCGGTCACGTACGAAGGCGAGCCCCTCGAAATCGGGTTCAATGCGATGTACCTGCTCGAGATCCTCAAGTACATGCCCACCGACGAGGTGCGGCTCACCTTCAAGGCCCCCGAGCGCGCGGCCACGGTGGAGCCCGTGGGGTGGGATGATCCGGCGAGCTATATGGCGCTGGTGATGCCCCTGAGGCTGGTAGACTAGAGACGCAGAGGTAGACGCCAAGGCGCGCAGGCGCCGAGTGGATGTGAGGGCTGAGTGCATAGGGTTCCAATTCGCTCATTCCTCACGTCCACTTTCGCGTCTCGGCATCTCGGCGTCTACCTAGAGGCTGTCCGTCTGACTCGTGGTGTCTCGAAGAGTGTCCATCAACAGCGGCAGTTGAACGGTGACCGAATCGACGGGCGGCAGGGCCACCTGAGGTACCACCAGCCCCGTGTCTTCCTCTTCCGGTGGGATGTACACGTCCACTCCGCGGTACCTCGCCAGGATGAGGTTGCGGCGCGCCAGCATGCGGTCCGGACGGAACGTCGGGTTCGAAGAGCGCGGATGCGGCAGCGTGGCGGCCAGCTCGGCTGCCTGGTCCTGGCTGAGGCGGGAGGCCGGGACGCCGAAGTACGCGCGACTCGCCGCGTCGATCCCCCAAATACCGGGTCCCCACTCCGCCACATTCAGATAGAGCTCCAGGATCCGGTCCTTGGACAGGGCGAGCTCGAGCCCGACCGCGGTGGCCGCCTCCTTGAGCTTACGGATCGGATTCCGCGAGGACGAGAGATACAGATTCTTCGCGAGCTGCTGGGTGATGGTGCTGGCGCCCCGCAGCCGGTCGCGGTGCCGCCACGCCGCCCGGCTGGCGGACCAGAACCCCTGGGCGCCGTCCACGCCGAGCGCGTCCGCGATCTCGGCCGGGTCGATCCCGACGTGCGAACGAAACCGCGAATCCTCGGCGATGATCACCATACGCTGGAGGACGGGCGAGATGCTTTGAAGGTCGGTCGGACGGACGGTGGGACAGGCGGACGGTGACCGGCAGTCCGCCTGTTCTCGCATCATCGCGGTCTCCCGTGGCCAGTGATCGCGCCACCAAACGGGGGGCGGCCAGACGCCGAACAGCCACACGAGGACGAGGCCGGTCGTCCCTAGCGCCACGCGGCGTAGGTTCCTAGGTTTCGCGTCCGCCATGTCGCTCGATCTCACCACGCTGCGTCGCCGCCTCCAGAAAGCCCTCGGCAAAAAATTTACTGTGGGAGATGTCTTGGGCGAAGGCGGATTCGCGGCCGTGTTCCGCGTCCGGGACCAGACCCTGGGCCACGACGTCGCGGTCAAGGTGCTCGACCTGGGACTCACCCCGTCGCCCGGGCTCGCCGAGCGGTTCGTGCGTGAGGCTCGCACCAGCGCGAGTCTCGAGCACCCGCACATTGTCCCGATCTACAAGGTCGGAGGCTACAAGAACGAAGTCCTCTACATCGTCATGCGCTGCCTCGATGGGCCGTCGCTTCGCCAATTGCTCGAGAAGCACCAGCGCCTCTCCCTGCGCGACGCCGCCCGCATCGCGCGACAGGTGGCGGACGCGCTCGGCCACGCGCATTTGCACGGGATCGTGCACCGCGACGTGAAGCCCGATAACATCCTGCTTGACAGCACGGGCCACGTGCTCGTGACCGACTTCGGGATCGCGAAGGCCGCGCAGGAAGCGTCCGTCAGCCAGCTCACCACCGAGGGCATGGTGGTCGGGACCCCGCACTACATGAGTCCCGAGCAGGCCACCGGAGAGGACGTGGATGCCCGTTCGGACATATACTCGCTCGGGGTGGTGCTGTATCAGATGCTCGCCGGCGTCCCGCCGTTCGACGGCGAGTCCGCCCAGTCGATCCTCATGAAGCAGGCCACCGCCACCCCGGTGCCGATCCAACAGCACCGGAGCGACATACCGCCCACGCTCGCCGCGGTGGTCGAGCGGGCACTCGCCAAGGACCCCGCCGAGCGCTTCCAGACCGCCGAACAGCTGAGCCGGGCCCTGGTCGAGGCCCTCCCGACCGCGGCGCAGGACAGCGTGCGGATGCGTTCCCCCGTCATGTCCGGGGCTCTCAACGCTCTCGTGGGCCTGGGGGTGGTGGGGGGCCTCCTGGTCGTCGTCTTCACGGTCCTGTCGAAGCCTCCCCGCCTCTCGATGCGCGCGCCCATCCCCGACAGTCTCGCCCAGCCCCTGCGGCGCCAGGGCGCCCTCGCTCCCGGAGATGCGGCCCTGTACCTGTTTTCGCCCCGAGGAGCCGACGATACCACGCTGCTGCTCGTAGCGCGCCGCAGCGTGGCGGTGGTGACGCCGCACGGCGTGCGCGCCTATCGTCGGGACTCGGTCCAGGTGCGCTATGGGGCCGAGCTGCGGGGCGGGCTCTCGTTCCGGCTGGTCCTCGCCCTGCCGCGCGCGCGCCGCGACACCGTGTTTCGCCGCCTCTCGTTCCGCGATGTCTACGAGCTCGCGCGTCGGCTCGGAAAACTGAACTGATCGGCGAAGACTAGGGCTTCGAGCGCCGCGCGCTGGTGAAGCGTCGCGTCGACACGCCGTACAGGCTGAGGGCATCGATTCCGTTGACATCGGCGGGAGTCGTCGCGACTAGACCGGCCATATCTGCAGCGCCGAGTGAGAAGCCGAACGCGAAACCGCCGCGGCGTAGCGAGCGGTCCGTGTCGAGGCGTGCGAGCAGGCCGAGGGGAAGCGACGTTCCCGCTCGAAGTGTGCCGCGCAGACCGAAGCCGTAGCCCGCCACCCCATCGGATGTGAGGCGGCTGAGCGCGGAGAGGACGACCCGCCGCCCGGCAAGCTGCAGCGTGGCGCTCGGGACGTACGTGAGACGCAGGGTCGAATCGCGCACGACCGGCTGTCCAATGTTCTGGATCACCCCGCCAACCGACACCGCCGGCGTCCAGTCGTAGAGGATGCCGACGTCCCAGCCGGTCCCCGAGGTCCCGCCCCGATATAGGGCCGTCGCGAACCCAGCCGCGAGTCCCCCACGGCCCGCAGCGTACCCCAGCTTGTAGGTATGGCCGCGCCGCCCGGAGCTGAACAGGTCGCGTTGGTAGCCGAGCGACAGGCCGCGGGAGTTGAGGCCCAGCGTAAGTTGCCGCAGCTGACCTTTGGCGCCGGGATCACCGACGGTGAGATCGAGATGGACCGACGCTTCCGGGAAATGGCCCAGCCCCGCGGGGTTCACCCACAGGGCGCGCGCGTCGCTGACATCGGTAGGATGGAGATACAACGTGGCGTTGTTCGGGGCGACTTGGGCGAGCGCGCCCGACGCCAGGAGCAGGAGCGGAAGGAACAGTCCGACCGTCCATCGGTCCGACCGTCCGCCCACTACGGCAACACCGCGACGGTCGTACGAGTCACCTGGATCACCGGGACGGCGACGCCTTGGACCGGCAGCCGGACGGTCAGTGTGGTCGAGTCCTGCCACTCACCGCCCAGGTAGCGGCCGTCGGCGGCGATGTACGCAACCCCGCTGCCTGTTCCGGCACCGGAGAGCTCGAACGGCTGCCCCGCGTTCTTGCCGCCCCCGGCGACCCGATAGGTCTGGCTCCCGTCCACCCGCACGCTGCGGGTGCCGAGGCGGTCCTCCCACCCCGCCGCCGTCGAGTGCGTGATCGTGCGGCGCGACACCTCGGAGCCGCTCCCCTTCTGGGTGGTCTCGACGGTGTCAGTCCAGGCGGCTCCGGGCTTGACGCCGTCGAGCGGCAGCCGCGGCAGGAAGTCCCGAAAGTTCCCGAGGAGCTGGACCACGGACTGCGCCACGGCACTGTCTGACGCCAGGGCGTTTACGAACTCGCCACGCGATGCCACGCGTCCCGCGAACACGAGCTTGCGCACCTTGTTGACGTTGTCTACGATCGGCGGCGGGGTTCCCGAGTCGGCAACGATCGAATCGACGAGGAACGTGGCCGGATAGCCGATGCTGTCGGCGGGCCCCGTGATCGCCGTCGCCACGAAGATCCGCGCGCCGACGTCCTGGGCTTGGGTCTGATCGCCGAGAGCCTGCTGGATGTGGAGTCGCCGGTGGACGACGTAGCGTAGGGCGCTGGGTCCGTAGCGCACCACGTCGGGTCGGTGCGCGGACGCCCCCTCCGTCGCCGGACTCGTCGGCGGGACGCCCGGCGCGGGGGTTAATGCGGGGGCCGCCGCGGTGGGCGTCCCGCGACTCCCTGGGGCGCAGGCGGCGGTGAGCGCCGTTCCCGCGAGCAGCAGCCGACGAATCATGGAGCGCTCCCCGCCTTGGTCCGGCCGAAGACAGCCACCATCTCGGTCCCCTCACTTGCGACGCGCAGCAGCTTCCAGCCCCGCTTTTGCATGTCGGCGCGCCACCCGATGAGCTTCTCCCATTGCTGGGTGGTCGTGCGGAATACCCGCAGGTCCGCGACCTGCTCCCACTGTGCGGGGTAGGGTTTCGACGGTGAGGTCATCGAGAGGTGGGCGGTAGGGCCATAAGCCGAGTTCTGTTTGCCCGCCGAGGCGGGCAGATGGTCATCTCTCTGGGATGGCTGTCGCCAGCCACCTCACGCGGCCTACCCGCAGCTCAAACGACCCGGGCCGGGTCTCGCTGCTTATTTGGCCTTGCTCCGACTGGGGGTTACCGTGCCACGCCTGTTACCAGGCGCGCGGTGGGCTCTTACCCCACCGTTTCACCCTTACCCTTGGATAAAGGGCGGTCTGTTTTCTGTGGCCCTTTCCGTCGCCTTACGGCGCCCAGGCGTTACCTGGCAGTCTGCCCTCAGGAGCTCGGACTTTCCTCAGCACGCCACTCCAGCCGGCATGCCGCGACCATCACACCCTACCGCCACCCGGCAGGAAAACTACCGGTTCTGGAAGGGTCAGGGCAAGTCTAGCGCGCGAGCCGCCGCAGCAGGCGGCCCAGGCTATCCTGCGGCAGGCGCCTGCCGGCGCCCGGCCCGGCGGGCTCCTCGGGTGCGAGCCAGAACCCGTCACTTTCGCCGAACACCAGCCGCTTGACGCCGGTCCAGTCACGTGCCCGGAGCGACGGCGGAACGAGGGCTACCGCGTGTACGATGTTGAGGCCGCGCCCGCGGTAGAACGCGAGCAGGTCGCGGGTCCATAACTCCGGTGTGAACAGGAGCAGCGGGCGGTCCGGAAGCCCGAAGCCGCGGAGCAGGCCGAACGTGAACCAATCGGCCGGCGGTTGCGCCAGCCGGAACGCGAAGTAGAGGTCCCGACGCTGCCGCAACACCCGATCCCGGAGCGTCGTGGCGCGGGCGGCAACCTCGTCCTCCAGGGCGCGGTAGTACCGGGGCAGCAGGCCCGCGTCGCGCAGCGCCGGGTAGCGGGCGGCGTAGGGGAGCGAATCCCAGCCTCCCCCCGCCGCGCCCGTGCGGATGAGAACCGCCAGCCCGCGCCGCCACGCCGCGTCGCAAAACTCCTGGCCCATCGAGTAGCTGCGCGCTGTGCCGACGTCGAGACCGAGCGCAATGACGAGCGTCCGCTGCTCCGCGGCCAGCCGGGCGAGGGCGCCGAACGCCGACGGGAGTCCCTCCCCCCACAAGGTCGAGTCGAGGGCGCACGGGGCCGCGAGCCCCTCGCCGCGCGCGCCTCGCGACGAATCCGGAGCAGCGTGCCGCACGTTGGCGTAATCCAGCAGGGGGATCCACGCTACACTCGTCGGCTGCAGCCGCTTCACCGCGTCCGCCCAGGCGCGACGCACGGCGTCGCGCTCCTCCCAGTGTACGTGCAGGGAGTCCGTGCTCTCCGGGCTGGCGTCGCCGGCGAGCAGGTTGAACCCCCCGGCATCGAGCAAGACGACGAGCGAATCGAGCGAGGCGCCCGATCGCATCACGCGCCGTCCATCACGGGTGGCGAATAGGGGAGACCACAACACCCGCATCCCCTGCTGCCGGAGCCACTCGGGGGTGCTGGTCGCACGGGCGAGCTTCGGGTCCGGAAGGAGTGGCAGCGCGATCGTGTCGGCGCCGCCCGGGGGAGCCATGGCCGGGGGCGCGAGCTCGACGGGAACCGGCGCCTGCTCCAGCACGAGCGGCCCGCCGCGCGCCGCGGGCGGGACGTGCGCCCATTCGGCCGGGCGTCGGGTCCAGCGAGCGAGCGCGCCGAGGAACTCGTGGGTTCGTTCCAGGGCGTCGAGTTGCTGCAGGGGGGCGGTCGTCGAGCGGAACTGTGGCTCCAGAGCGCCGAGTGCGTGGCGGCTGATGACGACCACGAGCCCGTCGCCGATCCTGGTCGCCGCCACCACGCCGGCGCGTGGCCGGGGCGCCGGGGTACGTGGTATGCGCACGAACGCGTGCCTCGAAGTCACGGCGATCAGCTGGGAGGAATCGCGGGTTGTGACGACATCATTCCGGTCGAGCGGAAAGGGATCGAACACCGATCCGAGCGGCTCATCACCCATGGCCCGGCCCTCGGCCCACGGCTGCGGGCGCCCGGTGGTCGTGAGCACGTGCACACTGGTGTCCTCGAGCAGTCGATCGCCGATCGAGATCCCCGTCCCGACCGACTCCAGCCAGCGGTTCGCCGTCCAGCGGTCCAAATACCCTTCACCGTCCGCATCGTAGCCGAGCACCACGACGCCACCCCGCAGCACCCATTCGGTGAGCAGCGCCAGATCGCCGACAGTGAGGGCGTCCGATGGCGCTTCGGGCTCACGGCCCAAGAGGAACAGCAGCACTCGATAACGCTCGAGATCGGCGCGGGCGAGATGGGGATAGAAGCGGCGGTACTCGACCGTATAGCCCTGGTCGCGCCAGGGCCGGGCCGTGCCGTTCAACAGGACGGGGTCCGACAGCGCCAGGTCGAGGAGCAGCAAGCGACGGGCCTGGGGCTGACAGGCGCAGAGGAGCAGGAGGGCGGTCAGGCGGACGGGCGGACCGGCGGACCGTAAAGCGGACGCGAGCCTGCCCACCGTTCGCCGGACCGTCTGACCGCCCCACCGCCTCATTCCGGCGCCGACTCCGCGACCAGTTTGGCGAACCGCGGATTGGATCTGATGGCGTCGAACTCCGGGGCCCGTAGGTAGTACCAGAGCCGCGCGCCGCGGGGGCGGACGCGCTCGAGCAGCTCGAGCGCCCGATCCGGCTCGTGCAGGGCCACGAGCGCGCGGCCGACCCACGCGGCGTCGGTGATCGTGTGGTTACCCGCGGAGCGGATCTCGCGCTCCAAGCGCTCGATTCGTTTTCGCGCGGCCGGTGTGTCGGCGGCCTGCAGCTCGACGAGTGCGAGGACCGCCTCGCCGGGCACTCGGAATCCCGATCGCAGGCGCGCCGCCGTCTCGGCGTCGGCACGCGCCTCGGCGGGTTTGCCGAGCCGGAACTGCGCGAGGGCCCGGAGTACGTAGGCATAGTCGGCTCCGGGGTCGATGGCCAAGGCGCTGTCCGCCCAGCGACGAGCCTCCGCGTAGTGCACCTGCCGCGCGGCGACACGCCCCAGATTGAACAACGTGATCGGCCGCTCCGGTTCGAGCTGGAGCGCTCGGCGGTACATGTCGGCGGCGGCGGAGTCGCGACCCAACCAGAGCAGAGCCATCCCGTATTGGTGGTGCGCCTCCGCGTTCCGTGGATCGAGCGCGATGGCGCGCAGCAGCGCCTCGTGCACGCCCGCGAACGTGCGCGGATTCCGGAAGCTGAGCAGGAACCCGCGCGCCATCCACGCGTCGGCGGATGTGGAGTCCTGGTGCAGCGCGCGGTCCGCCGCGTCGAACCCCCGAGACAACACGGCCTCCGACGACAGGCCGGGGTACTCCCACCCCCAGTCGAGGAACAGTCCATAACCGATGGCCACCCGGGCGAGGGCGGGCGTGAAGCCCGGATCGAGCCGCAGGGCGCTCTCGTACTGATCGATCGCGCGACGCACGGCTCGCGGCGTCCGCTGTGCGAGCTCGTAGTTCGCGCGCAGGAAGCGATCGTAGGCGCCGGGATCGCGTGGCGGTCGGCTCGCGAGGGCCGTTCGCTCGACGGGCCGGAGCGCGCCCGTGATGGCCGTCGCCACGGCGCGTGCCACGGCTTGCGGAATCGTTTGGAGTGCCGTATCGCGGCTCTCGTACTGACCGCCCCAGACGTGCATCCCGTCCGATGCCCGCAGCAGCTCGACCGTGACTGCCGGGCTCTGCCCCCGACCAGGCCGCCCCACACTGCCGCTCACGAGATACGCCACGTCGAGGGCGCGTCCCAGCGTCGCCGGATCATCCGCCGCACCGCGAAAGCGGCGAACGGCGTTGCGGGACTTTACGCTGAGTCGCTCGATTCGGCCGAGACTGGTGATGATCGCCTCCGTGAGCCCGTCCGCGAGGTAGGCGCTCGCGGTGTCCGCGGTATCGAAGTACAGGACGGCGACGCTCGCGGGTGGTACCGCGCGCTCCGGCACATCGGCGACGCCGCGCGCGCAGCGGAACCCCGTGTGGGCGACCGCGGTCCATTCCCACGCGTTGCCAATCAAGTCCACCGCACCGACCCACGATCGTCCGAGGCTGCTCGTGCCCGTTGGCGCGAAGCCGTCGCGCAGTGAATCGGCATTGGCCCTGCCCGGCTCCCATTGGTTACCCCAGGGATACCGAAAGCCCCGCGGGCCGCGCGCTGCCGCTTCCCACTCGTCCTCGCTGGGGAGGCGGCCACCGCGCTGCCGCCACGTGCAATAGGCCACAGCCTCCGACCACAGTACGCCGGTGACCGGCCATTGATCCGGCGGCACTTGTGTCCAGGGGGGAGCCGCGCGCGTGGAGTCGAGATACCGCCGATAGTCGGCGACGCTTACCTCCGCAGAATCTATGAAAAACGCGCCCTGGCGGACGGTGGTGGAGTCGCGCCAGGGGGCACCTCCGCCCCCCACCGGGTAGACTCCCGCCGGGACGAGCACCATGCCGGGCGGCGGATGAGTCCGTAATCCCCGCCACACGATCCACCCGACGATGGCACCGCCGCACGCCACCGCCATCCACCCGACCACCCGCGCGGATACGCGGTGCTGGCGGGCCGGGCTGGCGAGGGCGTCGACGAACGCGCGAGCCGTGCGTGGCCGGTCCGCGGGCGACTTCGCAAGCCCGGTTGCGAGGGCGCGCTCGATATGTACCGGGAGCTCGGGGCGCACGGTGCGTATCGGTCGCGGCGGGTCGTTGACCACGCGTGCGGCGATCGCTTGCGCGCTGGGTCCGGTAAACGGCGGCTCCCCGGCCAGCATTTCGTACAGCACCGCCGCCAGCGCGTATACGTCGCTGCGCGGGTCGATCCGCTTGTCGCCGCTCGCCTGCTCCGGGCTCATGTAGGCCGCGGTGCCCACCGCGATACCGGCGCCGGTCAGCGCCGGTCCTTCCGCGCTTCCTCGCTCCTCCATCAGCTTCGCGATCCCGAAGTCGGTCACCAAGGCGTGACCGCGGGACAGGAGGATGTTCTCCGGCTTGATGTCGCGATGGATTACGCCGTTTTCATGCGCGTACTGCAGCGCGTCGCCGACCTCGGCCGCGATGCGGATGGCGTCCTCGACGGGGAGCGACCCCTGGCGAGTGAGGCGGTGCCGCAGTGACTCGCCTTCCACGTACTCCATCACGTAAAACAGGAGGCCATCGGCCTCGTCCGCTTCGAACAGGGGTACGATGTGAGGATGAGAGAGCTGCGCGGCCAGCAGGACTTCCCGCTGGAACCGGTCGCTCCCGAGGTAGGCGCGAGTGGCGGGCGCCAGCAGCTTGATGGCGACGCGGCGCCCGAGCTTCACGTCGGTGCCGAGGTACACGGTCGCCATGCCGCCGCGGCCCAGCTCGCGCAGCAAGCTGTAGCGACCCGCGAGGGCGCGGGCCAGGCGGTCGAAGAGGGGGTCGCCAGGCGTCGTCAGTCCTATTGCTTGGCGCAGCAGGCATTGCCACCGCAGCCGCCCCACTGACTCCCGTGCCACCGCGCGATGGACTGGCGCCACTCATAGCCTGGGTGGGTCGTGTAGGTGGTCTTGTGGGGTAGGGAGTCGTACACGCGCGTCTTGAGGCTATCGGAGACCAGGATCGAGCGCCACTGACCTCCTTTCTTGTCGACCCACCAATAGGTCCACCAAGGGCCATAGCCGAACGGGGCGTACACCGCGTGGCTCCGGATTCTCGCGATGATACGTCCCTCGGCCACTTCCTTCTCGTCGAGCGCCCAGGCCCCCTTCTCAGGTTGGATGATAGCCCAATCGCCGCTGCCGATGTTGCCTGTGGCGAAATCCACGCGCTGGGAGTCTGCGGCACCGTAGACGCTGTCGTAGTCCAAACCGCGCCCGTATTTCACGATACTGTCGACTGCGATCATGTCCACATCGGCTGGAGTGAACTGCGCCGGCCTCGGGGTCTCGTAATAGTACTGGCAGCCCGCTAAGGCGAGAGCCAGAACACCCGAGCTGACCCTCCAGGACCATCGCTTGCCGCTCGGCATACGACCTCCTTGTCAGGTATCGCCTCACTTCGCCATTTGTACAATCTGCTTCATCCGCCTCACCACCGGTTGGACTGCGGGTTCGGACCCGGACCAAAGGGTCACAACCGCGCTCGCCCAGCGCCGGGCTGTAAGCCCGTCGCCGTGGGTACCCGCGAGGTCCGCACGCAGGGCCATCATGCGTACCAACCCCCCCGCAAGGGGCAGATAACGCAGGAGATAGCTGTGCAGCTTCGCGAGGTTGTTGAGTGGGGCGTCAAGCGTGCGCTCTGCGGCTGCTGTATCACCGACGGCGAGGAGCAAGTGCGCGTCGAGGTACGCTCCATCCGGGGGATAGTCTTCCCGCGACAGCAGCCCGCCGCGTTGCTCGAGCTTGGCGGTGACGGTTGCCCGCGGGCCTGTCGTGTCTCCGTGCGCGAGAGCCCACTGCATCGCCATCAGCCAGGACGGCCCTGGCGGCGTCACACGGTGCGCTGGACGCGGCCCCATGGCGTCGAACACCAATTCGGCTGGGACGTCGAGGAGCGCGCTCCGCACCGCCGGTCGGGCCGCGGCTGGCAGGCTTGCGGTGCTCCGCTCGACTCGCTGCTCCAGCGCCGCGACACTCTCGGCGGGCGCTCCGACAGAGGCATAGGCGAGAAGCTCGAGGCCCACACGCAAGGCCGCCATTGGTATGGTCACCGACTGATTGTCGGCGCTCGACGGGTATTCCGTTTCAGGGTCTTCCGGGGCTACGAGGCGGGCGGCGAGGGCCGGCCGCCCCAACAGGACGGCCACGCCGGCGGGACCAGCGACCTCCCGTGGTGCGGTGCGCAATAGCGAGTCGCCGAGCCGACGCGCTCCCTCAAATTCTCCACCCTTCACGAGTAGTCGGATGGCGGTGACGACGTCGCCGACGCGATCTTCGGGCCGCTGCTCCAGCCGTTGCGCCGTCCGGATCTCGGTGAGTGCCGAGCGGGTTGCTTCGACCGCAGGCGTGATGTTGCCGTTCACTTCGAGCGCGTAGGCGAGCGCGCGGTGAGCGCGAGCGTCGCGGGGAAACGCACCCACCCAGGCTGCAGTAACTTCGATGAGGATGGCTCGATTGCGCCCGACCGCCGCCAGGTGCGGCGGCGTGCCGGCGCTCAGTGTTTCAGCCTGTGCGGCCGGGACGGGGTGAAAGGCGAGCGTGTCTCCCTCGAGCGCTGGGAAGGCGTAGAACGATTCGCCATCGCTCCGCCCTGCGCGCCACCAATAGATTTCGGCCTGCAGGATGCGGGTCAGCCGCTCGGCGGCACGCCTCCCGAAGATGAAGTTGAACGACGGCGCGAGCAGCAGCGCCCGGCGATACGCCACCACGGCGGTGTGCCAGCTGCCGCGGAACGCGAACCGCGACGTGTCCTGGGGATCCGCCACGACGAGCGGATCGCTGGCGTTGCACTCAGCGAGTCCGTACCACCCCGCAAAGCTTGTCGAGTCTCGTTCCACGATTTCGCGATACTGCCGGCAGGCATCCGGCCAGCGCCGCTCGAACATGGCCTGCTGAGCGAGCAGGATGGCGCCATCCGCGGTCCCGAGTCTGCCGAGCAGCTCTGTCGTGCGACGCGCGATGACGGTGCGATCGCGCGTCGCGTCCGGCGTGGAATCCGCGGCCCACAACAGCGCCTGCCCCAGTCCCAGATACGCGCGAGCGAAGGCCGAATCGGCCGTGACGGCTGCCCGGAACTCGCGAGCGGCGCGGCCCAAATCCCACTCCCGAATGGCCCTTTCGCCGAGCGCGTAGGCGCGCAGGGCCCGCAGCGAGCGCGTCTGTTCCGCGCCGACGCCCCGAGCCGCACCGGGCCCGGCGCCCAACAACGAATCGGCCAGCGCGTTGAAGGCCGCTCCGATCGCACCGGTCGCCGCTACGCGCGTCGTGATCTCCCGCACCGGTGTGCCACCGCGTGCGACATCGTACAAGCCCGCCGTGAGACGGAGCGTGTCCCCGAAGCTCCACAACTGCCCCATCACCAGCTTCCCCGCGCCCAATCGCCGGGCGATCGCGACGGCGGTGTCAAACGGAATGCGGAACGGCGCGCGGGCACCGTGGCGTGCCAGCGCGTCGTAGACGCGCGTCTTGTCGGCGAGCCGGACTTCAATCCAGCGCGCAAAGCCCTCGGTCAACAGCTCCGCGCAGTCGGCCCCGTCGAGCGTGCTTTGCTGGCCGCCCTCGCGATGCGCGAAGGGAAGGATTGCGTAGCGGGCCGTGTCGAGGGCCATTCGCCTGCCACAGGGGGGTGGGGACCCGTCGGGGCACTGCCCGGATGCGAGAGTGGAGAGACCGACCAGGGCGAGGACGGCCGCGACGATCGACGCGCGTGTCCTCACACCCCCCCCGCGGTGAACGGCAGCAGCGCCGCCCGCATCTCCCCTGCGCGCTGCCACCGCTCGGCGCGCGATTTCGCGAGCGCCCGCGCCACCACCGCGGCGAGCGGTGCGGGCACGTCGCGCCGCAGGTTGTGCAAGTCGGGCGCGGGGTTGTGCTGATGCATGTCGAGCACGGCCGCCGCACTGGCCGAAGAGAACGGTGGGCGGCCCGCGAGACACTCGAACAGCACCACGCCGAGGGAGTACAGGTCGGTGCGGCCGTCAACGTCGGGGACTCCCTGCGCCTGCTCCGGACTCATGTACTCCTCGGTGCCGACCACGAATCCGCTGCGGGTCACGCGATCATCGCCCGAGCTCGCGATGGCGCGCGCGATCCCGAGGTCCACCAGAACCGCGCCTTGGGGAGGGGGCGCGAGCAGGATATTGTCCGGCTTGATGTCACGGTGGGCGATGCCGTGCGCGTGCGCATGCTCCAGGGCGTCGAGCACCTCCGCGGCGATCGAGACGGCACTCGAAATCGAGAGGCGGCTCTCTCGGCGCAACGCTTGGCGGAGCGTTTCACCCGGGAGGTACGGCATCACGTACCAGAGCAGGTAGTCGGCTTCGCCGCTGTCCATCATCCGGGCGATGTGCGGGTGATTGAGCTGCGAGGCGTAGCGGATTTCGCGCAGGAAACGGTCGGCCGCTACCGAGACGGCCAGCTCGGGGTGCAGCACTTTGATGGCCACCTGGGCCCCGCTCTGGTCTCTGCCCGAAAAGATGGACGCGTTCCCACCTCGACCCACCGCGGAGAGCACGGTGTAACGGTCGCCCAGGGCTTTACGCACCCGCTCGATCAGATCGCGTCCCGGCATGGCGTCCCGTCCCGCCGGTGGCGCCGTGCGGGACCGAGCTAACAATAGGGGCCCGCTCCGGGCGCGCTAGATTGCCCGCACATGGCGAGGATTGAAGCGGTTCAGGGGGACATCACGACGCAAGCCGTGGACGCCATCGTCAACGCCACACGGTGGGCCCGGTGTGGAGCGGCGGGCGGAGCGGCGAGGCGGCACTGCTGCGGGGCTGCTACGTCACCTCGCTCCAGCTCGCGGCCGAACGCGGTCGTCGGTCGATCGCCTTCCCGTCGATCAGCACGGGAGCGTATGGCTATCCCATTGCCCGCGCGGCGGAGATCGCCGTCGCAACGGTGCGGGACCAGCTCGGGAAACCGACATCGCTGGAGCTCGTGCGGTTCGTGTGCTTCAGCGCGGCGGACCTGGCAGTGTATCGGCGGCTGCTAGACGGCTGAGCCCCGCCCGCGCCGCCACGACGTACGGCGCGAGGTCGGCACCCGCCCCCTGCCCCACTGCCATCACAAACCGGTACGTCGTGATCGCCGTGGCGCGGTCCCCGGCACGTTCGGCGTCGTTGGCCCGCTTGAGCAGCTTGTCGAGCGTCGCCGGCTCGCGATAGATCAGCGCCGGGTCCTGCCGCACCTGGGAGGCGAACTGGAGGAACCACAGCGCGCCCCCCGCGGCGAGCAACAGGCTGGCGCCCACCAGGAGGAGCGCCACGCGGCGGGCGCGAGGCGCCGACGCGGGCACGGTATCAGGAGGCATCGGCCAGCCGGGCGAGCGCTCCCGTGGTCGCCTCCGTCACGGCCGCCATGAACGTGTAATCGAGCGTCGCGCTCGTGTCGGTGACGCGGTGGTAATGCGGATTACGGAGGAACGCGGTGTCGGTCAGCATGAGCGACGGGTAACTGGCGTCCCAGAAGGACGCGTTATCGGAGAGGCGTGTGAGCGGGAGGAGCCAACCGCGCAGGCGCGTGGCGTAGGGGACGAGCGGCAGGTCGGGCGCCGCGGCTCGCGCCGCGCTGACGAACCCCTCGAGCAGGTCGCGGGAACGGGTGTCGCCCACGGCCGCGAGGAAGTCACCGCTCCGCGGCACGTCGATTCCGAGAAACGGTGGAACGATCTGGGTGCAGGGCCTCGGGTCGCGGTAGCCCACCATCTCGAGGATCAACGCGCCCGCGAGCGCCTCGCGCCGCGCCCGCTTTTGCCGCGCGAGCGCCTGGCTGCCGACGCGGTAGCGGCCGGTCACCGTTTGCAATTCCTCCAGGTCGAACCCCACGAACTCGACGCGGGCCTGCGGTTCCCGGGAGGCGATGGCGCGGGCACACTCGAGCAGTGCGGCGACGCCGCTGGCGTTGTCGTCCGCGCCGGGCGTGTCGGCGGTCGAGTCGAAGTGCGCCCCGATTAGGAGCGACGGCCGTCGCGCGTCACTCCCGGCCACCCCGCCCACGACGTTGTGGTAGGTGCGTCCCCGGAACGAGAACGGTGCGAGGTCCACGCTGAGGCCGAGGGTGGACAGCTCGCTGGCGATGTAGTCGCGGGCGGCCCGATGTCGCTCGGGCGCGGCGCTCGGGTGGCGGACGCCCTCGAGCGCGGCGACGTGACGCCGCAGCCGTTCCGCGAGGGCCGCGCGTTGACCGGTTGTTGAGGCGGCGCCGACCCCGCGCGCGGGGTCCGGGCCCGATGCCGGCGAAGCTTGAGCCGGGGTTGATGGGTCCACGCTAGCGTTTCTCCTGCATGGTGACCGTCTGCACCGTTCTGCCCGTGCCCGAGCGTCCCCGCCTCGATGCGGCGGGCGACGGCTGTTTTACGACGGTCCACACGAGCTCGTTCCGGGACGCGCTGCGAGCGGCCCGGCGGAAGCGGGTGGACGCGCTCGTCCTCTCGGTCCACGCCTGCCGCGGCGACGAGCTCCCGGCGGTGGCCCGCTTCGTACGCGAGTTTCCCGCCATCCCCGCCGTCGCCCTCGTGTCACGCCACGACCGCAACGCCAGCGAGACGCTGCTCAGGCTCGGCGCGACCGGCGTGCGCTCGGCGGTGGACTGCACGGAGCCCGCAGGCTGGCGTCGGCTGCGGGACCTGGTCGGCCATCCAGCGTCACCTGTCGCTGCCCGGATTCTGGCGCGCGTCGTCCCCGCGCTCGACGAGGGGACGGGAGACGTGCGCGCGTTCTTCGAGGCGGTTGCACGGCTCGCGCCGGTGCTGTCCACGGTGCGGCGGCTGGCGCGGCACCTCCGAATCTGCTCGAGTACGCTCATGTCCCGCTTCTATCGGGCGGGCCTGCCGTCCCCAAAGACGTACCTCGCCGGCATGCGGCTCGTGCACGCGGCCGACCTGTTCTCGAACCCCGGGCTCTCGGTGGCCGACGTGGCGTACCGCCTCGACTATTCGTCGCCGCAGAGCTTCGGGCGCCACCTGAAGGCGATGCTGGGTGTCACCGCGGGTGAGTTTCGGCGCCGCTTCCCTTTCGACGTCTCGCTCGAGCGCTATGTGGACCTGCTGATCACCCCGTACCGGGAAACCCTGCGTGCGTTCTGCCCACTCAATGCGGGTTTGTGGGACCAAGGACCGAACGCGACTCGCGTTTCCCGGCCGGGGTGATCAGTCCGCGGCCGCACGCGTGACGGGGGGCTCCCCGCCTTCCTGCCCTCGTTTGAGCACCGAGAAGCGCGCGATGCTCCCGCGTAACCGCTCGGCCAGCTGCGCGAGCTGCTGCGAGGTCGCGGTGAGATCGCCCATCGATGTGATCTCGGCCTGAGTGGCGCCTGCCGCGCCGTCGGCTCGTTGCGAGGAGGCGCTCGAGATGGCCGCCACCTGCTGCAGCGACTGCGCCAGCTGGGCGAGGCGCTGCGCCTGGCCGCGGGACACCTCCGCCGTGGCGTTCACCAGGTCGCCCACCAATTCGATCCCCTGGTGCAGCTCCTGGAGCGCCGCGTCGGCTTCCGCGGCCACTGCGCCGATGTCGCGCACCTTCGTCTCACCCGACTGCATCGCCCGCGCCGCGGCGTCGATACCCGCCCGCAGTTCCGAAACCAGCTCCGCCACCTCGCGCGCCGATTTCCCCGCCTCCGCCGCGAGCGCCCGCACTTCGTCCGCAACCACCGCGAAGCCCTCGCCGTGCTCCTCGGCGCGCGCCGCCTCGATCGCCGCATTGAGCGCGAGCAGATGCGTCTGCCGCGCGATCCGCGCGATCGTCTGGGCGAACACGCCGATCCGCTCCGACATCCCCGACAGCCCGGCCACCGTCGCGGCGGTGGTGCGAACCTCCTCCCCCACCGCGCGGAGCGTCTGACTCGCGCGCGCCACCCGTTCCCGGCCCCGCTCCGCCGCGGCGACCAGGCGGGCGGCATCCGCCTGCATCAGCTCCGCGCGGACGCGCAGCGATTCCGCTTGCTCGGCCGCCTTGGCGCTCTCGCCGCGCGCTCCCTCGGCCATCTCCCGCTGCTGCCCTAGATCCGTCGCCAGTCGCTGGGCCGTATGGGTGACGGTTTCCGAGGTGGCATGGAGCTCCTCGGCCGAAGCGGCGAGCTCTTCCGCGAGGGCCGCCACCTCGTCGGCCTCGCGCTGCACGGTGGAGATCGTGCCACCGATCTCCTCGATCATCCGATTGAAGCTCCGCTCGAGGAAGCCGAGCTCGTCGGACTCACCCGCCGGCGCGCGCACGGCCAGATAGCCCCGCTCCGCCTCTCCCATCACGCTCCGGGCATGGCGGATCCGCGCGATCAGGGTCGCCGGAATCCGCTTGAGCGCCATGGCCACGAGGATGAACACCACCGTCTCGAGCCCGGCGTTCGTGAGACTCGACCCCGGCTCGTACAGCACGTTGTGCAGGAAGCTCGAGCCCAGGTAGGCGATCGCCGCGGTGAGCACCAGGAAATTGCCCACGGTGTGGCCCTGGTCGAAGGCGTACGGCAGGACCGCGATGAAGAACGCGGCCACGAAACCGCCGCGCCCGAACCATACGACCAGGACCGCCACGAGCAGGACGTCGAACAGCGACAAGGCGTACACCAGCCACCAGCGGTACCAGCCGCGCTCGTGGATGAGGCCGAGAAGCTCGTTCACGAATGCCGCCCCGCCCGCCACCAGCACCATCGTCGTCGGCCGCGTCTTCACGGCGCCGAACCCCCACCCCACCAGGCCGAGCGCGAACCCGAACGCCACCATCACGCGCCGCAAGCGATGCGTGCGCGAGATGGTTTCCAGGTCCTTGAGACGCTGCTCGAGGCCGGTGGCGTCGTCCTTCCAGCCTCGCACCAGCGAGGCGAGAGACGGCCGCGATGATCCTGTCGGAAGTGTGCTCACCCGGGGCTGATCATACACCTCAAGTGATCTGGGCGGCAATCTCTACGTCACCGCAACCCCAACTCCGTGGCGGTGACGAGCGCCTCGACCGGGTGGCCGGCCTGCTCGAGCGTCGTCCGACCTCCTTCCTCTCGGTCCACGACAGCCAGGACGCCGAGGACGCGTGCGCCTTCCGCGGTGATTGCGGCAATGGCCTCCGCAGCCGAGTGCCCGGTCGTGATTACGTCCTCCACGACGACGACGGCGGCATCGGGCCTGAAGCAACCTTCGATGCGTTTTCCGGTGCCGTGGGCCTTGGCCTGCGTGCGCACGCTGAAGGCATCGAGGGGCATCCCCTGGGCTCGGGCGGCGGCGGCCAAGGCGTAGGCGACGGGATCGGCGCCGAGGGTCAGCCCGCCGACCAGATCGGGGGCCCACCCACGGGCAGTGAGGCGCGCGACCCCGAGGGCGCCGATCACGACAAGGCCCTCGCCCGACATGGTGGTGCGGCGCGCATCAATGTAGAAGGTCGAGCGGCGCCCGGACGCGAGGGTGAACTCTCCGCGCGTGACGGAGCGCTCCTGCAGGAGCTCACGGAGGCGGCGCTCTAGGGCCAGGATGGATGTCGATGGCATACGTATAGTAGTAGCGATAGCAACTACTACTATGGACCTTTCCGGCGGACTGCGCGCTTGAGCGCCTCGAACAACCCAGGCTTGGGGGACGGCGCGGCGGCGAGCGCCGTCGTGATATTGGCGGCAAACGCCGTCACGGTCGGCGGTCGGCGGCCGGGGTCGCGCTCGAGGCCCTGCATCACCGCCGCCTCGAGCCCCGGGGGGAAGCGCAGCCCGGGAACGGCCTCGTTGAGCGGCGTCGGGTCTTTCGTGAGGAGCTGTTGAAACAGTTCGCGCGGCGTGCGACCGCCATGCGGATGCTGCCCGGTGAGCATCCAGTATGCGATAGTGGCGAGGCTGTAGATGTCGGCCCGACCGTCCACCAGCTCCCCGGACAGGGCTTCGGGGGCCACGTACTTGAGTGTTCCGACGAAGAATCCGGTACGCGTGAGGCGCTCTTCCGGCGGTAGCTCCGCATCGCGGGCGATGCCGAAGTCGAGCAGCTTGGCGCGTTGGGAGTCCGGATCGTAGGTGATGTTTTCGGGCTTCAGGTCGCGATGGATGATTCCCGCCTGATGGGCAGCGGCCAGGGCATCGGCGAGCTGCTGTACGATGCTCCCGACAAGGGCGGGAGCGAGGGGGCCGGCGCGGTGTACGTATTCAGCGAGGGATTTGCCTTCGGCCCATTCCAGGGCGAGGTAGTAGAGGCCGTCCGCCTCGCCGTAGTCGTAGGTGCGGACGACGCCCGGGTGCTCGACCCGCGAGCCGTACCCGGCCTCCCGCAGGAAGCGCTTCACCGCCGTGGGGTCGCTCGCGAGCCGCGACCGCAATACCTTGAACGCACAGGTCCCGTGCTCCTGATGTTGGGCGCGGTACACTTCGGCCGTGCCTCCCTCGCCGACGCGCTCGAGGAGGCGGTAGCCGGCGATGGTCCGACCGGCGAGGTTCTCGTTGGGCATGGGAACGCGCGAAACTAACGCCCGGATTTGAGGTTGAGCAAGTGAGACCAGCGGTGGCAATGGCATTCCTCGCGGCCGGCGTGGCCGGGTGCGGTGGCACCCAGCGGCCCGTATCCGACCCCCGCCCGGAGCCGGGTGAGGTCGTCTCCACGCTGTTCGATGCCGGCTCGGTCTACGGCGCCATGGGCCTGTTGGTCGCGGGAGCGCCCCTCCCCTTCGTCGCGACGCTCGACTACGTGGCGGATGCCACGCCCGATTCCACGCTCGCTGTGTTTGGCCTGTCGCTCTCGAATCACGCGTTGACCTTCCAACGCGATGGCAACGTGTTCACCGCCCACTACCACGTGGAGGTTACCTTCCGGGCCGACACGGGCGCCGTGCGCCAGTTCGCGAGCGACGAGACCGTGCGCGTGCCGAGCTTCCAGGAGACGCAGCGCGGCGACGAGAGCGTGATCTATCAGCAATTCATCGGCGTTCCACCGGGCATCTATAAGGTCATGGTCACGGTGCGGGACCGAGGCGGTCCCGCCGCGTCTCACCGGGATCGGACCGACACGGTGCCGCGCTTTGCGGGGCAGGGGACGAGCGCGCCGCTCGCCGTTTATCGCGGTACGGGGCGCACGCGCGCGTCCGACGTGCCGAAGCTGCTCGTGAACCCACGCGCCTCGGTGGCCTACGGCGCCGACACCTTGCGGTTCTATCTGGAGGCGTACGGGGAGCGGCCCGGCGCCCGATGGGTGGCCCGCGCCCTCGATCTGGGCGGCCACGAGATCTGGCACGACACGGTAGCGCTGGCGGGCACCCAAGAACTGTCGAGCGGAGTGGCGCAGGTCGCCCCGGGGGTGCTGCCCGTCGGTGCCGGGCGCTTCGAGATCGGACGGGTGGGCTCCGCGGCCACGTACACCGCGCCTTTCCTGGTGAGCTTCTCCGATCAATGGGCGATCACCAACTATGATCAGATGATCAGCTTGCTGCGCTACTTCGAACGCCAGGAGTGGGTGGACAAGTTGCGGCATGCGACCCCGGACCAGCGCCCCGCTGTTTGGCAGGCGTTCTACAAGGCGACCGACCCTGTCGAGCTCACGCCGGAGAATGAGGCGCTGGATGGGTACTTCCGCCGGGTGCAGATCGCCAACCAGCGGTTTCGGGAGTCGGGAGAACCCGGCTGGCTGACGGACCGGGGGGAGGTGTTCATCACGCTGGGCGAGCCCGACGACGTGTTCGACTTCACGTCGGACGTGTCGCGCTCGGGGATCCGGGGCGTTCGCTGGACCTTCAACGCGCTGCGGCTGACCCTCTTTTTCCAGGACAATACAGGATTCGGGCGCTTCCGTCTGACACCTCTCTCGCGGGCCGAGTTCCAACGCATCGTGGCTCAGCGTCGCCGGCAGTGAGGCGGGCGGGTGGTTTCCTGCTCGTCGTCGCCGCGGTCCTTCCGCAGTCCGCCGCGACGGCGCAGCAGACCTCTCCCTACGTCGCGGCCGAGCGCGCCGAATCCCTCAGGCTCGCGGGTCGGCCGTGGCACGCGGCGGAGACCCTGCTCGCCGCGGCGGCCCGCGAGCCCCGACTGAACGCCACATTGGTCGTGGAGGGCGCCAAGGCCGAGCTCCACGCGCGCCGTTACGATCGCGCGCGCAGCCTGCTCGTGGGCCAGCCGTGGCTCGAGGACTATGGCGACGGCGAGGCCCTCGCGGTGCTGGCGGAGGCGGAGGCGCGGCTCGGCCTCGGGATGGACGCGGCGGGCCATTACGCCGCCGCGCGCGCGCGGGCGCGCGGCTCCCGCGCGGCACTGCTCGCGGTGCGCGAGGGGCTCGCATGGGAGGTCGCAGGCGCGCGGGACTCGGCGGCGGCGGCCTATGCGGCCGCGCGGGCGGCCGGTCTCCCGGCGATCGACGCGTGGCTGCGGCTCCGCCAAGCGCGCGTCACTCGCGACACGGCGGTGGCGTTCCGCCTGCTCGCCGACCTGCCGGCGCCAGCGGCGCGCGAGGTTGGCGCCGCCAGGGCGCAGGCGCTCCTCGCCGCCGGCGATTCGGTCGCCGCACTCGAAGCCTTCGCCCAGACGGGCCGCTCCTTCGACCTCGCCCAACTCGCCCTCGCGCACGGGGACTCGAGCCGAGCGCGAGACGCGCTGTACGGTCTGATGGCGCGCGCCCCCGAATCGGATGATGCCGCGGCGGCCGTCGGCGTGGCGCTGGCCGCGCTCCGGCCCCGCACCCCGCCCGAGCGCGTAGCCCTGGCTCGTGCCATGAAGGCCCACGGGGCTGCGGCGGACGCACGGCTCGAGGTCGAGCGCGCACTCCGGCAGGGCGACTCGAGCGCCGCGACGCTGGTGCTCGCCGGGGAGTTGCTCGCCGTGGCCGGGCGATTCCGTGATGCCGAACGCGCCTACCGGGCCGCGGCCGGCGATCCGACGCTCGGCGCGCTCGCCATCTATCGCCGCGCGCGCGTGCTCGTGCGCCTGGGAGATGCGGGCGCGCGGGAAGCCCTGTCGGGGTTCGCGCAGTCGTTCCCATCCGATAGCGCCGCACCCACCGCGCTGTACATGCTCGGGGACATGCTGGGCGATCGGGGAGACTGGTCCGGAGCGGCGCGCTGGTTCGGCGAGCTGATCGCGCGCTACCCCGCCGACCTGCGCGCGTCGCTGGCGCGCTTTCGGCTCGCCGCGCAGGCGTTGCGCGACGGCGGGCGGGACAGCGCTGCCGCCCTGTTCCAGGCGGAAGTAGCGGCCACCGGACCACAACGCACGACCGCGCGCTTCTGGCTCGGCAAGCTCACCCTCCTGGCGCATGACACGGCGGGGGCGCGGGCGACGTGGCTCGCGCTGGTGCGCGAGGACTCGATCGGCTATTACGGACTCCGCGCGCGCCGTGAGGTCGACCTGCCGCCGCTCCGCATCGCTGCGGCCCCGCTGCCGGGCCCCTCGCCGACCGTCGCCACGTCGCTGGGCCGCATCGACACGCTGCTCCTGGCGGGACTCGACACGGCCGCGCAGGCGGAGGTGCGCGCGGTCCTCGCGCGCGCGCCGCAGCAAGACATCGACGCCCTCCTCGCGTGGAGCGATGGACTGGCGGCCCGCGGCTTCGGCCCGGCGGCCGTCCGTCTCGGCTGGCAGGCGGCGCTCAAGTCACCGAACGACTCGCGCGTGCTCCGCGTCATCTTCCCGTGGCCGAACCGCCGCGCCGTCGAGGCGGAGGCGGCCGAGTTCGGCGTCGACCCGCTGCTGCTCGTTGCTATCGTGCGCCAAGAAAGCGTGTTCGATGCGCAGGCGCTGTCGCCGGCCGGCGCGCGCGGGCTGGCCCAGCTCCTGCCGGGCACGGCGGCCCTGACCGCGCGGGGGCTGGACGTCACGTTCTACCCCGAGTGGATCACCGTCCCCGACCTGAACCTCCACCTCGGTGCCGCGCACCTGCAGGAGCTGCTCCAGCGCTTCGGGGGTCGGGTGGACGCGGCCGCGGCCGCCTATAACGCGGGCACGGCGCCCGTGAAACGCTGGCTCGAACGGCCCGGCGCCGACGATCCCGACGAATTCGTCGAGCTCATTCCGTACCAGGAGACGCGCGGCTACGTGCGCGCAGTGCTGCGCAATCGCGAGCTGTACCGCGCCCTGTATGTATCGCCAACCAATTGATGGTGCGTGATTTATAGACGCTGGTCGGTGTCACGCCGGGGTTTCTTGACAACCTTTCGGCGGCGTGTCAAATCTATCGCGCCCGACACCGTGCCGGGCCGGGTGCTCCGCGCCCCATGTATGACTCTGCAGGAGGCAGACCGAATGGCTAAGGGAAAAGTGAAGTGGTTCAATGACGCGAAGGGCTACGGCTTCATTGAACAGGAAGGCGGCGAGGACGTGTTCGTACACTTCTCGGCCATCCAGATGGACGGGTTCAAGACCCTCGCCGAGGGTCAGGTCGTGGAGTTCGAAGTGAAGGCTGGCGAGAAAGGGCTGCACGCCGCGAACGTCGTTCGCGGCTAGCCGGCATCACGCCATTCGGCGTCCCCCCGCCCGCGCATTCGGGCGGGGTTTTTCATTCCCCACAGGTCTAGAGGCCTCGTTACTTTTCCTCCGCACATGCCCGACCCCGGTTCGACCCCCGCCGCCACCCTGTATCTCGTCGACGGCTACGCGCTGATCTACCGCGCCTTCTTCGCGATGATCGCGCGCCCTCTCACCACGCGCCGCGGCGAAAACACGTCGGCGGCTTGGGGGGTCACCAACTTTCTGCTGCGGCTGCTTGAGCGGCGGCGTCCCGACTACCTCGCCTGGGTCCACGACGTGGGCGAGTCCTTCCGACATCAGACCTACCCCCAGTACAAGGCGACGCGTGAGAAGCTCACGGCGGAGCTGCAGCAGGAGTTCGACCGGTCGGTCGAGCGGATCGAACAGCTCCTCGAGGCATTCCGGGTGCCGCTGATCGGCGTCGAAGGATATGAGGCGGACGACGTGATCGGCACCCTCGCTCACGCGGCGCGTGGCCTGCAAGTGGTGATCGTGTCGGGCGACAAAGACTTCTATCAGCTGATCGGGCCGGGCATCGCGCTCCTGAACCCGGGGCGCGGCGGCCCTGCGGCCGTCGAAGAGCACTGGGTGGACCAGACGAACGCCAGCGAGCGCCTGGGCGTACCCCCGGAGCGGGTGGTCGACTACCTGGCGCTGGTGGGCGACAGCTCGGACAACGTGCCGGGGGTAAAGGGCGTGGGGGAGAAGACGGCGCTCGAGCTGCTCAAGACGTTCGGCGACCTCGATGCCATCCTGGCCAACGCAAACCGGATTTCCGGCAAGCGGGCGCGGGAGGCGGTGCAACAGCACGCCGACTTGGCGCGTCTGTCGCGGGAGCTGGTGACCATCAAGCGCGACGTGCCGCTGCCGCTCGACCTCGACCGGCTGCGGGTTCGCCCGCCCGATGTGGCGCAGCTCACTGAGCTGTTTACCGAGCTCGAGTTCCGGTCGCTGATTCCCAAGCTGGCCTCACTCGAGCCTGCGGCTCCGGCGAGCGCTGTGGCCGTCACGCCGCGGGTCCCCGTCGCCACCGGGGCCCCGTCGCTCGCGACGCTCACGCCGGCGCGCGCGGATCCGATGATCCTCGACGACCCCGGCCAGCTGCCGGCCGCGGTCGCCGAGTGGCGCCGGGCCCCACTCCTCGCGCTCGACACGGAGACCAGCTCACTCGATCCGATGCGCGCCGAGCTCGTCGGCATGGCGCTGGCGGTTGCGCCGGGGCGGTCGTGGTACCTCCCTTTCGCGCACGTGGCTCCCGACGGCGAGCTCGCCGGCGGGACCGCGCCGAAGAATCTCCCGGCGCTGTCGAGCGAGGCGCTGGCGTCGTTGCGCGAGCTGCTCGCCGATCCGCGCGTGCTGAAGGCGGGACACAACCTCAAGTACGATTGGCTGGTACTGCGCCGGGCAGGCGTGGAGCTCGCGGGCGTGTCGTTCGACTCGATGCTCGCGAGCTTCGTGCTCGATCCCGGGCGCCGCTCGCACGCCCTCGATGAGCTGGCGCGCGAGCGGTTGTCACTCGCGCTGGGGACGTACGCGGAGCTCGTGGGCCGGGGAAGGGCGGAGCGTCCCTTCGCCGCGGTGCCCCTGGCGGACGCGGCGCGCTACGGTGCGGCGGACAGTGAGATCGTGCTGCGTCTCCATGACGCGTTCCGGCCGGAGCTCGAAGACCACCAGCTGGTGCGCCTGCTCGAGACGATCGAGATGCCGCTCATGCCCGTGCTCGTGGACATGGAATCGCGGGGGGTGTGCATCGACCTGACACGCCTGGGCGAGATCTCACGGGCCTTCGCGGGCGAGCTCACCGCGCTCGAGCGCGCGATCTACCACGCCGCGGGAACCGACTTCAACATCAACTCGACGCCCCAACTACGGCACGTGCTGTTCGAGAAACACCAGCTTCCGATCCTCAAGAAGACGAAGACGGGTCCCTCGACCGACTACGAGGTCCTGGAGCAGCTCGCCACGATGGGACACGAGGTGCCCCGGTTGCTGATCGAGTACCGCGAGCTGTCGAAGCTCAAGTCCACCTATGTGGACGCGCTGCCGGGATTCATCCACCCCCAGACCGGGCGCATCCATACGAGCTTCAATCAGACCGGGGCCGCGACGGGACGGCTCTCGTCCTCCGACCCAAACCTGCAGAACATCCCCGTGCGCACCCCGCGCGGCGAGGCCATCCGCCGCGCCTTCGTCGCTCCGCCCGGCGCCATGCTCCTGACGGCCGACTATTCCCAGATCGAGCTGCGCCTCCTGGCCCATCTCTCGCGCGACCCGGCGTTCGTCGAAGCCTTCGAGCAGGGCGGGGACATTCATCGCCAGACGGCAGCGATGACCTTCGACGTGGCGCAGGACCAGGTCACCGCGGACATGCGAGCCCGCGCGAAGACGATCAACTTCGCAACGATTTACGGGCAGGGGGCGTTCGCTCTCGCCCGACAGCTCGGGATCAGCCAGGATGACGCGAAGCGATTCATCGAGCAGTACTTCACCCGCTTCGCCGGGGTCAGGGCGTGGCGCGATCGCACGGTGGCCGAGGCGCGTGAGAAGGGGTATGTCGAGACACTGTTCGGAAGGCGGCGCTACATACCGGAGCTCAAGGACAAGAACTACAACATTCGCGCGTTTGGCGAGCGGACCGCCACCAACTCCCCCCTCCAGGGTTCGGCGGCGGACCTGATCAAGATCGCCATGATCCGCATTGCCGGCGCCCTGAAGGAGCAGGGGCTCGCGTCTCGCATGATCCTGCAAGTGCATGACGAGCTTGTGGTTGAGGTCCCTCGTGGGGAGGAGGAGGTCGCCACGGAGCTGGTAAAACGCCATATGGAGCGAGCCGCCGACCTGCGGGTCCCCCTTGTCGTAAGTGTCGGCATGGGAATGAATTGGGTCGATGCGAAGGGGTAAGCATGGCTCTTGCAGGAACGAGGCTCGGCGCCCACTATATGTGGCACCGAGCCAGGGACTTACGGGCTCGGCGCCCTTTGGCGCCCGGAGGGTCGGCAGTGATGTCTCGAAACGGCTTCACCCTGATTGAGCTGCTCATCGTGGTGGTGATCATCGGGTTGTTGGCGACCATCGCCATCCCGAAGTTCTCCAACACGAAGGAGAAGGCCTACGTCGGCGCGATGAAGTCCGATCTTCGGAACCTCGCGACGGCGGAGGAAGCCTTCTTCTACGACAGCGCGAAGTACACGACCAACCTCGTGCTGATGAACAACTTCAATCCGTCGGCCGGCGTGAGCATGACCGTCAACGCCACGACGTCGGGGTGGTCGGCGTCGACCACGACCGCTTTCGCGCCGGGCCGGCAATGCGCCCTCTTCTCGGGTACCGCGGCGCCATTGGCGCCGGCGACGGTTGAGGGACGCATTACCTGCCAGTAGACCCGCCGTACCGTGAATTCACACGCCGCCGCGAGGGGATGTGCTTCGCCCTCGACGGCGGCGTGTGGCTTCACCGCCACACGCTCCGGGCCGAACCGATGGTGCACCTGGTGAGTGCCGATAAGGAACGGTTGCTCGCGCTCGGCCCGGCCCTCGCGCTGAAACCGGCGTGGCTGCAGTACAAACCGCTGAAAGACCCGAGAACGGGAGTCCGAGTGCCGGCCTGGCACTGGGACGTGATGGGCGCGCGGCTGCAACGGCTGGAAACGGGACCGGTAACAACTCGACATCCCAATACCTAGGCGGCCTGCTCTCTAGTCGCTGTTACCTGCCTCGAGCCTTGGCGCCCGTACCCCCGGCCACCAGTTCCACCTCCCCGCGATATGCATGATTGCCGGCACGAGCACCATCCGAATCAAGGTGGCATCGAGGAGGACGGCCGCGGCGAGGCCGAAGCCGATGAGTTGAACCGCGAGCACGCGTGTAAAGGCGAACGTGCCGAACACGAGAATCATGATGAGGGCGGCGCTCGTGATGGTGGACGCCGTGGCCGAGAGCCCCTCCATCGTGGCGTGGTCGTTCCGACCGGTCTTGTCGAAGACCTCCTTCACGCGCGTCAACAGGAAGACCTCGTAGTCCATCGACAGCCCGAACACGATGGCGAACACCAATACGGGCACGACCGCCCAGATGGCCTCTGTCGGCCCTTCCAGGCCGAACAGGCGACCGCCGTAACCATGCTGAAACACGAGCACGGTGAGCCCGAACGCTCCGCCCACCGACAGGAGGTTCAGGAGAACGGCTTTGATCGGAACGAGTAGGGAGCGGAAGGCGACGAACAGCATGATGGCGGTAATGCCAAGGACCAGGGCGACGGTTTCCGGGAATCGCTTCATCAGTTCCTGCTGGGTATCCACGTTCGAGGCGGCGAAGCCGGCGACCAGGATCTCCGCCCCGGCCAGGCCCCGGACGTCGCGGGCCACCACGGCCCGCACCCGTCGCACCACGTCCATCAGCCCCGTGAGGGAGACCGTGTCCGCGGGGATCACGTCGAGCAGGGTGACGCGATCGTCGGCGCTCAGATACGCATCGAAGAATTTCGGGGTCTTGGCACGCACCGCGACCGGGTCGCTGTAGTAGACGACGAGCTGCAGCGTCGACATGCCTTGCTTCACGACGCCCCGGACCTCGCGCACGCGCGAGTCCTTGCGGATCGAGTCAGTGAGGGCTTTGAGCCCCGGAAGACGGCGGGCGGACAGGGCCGATTCCCCCTCCGGGAGCTGCACCACGACACGGACAGGTTGGATCACCCCGCTGGCGCCCATCTCGCGCAGCGCCTCGAGGCCCATGCCCGACTCGGACTCCGGTGGGAACCAATTGGTGGCCGGAAGACCGAGGCGGATCTGGCTGAGGGGAAAGGTAAGTAGGGCGATTGCCGCCCCTCCGACCGCGACTGCGCGCCACGGGCGATGGCCCAGCCAGCGCGCCCAGCGCTCCCAGCCGGTCGGCGCGTGGAACCGAGCGAGCGGGCGGGCGAGCCACTTAGGACGGTCGATGTTGCGTCCCAGAATGGCGAGGATCGCCGGGAGGAATGTGGTGGCGAGCAGGACGGCCACGCCGACCACGAACAGCCCGCCCACGCCCACCGAGCGGGTGTCCGAAAGCGGGGTGGTGACGAGTGCCGCGAACCCCACCACCACCGTCAGTCCTGACGTGACCACCGCCGAACCCGCGGTCTCGACCGTCCGGATGGCGGCATCCACCGGCGAGAGACCGCGATTGAGCTCTTCGCGGAACCGGGTGACGATGAGGAGCGAGTAGTCGATGCCGACGCCGAGTCCCACCATCGTGGTGATGTTCAACACAAATACTGACATGGGCGTATACCGCGCGGCGAGGGTGACCAACCCGAGCGCGATGGTGATCGCAAGCAGGCCCACCAGGACGGGCAGCGCGGCCGCGACCAGCGCACCGAAGGCGACGATCAGCACCGCCAAGGTGAGCGGCAGGGCGCGCTGCTCGCCCCGCTCCGTGTCCTCCGCGCTGATGGTGCGCACGTCGTGGTCCAGCGCGGGGAACCCGGTGACCATGACCTCAAACCCCTCCGAGCCCGGGACCTGCGCCAGCGCGTCCCGGATCGCCGCGCGCAGGTCGGGGACGAAACTGGCGCTCAGGTCATGGGTGGATTCCGGAGTGAGCGCCGCGATCAGGAATGTCGTGCGGCGGTCCTGACTGACGAAACTCGACTCCCCGATCGAGCGGGCCGAGATCACCTCTCCCACGTAGGGACGGCGTTCGACTACGGCTTTGAGGGTGTCGAGCACGGCTTCGAAGCGGGCGTTGGTCCAGCGAACCGGGCCGTGCACGACGATCGCGACGTAGTCCGCGAACGGTGTCGGAAACGCCTCCTTCAGAAGCTGGGTCGCCCGGTTGGATTCCGTCGTCTCGCTCCCACCGCCCCGGAGTGCGAGCACCTGCTGGACGTGGCAGGCCCGCGGCCCGAACAGCAGCGCGAGGGCCGCCCAAGCCACGATGACCCACCCACGCCGGCGGATGATGGGTGCCGCGGGTAACGCGAACACTTACGTGCCAAGCATAAGCAGGCCACAATCATAGAGACGCCAGCGGGTCAAAGCTAGCGGCGCGACGTCGTGGTTTCGCATATTGCGCGCATGCTCGAACGCCGCATGCTGATTCTCGTCGCAGCCCTCGTAGTGCTGCTCGCCTCGGCCGCTCTGTGGAATGCCTTCGTGCGACCGCCGGCAGGGGTGTCGGGCGGCGCGACGCCCGAGGCCGCGTCGGCGGAGAGCCTGGTGCGCGTGTCGGGCCCGGCGCACGATTCGATGGCGGACCGCGGCCGCACGGCCGCTCAACCGGCGACCGCTCCTCCGCCAACCGTCATGCCGCCGGTCGGCAGTGGAGGCCCGAGCTACATCGTGCTCCTCGCCCGCTCTGAGATCCGCCGCCGGATCCGCGCCAGCGCCGGCAGCACGTACCTGAACGAGATCGTCGCGGCGAGCACGGACTCCATCCTCCATCGCTGGGACAGCCGCGTGTCGACGCCGGTGCGCGTGTATTTCCCCCCGACCACGGTCGCCAACTTCCAGCCGGCCTTCCTCGACGCCGTGCGGAGCGCCTTCCAGCGGTGGCAGGAGGCCGGAGTGCCCGTGCGGTTCAACCTCGATGCCGACTCCAGTTCCGCCGAAGTGCGGGTCCAGTGGCGCATCCAGTTCGAAGGGGAGCGTTCGGGGCAGACGGACCTGCAGTGGGACGACGACGGACACCTGACCGGAGGCGTCGTCACCCTCGCCACCTTCGATGCCAAAGGGCAACCGTTCGAGCCCGACGACCTCCGCGTGCTCGCACTGCACGAGATCGGGCACCTGATCGGCCTCGACCACTCGCCGGATCCGGGCGACATCATGTACGCCCAGCCCAAGGTCCGTGACCTCTCACCCCGCGACATCCGCACGGCTTCGCTCCTCTACGACCTCGCGCCCGGCGCCCTTCGGGTCGGCGGCTGAGTCCGGGGGGCCGGCTATATTGAGGAAAGGCGGCGGTCGGCGGATCCCATGGCGCAACGCAGCATCATCTCGTTCCTCACTCACGAAGCCCCCACCTCCCCGGACGGCGGGGCGGCCAGCCTCGCCCAGGCGCTGGACGCGCGCGTCCGCGAGGGGGAGCTCATCGAGAAGCTTTCCGACCACGCGGTGCGCTGCTTCGCCTGCGGGCACCGCTGCCTCGTCAAGCCCGGACGCCGCGGGATCTGCAAAGTCCGCTTCAACAAGGACGGCACGCTGTACGTTCCGGCCGGCTACGTGGCGGCGCTCCAGTGCGATCCCACCGAGAAGAAGCCGTTCTTCCATGCGCTCCCGGGGTCGGACACGCTCACGTTCGGCATGCTGGGATGCGATTTCCACTGCGGGTACTGCCAGAACTGGCTCACCAGTCAGGCGCTGCGCGACGACACGGCGGGTGTGCTCCCGACAGACGTCACTCCCGACGATCTGGTTCGTCTTGCGCTGCGGCAGGGAGCGAAGCTCGTCGGATCGTCGTACAACGAGCCGCTCATCACCGCCGAGTGGGCGCTCGACGTGTTCAAGGTGGCGAAGGGTCATGGCCTGAAAACCGCGTTCATTTCGAACGGCAACGCGACCCCCGAGGTGCTCGACTACATCCGCCCCTGGACCGACTGTTACAAGATCGACTTCAAAGCGATGGAAGATCGCCGCTACCGGGAGCTGGGCGGCGTGCTGCAGCACGTGCTCGATGCGATCCGCATGGTGTACGAGCGAGGATTCTGGCTCGAGCTCGTGACCCTCGTAGTCCCGGGGTTCAACGACGACGACGCTCAGCTGCGCCGGGCCGCCGACTATATCGCGTCGGTGAGCTCCGAAATTCCGTGGCACGTCACGGCATTCCACAAGGACTACCGCATGACCGACCCCGACAACACATCGGCGGAAACGCTGCTGCGGGCGTGCGAGATCGGAGCGGCGGCCGGCCTCAAGTTCGTGTATGCGGGTAATCTTCCGGGCCAGGTCGGACGCTGGGAGCACACGTGGTGCCCCGATTGCGGCGAGTTGCTGATCGAGCGCCATGGATATGTGATCCGGCAGCAGCGGATCGGCGCGGGGGGCGACTGCGTCGCCTGCGGTCGGCGGATCCCGGGCGTGTGGTCGTAGGGCTGTTGCTCGTCGCCCTGCAGGGCGCCCCTTCTCCCGCAGGGTTCGGTGCCCGGGTCTTCGATCCGCTCGTCGAAGATGGCATCCGCCGCGGTGCCTACCCCGGCGCGGCGCTGATCGTCGGCCGGCGCGACACGATTCTGTTTGCCAAGGGCTACGGGCATCTCACCTGGTCGGCGTCAACCCCGGCCGTGGATCCGGACAGCACGATGTACGACCTGGCCTCGCTCACCAAAGTCGTCGCGACCACGACTTCCCTCATGCTGCTCGTGGAGCGGGGGCAGGTGCGCCTGGACGAGCCCGTCTCGACCTACGTCGCTGAGCTCAAAGGTCCGCCGACGGCGGGGATCACTATCCGCCAGCTCCTGACGCACACGTCCGGCTTCCGCGCCGATATCCCGGACCCGGAGCTCAAGGCCATCCGCGACAGCGCAGCGCTCATGGCGCGCGTGCTGCGGGAGACGCCCCGGGTCCCGGCCGGCACCCGTGTCATCTACAGCGACCTGAATGCGATCCTACTCGGGGAGGTCGTCCGGCGCGTGGCGGGCGAGCCACTCGACGTCTTCGTTGCACGGGAGGTCTTCGCCCCCTTGGGCCTTCACCAAACGATGTTTCGGCCCCCCTCGCGCCTGCGAGCTCGCATCGCGCCCACCGGGGTGTGGCGCGGGCATCCCGTCGCCGGGACGGTCCACGACGGCAGCGCGTTCAAGCTGCGTGGGGTATCGGGTAACGCGGGGTTGTTTTCCACTGCCGCCGACATCGCGCGATTCGCTCAGTTCGTGCTGCGGGGCGGGACGGGTCCCGACGGCCGCCGCCTGCTGCGCGACCAAACGATCCGCCTGTTCACGTCCAAGGCGGTCGCCTTCGGACCCACGACCGAAGCGCGGGCGCTCGGATGGCAGGCGGTGCCGACCGGCGAGAGCGTCTCGAGCGCGGGCACCCTGTTCGGGGCGCGGAGCTACGGCCATACCGGCTGGACGGGGACTTCGCTGTGGATCGACCCCGATCGCGATCTGTTCGTGGTGCTGCTCACCAACCGCGCGTACGTGCCGCGCGCTCGCCGCCCGTTTACGGTCTTGAAGCAGGTGCGGGGTGGCATCGCCGATGCGGCCGCGCGGGCGTCCGATGCGCGCTGACGGGCCTCGCCCGACGCTCATTTACGACGGCGAGTGCGGTTTCTGCCGGCGATCAGTCGACCTGCTCCGGCGCTGGGACCGGGAACAGCGGATCGCGCTGGTCCCGTTTCAGGATCAGGCCCGCGTGGCGGCGTTCGGTATCCCGCTCCCAGCCCTCGCAGCCGCGATGCATCTCGTGCTTCCCCCTCCCGAAAGCCGGGTGCTGGCCGGTGCGGACGCGGTCCCGGAACTCCTGCGGCGGCTGCCGGGGAAGCGCTGGTTGGCGTGGGGATTCCGTATCCCCGGCGTACCGCTCGTGGCACGGCGGCTGTACGGTTGGATCGCGCGGCGACGGCGCTGCCTGGTGCGCGGCTATGCGGTCGACTAGGTTCGGAAACAGGATGGCGGAGAGGAGTCGCTGATGACGGCACCCGTGACGATCGACGCAGAGGCGGCGCGCAACGCGCTCCGGCAGGTCAAGGATCCGGAGCTCGACATGAACATCATCGACCTCGGCCTCGTCTACGACGTCGAGATTGTCGAGGGCGAGGTGCGCGTGAAGATGACGCTCACGTCCCCGGGCTGCCCGGCCGGTCCGATGATCACGAACGACGCCTACCGCGTGCTGCGCGGGCTCGAGGGCGTGAAGGACGTCGATATCGAGATCGTATGGGAGCCGTACTGGACGCCCGAGCGGATGGATCCCAAGGTGCGGGCGCTGATGGGACTCTAAGGCTGTTTCAAGGTCTCGAGCAGCGCGTCCCCGAACGCCTCGATTTGCCAGCGCCGGAGCTCCCCGATACGGGCGAGCCCGGCGCGATCGTTTGGTGGCGGCTGGGCGCGGGCGACCGCTTCGAGAATCGAGCGCCCGCAGAGCACGCCGGGATCGAGCGCCAGCTCCGCGGCGGCCCGATTGCGAGCCGCCTTGAGGCGCTCGACGCGCGCCTCGACCGCCGGATCACGCGCCTGGCGTGGGGCGCGCTCCACGCGGGGGAGCTCGCTCTCCGCCAGCGCGAGTGCGCGCTGCACGCCATCGACCAGCGCGGATCCGTGACGTGCGGCCAGGCTGGGCGGCAGTGCGGCGATCCCCCTCAGCTCGGCGGGCGCGCGGGGCAGGGCCCTCGCCACGGCGAGGAGCGCGTCGTTCCCGATGATGCGGAACGTAGCCCGATCCTGCTCCGCGGCCACGCCCTCACGCCACCGGTACAGTTCCCGGAGCGCCGCGAGCTGTCGCGGCGTGAGCGCCTTCGCCCCCTTCACGCGCAGAAACGCATCCGGCCCAGCTCCGTCGGCCGCCCCAGTCCACCGCAGGTCCTCGAGCCGCGCGAATTCCTCCTCCGCCCACGCGAGTCGACCGATCGCGGTGAGTCTGGCGCGGAGCTGCTCGCGCAGTGCCGGCAGGTGCGCCGTATCCGCCGCGGCGTAGGCGAGCATCGCAGGGGAGAGGGGGCGACGGGACCAGTCCGCCTTCTGGTGCTCCTTGGCGAGCTTCACGCCGGCGTACTTTTCCAACAGTGCCGCCAGGCCAACCGCCGGCTCACCCGCCAGCTGGGCGGCGATACGCGTGTCGAACAGACAGCGCGCCCGGAATTGGTAGTCACGATCGAGAATCCGCAGGTCGTAGTCCGCGTCGTGGAAGATCTTCTCGACCTTCGCGTCGGCGAGCAGCCGCCCTATCGGTGAGAGGTCTGCCACCGCCAGGGGGTCGATGATCTCGGTTCGTGAAGGGCTCGACAGCTGAATCAGGAAGATGCGGTCGTGGTAGCGGTGGAAGCTCGCCGCCTCGGTATCGACGGCAACGAGCGGCTCCCGCGACAGCGCTGCAATCGCTTCGGCCAGCGCCTCGGGTGTGCGGATGTAGCTCACTCTTGCTTGCTGAGCGTGTCGAGGCCGGCGGCGATCTCCTCGAGCGCCTTCGCGAGGGTCTTGTAGAATTCAGCATCCGGTGACTGGGGCGCCCCGCCCAGCGGATCGCCGGCGCATTTGCGGGCGGCGCGCGCGGCGTGGCGGATGTAGTCGGTGGCAACCTGCATCGGGGTCCTCGGGATCGGGGTTGTGGTGTCGGATCCAGCGCAGCTGATTGAAAAGATACGCGCGACTCTCGCGCCTTGTAGGCTGGGCGACTGGCCCACGCCGCTTGAGCGCGCTGCCGCGCTCGGGGGCGCCGTCGGCATCGCCGAGCTGACCGTCAAACGGGAGGACCGCTCATCGGCGCGCTATGGCGGGAACAAGGTACGCGCGCTCGAATTCCTGCTCGCGGGCGCGCGCCCCGGCACGGTCTTCGTCACCCTGGGCGGCACCGGTTCGACCCACTGTCTCGCGACCGCCGTTCACGCGGCTGCGGCGGGCGGCCGCGCTGTCCTGGCGCAATTCCCACAGCCCGAGACACCCGCGAGCTGCGCCGTGGCCTCAGCCTGCCGAGCACGCGCGGCGCTCGTCGTGCACGCCCGGGCTCGGGCATCGCTCCCGCTCGCGGTGCTTGACGCGTGGCGTCGCGCGGGGGCGCTCGGCCCGCGTCGTTGGATTCCCGGCGGGGGAGCGCATCCCCGCGCCGTGGTGGGCCATCTGCTCGCGGGATTGGAGCTCGCCTCGCAGCTCGCCGCCCCGCCGGACGCGATCGTCCTCCCACTCGGCACCGGCGGAACTGCGGCGGGCCTCGCCCTCGCCGTCACCGCACTCGGCTGGCCGACGCGCGTCATGGGCGTCCGCGTCGCACCACGGATCGTCGCCAATCGCTGGCGGGCGATGTGGCTCGCACGCGGCGCGGCACGACTGCTCGCGCGCCATGACATCCGCATCCCGCATCCCCCCTCCCGCCTCCCGCTGGTGGTGGTGGACGGGTTGGGGGAGGGCTACGGCCATCCGACTCCGGAAGGAGAGGCGGCCCAGCGGCTCGGGTCCGAGCACGGCCTCATCCTCGATCCCACCTACGGGGCAAAGGCCTTTGCCTTTCTCCTGCAACGTGCGACGTGCGACGTGCAACGTGTGGTTTTCTGGCATACGTTTGCCGTCCCTGTTCCCCAACCGGAGCGCGCACCGTGACGTCGTTCGGGACGGTCGAGCTGACCGTTTACCCATACGAATGCGACGCGTACGGCCATTTGAACCAAGCGGCGTTGCTCACGCTGCTCGAGCGCGCCCGCTGGGATGCGCTCGCCCGCGGTCCGGGGATGGACTTGTTCGATCGCAACGGTGTGTGGCCCGCAGTGCGCAAGGCGACGATCGAATACCGTGCGCCGGCGTTTGCGCGCGATCTGCTGCGCGTCGAGACGACGGTCGCGGGCCGGGGCACCACCAGCATGACGCTACGCCACGTCGTGCGGCGGGTCTCGGATGATGCCACGGTTGCGGAAGCGGAGATCGTCTTCGTGTGCATCGATCGCCTGGGCCGAGCCACGCCGATTCCGGAGGAGATCGCCCGCTTTCTCGGACCCTGGACACCGGTCGGCGGGAGTCATCAGCCGATTCGGGTGCCGGCTGGCGACGTCGAGCTCGCTGTGGACGTCCGCGGCGAAGGCGTGCCGGTGCTCTTCGTGCACGGCTTTCCGTTCGATCGGACGGTGTGGCGACACCAGCTCGCTGCGCTGTCTCGTGTTCGGCGCATCGCGCCGGATTTGCGGGGAGTGGGGGGCTCGGGGGCGCCACCCGGGGCCGACGGGTACTCCCTGACACGGTATGCCGACGACCTGGTGGCCGTGCTCGACGCCCTCGGCGTGCGGCAGGCCGTCGTGTGTGGACTCTCGATGGGTGGCTACGTCATCTTCGACCTGTTGCGCCGGCATCCGGCGCGGGTGAAGGCGCTGATCCTCGCCGATACCAAACCCCAGGCAGACTCGGTCGAGGCGAAGCGGGGACGCGATGAGTTGACACAGGTGGCGCAACGGGAGGGTCAGGACGCCGTGATCGAGCGGCTGCTGCCTCGGCTGCTCGCACCGGATACGCTGACCAACCAACCCGAAGTGGCCGGACAGGTGCGCGAGATGGCCGGCCGTTGGTCAGTGCCCGGACTCGTGGGCGCCTTGCGGATGTTGCGCGACCGACCCGACTCTACCGAGACGCTCCGGGGGGTGCGGGTGCCGACGCTCGTGCTGGTGGGAAGCGAGGACGAAATTGCTTCCCCCGATACGGCGCGCGCCATGGCGCGGCTCATCCCCGATGCGCAGTATCACGTCGTCCCCGCCGCCGGGCACATTGCGCCCCTCGAACAGCCCCTCGCGACCAGCCGATTGCTGGCCGACTTCCTGAGAGGGCTTCCCTGAAGTGAGAACCCCGGGGTGACGGCCCCGGGGCGTTCGTTCACGATCCCTTGCGCTGTGGCTTGCCGGGCGGACTCGTGCTCTGAAACACGTCCCGGTTCTTGGCGATGTAGGACTTCCACTGCGGAGGCGTGTCTTCCTCCGGGAAAATCGCGGTAACGGGGCACTCCGGCTCGCAGGCGCCGCAATCGATGCACTCGTCCGGGTGGATGTACAACTGATCCTCACCCTCGTAGATGCAGTCCACGGGGCACACATCCACGCACGACCGATCCTTTAGATTGATGCAGGGCTCTGCGATGATGTACGGCATTCAAGCTCCAGTCAATTCGCGTCGAATCGCAAACATAGAGTGGCTCCCACCCCCGTTCAAGGCCCGGTGGCAGGCACCGCGATCCGGGTCATCAGCGACAACACGGCCACGAGGAACGCATACTGCAGCAGCGCGGTGTGATCCGGTTCTTCCGCCGCGCGGCTCAACGCGGCGGTCGCCGCGGCGGCGAGCCCGAGCAGCATGAGCAGCCCCTCGGACGTCACGAACCAGAGCACCGCGATGACCGCCACCGCGATCCAACGCTGTGGGCGGGTCAGCGCGCGGAAGCCCCGCGCGCCGTCGAGCTGCCACACCGGAACCAGGTTGAAGAGATTCACCAACGCGCCCATGTGCGCGATGGCTCCCCATACCCCCACGCCCGTGGCACGATACACCGCGTAGGCCGCGAGCGCAGCGCCCAGCCCCCAGAGCGGACCGGCGAGCCCGACACGCGCGTCTTCGCGCGCGTCGGCAGGATACTGCTTGAGCCGGATCACGGCGCCGAACCCGGGGATGAACATTGGCGCTGTGGCCTTGATCCCGTAGCGTTGCAGCGCCTGCACGTGACCCATTTCGTGGATATAGATGGAAAGCACCAAGCCGAACGCGAACTTCCAGCCCCAGATCGTCCAGTAGAGGCCCGCCGAGAGGAGCATGCTGAGCAACGTCCCGCCCTTTGTGAGGCCCAGCAGCAACAGCTTCGCCTTCGTGAGGACGAACAGCAGCACGAATTTGAACTTCACGAGCAGCGCGCCGACGGCGCCCACGCCCGCTGCCCCTTTTTCCCACGGCGAGCCCTGTTTGGTGGCGGCCGGCCGACTATCCAAGGCGCGGCTCAGCTCGAGGATCCGGGCAGAAACGATCGTGTGCTGGCTCGAGTCCGGCGGCAGTAGCTCGAGCGCCTCGCGCCACGTCGCCAGGGCTGCGCTCACGTCACCGGATTGCGCCGTGCGCTCCGCCTTAGCGGCCAGTCGCTTGAGGGCGTCGGAATGGACCAGGCGTTGGCAGGACGGACAGGCGAGCAGGGCGGGCGCGATCTGCGTGCCGCACTGGGGGCAGGCGAGCGGCCGGCGCGCCGCCGCCCCCACGTCGGCGTCAGTCATCGATCATGCTACGCCGTCGCGGGACGCGCGGCGGCTTGGTACGGACCGGTGACGCGGAGGGCCGCACCTCGGTTGATCTTCCAGGCGGCATAGACCCCGAAGCCAGCGATGACGAGGTGGAGCGGGGCGGCGATACCGGTAAGGATCGGCGCCGCGAATGCGAGCCCCAGCAGCAGTGCGAGGCCAATGGCAAGGGCGACCGGTCCGGGGCGCTCGCGTGCCTTCGCGACTGTGCCGTCGGAGTGGGTCGCAGACCGGCCGGTCACGCTGGCGACGGTGGCGCTCGAGTCGGCGGTGCTCCGGAGGTCCCTCGCCATCTCCCGCGCGATGAGCGACGAGTCGGTCGCGGCGATGGCGCAATAGGTGAGGAACATCGCAAGTGCTTGGTAGCGCCACCCTCCCCGGCCGTTCGACCCTTTGCGCACCGCAACACCAACGAACAGGCCGATGAGAACCGTCACCAGGCTCCAATCCATTCCCGACAAGGCCACGAAGGCAAAGTAGCCGCCGGCGCCGAGCACCGCGGCCGCGGCGCCCAGCGCGAACGCCTTGGCGAACCGCTTGCCGGGTGAGCCGCGGTTCCAGGTCGCCAGGATCTGGCCGCGACAGCGCGAGCACGTGACGTTGCCGTTCACCTCGTAGTAGGTTGCTCCTACAGGCTGCCGGCACACGGCGCAGGTCGCTTCGTTCGGAGCTGCGGCGCGCTCGGCACGGTCGAACTGCAGACTCCCGCCTGCGGGAGCTACGGCCGCTGGGTCGCTCACTGGGACCTCCTGAGAGCTGGTGGGCTAGAGCGCGGCCCAATCTTTTGGAGTCGGTCCCAGCGGCGCAATCAGAAACGGCCTGGCGCGGCTAACTGAGCCGCATTTGGATACCCGTGCGTATCTAAATGTCGTATTTTGATGGTGGATTTGTGGATCATGGTTCCTTTTGGTATCGTTGATACCGATGGGTATCATACGCCAGAAACGTAAGGCGGAGACGCGGGCCCTGCTCCTCCAGGCTGGCCTGGGAGTCTTCGCCGAGCGCGGGATCGAGTTCGCCACGCTCGACGACATCGCTCAGACGGCCGGCTTCACCAAGGGCGCGATCTACCGGCAATTTCCCTCCAAGGGCGCGTTTCTGCTCGCCCTGTTCGAGCAGTACGCCGCCGTGGCCCGGTCGGGCGCAGGGGCGCGCCAGGCGTCGTGGTTCATCCCCCTCACGCTGCAGTTCGCGGCCCACGCGATGCGCGATCCGCTGCTCAGGCGGCGCTTCGCCGTCGTACTGGCAGAGGCACCCGACGGCGGCACCCCTGACGGGCAGCTGCTCAAGGCGCTGGGGCGAGTGCTGCCGCCGGCGCTACCTTCCCCGCCCCGAGCGCCGTAGCTGCTCGCGAGGGTTTCAATGGTCTATCTCACTTGGCTGGTCATACTCCTCATCCCATATTGGCTCGGGCCCATCATCGTGTGGCTCACCCAGAAGGCCGGTGCCCGTCCGGTCTTCGAGCCATTTGCTCCCGGGCGACACGTGGTGCCCGAGGACGTCGCCGCATCGTTCCGGCAGACCTGCGACGCGCTCGCCACCGCAGGCTTTCGCGTAGCCGCCGACCTCTTCCAGACCGGGCAGATGAGACACGTCAGCACCCGCGTCGCGCTGCTCGAGCACCCGGAGACGACGGAGCTGGCGCTCGCCGTCGCGACGTTCACGGCGGCGCGTCCCGCCCGACTGGTCGCGAGCTACGCGGAGCTGCCGACAAAGTTTCGCGACGGGCGGACGGTCTCAGTCCACAACAGTCCGCTCCTGGGGTCGTTCACGCCACCGCCGTCCCGCGTCGTCGTGCGGCTGCCGATCGTACGGGATCCGGCGCGGCTGTGCCGCGTCAAGCGCGCTTACCTCGATCGACACTACCGCGGCCTGGAGCGCGTCCCGTTCGAGCACCAGGACGATCCGGCCCGCTTCCTCGCTGATGCAATGGTGCGCGAGCTGACGGAGCAGGTCGAGGCGGGCAGGTGGTGGCGCGACGATCGCGCTGCCGTGTTCCGGCCGAAGTTCACGAGCGCGTGGGTGATGACGTGGCAGGCGCTGCCGCCCTTCAGCATGCTGCGGCGACGTCGTTTGCGCCGGCGCGCGGCGGCGATCCTGGAGGAGTTGCACGTGGCCGGCCCCGACCCCCGCCCCATCGCGCAACCGCGCACCCGCGTCTCGCTCGGGTGGGTGGCAGCGGTCGCCATCATCGTCTTCCTCGTCACGCAGCTCGACTCGCGCGTACGCCGCCCGTCTTGGACGCTTCCTTCCGACTTCACCGCGCCGGCTGCCTTCCCCGACGCGGTGCGTGCGCTGGAGCAGCTCGCGGGCGGGAAGGCCACGCCGCTTGTCCGCATCGATTCGGTCGGCGACGCTGTCGTCACCGAGGCCTTCGCGGTGAGCGTCCCACCGGCGCGCGCGGAGCGACTCGTCGCTACCGCGCAGCCGCGCTTCTTCGAGAAGGGATTCTATCTTTTTCGCTCGGAGCAACACTTCGGGATTGCGGGGCACCCCGACCGCGTCGCGCTGTTCCCGCGCAGCGACCGGTACGAGATTCTCCGACTGATGGGGACGAACGGCTGGAACTACGGCATCGGCCCCGACAGCGTCATCACCTGGTTGCGAACGCTCGAGCGCGACCACCCCTTCGTCCTCACGGGGATGGGGTTCGATTGGGTGGAGGGGCGGTTCCGCTCCGCGATCGGCGACGCAGACGCGCTGGCCCGACGCTTCTATGCGTTCTGTCCCGACATCGTGGAGCAGGGAACAGAAACGGTCGCGGCGCTGGCGCGCGAGCTCTTGGAGTCGCAACGACTCTACTGTTGGTGGGACTAGATGGACGGACTCGCGGTCATCGGCGCGGTCTTCTTCCTCATTGTCGTCGGGTACGTCGGCGTGTCCGCCCTGTTGCGCCACATTCCGACGACGTCGCTCCGCCTGCCGACCGGGCCGATCCCGGACACCTGGGACGGCATCGTGGAACACAATGTCCCACTCGCTCGCGGCCTGAGCTCGGACGAACGGGAGCGCTTGCTCCGGTTGGTGCAGGTGTTTCTGGCCGAAAAACACTTCGAGGGATGCGGAGGGCTCACCCTCACCGAAGAGATGAAGGTCACGATCGCGGCCGAGGCATGCCTGTTGCTGCTCCATCTCGAGGGCCCGTGCTATCCGACCCTCCGGACGGTGCTCGTGTATCCGCACGGATTCGTTCCCAAGCTCGCCTGGTCTCCCGGGACGGGCCAGATCGCACGACCCCCCGCGCGCCTGATAGGCGAGTCGTGGGGAGACGGCGTGGTCGTGATCTCGTGGGACGACACCATCCGTGGGGCGCGCAATCCTGTCGACGGCGAAAACGTCGTGTTGCATGAGTTCGCCCACCAGTTGGATGCCGAAGACGGTGTCTCGGACGGCGCGCCGATCCTGCCGCCCGGCGCACTGCGCACCTGGGGCGGCGTGCTGTCCGAGGAGTACGAGCGGTTGCGCCAGGACACCGCCCAGAATCGGGGGTCGGCACTTGATCAATACGGGGGGACCAACAAGGCCGAGTTTTTCGCGGTCGCGACCGAGACGTTCTTCGAGAAGCCGGCCCAGCTCGAGCGCGAGCATCCCGAGCTGTACGGACAGCTACGTCAGTTCTACCAGCAGGATCCCGCGCGGCGAGCGCCGCCCTCGTGAGCTCGGCACGGGGCCGGCTCATCGATGTGAGCCATACGATCGAGCCCGGGATGGTCACCTACCCCGGCCTCCCCGTGCCAGCGATCAGCGACTGGTTGTCGCGCGACGCATCGCAGACCCGTTACGCAGCCGGCACGACGTTCCAGATCGGGAAGATCGAGCTACTCGCCAACACCGGCACCTACATCGATGCGCCCTTTCACCGGTACGAGGGCGGCAGGGACGTTGCCGATTATCCGCTCGAGGCCGTCGCCAACCTCGAGGGCATCGTGGTCCGGGCCACGGAGCGCGCCGGCCGCACGCTCGACGCTGGCGTGTTCCGCGGGCGGGACGTGGGCGGCAAAGCGGTGCTCGTACACACCGGCTGGGACGCGCATTGGCGCACCGAGCGGTACGGCACGGGGCATCCGTTCCTGACGCGTGCCGCGGCGGAGCATCTCATCGCGGCCGGTGCGGCCCTCGTGGGCATCGACTCCCTCAACATCGACGACGCGACCGACGGCGCGCGCCCCGCACACACGCTGCTGCTCGGTGCCGGTATCCCGATCGTGGAGCACCTGTGCGGGCTGCGGGAGCTACCCGACGCCGGCTTCCGGTTCTTCGCGGTGCCGGTCAAGGTGCGGGGGATGGGGAGCTTCCCGGTGCGGGCGTTCGCCGTTCTGGAGGAGTGACAGCAAGGGCGCAGCATAACGACACCGCTAGCGACAATACAGAGGGCCCGGCGCTTTGCCGGGCCCTAAGCGTTCCCTCGTCAACCGTCGGCCAGAGTCAGCGACCGCCCAGCACCGCGACACGTACGTGACACAGATCCGTCAGTCCGCCGGTACGGCCTCGCGTGGCGGCTTCTGCGGCTCCCGCAGCCCCGCCTTCCGCTCGATCTCCCGCGTGAGATGCATCGAGCAGAACTTCGGCCCGCACATGGCGCAGAACTCGGCGCTCTTGAAGTACTCGGCCGGGAGCGCCTCGTCGTGCAGCTCGCGGGCGCGGTCGGGATCGAGCGACAGCCGGAACTGCTCGTTCCAATCGAACGCATAGCGCGCGCGTGATAGCGCGTCGTCGCGGTCGCGAGCCCCCGCGCGGCCCCGCGCGATGTCGGCGGCGTGCGCGGCGATCTTGTAGGCGATCACGCCCTCGCGTACCTCCTCCGCGTTCGGGAGACCGAGGTGCTCCTTCCGTGTCACGTAGCACAGCATGTCGGCGCCGTACCAGCCGATCATCGCCGCGCCGATCGCCGACGTGATGTGGTCGTAACCCGGCGCGATGTCGGTGACGAGGGGCCCCAGCGTGTAAAACGGCGCCTCGTGGCAGATCTCTTTTTCTTTCCGGACGTTGATCTCGATCAAATGCATCGGGATGTGGCCCGGTCCCTCGATCATCACCTGCACGTCCTGCGCCCAGGCCCGTGTCGTCAGCTCGCCCAACGTCTCGAGCTCGGCGAATTGAGCGCGGTCGTTCGCGTCCGCCACCGAGCCGGGCCGCAGCGCGTCGCCCAGCGAGAGCGTCACATCGTACTTACGCGCAATCTCGAGGATGCGGTCGAAATGAACGTAGAACGGGTTTTGCTTCTCTTGGTGCATCATCCAGTAGGCGTGGAGCGACCCGCCCCGCGACACGATCCCCGTCACACGGCCGAGCGCGAGCCCCACGTACTCGCGCAGGATCCCGCAATGGACCGTGACGTAGTCCACCCCCTGCTGCGCTTGGTGCTCGACCATGTCGAGCAGGTCGTCCTCTGTGAGGTCCTCGACCTGCTTCACGTCGGTCACGGCCTGATAGATCGGCACCGTGCCGATCGGTACCGGCGAGGCATCGACGATCGCCTGGCGGATCGCGTCGATGTCGCCGCCCGTGGAGAGATCCATCACCGTGTCCGCGCCGTAGTGTACGGCGTGGTGCAGCTTCTCGAGCTCCTGCTCGATGTTCGATTCGACGGCAGAGTTACCGATGTTGGCATTAATCTTCACGCCGGCCACCTTGCCGATCGCCATCGGATCGAGCCGCTTCGCTAGGTGGTGCACGTTCGCCGGAATGATGAGGCGCCCTCGGGCGACCTCGTCGCGGACGAGCTCGACCGGGAGGCCTTCCCGCTCCGCGACGCGCTGCATCTGGGGGGTGATGGTGCCCTTGCGGGCGAAATGCATTTGCGTGAGGCAGGTCATACGGAGCTCCCTTCGCCGGTCCGAACCGGATCAGGTTCAAAGGGTGTGATCTCAGCCCGCGCGACCATAAACAACCCGCGGGCACCCCTGTCGTGGGTCAATCTAACGTGGCGGCGGCTCTGTCACACCTCCCGGGGTTTGGGTGGCCCGTAGCGCTCGCCGGGCTTGTGCACCTTCTCCCACTCCGAGCGGAACGCGAACGGGTCGACCCCGCTCGCACGATCCAGCGCGAGGATGCCATCTAGGTGGTCGATCTCATGCTGCAGCAGCTCCGCCATCGGTCCCTCGACCTCCATGGTGTGCTGCTTGCCCTTCGGGTCGGTATAGCTCACCGTGATCTGGTACGCCCGGTTGACGCGAACGAGCAGGTTGGGAAACGAGAAGCAATCGTCCCACACCAGGAAGTCGTCCCGCCCCACGTCCGTGATCTCGGGGTTGATCATCGTCCAGCGCTGCTTGTCCATCTGGACGAACACGATCCGCACCGGCGCGCCGATTTGCGGCGCCGCCAAGGCCCGTCCCATCTTGTATTTCTTCCTGGCGACCGCGAGCGAATCCCGCAGATCGTCCGCGACGAGCCGCGTTGCGGCGGACTTCGGGTTTTGGACCCGCTCGCAGCGGACCCGCAGGATCGGATCGCCCAGCTGGCGAATGCGTCGTACGGCCATGGGCCGCCAATTTGGGGGTTTGGCGGCGGGGTGCAACTCGCGATAACGTAATTGCATGGGTCTCGCGGGGGTGGTGCTGGCTGCCGGGGCCTCGGAGCGAATGGGTAGGCCCAAGGCACTCTTGGACTTCCGAGGTCGGCCCTTCGTCGTCCGCATCCTCGAGGCGCTGGAGGCGCTGGACGTGAAGTCCCGCGTCGTGGTGCTCGGACCCGACGCGGCGCGCGTCCGACCTTCCCTCGCCACCCACGAGTGCGTCATCGTCGAGAACCCCGATCTCACGAGCCACGCCATCGGATCGCTGCGCGCCGCCCTCGCCGCCCTCGAGCCGATTCGCCCCTCCGGGATCGTGGCGTGGCCGGTGGACTTGCCGCACGTGCGCCTCACCACCCTCGAGCGCTTGCTCGAGGCGCACCGGCGGGCCAGGGCGCCCGCCGTCGTCCCGAGCTTCGCCGAGCAGCGCGGGCAACCGGTGATCTGGGATCAGGCCGTCTTCCCTGAGCTCGCGACCGGCGCGGCCGCCACCCTGCACGGCGCGGGGGCAGTGCTCGCCGCCCATGCGGCGGATCTCGTCACCGTGGCGGTCGACGACCCGGCGGTCATCGACGATCTAAACACGCCGGAGGATTACGAGCGCCTCATCAGGGAGGTGAATCGGGACATCTACTAGGGGCATCCGGCTGCTTGGTTGACAATCCCGAGTAATTCCTGTAGGATTCGCTTTCGCCATGGCAATATCTCTGCAACTTGCGACGCACAAAGGACTTCGGAAGCTCCTATGAGCAGCGGCATCGAAGCCCAGGTGCTCCAGCCGTACAAGTACGGCTTCGTCACGGATATCGAGTCGGAGACCGTCCCCCCGGGCCTCTCCGAGGACGTCATCCGGCTGATCTCCCAGAAGAAGGGTGAGCCGCCCTGGATGCTCGAGTGGCGGCTCCGCGCGTACCGCAACTGGCTGAAGATGCCCGAGCCCCATTGGGCCAACGTGCAATACGGGCCGATCGACTATCAGGCTATCAGCTACTACGCGGCTCCCAAGCAGCGGCCCAACCTGGACAGCCTCGACCAGGTCGATCCTAAGCTGCTCGAGACGTTCGAGAAGCTCGGGATTCCGATCGAGGAGCGGAAGCGACTCGCGGGGGTCGCAGTGGACGCCGTGTTCGATTCGGTCTCCGTCGCGACCACCTTCCGCGAGGAGCTCAAGAAGCATGGCGTGATTTTCTGCGCCATCTCGGAAGCGATCCGGGAGTATCCCGAGCTGGTGCAGCAGTACCTCGGCTCGGTGGTTCCGTACAACGACAACTTCTTCGCCGCCCTCAACTCGGCCGTGTTCACGGACGGCTCGTTCGTGTACGTCCCGAAGGGCGTGCGCTGCCCCATGGAGCTGTCCACCTACTTCCGCATCAACGCGGAGGCGACGGGCCAGTTCGAGCGGACGTTGATCGTCGCGGACGAGGGGAGCTACGTGAGCTACCTCGAGGGCTGCTCCGCCCCGGTGCGCGACGAGAACCAGCTGCACGCGGCGGTGGTGGAGCTCGTCGCGCTCGACCGGGCGACCATCAAGTACTCGACCATTCAGAACTGGTACCCGGGCGACGAAGAAGGGCGGGGTGGGATCTACAATTTCGTGACCAAGCGCGGCGCTTGTCGCGGTCGGGGCTCCAAGATCTCCTGGACGCAGGTGGAGACGGGCTCGGCGATCACGTGGAAGTATCCCGGGTGCATCCTGCAGGGCGACGACTCGATCGGCGAATTCTATTCGGTGGCCGTGACCAACCACCGCCAGCAGGCGGACACGGGCACCAAGATGATCCACATGGGCAAGAACACCCGCTCCACGATCGTGTCGAAGGGCATCTCGGCTGGCCGCGGCCAGAACACCTACCGCGGACTCGTGAAGATCCTGAAGGGGGCGGAGCAGGCGCGGAATTACTCGCAGTGCGATTCGATGCTGATCGGCGATCGCTGCGGAGCGCACACGTTCCCGTACATCGACGTGCGCAACAGCACCGCCACGATGGAGCACGAAGCGTCCACGTCCAAGATCGGCGAGGACCAGATCTTCTACGCGAAGCAGCGCGGCCTGTCCGCCGAAGACGCCGTATCGATGATCGTGAACGGCTTCTGCAAAGAAGTCTTCAAGGAGCTGCCGATGGAGTTCGCCGTCGAGGCGCAGCGGTTGCTCGGCATCAGTCTCGAAGGGAGCGTGGGTTGAGCAAGCATCCGCTGCTGCAGGTCAAGAACCTCCACGCCTCGGTCGAGGGACGCGAGATCCTCACGGGCGTCGACCTCACCGTCAACACCGGCGAGGTGCACGCGATCATGGGCCCGAACGGCTCGGGAAAGAGCACGCTCGCCCAGGTCCTCGCGGGTCATCCGGCCTACGCCGTCACCGCCGGTCAGGTGCTGTACGAGGGCAACGATCTGCTCGCGATGGCGCCGGAAGTCCGGGCCCGCGTGGGTGTGTTCCTCGCGTTCCAGTACCCCGTGGCCATCCGCGGCATCACCAACGCGTACTTCCTGCGCTCCGCCGTGAATGCGATCCGCAAGCACCGTGGTGAAGAAGAGCTCGGCCCGGTCGAGTTCATGGATGCGCTCGAAGAGAAGCTCAAGGTGATCGGCTGGGACTCGAGCTACCTGACCCGCCCGGTGAACGAAGGTTTCTCGGGTGGAGAGAAGAAGCGCAACGAGATCCTGCAGCTCGCGGTGCTCGATCCCAAGCTCGCGATCCTCGACGAGACCGATTCCGGACTCGACATCGACGCCCTGAAAACCGTCGCCAAGACCGTGGACAAGCTGCGGCGACCCGACAACGCGACCGTGCTCGTGACGCACTATTACCGGATCCTCACGCACATCGAGCCCGACGTCGTGCATGTGCTGGCGGGCGGGAAGATCGTCAAGTCGGGCGGCAAGGAGCTCGCACTCGAGCTGGAAGAGAAGGGGTACGATTGGCTGCGCGAAGAGGCCGTCGTGACATGACCGAGGTCGCCGACAGGACCGAACGGTACGTCGCCGACTTTGAGGCGTTCGCGCGCAACGGCGCCTCGGGCGCGCCCCAATGGTTGCGCGAGCTCCGCAGGGGGGCGATCGCCCGTTTCGCAGAACTCGGTTTTCCCACGACGAAGCAGGAGGAGTGGCGCTTCACGAGCGTCGCACCGATCGCGGAACAGCGATTTATGCTTGCCCCTGTTTCCCGCTCCCTGCTCCCCGCTCCCTCGGATGTCGAGCGACTGTGTATCGGCGCGGGCCCGCGCGTCGTCTTCGTGGACGGGCGCCACGCCCCGAGCCTCTCCACGCCGGCTGACCTCGCCGGTGGCGTGCGGGCGGCGAGCCTCGCCGCCGCGCTTCGGACTGAAGCGGGCAGCGAGCTGGCCCGTCCACACCTCACGCGCCACGCGCGCTGGCGCGAGAGCGCCTTCGCGGCGCTCAACACCGCGTTCCTCGCAGACGGGGCGTTCGTGCACGTTCCTGCCAACACGACGCTCGAGTGGCCGCTGGAGGTGGTCTTCCTCTCGACCGGTCGCGCCGGATCCGACGGCCCGATCGTCTCCCACCCGCGCAGCCTCATCGTGGTCGAGCGGGGTGCGCGGGCCGCGGTCGTCGAGACGTACGCGGCGCTCTCGGACGGGGTGTATTGGAGCAACGCCGTCACGGAGGTCGTGGTAGGGGAAGGCGCGTCGGCCGAGCTGTACCGCGTGCAGCAGGAAGGCCCGCACAGCTTCCAGGTGGGAACGACACATTCGCGACAGGAGCGCGACAGTTACCTCGGCGTGCACGTCGTGACGCTGGGGGCGGCGCTCGCGCGGCACGATATCAACGCGGTGCTGGACGGTCCCGGTGCGGAGTTGATCCTGAACGGGCTGTATCTGCTGAGCGGCGCGCAGCACGCGGATCATCACACGGTGATCGACCACGCCCAGCCCCACTGCGCGAGCCACGAGTTCTTCAACGGAGTGCTGGCCGAGCGGGCGCACGGCGTGTTCAACGGGCGCATCATCGTGCGGCCCGGGGCGCAGCGCACCGACTCGAAGCAGACCAACAACAATTTGCTGCTCTCGACCGAGGCGCGTGCCGATAGTCAACCGCAGCTCGAGATCTACGCGGACGACGTGAAGTGCACCCACGGGTCGACGGTGGGCCCGATCGACCAGACGCAGCTCTACTATCTCCGCAGCCGAGGGCTCTCCCCCGAGGCCGCCCGCAGCATCCTCACGTACGGCTTCGGCGCGGAGATCCTCGACCGGATGCGGCACTCCGAGGTGCGCGATCGGCTCGACCGCCTCGTGCGCGCGCGGCTCGCCTGATGCTCGACGTCGCCCGCTTCCGCGCCGACTTCCCGCTGCTCGCCCAACGGGAGAACGGACACTCCCTGGTCTATCTCGACAACGCCGCCACGACCCAGAAGCCGCAGGCGGTGCTCGACGCCATTGTCGAGTATTACCGGACCACCAATGCGAACGTGCATCGCGGGGCATACGATCTCGCGATCCGCGCCACCGAGGCGTACGAGGCGGCGCGGGCGAAGCTCGCTGCGTTCGTGAACGCGTGGGCGCCCGAGGGCGTGGTGTTCACCCGGGGCACCACCGAGGCGATCAACCTGGTGGCGGGCTCGTATGGCCGTGCCAACGTGAAGGCCGGCGACAGCGTGGTGGTCACGGCGATGGACCACCACTCGAATCTGGTGCCGTGGCAGATCCTGTGTCAGGAGAAGGGCGCCACGCTGCGCATGGTCGAGATCACCGAGGACGGGCGGATCGATCTCGCCGATTTCGGCCGGGCGCTCGAGCGGCGGCCCAAGATCGTCGCGTTCCCCTACGTGTCCAATGCGCTCGGCACCGTGAACCCGGCAGCGCAGCTCACCAAACTCGCGCACGCCGCCGGCGCGATCGTCGTGGTGGACGGGGCCCAGTCGACGCCGCACCTGAAAGTCGATCTGGAGGCGCTCGACTGCGACTTCTACGCCTTGTCGGGTCACAAGATGCTCGGGCCGATGGGCTCGGGGGCGCTGGTAGCCAAGCCCGAGCTGCTCGAGGCAATGCCGCCCTACCACGGCGGGGGCGAGATGATCTCGCGCGTGTGGGACGATCATTCCACCTACAACAAGATCCCGCACAAGTTCGAGGCGGGGACGCCGAACGTCGAAGGCGCGGTCGGACTCGCCGCCGCGATCGGCTACCTCGAGCGGATCGGCCGCGAGCGCATCGCCGAACACGAGCAGGCCCTCGCGGCCGCGGCGATCGACAAGCTCACACAGATCGAGGGCGTGACGGTGTACGGCCCGCGTGGGAAGGGCGATCGCGCGGGCGTCGTGTCATTCACGTACGGGGACATTCACCCGCACGACATCGCGACCATTCTCGACCAGGACGGGATCTGCATCCGCGCCGGCCATCATTGCACGCAGCCGCTGATGCGGCGGCTGAATGTGACCGCGACGGCTCGCGCGTCGTTCTACCTGTACAACGGGTTGGACGAGGTGGACGCCCTCGCCGGCGCGCTCGTCAAGGCCGGAGCCCTGTTTGGATACGTCCCCGCCTGATCCGCAACTCAGCGCCCTCTATCAGGAGCTGATCCTCGATCACTACCGGCGGCCCCGCAACAAGGGGACGCTGGAGCACGCGACGCACGCGGTGTCGCTCAACAACCCGCTGTGCGGCGACGAGATCGACCTGCAGCTGCGTGTGGACGACGACATCATCAAGGAAGCGCGCTTCATCGGGCGGGGCTGCTCGATCAGCCAGGCGGCGGCCTCGATGATGACGCAGCTCGTCAAGGACAAGTCGATCCCCCAGGCGCTCGCCCTGGCCGACCGGATGAGCGCCATGATGCAGGGAGACGACGGCGCCGCGCGGGACAAGGCGCTCGGCGAGCTGCGCGCCCTGGCGGGCGTGTCGAAGTTCCCGGTCCGCATCAAGTGCGCCCTGCTTCCCTGGAACGCGCTGACCGACGCAGTCAAGCCGTAACGCGGGTAAATTAGCCCCGCGCCCATGACGTCCCCCTCCCCTACCCCGATCCTGACGCTCGACCGGGTCAGCAAACACTTCGCCGGTCACACCGCGGTTGATGAGCTGTCCCTGTCCGTGCCCCGCGGCGTGATCTACGGCCTGCTCGGGCCGAACGGCGCCGGGAAGACCACGACGATCCGCATGATCATGAATATCCTGGAGCCCGACGGCGGCGCGGTACAGGTCTTCGGGGAGCCTGACGGCGGCCGCGCTCACTCGGAGCGGATCGGCTATCTCCCGGAGGAGCGCGGCCTGTACCGGAAGATGCGGGTGCTCGACGTGCTCGTGTTTCTGGGCGAGATGAAGGGCATCGACCGGCGGCGGGCACGCCAGCAGGCCGAGGCATGGCTCGAGCGACTCGATCTCGGCCAATGGCGCCTGCGCCGCGTCGATGAGCTGTCGAAGGGGATGCAACAGAAGGTGCAGTTCATCTCGACCGTGCTCCACGACCCGGATCTCCTGATTCTGGACGAGCCGTTCTCGGGATTGGATCCCGTGAACGCGCAGGTCATGAAGGACACCGTGCTCGACCTGCGGAGTCGCGGGAAGACGATCCTGTTCTCGACCCACATTATGGAACAAGCCGAAAAGCTGTGCGAGCAGCTGTGCATCATTGCTCGGGGGCGGAAGCTGGTGGATGGCGCGCTCTCGGACATCAAGCGGACACGTAGCGGACACCATCTCGTCATCGGGTTCGACGGGAGCCTCGGTGGGGCAGCGCAAGTGTTTGCAGACAAAGAGCTTGTAAGCAAGGTGGACAACTACGGTCAGTATGCCGAGCTGGAGCTCGCCTCGGGCGCCGATCCGCAACAGATCCTGCAACGCTTGGTGACGTCGGGGGCGCGGCTGTCCAAGTTCGAGCTGCAAGAGGCGTCCCTGCACAAGATCTTCATCGACCTGGTCGGCCCGAATGCCGCGCGGGCCGAGGTGCGACCGGATGCGTAAGGTCTGGGTCGTGATTCGACGCGAGTTCGTCGAGCGCATCCGGAGGCGGTGGTTCTGGGTGATGGCGCTCCTAGGACCGGTGTTCTTCGCCGCGGTGTTCGTGCTCCCCACGATCCTCGCGAGCCGGGGTGGTGTCCGGCAGATCGTGGTGGTGGACGCGACGACCGGACCGGTGGGGGCCCGGATCACCCACCTCCTCAACGACAGCCCGATGTTTCGCGCGCAGCGCGTGCCGGCGAGCGATAAGGTCGTTGATTCACTCACCACCGAAGTGGAGCTGAAGCGGCTCGCCGGCTTCCTCATTGTGACCGACGACGCCGCGGATTCGGGGAAAGCCGAGTACCGCGGGTCCAACGTTTCCGGGTTCGCGACCGTCGGCGCCCTCGAGCGGACCATCGGCGACGTCGTGAGCGCGGTGCGGCTCGAGCGTGAAGGTGTCGATCCACGGGTGGTGGCGCGGGCGCGTATCACCGTCCGGCTCGAGACCAAAAAGATCGCTGGTGGAAAGACAACGGGCGAGACCGCCGCACAGTCTTTTTCCCTCGCGTATTTCATGGGCATCATTCTCTACACGGCGATCCTCCTTTACGGCATCAACGTGATGAGCTCCGTGCTGGAAGAGAAGACGACTCGTATCGTGGAAGTCCTCGTCTCGTCGCTCCGTCCGTTTCAGTTGATGCTCGGCAAGGTGCTCGGCGTCGGGGCGGTGTCGATTCTCCAGTTTCTCATCTGGGGCGTCTCCGCGAGAGTCCTGCTCGCCCACCGGCCGGGATTCTTGACGGGCGGCGACGTGGGAGAGGCGGATCAGATCTTCCAGGTCCCTCGGGTCAGCGGCGCCACCGGGGCCGTGTTCATCACCTACTTCCTCGGCGGGTTCTTCCTGTACTCCGCCATGTTCGCGGCGGTGGGCGCCATTTCGTCGAGCGAGCAGGAGGCCCGACAGGCGCAGCAGCCGATCTCCTGGCTGCTTGTGCTGTCGTTCGTGAGCATGTTCGGCATGCTGAACGATCCCGCGTCCGCGTTTGCGGTCACGCTGTCGCTCGCCCCGTTCAGCTCCCCGATCGCAATGCCTGTGCGTTGGGCCGCCGGAAACCTGCCGACCTACGAGATGGCGCTATCGCTCGGGATCCTCGTCGTGTCGATCGTCGCGGTCACCTGGATCGCGGCGCGGATATACCGGGTGGGAATCTTGATGACGGGGAAGCGGCCGAGTCTCCGGGAGTTAATCCGTTGGGTCAGGGCGTAGACGTTGAGGGAGACGCTGAGCCGCCGAGGCGGTGAGTGGATCTAAGGGTTGAGGGCAAGGCATAGGAAGGGCACCGCCGGCAATCTTCCGATGCCGCTCCGCAATCGACTCGGCTGCACCATTCTCATGTGGCACACTACAAAACACTGAAGGCCTGGCAGCACGCACAAAGGCTCGCCATCGATTGCGTCAGGGCGTCACGCGGGTTCCCTGACTACGAGCAGAATGCTCTGGCCGACCAGCTACGACGCGCCTGCTACAGCGTTCCACTGAACATCGCCGAGGGCAACACTCGACACGGTTCCCGAGAATACCGTCGGTTCCTCGACACGGCGCGCGGTTCTCTGGCGGAGGTGGAGACCATCATCGAGTTGGCACGGGAGCTTGGCTACGTCACGCCGGCCGAGTTCGGGAGGCTCGAAGCGTTGGTGACCGAAACCGGGCGTACGCTTTATGGCTTGTTGAGGAAGATCAGCGGCGCTGCTTCGCGGCCCCCCTCGCGGACCCCTTCGCCCTAGCCCCTCACATCCACTCAACGCCTCGGCGCCCTGGCGTCTACCTCGACGTCTCGACGTCTAAGCCGGTATAATTGCGTCATGGACATCGACTATGACGTGATCGTGGTGGGAGCCGGCCACGCCGGCACCGAAGCGTCCGTCATGGCGGCTCGGTTGGGTGCGAAGGTTCTCCTCCTTACTTCCAATCTCGACACCATCGGTCAGATGTCCTGCAATCCCGCCATCGGCGGGATTGCGAAGGGCACCGTGGTACGCGAGATCGACGCCCTCGGCGGTATCATGGGGCGGGCGACCGATCGCGCGACGATCCAATTCCGCATGCTCAATCGCTCCAAGGGCCCCGCCGTCTGGGCGCCCCGGGCTCAGTGCGATCGCACACTGTACCGCCGCGCGGTGCGGGAACTGCTCGAGGGCTTCCCGGGCGTCGAGTTGACGCAGGGGATGGTCACGCGTCTCATACTCGACGGCCTGCGCGTCGCCGGCGTCGCGACGGCCGACGGCCGCCGCTTCCGCGCGCGCGCCGTCGTGCTCACCGCCGGTACGTTCCTCCGCGGCCGCATCCACCTCGGCACCGACACCCAAATCCCGGCGGGTCGCGCCGGCGATCCGCCGGCCGTCGATATCGCACAACAAATTGATTCACTGGGACTTACGACATCACGCTTCAAGACCGGTACGCCGCCGCGCGTGGACGGTCGGAGCGTCGATTGGTCCAAGGTCGAGCGCCAGGACGGAGACGGCATCGCCTACCGCTTCTCCTTCTATCATCACGTCCAGCTGCCGCGTCAGCTGCCCTGCTGGATTACATGGGCAGGGGAAGAAGTGAAGCAGATCATCCGCGCGCATCTCCAGGAATCGGCCCTTTACGGCGGGGTGATCAGCGGACGAGGGCCGCGGTATTGCCCATCCGTCGAAGACAAGATCGTGAAGTTTCCCGACGCCAAGCGCCACCAGGTGTTCTTGGAACCCGAAGGCCTCGACACCCACGAGCTGTACGTGAACGGGCTGTCCACTTCCCTGCCCGTCCCGGTCCAGCTCGAGTTTCTCCGCGCCGTGCCGGGTCTCGAGCGGACGAAGATGACCCGGCCGGGCTATGCCATCGAGTACGATTACTATCCCCCCACGCAGCTCACGCCGTGGCTCGAGACGAAGCTGGTTGAGCACCTGTTCTTCGCCGGGCAAATAAACGGAACGACCGGATACGAGGAGGCGGCCGGCCAAGGTGTCGTGGCTGGGATCAATGCGGTGCGCCGGATCCGGGGTGCGGAGCCCGTGCTCCTGGGGCGCGACGATGCCTACATCGGCGTTCTCGCGGACGACCTCGTGACCCGTGGCGTGGACGAGCCGTACCGGCTGTTCACGTCGCGCTCCGAGTTTCGACTGCTGCTCCGGCAGGACAACGCGCTGCGGCGGCTTGCGCCGCTCGCCCAGCGGTTGGGGTTGCTCAGTGCAGCGGAGTGGCGCGTGGCCACGCACCGGTTCGAGGAAGAGGAGGAGCTGCTGCGAGTGGCGGGCGCGACGTCCATCACGCCGGGTGCCGCCGCTGCTGTGCTCGCGGACACGGGCACGAGTCTGGGCGAGCCCGAGCGGGTCTCGAGCGTGGCCCGGCGACCAGGCGTATCACTACGCGCGCTGCTCGAGGCGGCGGGTGTGACGGTGACGGCGGAAGCAGCCGCGGTGGTGAGCGCCGAAATCGAGTTGAAATACGACGGATATCTGGCGCGCGAGCGGGAGGCGGCAGCGCGGCTGGCCGAGCTCGCTGCCTTTGCGCTCCCGGCGGATCTCCCCTATGTCGAGTTCAAGAGCCTCGCGACCGAGGCGCGACAGAAACTCGATCGGATTCGGCCGACGTCCCTCGCGCAGGCGGCGCGAATTCCCGGCGTGTCGCCGAGCGATCTGCACAATCTCGTCGTCGAAACAGCCCGCTGGCGGCGACGGGTCGCGTAGGTCCCAACCACCTCGAAGTGGTGTTTCACGTGAAACTAGGCAGCGGTTTCACGTGAAACCCGCTCTTTACGTCGGGGGTACCAAGACCCTATATTGAGGTCCTCAGCGCACGGCAACAATATAACTTATTTTACCATAACAACTTAGAGATGTCGCGCGTCATCGCAATCGCCAACCAGAAGGGCGGCGTCGGAAAGACGACGACGGCGGTGAACCTCGCCGCGTCGCTCGCCACCGCCGAGCGCAAGACGCTGCTGGTCGACGCCGACCCCCAGGCGAACTCGACGAGCGGCGTCGGCATCGAGCGCGACCGCATCCGCCACTCGTTGTACGACGCGTTGCTCGATGGTCGGTCCCTGTCCGACGCGCGATTCACCCACGTGCACTTCCCTTACCTCGACGTCATCCCGGCCACACAGGATCTGGTCGGTGCCGAGGTGGAGCTCGTCAACAAACAGGCGCGCGAGACAATGATGCGGCGCGCGCTGCGGGATTTCCGCGAGCAGTATCAGTACGTCGTGATCGATTGTCCGCCCTCGCTCGGCCTCTTGACGCTCAACATGCTCACGGCCGCCGACAGCGTCCTGATTCCGATCCAGTGCGAGTACTACGCACTCGAGGGTCTGTCGCAGCTGCTCAATACCGTCAAGCTGGTACAGCGGAACTTCAACCCCGCGCTGGCGATCGACGGTGTGCTGCTGACGATGTACGACGCACGACTGAATCTCTCGAAACAGGTGGCCGATGAGGCCAAGGAATATTTCGGCTCGCAGATGTTCGGCATCACGATCCCGCGCAACGTGCGCCTCGCGGAGGCGCCCAGTTTTGGCAAGCCGATCCTGTTGTACGATGTGCAGTCGGTGGGCGCGAAGAGCTACCTGGCGGTGGCACAGGAGCTGATCCGGCGTGTGGAGCACACCGCCGTGACCTCTCCCCCCCCTGCCCCGCCCGCCGCTGAACCGCTGCCGGAGGTGCCCGCATGACGGAAACCATCGCAGGTCGCCGTCGTCTCGGCCGGGGCCTCGAAGCCCTGCTGGGGCCCACGCGCGAGGAGGCCGAGCGCGAGGGGAGTCTCGTAGAGCTGGCGATCGCCGACATCCGCCCCAACCCCTACCAGCCGCGCCGCGACGTCGACCCCGCGGCGCTCGAAGAGCTCCAAGCGTCCATCCGCAAGGCCGGCCTGCTGCAGCCCGTCGTGGTGCGCCCCCTCCCGGGCGGCAACGGCGGCTTCGAGCTGATCGCTGGCGAGCGGCGGCTGCGGGCGTGTCAGGCGCTCGGTTGGGAACGGATCCCGGCCGTAAAGCGCGAAGTCGACGACCGCACCGTCCTGACGCTCGCGCTGGTCGAGAACCTGCAGCGTGACGACCTCTCGCCCGTGGACGAAGCGCGCGGCTACGAGCGCCTCATCGCGGAATTCAGTCTGACGCAGCAGGACGTCGCCGACGCGGTGGGTCGCGACCGCTCCACGGTCGCCAACGCCCTCCGCCTGCTCAAGCTCCCGGCCGCCGTGCTCGCCCTGCTCCACGAAGGCGGGCTCTCCGTCGGACACGCGCGCGCGCTGCTCGCCCTCGAAGACACTCGGGTGGCGACATCGCTCGCCAAGGAGGCGGTGGACCTCGGGCTCTCGGTGCGCGAGGTCGAGGACCGGGTGCGCGGCGGGCGGGCCCCGGTCCGGCGTCCGCGACTCAAGAAGGGAATGGGGCAAGCGCCTGAAGTGCGCCGCATCGAGGAGGCGCTGCGCCGCCGCCTCGGCACCGACGTGCGGGTCACGCTCCGCGCCAAGGGCAAGGGACAGATCCATCTCAACTTCTATTCAAACGACGATCTCGCGCGTCTCCTTGAGCTGATCCTCGGCGCGCCGTTCGACGGATGACGACGAGGAAAGATCGTCGTGTCACCATCGTCGTCCACACCGATGGCGACCTCGCTTCTCGACAATACCGCGTCCCGGTGTGGGCATTCGAGGCAGGGAAGTGGGGCGCGCTCGTGGTCGGCCTGCTGGTCGTGCTGTTCTTCGCGTTCGCCGGACCGATCGGTCGCGCTGCAGCCCGCGTGCCCGGACTGGAGCGCCAGGTGGCGCGGCTCGAGGAGGAGAACAGTCGCGTGCAGCAGCTCGCCGCGGCGCTGAATCGGGCAGAGGCGAACTACCAGGAGCTGCGCACCATGCTGGGCGTCAGGGCGCCGCGGGAAAAGGGGTCGGCCCCAACCGAAGACCTCGTGCGTGCGGTCGCGGTACGCGCCCGTCCTCCGTCGGCGCCGCTGCGCTACGAGCCGGGTCCGGCGGAGCCGACACACTGGCCGCTCGACCTCGCCGGCTTCGTCACCCGGGGGCAGGTGCGGCCGGGCGACCCCGCCGAGTCGCATCCCGGCATCGACATCGCCGTGCCCGCGGGTACCGCGGTGCGCGCGGCTGGTGGCGGTGTGGTCGAGGCGGCCGGCACCGACCCGGCCTACGGACTGTTCGTGCTCTTGCGGCACTCGAGCGGGTATGAAACCATGTATGGGCACGCCTCGCGCCTCTTGGTGCGCGAAGGCGACTCGGTGCAGGCGGGGCAGGTGATCGCCCTGTCCGGAAACTCCGGGCGATCCACGGCGCCGCACCTCCACTTCGAAATCCGCCGCGAGGGCAAGTCGCTCGATCCCCTTACGGTCGTGAAACAGGAGAACTGAAATGGCGATGTTCACCGAGAAAGGGCAGGGCCCGCTGGACTCGGAAGCCGGACTGTCCATCATCGGAACCGGGATGCGCGTGGTGGGCGACATCACGGCCGACGGCGTCGTGAAGATCGAAGGCACCGTGGTGGGTACCGTCCGCGCGGGCCGGCAGGTGCTCGTGGGGAAGGGCGGCGAGGTGGAAGGAGACGTGATTTCGCGCGAGGCGATCATCGGTGGGGAAGTGCGCGGCAGTATCCGCGCCGACGAGCGCATCGAGATCCAATCCACCAGCGTCGTGCACGGTGACGTCGTGGCAAAACGCCTGCTCGTGCAAGAGGGAGGCGAGATTAACGGCGTGGTGCGTATGGGCGAAGCGGCGCTCGAGGGCGAGCCCGTCGAGAAGGCGGCGGCGCAGCGGTCCTACTAGACGTGCTGAGATATCCACACGTTCGCACTTCCGCGTGTGGATTGTTTATCTCTATATACAGTAGCGCTTTAGCTGACCATGTGGTGTGGGAATCTCACGTCACTGTCGATAATCTGGTGAGATAATGTCTCCATACTGCCGGAAGTGACAGGCTCAATGGAGCTCGCGGCGCTGGTCTCGTACCTGGATGGCTATCTCCGAGTCGCCGAGGTGCCGGACGCTCCCCACGCGGTTAACGGGCTGCAGGTCGCGAACGCGGGGGCGGTGAGCCGTGTCGCAGCGGCGGTCGATCTGTGTGAGGCGACCGTACGGATGGCGGGGGAGCAGGGGGCCGATTTCCTGCTCGTCCACCATGGCCTGTTCTGGCGTGGGCTTGAGCCCCTCACGGGACGCGCGTATCGGCGCGTGGCAGGACTCATAGCGAAGAACATCGCCCTCTACAGTGTTCACCTGCCACTCGATCTGCATCCCGAGGTTGGCAACAACGCGGTGCTCGCGCGGCAGCTGGGCGTCTCCCTGCGCGGCGATTTCGGCGAGGAATACGGCGTGCGAATCGGCCGGTGGGGAGAGATCGACGTCCCTCGGCACGCGCTCGAGCGCCAACTGGCTGCCATCACGGGCACCGCACCGCGGCTGCTGCCGTTCGGCCCGGAGCGGGTGCGCCGCCTCGGGGTCGTGACGGGGGCTGCGGGCTCCATGATCGCGCAGGCCGCCGCTGCCGGTCTCGACACTTTCGTCACGGGCGAGGGTCCCCACCACACGTTCTTTGACGCCGAAGAGCTCAAGTTGAACGTCTTCTACGCGGGGCACTACGCCACCGAGACGGTGGGTGTCCAGGCGCTGGCCGGGCATCTCCGCGACCGGTTCCAGCTGCCGTGGGCATTCTTGGACCATCCGACCGGTTTGTGACCCCACGCCGCGTGCTGGCCGTGCTCGCGGCGTCCGAGCTATGCGGCATGGCGCCGTGGTTTTCCGCTTCCGCCGTCGCGCCTGCGCTCTCGCGCGTGTGGCGGCTCGACTCGGCGGGTGGGGCGTGGCTGACGATCTCGGTGCAACTCGGCTTTGTCGCCGGCGCGCTGGTGTCGGCCGTGCTCACCCTCTCCGACCGCTGGTCCGCCCGTCGGCTGGTCGCGGCGTGCGCGTGTCTCGCTGGCCTCGTGACCGTCGGTGTGGCGTTCGCGCCCGGTTCAGGAACGGGAATCGCGCTGCGGATGCTCACGGGCGCGGCGCTGGCCGGCGTGTATCCGCCGGGCATGAAGATCGTCGCCGGGTGGTATCGTGAAGGGCGGGGACTCGCGATCGGTATCCTCGTCGGCGCGTTGACGCTGGGCTCGGCGCTTCCTCATCTCGTCCGCTGGGCGGTCCCGGTCGAGCATTGGCGACCCGTGCTGATCATTGCGGCGGCAGCGGCGTTCGTCGGCGGTCTCCTGGTCCTGTTCGTGCCGCACGACGGCCCGTTCGCCGCGCCGGCGCCCCCCTTCAGCTGGCGAGCAGCGCCACGCATCCTCGCGAACCGAGCGGTATCGCTCGCGAACCTCGGCTACCTGGGTCACATGTGGGAGCTGTATGCGATGTGGACGTGGTTGGCCGCGTTCGTCGGGGCGAGCGAGCTGGCCCGCACCGGCGGTGCTGCGGCCGGGAGCCGCACGCCGGCGCTCGTCACATTCGCAGTGGTCGGGAGCGGTGCGCTGGGGTGCTGGCTTGGCGGGAAGTACGGTGATCGCTGGGGTCGCACGCTGATCACGAGCGTCGCGATGACGCTGTCGGGCGCATGCGCACTCGCGGCAGGTTTCGCGTTCGGTCACCCGCTCGCCCTGCTGGTCCCGCTGCTGCTCGTCTGGGGCATCACCGTGGTCGCGGATTCGGCGCAGTTCTCCGCCGCGGTGAGCGAGCTGGCCCCGCGTGAGCTCGTGGGGACCGCCCTCACGCTCCAGACGAGCTTGGGGTTCCTCCTGACCTGTCTCACGATCTATTTGTTGCCTTGGGTGGCGGCCCGGATTGGCTGGCGCTGGAGCATGAGCCTGCTGGCGCTCGGGCCGGGGTTCGGCGTGTGGGCGATGCTGGCGCTGCGCAGGCGGCCCGAGGCCGCGGCACTCGCCGGCGGGCGGGGTTA
>WNEZ01000378.1_pt1 | contig 64243 bp, 68 predicted proteins | sample 5400521 | NCBI WGS metagenome assembly WNEZ01 (sample SAMN13153339, study PRJNA577476) | soil metagenome | isolation source: 120 cm saprolite under Douglas fir tree site 2 hole 1 replicate 1 | place: USA:California | collected 2015-04-18
ACAGCGTCTCCATGTCGGCGAGCGAGTCGATCGCGACGCCGCAATGGCCGATCTCGCCGCGACTGGTCGGCGCGTCCGAATCCTGCCCCATCAGGGTGGGCATGTCGAACGCGACGGACAGGCCGGTCTGGCCGTTGGCGAGCAGGTACTTGTAGCGGCTGTTGGTCTCCTCCGCGGTCGCGAAACCTGAGAACTGACGCATCGTCCAGATGCGGCCGCGATAGCCGCTGGGGTGGATTCCGCGTGTATATGGAAACTGGCCCGGCAGCTCCTCCTCACGCTTGGGGAGGTCGCCGGACGTGTAGAGAGGCTGCAGGGGGATGCCGGAGATGGTCGACGTCTCGAGCCCGTCGTCACGCGTGGGCGCCGAGTCGTAGTCCTCCTCCCACGCCTGCTTCAGATCCCGGGCCCTGACTTTCATTGAACTCGATTCAATTATCGCCTTCGGTCCAGGATCTCCTCCGCCGTGCTGTACGGCGTGCCCCTCTCGAGCAAACGCTCGGCCAGGGCCGGATCCTCGGCCAGCGCCCGCCGAACCCGGTCCCGCGCAATCTCGGCCGCCACCTCCACTGTCTCCTCCTTGAGCCTGGCGGCAGCCAGCTGCTCGGCGCGGCCCGTCGAGGTCAGGTACTTGCGATGTGATTCGATGGCCGCCCAAAGCTCGTCGATGCCTTCCTGCCGGGCAGCCGACGTGGCGATGATCGGCGGCTTCCAGGGCTTCGGAGCCTTAGGGACATTCGACAGACTGAGCATCGACCGCAGCTCGCTAACAGCACGGTGATGCCCCTCGAGGTCGGCTTTGTTGACCACGAAAATGTCGGCGATTTCGAGGATCCCGGCCTTGATCATCTGCACGCCGTCCCCGAGGTTCGGCGTCAGCACGACCACAGTCGTATCCGCGACCGCGGCCACCTCGAGCTCCGACTGCCCGACCCCGACGGTTTCGAGAATCACCGGGTCGAACCCAAATGCGCCGAGCAGCCGGATCGTTTCGCGAGCGGCCAGCGACAATCCGCCGAGATGTCCGCGCGCGCCCATGCTGCGGATGAAGACTTTAGGGTCGAGCGCATGGCGCTGCATGCGAATTCGATCGCCGAGGATCGCGCCACCCGTGAACGGAGAGTTGGGGTCGGTTGCGATCACGGCCACCGAGCGATCGATCTTTCTCAACAGCGTGACCAGCGCGTCGACGAGCGTCGATTTGCCCGTTCCGGGCGCGCCGGTGAAGCCGACCACGAAGGCCTTGTCCTGGTCCTTCAATGCCTCCTCGATCGCCCGAATGGACGGATCGCGCTTTTCGACCAGGCTGATCGCGCGAGCGAGGGCGCGCACGTCACCGGAACGGAACCTTTCGGTTAAGCCGGGTTCGCTCAGCTCACCGTCCCAGCCATCGCGACGCGTAGTCGTGCCCGAGCACGACCACCAGCCCGTACGTCTGCTGCCCGCTTGCCGGCGCCCAACTCTTCGGCGTCGCAGGCACGACCGTGGCGCCGAAGAAGCCCGCCAGCCATTTGGCCGTGAGTGGAAACTGGCCGTTGGAGTAGTCGAGGACCACGGTCTCCCCAACGCCGCTGTGCCGGACCGGATCCGCCAGCTGAAGGCCGGTCGGATCGAGCATCGATGTGACGCGGCCGTCCAGGCCGAGATAGTTGTTGGACGCATTGGCGATCTGGACAGGCGCCTTCTCCGCGAGAACCGACGGGTCGATGAGAACCGAAGAGATGTAACGGTGAATCATCCCGAAGCTCGGATCGTCAGCGCAGAGCTGTGAGATGTACGGCCCCATGCCGCAATTGTCGAGGTCGAGCAGATTTCCTGGAGTGCCCGGCGCAGGCGCAGTCAGCGCCACCCGGATGATGGAAGTGTCGGGAAGGTTCTTTCCCCAGTCGTAGATCGCTCGCATGTCCGATAGCGACATGTCGGTGTTGATGTTTTGCTGAAGCGCAGTCAAGAGCTGCGGGGCTTTCGAGAAACCGTTGATCGTGGTCGCCTTCTTCTTGATCGCCACCATGACGTCCTGCTGCCTGCGAGCTCGTCCGAAGTCGGACAGCTGTTCAGCCTGAACGGCGTGCCGCGACCGTGCGATCTGGAGCGCCTGCTCGCCGTTGAGGTGTTGGCAGCCTGCCTTGTAGTGGATGCCACCGCGGATGTACCAGTTGGTGTAGTCCGGGTACTCATTGTCATCCAGGTTGGTGGCGAGACAAACGTCCACGCCGCCAAGGGCGTTGACCATGTCCCGAAAAGCCTTGAAGTCGACTGCGATGTAACGGTCGAAGGTAAGCCCGGTGATCTTCCCCACCTCGTGCTCAGCCGCGTAGCCGCCGCCATCGCGACCCGAGTACTGCGATGCGACGCAGCAGATGATGCTGACGTATGGGACCTCGTACGCGGCGTTGATCTTGTTGACCCAGACCCGGTTGGGGTTGCTCTGAAGGTTCATGTGCACAACGAGGTCGCGAGGAACCGAGACCATCGCCACTCGGTTGGTGGCCGGATCGATCGTCACCGCCATGATCGAGTCGGTGAGATACGGCGCGTCGTTCTCATAACCTCCGCGGCCGAGCAGGAGGATGTTGACCTGCTGTCCGTGCTTCAGCTTGTAGGCGATGGTGCCCTGTGCCGGCTCCACGGCCTGCACGACCTCGCCGATGGGGTTGAAGTGGCGCCCTGTGGTCGTCGTCAGGAAGTCATCGATGCGTTTGTAGGTGAGAGTCGCCGTGACGATGACGACCAGAAGTACGAAGGCGGCAACGATCGCCGGGACCGACCTGGTCAGGCGGTAGGAGACGTGGTAGCGGGATCGCCTGGCCCTTGGCCTGGCCCTCTGCATCGGCACGGGGATTCTACCCTGCAAGACCACCCTATAACGACGGCGCCGAATACCGGGTTACGTCCCGACCGGGTTCCCCCCGTGACTGTTGGACGCGATGTAGAAATAGACGAAATATCCGACCACGCTCAGGACGAAGGCCGCGATGCCAAGAATCAAACCCGCCAGCGCGAGGCCTCCGCCGCCTAATGTCCCGCCGCTGGATGCGATGCGCTGGCGGGAGATGAAGCCCATGATCGCGGCCGTCGGTCCAAGAATCACGCCGAGACAGAAGCAAACGATGCCGACGATGCCGCAGATCAACGACGCGATCGCCAGCCCGTCGGTGCGACGCCCGGCATATGCCATCGCACCCGCTGTGTATCCCATGGGCGCCGGAGGCACATAGCCGCCGCCGGGCGGCGGCGGGGGAGGCACGAACCCGCCACCGGGAGGCGGTGGTGGCGGAATGAACCCTCCCCCCGGAGGTGGAGGCGGAGGAGGCGGCGGCGGTGGTGGAGGCGGGATGAAACCTCCTCCGGGAGGTGGCGGTGGCGGAGGTGCGCCACTCGGTGGCGGCGGCGGCGGCAAGTCCGACATGTGAATCCTCCTATTCCGCTTTGGGGGCGGTAGAGCCGATCTCGAAGCTACGGATGATCCACGCCTGCATCGCCAGCGCGTAGGCGGCAGTGAAGATGACCCCGATGCCGCACGCGATCGCACCGACGGAGCTGACGAAGCTCGCCGCGATCAGCATAAGGCCGGCGATCAGAGTGTTAGTCGGATTCGCGCGGCAGCGCCTGACCACCTCACTCACCCGCAGGCCGGCTGCGATGCCGCCGCTGTCAGTGACGAGGATCAAGGCCGGAAGGACGAATGTGACGGCGAGGCTTCCTAGCGTTATGAGGCCGAATGCAGCAAAGGTGAGCAGGATCGCCAGGCTGATCAGGGCCGGGTTGCCATCGCCGTTGCCTTCGCGAGCCGCGATCGCCACCCCCGGTATGTAGAACACCATTCCTATCGCGACCACAACGAGGATGTAGATGAGCTCCACGACGAAGACACGCACGCCCCTGGCGAGGTATTTCAGGTTGGCGGGCGCAAGCCGTTCCTCGCCGGCACGCAGGCGATCCAATGAGGCAAGCATCCAGCCGATGTTGTTGATCGCGCCAAGTATCGGGATCAGCGAGATGAGCCCGACGATCAGCAGCTTCACGACCCACTCCTGATCGCGGACCGGCCAGACGAAAGCCTCGGTGATGCGGTCCAAGGACTATGAAGACGGGGCCGAAATCGCGAAGAGGAGAAGGACGAGCCAGATCAGCGTGACGACAGCGCCAGCTGCGGTGGCGACAATCCCGAGTATCCAGGCGGTCACCGCGAAGTTGCGGCCACCCAGCGCGCCCGCCGAGGCGTCGATCCTTCTGATCGCGGACTTGCCCATGAAGTAGGCGATCGGCCCGCAGACCAGGCCCGGAACGCCGAGCGGCAGTCCGAGAACCAATCCGAGGATGGCGAGCACGAGCACGACGACGGCGCGGGTGTCGAGCGCTTGCGTGCCTCCGTACGCCGGAGGCGGGTATGACGGCGGCGGGTAATAGGGAGCGACCAGCGGTGGCGGAGATTGGACCGGCTGGGGGACGCTCATTTCAGCAGCGACCTCGCGATGACGACACGTTGTATTTGATTGGTGCCTTCATAGATCTGGGTGATCTTGGCATCCCGCATCATCCTTTCGACCGGGTAATCGGAGATGTAGCCGTAACCCCCGAGGATTTGCACGCAGTCGGTGGTCACCTTCATCGCCATGTCAGAAGCGAAGACCTTGGCCATCGCCGCGACCTTGGTGAGGTCTGCCGCCTTGGCGTCGACCTTGGTCGCCGCCATGTAGACGAGGTGTCGCGTGGCTTCGATCTGCGTAGCCATGTCGGCAAACATGAACTGGATCCCCTGGAAACTCGAGATCGGCTGACCGAACTGGTTCCGCTCTCGCGCGTAGTTCAATGCGTAGTCGAATGCGCCTTCGGCGATGCCAAGCGCCTGGGCGCCGATTCCGGGCCGCGAGCGGTCGAGGACCGCGAGGGCGATCTTGAATCCCGCACCTTCCTCACCGAGCCTGTTGGCGGCCGGGACCTTGACATCCTCGAACACCAGCTGGGCGGTCGGCGAGCCGCGAATGCCGAGCTTGTGCTCGAGCTTCGGCGCATGCCATGGGCTTGTCTCTCTTTCGAGGACGAACGCCGAGATGCCCTTTTGGTTTGCGTCCGGGTCGGTCTGCGCGAACACCACCAGCGTGCCCGCAATGCTGCCGTGGGTGATGAACTGTTTGGTTCCGTTGAGCACGTACTCGTTGCCGTACCTTTTCGCGCGGGTCTTCATCGCGGCCGCGTCGGAGCCGCTGCCGGTCTCTGAAAGCGCATACGCCGCGACCTTCTCGCCCGATGCCAGTGGCGGGCACAGCCTTTTCTTCTGCTCTTCCGAGCCGGCGACCAGAATCGGATACGAGCCGAGGGCCTGGACGGCAAGGATCAGCGACGAGGACGCGCAAGCCTTGGCGATCTCCTCGATGCCCATGCAGATGGTCACGCTCGAGCCGGATATGCCGCCGTACTGCTCGGGGAACGGGATGCCGAGGATGCCGTTCTCGGCGAAGAGCTTTTCGATGTCCTTCGGGTATTCGGCCTTCTCGTCGATCTCCAAACCGCGGGAAAGAGAGCAGCCGCGCGCGAAGCGCCCGGCGATGAGAGGGAACCGGCAGGTTCCCTCTCATAACTGCAGCACGTCGCGAAAAATCACAATCCGTTGGACCTGGTTCGAGCCTTCGTAGATCTGCAGCGCCTTGGCGTCGCGGACATGACGCTCGAACGGGCTGCCCGAGACCGCGCCCTCCTCTCCCGCCAGCTGGAGCGCGTCAAGGGCCACCTGCATCGAAGGGCCGCCCGCGGCTGCAGAGCCAGGCCGCCTTGTACGCAAGTAGTCGCGCGGATTCGACGCGCGTGGCCATGTCGGCGAGGGTGAAATCGTCGCCCTGCTCCCTGGCTCTTCCCTTGAGCAGAGTCGCGGATTCGTCGACCGCGGCCTGCGCGATCCCAAGCGCCTGGCCGGAGATGCCGATCCGGCCCGAGTCGAGAGCGCGCATCGCCACGGTGAAGCCCTGGCCTTCGGCGGCGAGCCGGTTCGCCACCGGGACGACGACGTCCTCCAGAACGAGCTCACCAGTCGGCGATCCGTTCAGGCCCATCTTCTTGAACACCTGGCCGACCCGGACGCCGGGCGTGTCCGCGGGCACCAGGAACGCGCTGACGCCGGCCGCCTTCTCTTCTGGGCCGGTGCGGGCAAAGACGATGTAGAGGCCGGCGTGTCCGACATTGGTGATGAAAACCTTGGTGCCGTTCAAAACGTACCCATCGCCGTTGCGCCGGGCGCTCGTCTTCAAAGAGGCCGCGTCCGACCCCGACGCCGGCTCTGTGAGGGCGAACGCTCCAAGCAGCTCGCCAGACGCGAGTCGCGGCAGCCACCGACGCTTCTGTTCTTCGGTGCCGAACAGGAGGATCGGCTCGCTGCCAACGCTCGTGTGGACGTCGACGATCACCGACGTCGAAGCACACGCCCTGGCGAGCTCGTCGATGCAGAGCGTGAACGCGAGGGCATCGAGTCCGGCCCCGCCGTACTCACGAGGGATGAGAACCCCGAGCAGCCCGGCTTCGGCCGCCGCTCTGACGGCCTCTTCGGGAAACCGGTGGTCGCGGTCTACCTCTGCCGCAAGCGGCAGCGCCACCGCTTGCGCCAGCTCGCGCACGCCATCGCGAAAGCTGACGTGCTCCGGGGGCAGATCAAGGTCCATGAGTACCGCGAATTACAATATTGGGTTGCGGCATGGAAGCAGGACCCAGATATCTAGAAGGCACGACAGTCGGCAGCGGGCGCGACATCATCGGGGTGCGCAGGGACCGGATCGCCGACATCATCAGCACCGGGCGCGAGATCATCGCCCGTGCCAAGTCGGAAAAGCTCCTTCCTGACACCATCACCGGCGCCACCGCAGCTCTCTTGGTGACGATCGCCGGCTACGGTGAGCCGCTTTCGGAAGGACAGTGGCGTGAGCTGGCCGGGGTCGTCGGTGGCATCATGCGCGACAACACCTACGCGGACTTGGCCCGGCTCAGGACGTTGATTACCCAGGAGCAGTTTTTGAACGTCGCCCGAAACCAGGGTTACGGTCGCTTCATCCGCCGCCTGGACGACGGGCGGTGGGTGTGCGAGCTCGCTCCCAAGCTGGAAGATCTTCCCGACGAGTAAAGCCTTCTCGTGGCTGGTGCGGTCCCGGCCGGTCCGCGTCGCTGCCGCAATCCTGTTGGTGCTGACCATTGTCAGCCCCGCCGCCGTGGTCTTTGCGGTCGTGTGGACGGCGCCCGTCGTGGCTCAGCCGCCGCCGGTTGCCGCAGTTGACACTGAACCCAGTCGGCCGCTGCCTGCCCCAGATGTCCAGCAGGTAACCCTGCCCACCGCCCCGTTCAACGTTTACGCGAACGCGATGTCGAGCGTCGTGCCTTGTCCGTTGTGCGAGATACCGCCCCGTGTTTACGTGCCGAACAGCACTGCCGGGACGGTGGACGTGATCGATCCGCTGACGTTCAAGGTCATCGACCACTACGCGGTGGGAGCCATCCCTCACCACATCGCGCCGGCCTGGGACATGAGCGAGCTATACGTCGACAACGAGGCTTCGAGCTACCTAACCGTGATCGATATCCATACCGGCCGCCCGACCGGCGGGAAGATCAACATTCCCTTCCCGTACAACCTCTACTTCACGCCTGACGGCAACAAGGCGATCGACGTCGTCGAGCGCCTGCAGCGGATCGAGTTCCGCGATCCACACAACGGATGGAGGTTACTCGGCTCCGTACCGATACCGTGGCCAGGCGCGGATCACCTCGATTTCAGCGCCGACGGCAGCTATCTGATGATCTCAACCGAATACTCCGGCATCGTGGCCAGAGTCGACGTCGTCAACATGAAGCTCGCCGGCTACGTCAGGGTTGGTGGCCTGCCGATCGACGTCAAGCTCTCGCCGGACGGCACGCTCTTCTATGTGAGCAACCAGGGCCGCATGGGCGTGTCCGTCATCGATCCGACCGCGATGCAGGAAATCCAGTTCATCCCGACCGGCCGAGGCGCGCACGGCCTTCAGATCGGACGCGACACCCATCTTCTGTATGTGTCCAACCGGCTCGAGGGCACGATCTCAGTCATCGATTTCGCCACCCGCCGCGAGGTCTCGAAGTGGCCCATACCCGGCGGGGGCAGCCCTGACATGTTGCAGCTCAATCCGGACGGGACGCAGCTCTGGGCGTCGGGCCGCTACAACGCGACGGTCTATGTGTTCAGCACGGTCACGGGCCTGCTGATCACGAAGATCCGCGTCGGCCCTCAGGACCACGGGCTGACCTACTTCCCCAACGTCGGCCTGCACAGCCTGGGCCACAACGGTGTCTATCGCTAGAAATCGCGACGGCCGGAATAAATCCGGCCTAAAGCTCCACTGGGTATCGTGGCTAACGAATTAGACACCGAGGTCCGCGTCTGGGAAGAACCAGTGCGCGGCTCGTTCGGAGATCTGTCGAGTCTCCTTCTGCCAGGCATTGAGCGCATGCGCTTGAGCACGCGAGGCGAGGGGGCCCGTCCTCCGATTCATCACCTGACTGGCCTGCGACCGGTGGAGTCGGGATTCGGCACCTCGACCTTCAGCATGCCGGCGACGCCCTGGCTGCAGACAACGGTTCCTGGATTGATGGTCGGCGGCATCATCGCTTTCCTTGCCGATGGGCCGCTGGGCACCGCGATCGTGACAGTGCTCCCGCCTCTTGCCTACATGACCACCTCGGACTTATCGCTCAGCTTTCTGCAGCCTGGCACGCTCGAGAGCGGAACACTGATTGGAAGGGCGCGGCTCATCCACGGTGGCAGATCGGTAGCGCTCTCCGAGGTGACGATTGAGGATAGCCTTGGCCGCCATCTCGCGCATGGCACATCGCGCGGATTCATCCTCACCGCGCCTGGCGCTCCACCCCCGCCGGAGGAAACGCCGCGCCAACCTGAGTATGCGACGCCCGATCCATACTTGCGCCCGGTCGCCGGCGCGCCGGTCTCGCAGGACGATTGGAACCGGATGACGGGCCTTGAGGTCCTGCGGCTGTGCATCGACGACAGGACTTATGCTCCGCCGATTTATCACCTAACTGGACTTCGCCCGAGCCGGGCTGATGAGGGAACGTGCACTTTCGTGCTGCCGGCGAGCCCGTGGCTTGCGTCGCCGGCTCCGGTGCTCTACGGCGGCGCGATCGCGATGCTGGCCGACGCGGCGCTGTCATGTGTGGTGATGACCATCAACCCCGCCGGCAGCTCGTTCGCTCCCCTCGACCTGAAGGTGAACTACCTGCGTCCAGTCCTTCCCGACGGGAGTCTGATGACAGCGCGCGCGACGCTGGTGCACCGTGGTCGCTCAATGGCAGTCGCGACGGCGGAGATCACCAACGAGGAGGGCAAACGAATTGCCCTGGCGAGCTCGAGCTCGATGCTGCTGCCAGGGCGGCCCTGGAGCGACCTCGCCGGCCCGATTGACCGCGAGCTCCCGGCGCCTGACTAGGCGCCGAGGAGGCGCGCGATCAGCATCCGCTGCACCTCTGACGTGCCTTCCCCGATCTCGTTGACCTTGACGTCGCGCCAGTAGCGAGCCACCGGGTAGTCCTCCATGAATCCGTAGCCCCCATGGATCTGGACTGCCTGGTCCGCGGCACGCTTCGAGGCTTCCGAGGCGTACAGCTTGCACATCGCAGCGAGCATGCGTACCTCGTCGGTGGTCTTGGCGCCGCCGTGCGTGTAGGCGACCGCGGCGCGATAGACCATTGTTCGTGCGAGCTCGGTCTCCATCGCCATGTCGGCGAGCTTGAATTGGATCGCCTGATGCTTCGAGATGGGGACGCCGAAGGTGCGGCGCTCTTTCGCATACGCGAGTGATGCATCCAGACATGCTTGCGACACGCCGACCGACAGCGCAGCGATCGCGATGCGGCCGCCCATCAGCGTGTTGAGGAACTGCCGGTAACCGCCACCGCGCTCGCCGAGCAGGTTGTCCTCCGGGACCTCGCAGTCTTCAAAGCTCAGCGGGTGCGTATCGGACGAGTGCCAGCCCAGCTTTCGATATGACTCGAGCACGTGGTATCCAGGCGTCCCCGTGGGGATCATGATCGCGCTGATCTCCGGGCCGCCGCGCTTGGTCTTGCCGGTGACCGCAGTCACGGTCACACCGGCCGAGATGTTGGTGCCGCAGTTGGTGATGAACTGCTTTGCTCCGTTGACGACCCAGTGCCCGTCCCGCTGCTCGGCGCGGGTCTTGGTGGCGCCGGCGTCGGAGCCGGCCTCCGGCTCTGTGAGGCCGAAGGCCCAGAGCCGCTTCCCCGCGAGCAGGTCGGGCAGCCATCTCTGCTTTTGCTCGGCGCTCCCGAACTCATAAATGGGCGACGCACCCAGACACACCGCCGCCTCGAGGGTGATGCCGACGCCCGCGTCGGCTCGCGAAATCTCCTCGATCGCCAGGCACAGCGACAGGAAATCCGCGCCGGCGCCGCCGTACTCCTCGGAGAACGGCAGCCCAAACAGGCCCAGCTCACCCATTCGGCGGACGATGTCGTAGCCGAACTCGTGGTTGCGGTCGAGCTGTTCGGCGGCCGGCGCCACGACCTCCTTGGCAAAGTCGCGGCACAGCTCGCGTACGGCGCGCTGTTCCGCGGTCAGCTCGAAATCCACACCGCGACTTAGTATCCCGTACGGGAATGAACGGCGATCCCTACGAAGCTGGAATTCAGATCGCCGCGGGCCTCAAGGACCTCGACGGTCCCAACGTCAATCCCGCCTGCCACACGCGCCTCTACACCCAGGGCCGCCGAACGGAACGCTCGCTCGTTCTGCTGCACGGGTTCACCAACTGCCCGCAGCAATTCGACGCGCTCGGCAAGCACTTCTACGAGCTGGGCTGGAATGTCCTCATCCCCCGCTATCCGCGCCATGGCTACGCGGACCGGCTGACCACCTCGATCGCCGAGCTGCGCTCCGAGCATTTGATCGCGGTTGCGAACCGCGCCGCCGAAGCCGGCGCCGGGCTGGGCGAGCGCCTCACGGTGGCGGGCCTGTCATTGGGCGGCATCCTGACAGGCTACCTGGCACAAACGCGCGACGGGATCGAGCGGGCCGTGCTGATCGCTCCTATGTTCGGGCTACGACCGATACCTGGTTGGGGGCTGGCAGCCATGACGCAACTCGCAAACGTGTCGCCCAATTTCTACATCTGGTGGGACAGCAAGTTGAAGGACAAGATCGGCCCGCAGCACGGATACCCGCGCTTCGCGACCAAGGCATACGCAGCGCTGTTCGAGACTGGCTCGAATCTCCAACGAGCGGCACAAACAAGCGCGCCCAAGGCGCAGCAGATCGATGTGATCACGAACGCGGCCGAACCGCGCCTGGACAACCGTTTTACGTATCAACTCGTCGAACAGTGGCGGCGCCATGGAGCCACGGTCACCACGTACGAGTTCCCGGCCTCGGATCGCCTGCCACACGACCTAATCGACCCGGCGAACCCGGAGCAGAACACCGTGCTCGCCTATCCGGTGGTAATCAGGACGATCTCCGGGACCTAGAGCTTAGGTTGACGGAATCAATGGACAGGCCGTGGGATCCGGAGGTATGTCCCACTGGCTCGTTTGGCCGGCTTCGACAAGCGCGTTCGTCCACGGCACGTACGAAACGGTCGTCCCACTTCCATTACTTGTCCGTTCCCCTCCGTCGTCATCAATCAGCACGTACCGTCCGGCCCGCAGCAGGAAGGTGAAGTGACCGCCAGCAGGCACGAGCTGGGAGGCCACCGAGGGAATACCTTGGACCCGGGACTTTGGAATCCAAGGCCCTATGTCAGTGAACCTGCCGCGCAGCACGAATACCATCCCCGCGCGGTAGGCTATCCGCCCGGGTGGGGAGCACGGGGTCTCAATCCCGCCCACGAGAATGCCGTAGCCGGCGGGCATGTGTGGTGATGATGCCGGTCTACTCGTCGACCCCGGCTGTTCGCAACCAGCCGCAAGTAGCAGAGCTACGGCCAGGACGCTAAGGGCGGCTCGGCGCATCGTTGCCTCCGTCGCGCTCAGTCTAGGCGTGCAGGGGTCTATAGCTTCCTGGACATCTCGTATTCGATGCGCCCGTCGCCCGGCCGCACGTGCTGAGTCGCGCCCGTGCGCTTGAACCCATGGCGCTCATAGAGCCTCTGGGCATGCTCATTGTTTTCAACGACCCAGAGGAGAAGCTCGTCATAACCCGATTCCTGCGCCGTTTCGACGGTCGCAAGCAGCAGAGCGTCTCCGACGCCCTTGCCCCGCGTACTCGGGTGCACCCAGAACGAAGTCACCGATCCGGCTCGGTTGGAGCCGGCTTCGCCGATAGACGCCATACCGACCGCCAGACCGTCCGACTCGGCGACGAACTGCGTACGCGACACGACAGCATTCCGCCACTCGTGCTCCGTGCGTTCTTTCTCGTGCTCCCACGTGGACCCGAATGCGTACGGCGCATCCTTCAGCGCAGCGAGCCGCACGTCACGGAAGATCTGCCACTCATCCGGCCCCAGGTTCCGGATCTCAGTTTCCGAGGATGAACACCTTCAGCGCCCAGCTGACCGCGAGCGCGCTCACGCCGAAGATCGTCAAGAGGCGCCACTGCCGCTGAGTGAGGCGCGGCGACCACGTGTGACCCGTGATCAGTCCCGCGGCCAGGCCGCCGGCTCCGATGACCGTGCCCGTGAAAAACAGCGGCCCAAGGGGATACAGACGGACCGCATCGGCGAGGTCACCCTGCCACATGTATGCGAACGAGCGGGTGCCGCCGCAGAACGGGCAGGGGTGTCCGGTCAGGTAGTAAAACGGGCATGGCGGGAGCGTCAAATGCGCGGCGCGCATCGCCCAGAAGACGCGGGTGTAGACCAGCCACAAGACCAGCACCGCGAACAGCCCGAAGTCGCGGAACCGCTCATCCGGACGCGTCTTGCTGATCGATATCGGAAAGGACATGGTCAGCGCAGGAGACCGACTATATCGTCAGTCGTCTCCGCCACGGCGACACCGGCAGCCCTGAACGCCTCTTCCTTGCTCTTTGCGGTCCCGCGGTTGCCCGAGATGATCGCGCCGGCGTGCCCCATACGCTTGCCTTCGGGTGCCGTGCGGCCGGAGATGAAGGCCACCGTCTTCAGTCTGCTGCCGTTGGCGAGCAGCTCCGCGGCGCGCTCCTCGTCGCTGCCGCCGATCTCCCCGATCACGACCAGGTGGGTGGTCTGCGGGTCTTGTTCGAACAGCTCGACGACATCCTTGAAAGTCAAGCCAAGAACGGGGTCGCCGCCGATGCCGACTATGGTCGACTGGCCCATTCCGGCTGCCGTGAGCGCCGATCCCACCTCGTAGGTCAGGGTGCCGCTGCGTGACACAAGCCCGACGTGACCCGGGCTGGAGATCCGCTGCGGGATGATGCCGATCTTCGCCACGCCCGGTGTGATGAGGCCGGGACAGTTTGGGCCCAGCAGCCGCGCTTTCGGATAGCCGCGCAGGAAGTCCTTGACCCGGATCATGTCCTGGATCGGGATTCCCTCGGTGATGCACACGATGAGCTCGATGCCACTCGCGGCCGCCTCCATGATGGCGTCGGGAGCAAACCGGGGTGGCACGAAGATGCCGGATGCGTTCGGGCTGGTTGCCCGCACCGCCTCGGCCAGTGTGTTGAAGACCGGCAACCCCAAGTGGGTGGTCCCACCCTTTCCGGGGCTGGTGCCGCCGACCACGTTCGTGCCCATCTCGCGCATCTGCGCCGCGTGGAAGGTGCCCTCACGTCCCGTGATGCCCTGGACGATGACCCGCGTGCTCGCGTCGAGAAGAATGCTCACCGCGCGGCCGGCGCCGTGGTCAGCGCCACGATCTTTTGAGCCGCCTCCCAGGCACTGACGCCGGGCTCGATCCCGTGCTCTCGAAGGATCGCGCGCCCTTCTTCCTCGCGAGTTCCGCTCAACCGCACGACAAGGGGGAGCTTCATCTGCAGCTGGTCGCGGGCCATGACGATGCCCTTCGCGACCTCGTCGCCACGAGTGATGCCGCCGAAGACGTTGATCAAGACACCCCTGACGCGCGGGTTCATCAAGATGACTGCGAGGGCGTTCTCGACCGTTTCCGCCTTGGCTCCGCCACCGATGTCGCAGAAGTTGGCCGCGTGCCCGCCGGCGCGTTGGACAAGGTCGAGCGTGCTCATGCACAGACCCGCGCCGTTGCCGATAATGCCGATGTCGCCGTCGAGCGAAACGTACGTGAGCCCGCGCTTCCTGGCCTCGATCTCGTACGGATCGCCGATCAGCACCGAGCCGTATCGGTCCTCGAGATCCTTGTGCCGCCAGGCGGCGTTTTCGTCGGTTTCGAGCTTTGCGTCGCCGGCGACCATGTCGCCTTTTTTGGTGATGACGAGCGGATTGATCTCGGCCGTGATGGCGTCGAGATCCGGGATCGCCCGATAGAGCTTCTTGATGAGCGCGGACATCGGGCGCGCCAGCTCGCCAAGCGAGGCCTCGTAGAGCAGCTGATTGAGCTCGAAATCGAGCGGACCGCGCCATGGATTCGGATAGAGCCGAGCGATCGATGCCGGCGACTCCTCGGCCACCTGCTCGATGTCCATGCCGCCTTTGGCCGAGAGTATGAGGACGTTGGCGCGCGCGTCGCGGTCGACCGTGAATCCGAGGTAGATCTCGCGCTCGATGTCGAGGGCCGACTCGCAGTAAACGAACGGGACCTTGAAGCCTTTGATGTCCATCCCGATAATCTGCTGGGCAGCGGCGCGCGCCTCGTCGGGCGAGCTCGCGAGCTTGATGCCTCCCGCCTTGCCGCGCCCGCCGACAGGGACCTGAGCCTTGACGGCGACCGGACCGAGCTCGGCGGCTGCGGCAGCTGCTTCCTCCGGAGTGTGCGCGACCCGACCCGGCGGGATCGCGATCCCAAGCGATGCCAGCACCTCTTTCGCCTGATACTCGAGCAGCTTCATCGTGGGTTGACGTTAATGGATGCGCGAGTTAGAGCGGAATGTTTCCATGCCACCGCGGGTTACGGCGGCGCTCCTTACGGAGTGCGATCTTTAACGCTCGGATCAGCTCGCCACGCGTGCGGCCGGGCTCGATGACGTCGTCGATGTAGCCGCGCTCAGCAGCGACGTACGGGTTCGCGAAGCGTTCCGTGTAGTCGGTGACCAGCTCTCGGCGCCGAGCCAGGGGGTCGGCCGCAGCCGCGAGCTCTCGATGAAACACGATGTTTACGGCGCCCTCCGGACCCATCACCGCAATCTCGGCGGTCGGCCACGCGACGTTGAAGTCGGCCCTGATGTGCTTCGAGCACATGACGCAATAGGCGCCGCCGTATGCCTTGCGCGTGATCACGGTCAGCTTGGGCACGGTCGCCTCGCTGAACGCATAGAGGAGCTTTGCGCCGTGACGGATGATGCCGCCGTATTCCTGCGCGGTGCCCGGCAGGAATCCTGGCACGTCTACGAACGTGATGAGCGGGATGTTGAAGGCGTCGCAGAATCGCACGAAGCGTGCCGCCTTCACGGACGCATTGATGTCTAGCGCGCCCGCCATGACCTTCGGCTGGTTGGCCACCACCCCGACCGGGTGGCCGTCGAGGTGCGCGAACCCCACGACGATGTTCATCGCGAAGAATGGCTGGACCTCGAAAAAATTCCCGCTGTCGAAAACCATGCCGATGACGTCTTTGATGTCATATGGCTCTTTCGGGTTGTCCGGGATGACCGTCGCGAGCCCGGGCGCCGCGCGCTCAGGATCGTCTGTGGCTGATGCCATCGGCGCCGCCTGGTCGAAGCTCTGCGGGATGTACGAGAACAGCCGGCGGACCTGGTCGAAGCACTCGTCCTCAGACTCTGCGAGGAAGTGCGCTACTCCCGACTTGACGTTGTGCACCTCAGCGCCGCCGAGAGAATCGAAGGTCACCTCTTCACCTGTGGTGACGCGAATCACCTCAGGCCCGGTGATGAACATGTAGCCGAGCTCGTGGACCATGAACGTGAAGTCGGTCATCGCCGGCGAATAGACCGCGCCGCCGGTGCATGGCCCGAGGATCAGGCTGAGCTGCGGGACCACGCCACTCGCTTCGACGTTGCGCCAGAAGATTTCGGCATAACCCGCCAGCGAGACCACACCCTCCTGGATGCGAGCGCCGCCAGAGTCGTTGATGCCGATGATCGGGATCCGGTTCTTCAACGCAAGGTCCATCACCTTGATGACCTTCTCCGCGAACACCTCGCCCAGCGAGCCGCCGAAGACCGATGCGTCGTGGCTGAAGAGCACCACGTCGCGGCCGTCGATCTTTGCCATCCCTGTCACGACTCCGTCGCCCGGCACCCGCTTCGATTCGAGGCCGAAGCCGTACGCGCGATGGGTAGCGAAGATGTCGATCTCCTCGAACGAGTTGCGGTCCACCAGGCGCGAGATGCGCTCTCGCGCGGTGAGCTTGTGCTTGGCGTGCTGGCGGTTGAAGGCCTCGGCGTCGCCGTGCCCGGCCTCGTACTTGCGCTGCCGGAGCTGGTTGAGCGGGTCGACCTTGTGACCCTTCGGGGTTGGTGGCATCAGCCTCTCTCCAGGAACATCCAACGGTGGCCTTCGAGGTCCTCGACGCGGTAGCGCTTGCCGTCCTGGCTCTCCTCGAGCTCGGAGAGGATGCGAGCGCCGGCCCGCCGCGCCCGCTCGTAGTGCGCCGTTGCATCGGGTACGTACACCAGCACGCCATCGACGATGTACGGCACCGACGACCACTTGGCAGCCTGCTCGCAGTGTTCGCGGTGCTGCTTCGGGCCTTCGTAGTCGGGGCTTGGCGTCGCGAGCATGATCAATCCGGTCCCGGTCTCCATCTCGCCGTGGCTCAAGCGGCCGTCTTTGGTGGTCATCCGCGCACGTTCTTTGAACCCAAACGCGTCCGCCAGCCAGTCCATGGCTTTGGGGCCATCCTGGTAGGCGATCATCGGGATCACGTCGGGGTACTCGGGCATCTGGTCCTCCTCGCTCAAGCCGCCTCCGGCGGCTGATATTCGCCCCAAACCTGACGCAGCACCGTGCAGCATTCCCCGATCGTGATGTATTCGGCGAGGGCGGCTTTCAGCGGCGGCATCAGATTGTCCGCCCCGCGCGCCGCGCGTTCGACATCGGCGAGGCGGCGAGCTACGGCCCTCTCATCGCGACGGCCGCGCAGCTTCTTCAAAGCGCGCGCTTGCGCAGCCTGGTGGCGCGGCCCGACCTTCATGATCTGGACCTTGTCCTGGGCGTCGTTGGTGTATCGGTTGACGCCGACGACCACGCGCTCACCCGCCTCGACCCGGGCCTGAAAGCGGTACGCGCTGTCCGCAATCCGGCGCTGCGTCCATCCCGTCTCGATGCACCGCACCGCGCCGCCTCGTTCGTCGATCTCGGCCATGATCGCGAGCGCTTCCTCCTCCACTTGATCAGTGAGGCTTTCGACGTAGTACGAACCTCCCAACGGATCGGCGACCTGTGGCACGGCCGTCTCATGGCCGATCACCTGCTGCGTGCGCAGCGCCAGCTCGGCTGCGTTCTCTGAAGGCAAGCCGAGCGCTTCGTCGTATGCGTTGGTATGCAGCGACTGCGTGCCTCCGAGCACCGCGCTCATCGCCTCCAGCGTCGTGCGCACGACATTGTTGAGCGGCTGCTGGGCGGTCAGCGTGACGCCACCCGTCTGGGTGTGAAACCGCAGCGCCAGCGATCGCTCGTCGAGGGCACCAAACCGATCCCGCATGACACGCGCCCACAGGCGGCGCGCGGCGCGAAACTTCGCGACCTCTTCGAAAAAGTCCATGTGCGCCGCGAAGAAGAACGAGATTCGTGGCGCGAAATCATCGACGGTGAGGCCCGCCGCGAGAGCCGCCTCGACGTAGGCGATGGCGTGGCTGAGGGTCAAGGCGATCTCCTCAGCAGCGGTGGAGCCGGCCTCGCGGATGTGATAGCCGGAGATAGAGATCGTGTTCCAGTTAGGCAGGTTGTCCTGGCAATACGCAAATAGATCGGTCACCAGTCGCATCGAAGGCGACGGCGGAAAGATGTACGTGCCGCGCGCCGCGTACTCCTTGAGGATGTCGTTCTGCACCGTGCCCGTGATCTTCTCCGGCGGGGTGCCTTGCTTTTCCGCCACCAGCTGGTAGAGGAGCAGGAGCATCGCGGCGGTGGCGTTGATCGTCATCGAGGTCGAGACCTTGTCCAGCGGAATGCCCTTGAACAGAATCTCCATGTCCTCGAGTGAATCGATCGCGACGCCTACCTTCCCCACCTCGCCGTTTGCCATCGGGTCGTCCGAGTCGTAGCCGATCTGGGTGGGCAGGTCGAACGCCACAGAGAGGCCGGTCTGGCCCTGCTTCAAAAGGAACTGATAGCGCTTGTTGGATTCTGCCGCGGTCCCGAATCCTGCGTACTGGCGCATCGTCCACAGCCGGCCGCGGTACATGTCCTTGTGGATGCCGCGCGTGAACGGGAACGAACCCGGAGGCGGTTCGTCGGCGCGCCTATCCTCGGCCGTGTAGACCGGCTTGAGGCGAAGGCCCGAGTCGTTGGGGATGTCGCTCACGTTTCCACGAGCTCTGTGAGCACGCCACCCAGGCTTTTCGGATGCACGAATGCGATGAGCGAACCATGCATCCCCATCCGCGGCTCCGAATCGATGAGCTCGAGGCCGGCGGCACGCGCATCAGCCAGCGCGCCTGCGATGTCGGTCACGCCGTAGGCGACGTGATGAAGGCCTGGTCCGCGGTTGGCGAGGAACTTGCCAACCGGCGAATCCGGCCTCGTCGCGCTCATGAGCTCGACTTCGCCGTCGCCTGTGCGGAGGAACGCCGCTTCGATTCCATCCTTCTCGTTCAGCGCCCGGTGGACCAGCTCGGCGCCCAGGGATGTCCGGTAGAGCTCGATCGACTCGTCGAGATTCGCCACTGCGATCCCGACGTGGTGGACGCGAGTCAGCATCGATCTAATTCTGGGTCTTCGGGTACCGGTACCAGCCCTCGCCCGTCTTCCGGCCCAGCTTGCCGGCCTTCACTTTCGCCTCCAGCTGTGCCGAAGGCCGGTACCGCTGGTCGCCCGTCGTCTTGAACATATGGAGCCGGGCGTTGTACGTGACGTCGAGCCCGCTGAAGTCGCCCAGCCGGAACGGACCCATCGGCCAGTTGAGGCCCTTCTCGACCGCGATGTCGATGTCCTCGAATCCGGCCACGCCGGCGTCGAGCAGGCGGTAGGCCTCCTGGGTGGCGGCATGGAGGATTCGGTTGACGATGAACCCGTCGATCTCCTTGTTGAGAAGCACGGGCGTCCTGCCCATCTCGCGCGCCATGGTCATGGCCCGCTCGACTGTTTCGTCCGACGTCTCGGGTCCCCGCACCACCTCGACCAGGTCCATGACCAGCACCGGGTAGAAGAAGTGCATGTTGACGCACCGCTCAGGCAGCAAGGTGGCGCCGGCGATCTTGCTGATGCCCATGGTCGACGAGTTGCTGGCGAGGACTGCGCGCTCCGGTGCGAGCCGGTCGAGCTCGGCGAAGATCGCCCGCTTGATGCCGAGGTCCTCGAACACAGCTTCGATGACGAAATCCGCCTCATCGGCGGCTTCGGCAAGGTCCGTGGTCATGCGCACACGGTCGAGCGCGGTTTCGGCATCGGCCTTCCTGAGCTTTCCCTTCTCCACGCGGCGCAACACGTGGCCGCGATTGGACGCGGCCGCCTTTTTCAGCTGCTCTTCGCTCTGGTCGTGAAGCAACACATCGAGGCCGTGCAACGCGGCCTGCTGCGCGATCTGCGCGCCCATTGAACCCGCTCCGATCACGGCGAGTCGCAGATTCGTCACTGAACGGAAAAGAGTCGCGTCACAGCGTTGAGGGTCATGACGTTTGGAAGCAGGCCGTCGATCCTCAGCTTGCCCCGCATCAGCTTCGCCGCGACGCCCCTACCAACGCTGTCGTAATAAACGGGCAGGCCGAGCGGCCCGATCTTGAGATTGCTCAAGCTCATCACCGTCTCGGCGTCTGTGCGGATGGTTAGAGTGCGTCGCGACTTTAGGCCGTTGTGGACGATGAGCCTGCCGCCTTTGAAGTCCAGGGTCACCGCCTCGTCGATGTCGGTAACGGCGATGCCGACGCGCGCAACCAAGGATTCGAAATCACGCGCCTTCTTGGGCCGGGTGCGGACGTTGGCCTCGATCAGCCCACCAAGCATGGATGCGAATGCGCTCGGCTCATCATCCGCGTACAAGACCAGCGCGCGGCTGTCGACGTCGAGCTTTACTTTCCGTCGGGCCATTCAACCGAGACCCGAGTCGTGCACTCCGTCATCTCCTGAGACGCTTTCGTATAGCGCACGATGGTAGGCAGATCACCTTTCAGCTTGAGCTTGCCCTGCAGCATGCCCCTGGTCGCGTCGAGCTGCCCGGTGGCGACTTCCTTCCAGCGCGAATAGGGCGCAGTGATGACGAAGTCGCACTTCTGCGCGTCGGCGGCTGGGCCGACGGTTACGTCGCGCGCCTCACCGTCGTAGAGGTCCATCACGATTCCCTTTGACTCTGGAAAGCTCTTGTCCGGCTCGGCTTCGACAACGAGCCCTACGGTCCACTTCCAGCCCTTGGCCGCGGTTTTGTAAATGCTCGACCGGTTGACCTCGTCTTTGAACTCCTTGGCCCACTCGTTCGAGAACGCCTTGACCGCCATGTCACCCCTCCTCAACCAATCGGAATCGAATCCAAGCTAGCTTAGTCCTGGGCCGCGCAGGTCGCCTGACCTCGGCGATAGTTCTGGGCACGCCGAAGACTACCGCGCGACACTATGCAAGTGATCCGCGAAGCGATCGAAGCGGACCTCGTTCCCATGCTCGATCTGGCGGAAGCTCGACGTGAGCAATACGCCTTCTACCACCCGCTGTTCCATCGGCCGGCTCACGGTGCGCGAGATCTTCAAGGTCCCTTCTTCTCGAAGCTCATGGCAAACGAAGACTTTGACGTCCTCGTCTCCGAAACGGCAGGGCGAGTCGATGGCTTTCTGATCGGACATGTCGTGCCCGCTCCGCCGGTTTATGACCCTGGTGGACTGACGTGCGTGATTGACGACTTTGTCGTGGCCGGCGCTGACACCTGGGCGCGAGGTGGACGGGCTCTTTTGGAAGAGATGAAGGCACGCGCGCGTGCGCGCGGAGCCGTTCAGGTCATCGTCGTCACCGCTCCCCAGGACAATCCGAAACGAGACATGCTGGAGGATGCCGGACTAAGCGTCGTATCTGAATGGTTGGCGGGTAACACTTAGCGTCCAAAAGGTTCGTCGCTAGCTACGATCTCGGCGTGGGCCTGCAGGCTCAGCCTCACTACGAACCATTCACGGCGCGGGACGCGAGGTTGAAGCGTAAGGGGGATCAAAATCCCCCTTACGGAAACCCCCTCTCCCTGCGACGATTGGCAGATTCTTGAAACAAGGGCACGGCCGGGCGTAGCCCGGCCGTCCATGCCACGCGAGAGTTCTGCGAAAGCAGGTTGCAAACGAAGAAGTTGACCGCCGAGCCGTTCTATGAGCCACTCTCGGCGCGGGACGCGTGGTTCCTCTATGCGGAACGGCCGCAGACGCCACTCGACATCGGCACGGTCTACGTGTTCGAGGGCGAATCGCAGCTCCCGGGCGGGCGCGGTGCCTTGGGCGTGGAGCAGACCGTGAAGGAACGGATCCACCTCGTGCCGCGATATCGCCAGCGCATCCACCGGGTGCCGCTGAACCTCGCCCATCCGGTTTGGGTGGACGACCCCCATTTCGACCTTGGCGCGCACGTGCGCCGCGAGGTGCTCGCGCCTCCTGGCGACGGCGCCACGCTCCGCAAGCTGGTGATGCGGATCCTCGCGCGCCCGCTCGACATGCGACGGCCGCTGTGGGAGATGACGATCGTCACCGGGCTTCACGGGGGGCGGGTGGTGATCGTCAACCGCGCCCATCACGCGATGGTCGACGGCGTGTCCACTGTCGACATCCTCACGCTGCTGCTCGACACGAGTCCCGAGGGCTACACGCCTGAGCCGCCGGCGGAGGAATGGACGCCGCGCCCCGAGCCGACCAACTGGCAGCTCATCCGGCCCATGCTGTGGAACTTCAGCTCGACGATGAAGTCAGAGCGCTCGCGAGTGCCGGCCATCTGGAACACGACCCATCTGCCCTGGACAGGCCTCCTCAACGTTGGCCGGAAGATGTTCACCCCGCGTCCCGACCTCTTCTTCAATCGCAAGATCGGTCCGCAGCGCACGGGTCGTGGGCTGAAGGTGCCTCTGTCGGCATTCAAAGCCTTGAAGGACCGGTTTGGTTGCACCGTGAACGACGCGGTCCTCGCTGTGGTGTCGGAGGGACTGCACCGATGGTTCAAGAGCCGCGGCGAGGCGGTGCCCGAGAAGGTGCGTGTGTTCTGTCCGGTGAGCGTTCGCGGAGACGAGTCGCGTGGCCGTATCGGCAACCAGATCAGCGGCATGGTGCTCGAGCTGCCGACGGGCGAAATGGCCATGGAGGAGCGTCTGCGCAAAATCAAGGTCACTACCGGCGACCTCAAGCGCACGCGCCAGGCGATCGCCGCGGACACCCTTGTGGGACTGGCCGATTGGGCGCCGCCCACCCTGCTTGTGCTGGCGGGCCGCCTCATGTCCAACCCACAAGCAGGCGCGAACATCAACGTGACCAACATCCCTGGACCGCAGTTCCCGCTCTACTCAGGCGGCGCGGAGCTGCTTGAGGTGTGGCCCTTTGCGCCGCTTTATCCGTCGATGGGGCTCGGCGTCGCGATCGTCTCTTACAACGGCGAAACGTACTTCGGGCTGACCGCCGACCCTGGCATCGTCCCTGACGTCGAAGAGTTCACCGCGCGGCTCCGCGACGCCGCGGCGGAATGCGCTGCTTTAGCAAAGATATAAGGGAAAACCCGGATGGTTTTCCCTTATCGCCGGGCGCTACGCGCGCGGCTGATCCCATTCCGGTATACGGATGGGATTTATCCGAATGTTTTCTCCTGTCAACGATTGGGAGTGGAGAGGACAAAGCTCGGCCGGGTTAAACCCGGCCGACCAGGCCACGATGGTTGTCGAAGTTATTCGATGGTAAAGCGCATCGTGTTCTGGCCGATGGCGATGAGGTCGCCGTCGGACAGCTGCTTCTCGATCACCGGCTCGCCATTGACCAGCGTCCCGTTGGTGCTGCCCAGGTCGCTGATCCAGAACACTCCGGCCCGCACCTCGATGCGGCCATGCCGGCCGGAGGTGGCGGGATCGCTCACGACGACGTCGTTGTCCGGCGCGCGTCCAACGGTGACCATCTGACTCGGTAGCGCAACGATCCTGCCCGCGAAAGGTCCGCTCTCGAAGCTCAATTTGGCAGCGAACGACTCGCCGGCGGCGATCGCCTCCGGCGGCATCGCGGACAGCGATACCGTCCGCTTGCTCTCCGCGGGTATGTCCGCGGGTTGCCACGCCGGGATGATCGAGGTCGCGGGCTCGCCGGAATCGGTTTGCTCGCCGTTGTCCTGCAAGCCGGGAATCGATGATGCCGTCGGCCACCTGAGCATCGTCGAGGTCACACTCGGCGCGGACGGTTCTGGTTCTGGCTCTGGCGCCTCAGCCATAGGCTCTGGCTCCTGCGCCGCTGCTACCGGTTCTGGTTCGGGCGCTTCCTCCACCGGCTCCGGCTCCTGTGCCTCTGCCATCGGCTCAGGCTCCGGCGCTTCCTCTACGGCCTCCGCTTCCGACGATGCGGCCTCGATAACAGCCGGTTCCGGTTCCACAGGAGGAGGCTCTGGCGGCGCCTCGGCACTGGCCTGAGGCGGCGCTTCGGCAACCGGCTCGGCATAGACAGGCTCCGGCTCTGGGAAAACAGGCAGGATGCCGGAGATCGGAGCTTCCGCTTCTGCCGAAGGTTCGGCTGGCGCAGCCGCTTCGGCTGCCGGCTCGGCCTCGAAGGGAGCGACCTCTGCGACAGGTTCCGGCACGGGCGGCTCAGAGACAGGCTCGGGCTCAGGCTCGACCGGCGGGGCTTCCGTGTCGGTAGGCAGGGTCTCCAGCACAGTAGTGGGCGTGAACTCGTCCGACTGCGGCTCCTGGGAGACTCGCATGGTCTCCAGCACGGCGGTCTGAGCCACCGCAGCGACGGGTTTCTCTGCCTCAGCGTGCTGGACGGGCAACACCTGTGTCTCTGCCTCGGCGGCCTTCTCCACCGAGTGAGTGCCCAAGAAGCGCTCGTACCAAGAGGCGATGCGATTCAGTCGCTCGACGCGCCGGTCGGGACGGCCGCTGCGCGAGAGGTCGTGCGATTCCTCGGGGAAGCGAACCATCTCAACCGTCTTGCCGAGGAAGCGCATGGCGCCGAAGAGCTCTTCGGACTGCGAGATGGCGCATCGCAAGTCCATCTCTCCACAGCTGAGCAGCAGCGGTGTCTGCATGTTCTGCACGTAGCGGATAGGCGATCGCCTCCACAGCTCGTCAAGGTCGGGCCATGGCGGCGGCCCGAGCTCCAATGCACCCCAAAGAACGATGTCGTGCTGGGCGTATTCGCTGACCAGGTTGGAAATCGATCGCATCGACACCGCAGCCGCGAACCGGTTGGTCTGGCCGATCACCCAGTTCGTCATGTAGCCGCCATAAGAGCCACCGCCGATTCCCATGCGGCCCACATCCACGCTGTCAGTCCGCTCGATCGCCTGGTCGAGCGCGGTCATGAGATCGATGTAGTCCTTGCCGCCCCAGTCGCGAACGACCTGGCGCCGGAAATGCTCGCCGTACCCATCCGACCCACGCGGGTTGACATACAGCACCACGTAGCCCATACCGGCCAGGATCTGCAGCTCGTGGAAGAACGCCCACCCGTACTGTCCGTGCGGGCCTCCGTGAACCTCCAAAACGAGGGGATACTTGCGACCCGGATCGAAGTTTTCGGGCCGAAGGATCCAGCCCTCGATGACCCAGCCATCCGGTGCAGTGAAGGATTGACGCTCGGGATGCGCGACATAGCAGTCGCGAAGCCATGGGTTCAAGTCCGTAATGCGCGCTTCGGCACCCTGCATGGACATGTACAGCTCGCCGGGGTTGGTGACATCCGACGCGCAAAAGGCGACGACGCCAGACGCGACATCGAAGTCGTACACCCGACGCTGGCCGCCGACCTCGGGCCGGACATTGCCTTCGAGGTCGCTCGAGTGGACACCGGTCACTCCGGGCCCGCTGGATGGGAAGTAAACGCGATCGCCTTCGGCCGACCATGCGATGCGCGTGGCGTGGCCCGCGCGCATGTCGGTGATGATGCCGTCGTTGACCGCCTGGTCCACTCCGATCGTCAGGCATCGCTGGTCGCCACCACCTGACGGCACGATCCAGAGTCGCTCGATCAGCCCCGCCTCGAGTCCGTTCGGGGAGATGAAGGCGATCAGGTCACCGCGCGGAGACCAAACGGGCGAGGCGAGATAGAAGCCGCCCGCGAGCTTGGATCGCTTTCCCGCCAGGTCGACCACGTATAGGTTGAGAGCCCTCTGCAGGTCGGCGTTCGGTTCGGCATTGCCGGCGACAACGAGCTTGGCGCCGTCCGGCGACCAGTCGAAGCCGCTCACATCCCAGGCACCATTCGTGAGCTGTGTAACGTCGCCGCCCGCCGCAGACACTACGAACAAATGGTGGTAGCGCCCGTCGACAAACCCCTGGCCGTCGTGCTTGTAGTCGAGGCGGCGGGCTATGCGCGCAACCGGCGCCCGGCGAAGTTGCTCCTTGCTGTCGGGGGGCCGTGGGTCGTCCACGACCGCGTTGGGATCGCTCACGACTGTGCCGATGAAGGCGATATGCCGTCCATCCGGAGACCAGATCGGGCCAGTCGCGCCCTCAGGCAAGAAGGTGATCTGGTGCGCGTCGCCGGTGCTCGCCATATCCAGCACGAAGACCTGGTCGACAGGGCCGCGCCGGCTGACAAAGGCGATCTGCCGGCCGTCGGGAGACCATTCCGGGGAGTGATCGCGTCGGGGGCCGGCGGTGGCGTCCACCGGCTCCGGCTCGAGCAGACCGCGGACCACGATCCGGCTGCGATTCTGGCGCGCGTCCTCGTCCGCCCAGCTCACCTGGTACGCGACGCGCTCACCGTCTGGGCTGAGTCGGACGTGGTCGATCCAGCGAAACCGGTAAAGATCTTCGGCGACTATCGGAGCGGGCATCCGGTAAGCCGATTTAAGCAGTAAAGCGCGGCCGTGTGCGCCCGTCTAGTTCAAGCCGCCGTATCTTCAGCGAGTAACTAAACACATATGACAACCGAAAGCTGGCGGCCCGCCGCGTTTCGCGGCTTCGCCTGGGGCGCTCTGGCCGGGCTCGCCCTGGTGGCGCTGATGTATCTCTCCAGCCTGTTTCTGGGTCTGCGGCCGCTTCCCCAGACGCTCAGTGGGCCGCTCCTCGCCCTGATGCCTGGGTTCGTTTTCGGCTTCCTGATCGACACCCTGCAGCACGCGGGCAAGGTGGTCGAGGAATTCGGGCTGATCGTCGCGATGGTCGCCGGCCTCGGCGTCCTCGGCGCCGCTTGGGCCGTCACCAGCAGGCGGTGGCAGTTTGGGCAGTCGGCGCTCGTATTCGCGGCCGTCGGATGGCTGGTCGTGGTCGTGCTGCTCCTGCCGGTGTCCGGCGACGGATTCCTGGGCCTCAACGATGGCCCGACAACGCCGCTGATCTGGGGGGTGCTGTTCGCGGTCTACGGTTCCATACTGCAAATGGGCTCCACGAGCGCGCTGCCTCGCGATGCGGACCCCGGGAGGCGGCGGACGCTAGGCGCGATCCCCGTCGCCATTGGCGCGGTGAGCCTCGGCGTGCTGGCCTGGCGCCTGCTTCCGGCCTGGTATCGCGCGATCTACAGCCCGCCTGAGGCAGGCCTGCACGGCGTATCGCCGGAGATCACGCCCGTCAGCAATTTCTACGTCGTCTCCAAGAACTTCGGAGATCCAGTCGTGGACGAGCATGGCTGGACCCTCAGCGTCGGCGGCGCCGTCGACAAGCCGCTGAAGCTTTCCCTTGCCGAACTTCGCAGCATGCCAAGCGCGACAGAGTACGTGACCCTGGAATGCATCAGCAACAACGTCGGTGGGGAGCTGATGAGCACTGGCAGCTTTACCGGCGTGCGGCTTCGAGAGCTGCTGGCGGCGGCGAGTCCGCGCGCCAACGGCACCTGGGCGGCCTTCAAAGCGCGCGATGGATACGCAGAGAGCTTGCCGATGAGCCTGATCAATGGCGCGCCCGAGATCCTCGTGGCATACGACCTGGATGAAGTGCCACTCCCGAGCTTGCACGGCTTTCCCGCCCGCATCCTGCTGCCGGGCCACTACGGGATGAAGGGACCAAAATGGCTCGATTCCATCGACCTGGTCGACCACGAGAGCGGTGGCTACTGGGAGATGCAGGGCTGGGATCACAACGCGGTGGTCAAGACGACGTCGCGATTCGACGTGCCGACCGGCGGCGACATCATCAAGCTCGGAACTGTATCGCTCGCGGGCGTCGCATTCGCCGGATTGCGGGGCATTAGCAAGGTCGAATACAGCACCGATGGCGGACAGAATTGGGCCGGGGCAGAATTCAAGCCACCGCTTTCACCGCTGACCTGGGTCCTCTGGTCGGCAACGTGGGAGCCGGCACGCGAAGGTGTGTACCAACTGCAGGTCCGCGCGACGGACGGCACCGGCGCCGCGCAGGATTCGAAGGTCGCGGCCAGCTACCCCAACGGTGCGAGCGGCTACCACACCATCCAGGTCAGCGTCGCGAAAAGCTAATCCGGCAACACCCCAACCGCAAACATGTAGCCATTGGAATCCTCGAGCCGGCACTCCCGCCAGCCGTGAGGAAACGTCTCGGCCGGCACATTGACTGTGAACCCTCGCGCCTTGGCCCGAGCCTCAACCTCGTCGGGATCGAGGCCAAGGATGCGTATTTCCGCACCCGTGCCACGTTTCCCCCGCTCTGCCAGCCGCGCCGTCTCCGTGGGCGAGTGGTCGAGGGTGTGGTCAGCGTGAAGCATCATGTGCCATCCCTCCGGTGCTTCTAGCGCCGCGAAGTCCTCGTCGCCGTAAAGAAGCTTGAGACCGAGCACCTCCGTATAGAACGGCAGGCTGGCCGGCACATCCCGGACGAGCAGGTTCACCGAGAGGCCGGTGAGCATGCGGGCGAAGTCGGGGGCGGGCATCCATGGCGTGCCAGAACGTTTACGCGTCATTGCCAGCGGAGCGCGCGCTACTTCATCACGCTTCAAGAGGGCACCAAACTGGTCCCCTCTCATATTTACTTCATCACCCATGCGGCTTTCAGCGTGTCCCAGATCATCTTCAGCCCGCCCTCTTTGCGGATCATCTTCAAGATCTTCGACTGCTTCTCCCACTTCGAGGTCCCGTCGACCCTGAAGAACTCATCGAGGGCGCGGTCGGCGATCTCCGGGTACTTTGTCAGCAGCTGCGGATTGTGCTCGAGCAGCGGCACGGCTTTGTCGTACTTGCGCATATCGGCCATGATCCACGAGTTGTCGAGCTTGCCCTTGTACTCGCTGAGGCGACGCTCCGAGAAGTCGCCGGTCTCCTTGGCATGGATGACGGTCTCACCCGCCAGCCGGCCGGAGACCATCGCGAGGTTGGAACCTTCGCGGTGGACAGGATTCGAGAGCATCGCCGCGTCGCCGCAGATGAGGTAGCCCGGGCCGTAGACCTTGGGGATGCCGCGATACCCGCCTTCAGGGATGAGGTGCGCGAGATACTCGACCGTCTCGGCGCCTCGCAGCAGCGGCTTCACAGCAGGGTGGCCCTTGAAGTGCTCCATCAGATCGTTGGGCGACCGGAGCGTGTTATTGAACTCGCTCAGCAGCGCGCCACCGCCGACCGACAGCGTGTCCTTGTTGGTGTACACGAACATGAATCCGGACATGCCCATCGTCGAGTCGCCAAAGCACTCGATGGTGCAGCCTTCGCCCGTGTCGCAGTTGAACCGCTCCTCGATCAGCCCGGGATCCAGCTGCATGATCTCCTTGACCGCCATCGCGACCTCGTTTGGCCGCAGCTTGCGTCGCAGCGGCTGGCCGTTGATGCGCGTCTTCTCGAGGAGGCCGACCCCCAGTCCGATGCCTTCACACACGATCACGACCTCAGCGAAAAGATCGTCGCCACGACCGGTGCCGACTCCGATTACGCGATCGTTCCTCACGATGAGCCTCTCGACCACCGTCTCGGGAACAAGCGTCGCCCCGACCTTCTCCGCCTGCTCGGCAAACCATGGGTCGAAACGGGCGCGGAGGACCGAGAACGAATGCGGGCGCTCGCGGTTGCGGAGGTTTTTGTAATCGATGCCGATATAGGCCATTGGCGTCATGATCCATCGCCGCTCTTCGATGATCGGACGCTCCAGCGGTGCTGTCTTCCAGGCGTCCCCTACGATCTCTTCGAGGTAGTGGTTGTAGAGGATGCCGCCCATGACGTTCTTGGCCCCGGCCTTGGGCCCGCGCTCGAGGAGAACGACCTGCAGCCCCGCCTTCGCCATCGTGTACGCCGCCGCGGTGCCCGCGGGCCCGGCACCGACCACGATCGCGTCGAACTTCTCCTCGTCCCCCACTAAGGGCAAATGCTAAGTGAAGGTAGCTTCACGAGCCGACGGCCCGCGGCATTGCAGCGTCCTAGTCGGCCGGGCGCCGTCTCACCCCAGGGAATCTGGCGATTCCGTGGGGACCCCGAGAGAGGCGCTGAAGCCGGCGTCGCCTCCTGCGCGCGCTCGGTCACGCATCTACGCGATGCGCTCCCTCGCGTGCTCGTCGTCTCCTTGGCTCCGGCCGCCGATGCCGCTGCACTGCTCTTGGGCCGCCGTCCCGTGAAGCTGATCGGCTTGACGGGTGGCGTGGGATCGGGCAAGTCGACTGTCGCAGAGATGCTGCGCAAGCTGGGCGCCGAGGTCGTCGACGCCGACGAGGCGACGCATGCGGTCTATGAGCCAGGGACGCCTGGATACGACTCCGTGGTTCGCGAATTCGGCGAAGGTTTCGTCCGCGACGGCCACATCGATCGCCCGCGGCTCGGGGAGCTGGTCTTCTCTGACCCCGATGCACGCCGGCGGCTCAACGACATCGTGCATCCGCTCGTCCGCGACTGGATGGCCCAGCGGACCGCCGACGCGATTGAGCGTGGCGCTGAGGTGGTCGTCCAGGATGTCCCTCTCCTGTTCGAGAACTCGCTCGAGCGACTCTTCTCCTCGGTGGTGCTCGTATACGTTCCGGAGGAGCTGCAGATCGAGCGCCTGGTTTCGGGTCGTGGGCTAACTCCGGCCCGCGTGCGCGAGATGATCGCTGCCCAGATGCCGATCGAGGAAAAGCGTGGCCGCGCCCACCACGTCATCAACAACAGCGGTTCACGCGAGGACACAGAAGCGCAGGTCAAGGCGGTCTGGAAGCAGCTGACGAAGGCTAAACGACGCCGTCCTTCTTGAGCGACGCGACCTTCACATCATCCAGGCCCAGCTCGGCGAGGATCTCGGCGGTGTGCTCGCCCAGCCCCGGTGGATCGAGCCGCCGCCAAGGCGCGCCCAGCGGAACCGCGGGCCGGACCTCGATGCCGGTGGGTGAGTCGGTGATGAGACCGCGGAAGGCGATCTGCGGGTGGGACGCCACCTCGTCGAGCTCGAGGACAGGCTCGCAGCAAACCTCCAGCCCGACAAGTTTCCGCTCCCAATCGGATCTCGTCCTCGACAGGAAAACCGTTTCCATCGCCTGGTGCGCGTACGCCCCCTCTTCGCCCGTCGCGAATTGGAGCTCGATCAGGTCGGGTTTCCCAACCGCGTTGCACAGGGTCGTCCAGAACTTCGGTTCCAGCGCCCCCACGCTGTAATAGCCTCCATCTCTGCATTCGTAGACGCGGTAGCAGGCATAGAGGCCGGTGAGCCGGTTGCCACCCCGGACCACCTCGTCCCCCGCCCCCTGCTGCGCGAGGACCATCGATAGCCAGCTCACGGCGCCGTCGGTCATGGAGACGTCGAGCCAGCGGCCGACATCCCCGCGCTGGACGCCGACAAGCGCGCCGAGGATCGCGACTGCCGGCTGCAGTCCTCCCCCTCCGATGTCGGCGACCTGCACTGCCAGCGGTACCGGCGGGCGGTCCTTGCTCCCGTTCAGCCCGAGGGCGCCGGCGATGGCCATGTAGTTGATGTCGTGTCCAGGGCGCGACGCCAGCGGGCCATCCTGCCCGTAACCCGTGATCGAGCACATCACAAGAGCCGGGTTGCGAGCGTGGATCACGGGCCAGCCCAGGCCGAGACGCTCCATGACGCCGGGACGGTTGCCTTCCACAATCACATCCGAGCGCTCGGCGAGACGCAGCAGCAGATCGCGGCCCACGTCGGACTTCAGATTCAGGGTGAGGCTGCGCTTGTTGCGGTTGAGGGCGTTGAACAGAGCGCTCTGCCCGGCGACCAGCGGCGGCGTCCAGCGCATGTAGTCACCACCTGACGGCTCTTCGACCTTGATCACGTCCGCCCCCATGTCGGCCAGGAGCATGGTGCAGAAGGCGCCCGGCAGCAGGCGGGTCAGATCGAGCACTCGGATTCCCGTCAGAGGCATCTCGACATTCAATTCTCAATCACGTGGACGTGGAGACACATCCGGGGAGTCCGTGCGTTAATAGGGCATGAGAAGCGGCCGCAAGAGCATTCGTCCCAGCAACCAACCCCTGTCCGAAGTCACGATCAGGGTCCCGGGGCCGTTCGCCGGGATCTCTGACCTGGGTTTCACCGCCCAGTACCGGTCGCAGAACTTCCAGGAGCCCCTGCACGACGTACCCCTGCTCATCGAGGGCCCGCCTCCGCCGATGCGCCGGTTGGCCGAGCTGCTTCAGCTGCTGCGCGGGATCGAAGGCACGGCCTATGCCTGGAGCGACCCGGTCATGCTCAGCGACGAGGTCGTCGTACTGGCATTCCGCGACCGCAGCCTCGCCGGCCAGACACTCTCCGATGGCGAACCCGCCCACAAGTCTTACGTCCTCAACCTGGTGCACCCTGTGGTCTTCACGTTTCTGCGGGACTGCGCCGAGACCGCGCACCTGCGCCTCGCGGATGTGATCGAGATGCGCGTGAGTACCAAGAGCAACTCGATCGCGGACATCGTGCTGCCGCTCGACGAGATCGTGCAATCGAACGGCGACCGGCTGCTGTGGAAGGTAGCCGGCTAGCTCCGAAAACCTAAGGGGACTTCGTCGGGGTCGGGGTTGGTGACGTGCGCGCCCCGGTAGCCGGTGTTGGAGTGGCACCGCCCGCGCGAGGGCTGCTCACGGTCGTGATGGGTGCCACCGCCACCGGGCTGGGGCCGGTGTTGGTGAAGTAGAGCGCAAGCGGCACCACGATCATGCCGACGATCACCGTCAACACGAAGGTGATCGCGCCCCACTCCCGCCGAACGAAAGCAAAGTTCACGAGCGGTGAATTCTAGCGAGAGCTAAAAGTCGTCGTCGTCGCGGGACCCGGCGAGGCCTTCCTCTTCCTTCTTCTTGCGCTGGTTCAGGAGGCGGATGAAGTCCTGGGCGCGTGCGAGCGCCTTCCAGCGCTCCGGGAAGAAGTCCTGAACCAGGATCTGCTTGTCCGGCATCTGATAGACCGTGACGCACCACTTGTTGAGGGTGCGCGAAACCTCAACCTCGAAGTCCTTCTCCGCGGTCTCGTACTTGACAACCTTGTCGTCGTCGAACCTTCTTCGTCCTGAAACAGCCATAGATAAATCACTCGGGCGGGAATTCGGCTCATAGAGCGTATTCCAAGTATAGCCACCTACCAGAGCCTCCCAAACCTACGCGGGTGCGTCCCGGACCTCCTCTCCCAGCAGCTCCTTGAGGAGAGGGGCCAGCGCCTCGCGAAGGCCCTCGCGGCGCATGGCCAGCGTGAGGTTTGCCTGCAGGTAGCCAGGCACTGTCCCGGTGTCGTAATAGTCACCCTCGAACTCGTAGGCAACGACACGGTGCTCGCCGATCGTTCGCCTGATCGCGTCCGTCAGCTGGATCTCTTTGCCGGCTCCGGCAACCGTCCTTTCGAGCTCGCTGAAGACGGCCGGCAGCAGGATGTAGCGGCCGATGATGGCGAGGTCGGAGGGGGCCGCGCTCCGAGAGGGTTTCTCCACGACGTCCTCCACCTCGTGCACGCGTCCGTCCGAAGACTTGATCGCGAAGATGCCGTAGCGGCTGACCTGGTCGGGTGGGACCCGGCGCGCGGCGACGACCGTGGCCCCGGTGTCGGCGTGTGCGGCAATCAGCTGCGTCAAGCAGGGAATATCACCGAGGATCACGTCGTCAGGCAGCAGCACCGCGCAGGGCTCGTTGCCGATCAGCGGACGCGCCTGGTAGACGGCATGGCCCAACCCCAACGGCTCTTTTTGCTGAACCCATGCCATGTAGACGCGATCGCTCAACGCGTCAACATCGGCGAGGATCTTCAGCAGGTCGGGCCGTTCGCGCTCGCGGAGGTAGAACTCCAGCTCCAGGTTGCGGTCGAAGTGGTCGACTATCGCCCGCTTGCCACCGCCAGTGACGAAGACGACCTCCTCGATGCCGGCCGCGATCGCTTCTTCCACGCCGTACTGGATCGTCGGCTTGTCCACGAGGGGCAGCATCTCTTTGGGCTGTGCCTTCGTGATGGGCAAGAATCGGGTACCCAGGCCGGCGGCCGTGATCACCACTTTGCGAACACGATTAGCACCCGGCATTAGCGACAATCTAAGCCGTGGACACCATCGACCGCATTCAGCCAGGCATTGAAGGCCGGCTCGAGCGCGTGGTCGACGGCGACCTGATCACCAGGCACGTCGGCGGCAAGGGCACGTTTGCGACCCCGGCGATGATCGGCCTGATGGAGATCACGAGCCACCGCTCCATCGAGGCCTTGCTGCCCGAGGGCCACACCACCGTCGGCTATGAGGTGCACGTCCGGCACCTCGCCCCGACCGCGCCGGGCAGCACCATTGTCGTCAGCACGATGCTCACCGAGGTCAAGAGCAACAAGCTCTACTTCGACGTCGCGTGCCACGAGGGCGGCGTGCTGCTCGGCTCGGGCAAGCACAAGCGGGCGATCGTTCGGGCTGACTTTTAGCTCGGGTTCGGTTTCTTGCGCTTGCTCGCGATGTGCAAGGCCAGCTTTTTCAGGCCTGGATTGACGGCGATCACCTTTGGCCCCCGGACCTTCTTGTCTCGGGCTTTGACGTGCGCACTTTCCCGCGGTTCGATACGGTCGAGCTCGTCAGTCATCCACCTATCATTGACCGAGCGTTGAGGGAAGTCGAGTCCGAAACGGCTGGCATAACGCCAAGCTCAGTGGAGGCCGCCGCGCGCGACCTCGCCCAGTACCTCGCCCCCACCCCGTTGCAGTACTCGCTTGCGTTCACCGACAAGGCGCGCTGCTACGTCCACATCAAAGTCGAATCGATCCAACCGATTCGCGCCTTCAAAGTGCGCGGCGCGCTAACCAAGGTGATGCGGCTCCACCCCGAGGAACGCTCCGGCGGCGTCATCACAGCGTCGGCCGGAAATCACGGCCAGGGCGTCGCCTATGCCGCCTCGGCATTCAAGATCCCCGCCACCGTCTACGTCCCAGAGACTGCGAATCAGCTAAAGGTCGAGGCCATCCGGCGCCTCGGCGCGCAAGTCGTGCCCGCAGGCCGCAACTACAACGATGCGTACCTCGAGGCAATGCGTCACCAGGAGCGGGGTGGCGCCACCTTCGTGCACGCGTTCGACGACCCAGACGTGATCGCCGGCCAAGGCTCGATCGCAGTCGAGCTCCTGCGCGACCTCGCCGACGTGGACACGGTGCTCGTGCCCATCGGCGGGGGCGGACTCATCAGCGGCATCGCGATGTACCTCAAGGAGAAGCGGCCTCAAGTGAAGGTGATCGGAGCCGAGCCGACAGGTGCCGACGGCATGCGCCGCTCACTGGAGGCGGGCCGCATCATCACGCTCGACCGCGTAAACACCATCGCGGACGGACTCGCCGCCTCGGCGCCTGGAAAGCTGACCTTCGAGCTGGCGAAGCGCTACGTCGACGAGGTCGTGCTGGTGGAGGACGCAGAGATGCTGCGAGCGATACGGCTCGTGTTCGAGTGGGAGCACCTGCTGGCCGAGCCTGCCGGCGCGGCGGCGATCGCGGCGCTCCTCTATCACTACAGCCCGAGCCCCAACGAGAAGGTGGTCGTCATCCTGTCAGGGGCAAACATCACCGACGAGGTGATGATTCGCGCCCTCAAGTCACGCTGACAGAGGTACGCTGACACGGTTTTCCGGCGGCTGGATTTTGGGGTAGGCGAATGAAGGCTTATGTCCTGATCAACGCGTCGCCCGGTCGAGCGCTCGAGGTCGCCAAGAAGATGGAAGGCGTAAGGGGCATCACGGCGGCCGACGCGATCACTGGCGAGTACGACGTCATCGCGGTCTGCGAGGCCCCGGATGTGAATTCCATAGGGTCATTGATCGTCGACAAAATTCAGAAAATTGATGGCGTGTTCAAGACCGTCACTTGCCTAGCCGTCAAATAAATCCGTAGGCGGACAAAGCGTCGCTATCAGGCGCGATTTATTCGCGCCGTCACCCACGCGTGCACCTTCCAAACGCCTCCCAGCGTGGCCCGGAGTCCCGCGGTGAGACCTGTCTCACCGCGATAAAAGACCGTCACATGTTTGGCGGTGAAATAGCCTCAGGCTGACGGCGCGCCTCGACCCCAGGCAGCTCCGACAACCATGTGGACATCTGCGGCATCAACTGCTCGAAGCTGCCTACCGACGGCGACCACGTGAGCTCCCGGCGGGAGTGGGAGTCGTCGACGCGGTGCGGCTTGCCGATCACGTCCACGGCGTAGACCCCTGGCCAAAGGGGCGCACCACGCGCCGCCGTCGCTTCTGCCGTCAGTGCTCGTAGGTAAGCGAGGTCGTAGGGCAAGCTGACGACCTCGGCGGCGATCCCAGCCCCGCGGGCGCACGACTCCAGCAGGTCCCGCCAGGTGGAGTCGAAGCCACCGACCAGATACCTCTTCCCAGGTTTGCCGCGATCCGCGGCCGCCAGGGACGCGCGGCCGACATCCTCGGCGGCAATGAACGTCTGCGCGATGCGGCCGCCGCCAGGCAGCCATACGCGACCACGCGCCATTGATCTCATCAGGCGCGGCAGCATCCAGCTCTCGCCGAGCCCGAAAATCCTCGCCGGCCGCAGGACGACTACTTCGAGGTCCTGCGCCGCGTCCAAGAGCCAGCCCTCTTCGAACAGCTTGAGGCGCTCGTATGCGTGCGATGGATGAAGCCTCGACTTCTCCGTGATCTTCTCGATGTGGTCGGGGCCATAAACATCGGCCGTCGATACATGGACGATCCGGCGAACGCCAGCCCGGCGCGCGGCCTCGACGACACGATTCATCAGTCGCGGTGGATCGCGCCTGTAAGTCAGGCGGCGCGCAGGCGACCACGTCTCCGCGCAGGTGTGCACGACCTCCACCGATTTGATCGCATCGGCCAGCGTCTCATCGTCGGCGTCGGCATTCAGCGCGATGACCGGGGCTTCCTCGGCCAATGCCGCCGAGACATGGTCGCCCAGGAACTCACCAGCGCCGATGACCAGATGCAAAGCCCCCGGATTAAAGCACGGGGTGACGTACTAGCCATCAGGTCGGCGGCCCCGCCGCCGCTGAAGGCCGGCGGTGATCGCCCGCTGGACGCTGTCGACCACCTGCGCCACCTTCTGGCCGACCGACCACCACGCCGGTGGATCGGGCCGGATGGGAGGACCGATCGACACGTCGACGCGGCTGAACGGTCGGAGCACGTCCGTCCCGCGCACCGCGACGGGCGAGATCGGCACTCCGGCCTGCAGCGCGAAGTGCCCAATCCCGACCTTTAACGGGCGCAGCGCCCGACCGCGCGAATAGCGGCCTTCGGGAAAGATGAGGACGACTCCGCCGCGTTCAAGGATCTGGTAGACGGTGCGCAGCCCGGCCTCATCGAGCTCGCCGCGATGCGGCGAAATTGGAAACACTCCGATCAATGGCAGCAGGCGGCGTTTCCACTCGCGGCTGAAAACGGTCTCCCGCTTCGCCATCGTGTAGATCATCGGTGCCTCCGGAAAGAACGGGATGATGAAGGCCGGGTCGAACCACGCCTGATGGTTGGCGGCGATGATGTACGGCGGCGCGGGGATGTTCTCAACACCGGTCACCGTGATCCGGAACAGACGCAGCACCAGCCAGCGGACAATCCTGCGGATCATCTTGTAGAGGCGCGGCGGGTGCTGGGGGTCGGGGTGGACTAGCGGGTCTAGTGGGGCGGCGACGAGCGCCCGGTATTCCGGACCGGTGTACTGCTTTGGAGCCGGCGGGCTAGGAGTCGAGGAAGGTGTGGAGGACGCGGTTGAACTCCTCCGGCCGCTCGGCCTGCGGCGTGTGACCAGCACCCTCGATGACGGCAAGTCGGGAATGCTCGACGAGCGCATGAGCCCGTATCGCGTGTGAAACCGGAAACAGCGGGTCGTCCGCGCCCCAGATGAGCTGAAGCGGGGCCTTGATCTCGTGCAGCCGCCCACTGACGTCATACTGCGCTCCGAATATCGCGCGGGGAGTGACGAGCGAACGCACGGTCGCCAGGTACGCATCGTGGTAGCCCTCGGCGGCATACAGCTCGCGCAAATTGCTCAGGTAGCGGTCGTCCATCGTGCGGGTGAGGTCCGCGCTGGCGCCGACATACCGGCCGGCCACTCGCCGGATCACCGGTGCCGGCACCCAGTTGAGCGCGTCGCGTGCGACCCGCATCATCGTCTCCCCCACGCGCGGCAGGGTGATCAGTCCGTACGTGAGCTGAATCGTCGGACGGCCCAGACCCAATGCGTTCACGAGCACGAGCTTGCTTACCCGCTCGGGATGTTTCAGCGCCAGCTCGATTGCGACGCGTCCGCCAAGAGACGCACCGACGACAGCCGCAGAGCGAAGGCCGCGCTCCTGCATGTAACGCTCGATAAAGCGCGCGAAGTAAGGGATGCCATAGCGCGCGCGGGGCTTCTCGCTGCGACCGAAACCAGGAAGGTCGGGGGCGAAGACGCGATGACGGGCCGCGGTGGCCTCAAGGTTGAATCGCCACTCGAGGTATCCCGACGACCCGAGGCCGTGGATGAACAGCACGGGCGTGCCGCGGCCGCCGTGGGTGTGGTGGACGCGCAGCGACCCCATGTGGAGCATGCCGCCCTGAAGCGCTTTCGACCGGCGGCGGAAGACAGCTCCGATCACGTTGTTACGCACGAAGTATGCGGGCGGGCGCGCGCAGGCCCTTCACTTCCTCACCTGACTCGAACCGTTTGATCCTCTTGCCCTTGATCACGGTCACGGCGCCCGGCCCCATAGCCCGCCAGACGGATTCCTGCCAGACGGCGGCGCTCCGCTCGTCGATGCCGAGGAGGGTCGCCCCCGGCAGCGCACTTTGTGCGGACTCTACCCAGCGGTGGCCAAATGTGTCGAAATGTGGAAGCACAGCCGTCTCGGGTACGAGCCCGAGGGCGTCGGTCGGCCGGCGATTGAATCGGTTCGGCCAGCTGGCGCGAATGAGAGTGTGGCTGCACAGGGCCATCGCGCCGGCTGAGGATCCGGCCAGCGACGCGCCTTCGCGCCAGGCTTCCACGATCGCGTTCCAGACCCTCGAGGAGTGCAGCACCTGGACGACCAGGCCGGGGTCGCCGCCAACCAGGTAGAAGAACCCGCCAGAGCGGGCCCGTGCGGCGATGTCCTTTGAGTTGGCGTCGACGCGTTTCAGGGCTGGCAGCTCCTCCAGCTCGAGGCCGAGCTGGCGGAACCAGCTCTGCGCCAGGGCCACCGCGCGGTCGGGGCCCTGTCGCGCGGCCGCGGTCGGCACGACGTAAGCCGGACCCGACCCCGCCCCCTTGGCGAGGATGCGGTCCTGTTCTTCGTTGCCCGGGTTGAACTCGTTCCCTCCGGCCAAGGCGAGCACTCCAGGCACGCACCTAGCATATGGAGGTGCCCGACGCTTCAGCCGTTCGCGTGCGCATCGCGCCGAGCCCGACCGGGTTCGCACACCTGGGGACGGCCTCGACCGCGCTGTACAACGTCCTCTTCGCCCGTCAGAAGCACGGAACTTTTGCCCTTCGCATCGATGACACCGACCTCGAGCGAAACCGTCCCGAGTACGAGCTTCTGATCTATGAAGCGCTGCGCTGGCTGGGTCTGCACTGGGGTGAAGGCCCCGACAAAGGCGGTCCCTACGCGCCTTACCGGCAGTCCGAGCGCATTGACCTCTACAAACAGCACGCAGCGAAGCTGCTCGCCGATGGCAAGGCTTACCGCTGTTACTGCACGCCGGAGGAGCTCGAGGCGGAAAGGAGGCAGGCGCAGGCCGAGAAGCGGCCCTACAAATACTCGCGCCGGTGCTTGATCGACCCTCCCAAGGACCGCACCGAGTTCGCCGTCCGCTTCAAGGTCCCCGGTGGCGAGATCACGTTCATGGACATGATCCGCGGGGAGATGAGATTCGACGCAGGCCTCATCGGCGACTTCATCATCATCAAATCGGATGGCTTCCCCACCTACCAGTTCGCCAGTCCGGTCGACGACGCACTAATGAAGATCTCGCACGTTATCCGCGGCGAAGAGCACCTGTCGAACACCCCGTACCAGCTGATGATCGTCGACGCCCTCGGCTACGAGCGACCCGAGGCCTACGCCCATATGCCGCTCATCCTGGCCAAGGACGGCGCCAAGCTGTCCAAGCGCAAACACCCGGAGGCGAACCTCGCGCTGTATCGAGAGCAGGGCTATCTGCCCGAGGCGCTGATCAACTACCTCGCGCTTCTGGGCTGGAACCCCGGCACGCCGCAGGAGATCTTCACGTTCGACGAGCTCGTGCGCGTCTTCTCGTTCGATCGCGTGCAGCACGCCGGCGCGCGATTCGACTGGGAGAAGCTCAACTGGATCAACCGCCAGTGGCTCGAGGCGATGGAAGACGCGGAGCTCGCCAGACGGCTCCAGCCGTTCCTTCCCAAGCTCGACGAAGCGACGATCCTGCGCGCGGTCCCCGCCCTGAAGACGCGTATGACCAAGCTCGCCGATGCCGCGCCGCTGCTCGAGTACCTCTGGACTGACCCAGCGCCACCCGAGCTGGATCCGGAATCGATCGAGCGGATCCGGGCGGCGGCAGACGCGTTGAAAGACGTGGTGTGGGAGCCGACCGCGATCCACGAAGCGCTGATGCGCGTGGTGGAGGCGTCGGGGCAAGGCCCGAACAAGACCTTCATGCCCCTGCGGCTGGCCGTGACCGGCAAGAAGATCTCGCCGCCCATCGACTACACCCTTGCACTGCTCCCTAAAGAGGTGGCGATGCAACGGATCAACAGGGTTCTATCGTGATCCCGCTCGCGATCGTCATCGACCTCGATCCGAACATCTTTCGGATCGGGCCGCTCCTCATCACCTGGCACGGTGTCTTCTCGGTGCTCGGCATCCTCGCCTCGGCGCGACTCGGCTTCTGGTTGCTCAGCAAGGACAAGGTTGATGTACGCCAGGCCGCCGACCTGGTCACGTGGATGGTCGTTCTAGGCCTGATCGGGGCGCGCGCCCTCTATGTCTGGGAGAACTTCAAGTTCTTCGCCGGCCAGCCGCTCCATGCCTTATTCATCACTGAGGGCGGCATCAGCCAGTGGGGCGGATTGTTCGGCGCAGGGCTCGGCGCGTACATCTGGACGCGGCGCGCGGGGATCTCTTTTTTGAAGGTCGTCGACGCGGGAGGAGCCGCGGCCATGATCGGCCTCGCCGTCGGCCGCATCGGTGATGTCATCAACGGCGAGCACCATGGGACCCCCACCAACCTGCCCTGGGGCGTGGAGTACGTGAACCCGAACACGCTGGGCCAGCCCGGCCAGGTCGTGCATCCCGAAGTCGCCTACGAGATGATCCTCATGCTCGGCCTGCTGGCGCTGGTGCTCCCACTCCACCAACGCCTGAAGGCAAAGCTTCCCGACGGAGTGCTGGGCCTGGTCTACCTCGGCCTGTACGGCCTCGGTCGGTTCTGGCTCAGCTACTTCCGCACTGACCCCGCCATCATCCTCGGACTGCGGCAGGCGCAGCTGGCTTCGTTGCTGATGGTGGTCATTGCGGTCGTCGCGATCCCGATTCTCATCCGCCGATCGCGAGTATCGCGTCCGGTAGAGCCAGCAGCGGCCGCCTAACACTCAGGGCCGCCGCGTCGGAAATCCCCGGATATCGCCTGCGCTCTTTGAACGCCCGAGCGCATTCCCGCCTTCGCGCGCCTGTGGGGCCTGTCACGGAACTCCCGATCTAGGCCATAACCTGGACATATCGCGCAGGATATGGCACAATTGCGTCATGGGCAAAAGAGATGACTTAGACGAGTTCATCGCAAAGCGGACGGCATTGAATCCTGAGTTCCCCAAACTCATGAAAGCGGCTATTGAAACCAGGCGGCTCGTTCGACAGTTGGCTGCAGAGCGACAACGCCTCGGACTCAGCCAGGAGAAGGTGGCGGCGGCCCTTGGAACCAAGCAGCCAAACGTGGCGCGGCTAGAGCGCGGCGTGGGTGATCCAAAGCACACGACTCTGGTCCGCTACGCGAGCCTTCTGGGAAAACGACTCACCCTCCAATCAATCATCGTGCTTGAAATACACGTGCACCTGTTCGTGTGAACCAAGCGCGGAGCGCATTGTGTCGATCCATGGCGCCAGCGCTCCGGAGGTGTATCCGCGCCGCAGCCGGAAGTAGGCGATCGGGCCGAGCTCGATATATGGGGCTCGCGGCCACTTCTCCTCGTCCGTGACGACCAGCGCTGCCTGGTGCGCCTTCAGAACGGCGTAGGTAGCGTCGTGGAACCAGGACTCGTGCCGAAACTCAGCCGCCACCGGTCGCGCCAGTGCAGCGAGAAGCCCATCCAGGAGTACGAGATTAAGCTGCCGCACCGGCGGAAACTGCAGGAGGATCGGGCCAAGCCGATCGCCCAACGAACCCAGTCGCTCGCCGACCAACCTCGCGAGTCCGACGCGGTCGAATGCGTCAGCGGAGTACGTGAGTCCGCGGTTGCCCTTCATGCAGAAGCGGAAATCAGAAGGCGTGCCTTCAGCCCATTTCAACAGAGTCGTCTCTGGTGGAGTCCGGTAGAAGCTGCCGTTCAGCTCGACCCCATGCAACCGCTCTGCGTAGTACTTGAGCATCCGAGCGCCGGACAGCGAGGCGGGATAGAACTTTCCCTTCCAGCTCGCGTAGCTGAAACCCGACGTGCCCGTGTAGAGATGGCCTATGACGCCTTGACCGCTCGCTCTTTCATGACACGCTCGTGCAGCTGCCCGCAAGCAGCATCCGCCTCGCGACCTCGCGTGTCCCGCACCGTCACGTTCAAACCCTGCGCCTCCACCAGCTCTCTGAACCGGCGCACGGCCGCGCGCTCAGGCGCGCGATACGGGGTGTCCTCGACCGGGTTGAACGGAATCAAGTTGACGTGCGCGAGCTTGCCGCGCAAGAGCCGACCCAGCTCCTTCGCATCGCGCTCGGTGTCGTTGACGCCGGCGAGAAGCACCCACTCGTAGCTGACGCGCCGGCTCGTCTTGTCTGCATAAGCCTGCGCGGAAGCGACAAGGTCGGCGACCGGGTACCTGCGATTGATCGGCACCAGCACGTCGCGCAGCTCGTCGCGGGCTGCGTGCAGAGAGATCGCGAGGGTCACCGCAAGCTCCTCGTGGCCGAGCTGCTCGATGCGGGGGATGAGTCCACTTGTGGAGATGACGATGCGACGCGGGCTGATGCCGAGCAGCTCGCGATCGGAAATGCGACGGACCGATTCGATCACCGCCTGGTAGTTCGCCATCGGTTCGCCCATGCCCATGAAGACGACATGCGAGAGGCGCCGGCCTTCGGCTGGGAGCATTCGCGCCGCATCCAGCGCCTGCTCGACGATCTCGTTGGCTTTGAGGTTGCGTCCGAAGGGGAATTTGCCGGTGGCGCAGAACGGACAACCGATTGGACAGCCCGCCTGCGACGAGATGCAAAGCGTCGAGCGGTCCGCATAGCGCATGACGACCGCTTCCACCGAGTGCCCGCCGTCGAGCTCATAGAGCGTTTTGGTGGTGAGCCCGCGATCGGCCTGCGACACGGCAATTGGCGTGAGCGAAGTGAGACGAAATTCGCGGTCCAGCTCCGACCGCAAAGGCTTGGGGATGTCCCGCATCTCGTCGAACGACGCCGCACCGCGAGCGATCCAACCCCACAGTTGCTTGCGGCGATAGGCAGGCGCCGCGCGCGACGCAAGCCATGCGTCGAGCTCCTTGCTGGAGATGGAAAGGATCGCTGGTCTGTCGGTCACGCGCCTACGATACGGACGTTTCGTAAATCTCTTTGCCGTCGAGCGTTCGCACCTTCACCAGGCGGTCGTCGATCAGCTTCTCGAGATGGGCGCGCAGCGTCATCTCCGCCGCGACCATCAGCTCGCCGCCCAGCTCGTGTCCGTACACGCGAAGCGTCAGCTCGGGAGCGGTGCCGCCGCCACGCCTCACTTCAGCGAGCACTTGCGCTTCGCGCGCGAGCCTGTGGGTGCGGTATTCCTCGAGCTTCCCCATCGCGTCGGTCACGGGGTCCCAGTGCCCGGGAAACAGAATCCTGGGTTTCAGCGCGGCCAGTCGCTCGAGCGAGCGCAGGTAGTCGGCGACGTCGCCCTCGGGATACGTGACCATCGAGCTCCCGCGCCCGAGAACCAGGTCTCCGGTGAACACCGCGCGGTCGTCCTCGAGCCAGAAGCTCAGGTGATCCGAGCTGTGGCCGGGGGTGTGCAGAGCCATCACGTTCAGGTTGCCCACGCGCACGATGTCTCCGTCTCCGAGCTCCGGGTAGTGCCGAACCGTCGCGCGGTGCCGCGCCGCAAGCCGCTCGGCCAGCGGCAGGTGGTCCGGGTGGGAGTGTGTGACGAGAACGACCCCGACAGTGGTCGCCCCCAGGCGCTTGTCGATGGCCGCGAGATGCTCGTCGTCATCCGGACCTGGATCGATGACCACCGCCACCGTTCCCGCGTCGACGATCCAAGTGTTGGTGCCCGGCCCCGTGTATGGGCCTGGGTTATGAGCTACGACGCGCTGCACCGCCGCCAAATCAGCGGGAGGGTTGTGCGCGGAGGTAGATGTCGGCGCCGTCCGATCGGCCCGAGTCGAGCCAGCCTTCGAGGCGCGTGTCGACGATCAGACGGACCAATGGCTCGCCCATCTCGGGCACGGCGAGCGGCCGGCGCTCGCCACCCGGCGCCACGCTGATCTTCCACCACGAGCCGACAGGCTCAGCGGCGACGGTCATGCCCGGCCCGCCCATCCATTCCTGGACCCGCGTAAAGGCCTCGACCAGGGAGGTCTCCGTGCCCAGCACCACCGCTCCTTGCGGCAGCTCACGGGTGCCGCTTGGCAAGGCCAGGTTCAGCACCGCTCCCAGCGCGACTCCGCGAGCCTGATCCTTGGGCTGAATCGCCGCCGCCTCGACAGCGGCCGCTCGCCGCGCCACCTCCTGCGCCTGCTCGAAAACCGTCTCGAGCAGCTCGGGACGCCCAAACGCAGCCTGCCGAGCGGATTCCTGAAGCGCGAGGACCGCCGAGCGGAGCTTGTGCCCCAGGCGCCCGAGCAGGTACGCGCGTTCGTCATCCTCCAGGCCCTGGCCGAGCTCCGCGCAGCGGCGTGCCTGCGCCAACCCGGCGCGCTCTGCCCAGCCCACCAATCGGCCGTTCAACGAAACGGCCTCCCACGGACCGCCCGGCGGCGGGAAGTCGGGATCGGCGGGGCCGTGGCGCGCATGTTCTGGGATGGATTCCATCCCGCCGCCGACCCTCACCCACATGGGGGTGACTGAAGTCGAGCGCCGCCCGTTGGCGCCCCCACGTCTATTCGACACTACCTACTGGTAGTGACGGATTCGCCGGTCCGAGTCTTGCCCGCAGCCACCGCAATCGCAGGCACGGTGAACTTGAAGGTCGTCCCGCCGCGATCGGTCGAGGCCACCCAGATCCGGCCGCCGAAGCTGCGCTCCACGACGAGACGGCACAGGTAGAGGCCAAGCCCAAGACCACCCTGGGAGCGGTTCCGGCCGGCCGGGCCGGTCTTCTCGAACAGCCCTTCGAGGCTTCCTGAAGGTAGACCAGGCCCATGGTCGATGACTGTCACCTCGAGCCAGCCACGCGACGCGGCCCTTGCCTGCACCGACACCTCACCCGATGTGTACTCCAGCGCGTTGCCGATGAGGTTGGTGAGCACCTGCGCCAGGTGAGCCGGCTCGCAGAGGGCCGGGGCCAGGCCTTCGCGCAGGTTGATCTTGACCGCCTCGGCGCGTTCGGCATAGCGGTGGCGGATGACACCCATGACGCCCTCGAGCGTTGAGGCAACATCGACCGGCTCGGGGGTCGGCTCAAAGTGCCGCGTCTCCAGCTTGGCGATGATCAGCTGGCTCTCGACCAGGCTGAGCAGTCGGTCTGAGGATTCGTATGCCTCCTGCAGCAGCTCGCGCCGCCCCATGGCGTCGATCGTGGTGTCCCACTGCATGATTCCGGCGAGGGTGTTCTTCATCGCGGCGGCCGGACTGCGAACTTCGTGGCCGATCGCCCGCAGCATCAGGTCCTTCGCCTCCAACGCGAGCCGCTGTGCGGTCACGTCTTCGTGCAAGGTGAGGATGCCGGCGGGCTCGCCTTCGAGACCGGGGATGACCACACGTCGCACGTGCACGATGCGCACGGGGTCGCCCATGCGGAGCTCCAGGGTGCCGTCGGCGAGGTCCTCGTCGTTGCGCTCGGCGCGCGCTGCGGCATAGATCTCCGAGAGCCTCCGGCCAGGCATCTCTGACGCCTGGAGCCGGTAGATCGCCTCAACCTCGGGGTTCGCGTAAACGATGCGGCCGGCCGCATCTTCGAGCATGACGCCCACGGGCGAGTGCCGGAGGATGGCGTTCATCATCTGGCGCTCGCGCTCGAGCGCATCGACCAGCTCCAGCTGACCGATGAGCACGGCAGCCTGACCCGCCAGCACTGTGGCCAGGCGACGCGTCTCGGACGCGCCAGCGGTCATCCTCGCCACCAGGAGACCGACGAGGCGGCCCTCGACCTGGATAGGAAGGCCGAACGCATCGGGGGACGCCCCCAACAGGTCGAGCAGGTTTCGCATCCTGCGGCTCCCAGTGGGAGACATCAGCGCGCGGAGCAGCTGCACCGGCTCGTCGACCGGCACCCTCGGCGTCACCTCGCTTTCGGGCGACCTACGGACTAGATGCCCATCCTCGAGCAGCCACAGCTCGCCCTGGCTGCTGGCCAGCGCACGGCCGACCAGCCTCCCCATCTCCGAGCGTGCGCGATCGGGCTCGGTGGGCGTGAGCTCTGTGAATGCCGCGACCGCCTCGAGCGTGCGGATCCGGCCGCGAGTCTCCGCCACCAGTCGCGAGTTCTCGATCGCAACGGCTGCGTGGCGCGCGAAGTCGAGCGCCGGAGGCGGCTCGGCCATGTGGGTTGGCGCGTGCACGGAACCGATGGCGCCGACGAGCCGATCGCCGTACCAGAGCGGGATGAGACTCCACGCCTGGCCGTCCGCAGTGCCGGCGAGCACTCCTGTGGGCGCGTCGCGCCAGCTGTCCTCAGAGTTGAGTCCCGCCCAGGCGAGGACTGCCTCCGCGGCCGGATCGCCGCTGGCGCGGGTGGCGCTGATGCGGCCCTCGGTGTCGAACGCCCAGCAGGCGACGCCGGCTGATTCCAGCATCGTGCGCGCCTGGTCGGCGATGTTCGACACAACGCTCATGAGCTCATGTACCGACCACCGGCGCGGCTGCCTCCAGCAGCTTCAGGTGAGCGGGCTGAAACCGGCCCCCGTCGTTCCGCATGGCCGAGATGCCGGCGACGACCCGCTCGCCCTGGACGATCGGGACCCACACGACCTGGCTGGGCTTGGGCGAGAAGATGTACAGCCCGACCGGCCCCGCCAGGTCATCGTCGACGGGTTCCACCGAGTCGATCACCTGCCCGCCCGCCGCCATTAGTCGGCGAAAAAAGGGTGCCTCGGAGATGGGCACCGGGCCGATCACATCTGTCGCTCCGCCCCGCTCACCCGTGAAGCCGGCAACGTTGCCCCCAGCGTCGAGGTATGCGAGGACGACATGGGTGGCGTCCGTGTAGTCGCTCACCGCGCCGAAGACGGCGTCCGCGATCTGACTCTCGTCGGACGCGCCCGCCACGCCCATCTCGAGGACGTGTAGGGCTTCCAGCCGCGCGCGCTCAGCCTGCGCCTCGGCAAAGTGGTCCGCGTTTGCGAGCGCCAGGCTGACGTGCGCCGCCACGTCCTGCAACAGCTTCACGTGCCAGTCGTCGAATGCAGCTTCGTGGTACGACTGCAGCGAAAGCATCGCGGTGATCACGTCTCCGCTGAGCACAGGCACCCATACGAACGACCGCGACACGAGGCGCTGATCGTCCGGAGGCCCCGAGACGAACACCGCTGCGCCCTGCCCCACGACCCAGCGCTCGCGCTCGAGCCCCTTCCGCTCGAAGGTGCGCCTCCACGGATTGTTGCGCACGAGCACGGGCTGACCTGTTTCGTAGGCCTCGCGCGACGGGCCGGTGACGGCCAGGGCCACAGGCGGCACGACCTCTTCCACACCGGCCACGTACTGGTAGCCCTCGGCGACCGGTCCATCGGGCGACTGCGTGATGGTCGCGAGGATGAACCCGTCGAAGTCGAGGAAGTGGGACAGCTCCTCACGGAGAGTTCGCATGATCGACCAGCGGTCGAGGCTCGAAGCCAGCCGCCGACCGATGGAGTTGACCACCTCGAGGCGTCGCCGCTGGCCCTCGATGGCTTCGTAGCTGCGTGCATTGCGGAGGGCGAGGGTGACCTCGTCCGCCACCAGCTCTAGGAACGCGGCGGTCGATGCTTCGTACGCATACGACCTCTCGGTCTGGATCCCGAGCGCCCCGCGAACCGAGCCGCCCTCCTTGATCGGCACCCACAAGGCGGAGGTTGGCTCGTGCGTGAGAAGCGGTTTCGCATCGCGAACGACCGCGCGGACAGGAGAAGCCTGGGGGGCCTTGATCGCCACCAGGCGCGACGTCGGCGCCGAGTCAGCCTGAACGTTCAGGATGCGAACCCTGTCCGGCTGGCCCACTTCCAGAGCCGCCATGTGAAGCACGTCCACTGGCAACAGCTGGCTGAGGGTGGCCTGCAGGGCGGTCAGCACGCTGGCCTCGTCGAGCGTCGACGCCATGGCCCTGGCGATGCTGTTGAGCGCCTCGAGGCGCCGGGCCTGGTTGCGGGTCAGCTCGTTCAGGTAAGCGTTGTTCAGCAGCACCCCCAGGCGGCGGTGAACCTCGTCGAGGAACGCGGTCTCACCCGGCGGCACCTTCCGGTTCTTGTAGCCCTGGTAGGTAACGCTGCCGATGACCACCCCTCGGTGCTCGATCGGGACCCAGATCGCGAACTTGGGGTTGCGGCCGGCGCCCGGTCCCTTGGCCATCGACGCCTGCTTCGGGTCGGCCGGGATCACGACCGTGCGCGGGTGCGCGTACTGCTTGGCAAACACCGAGTCGCGTAGGGGGCGCCGGCGCATGTCCTGTAGCACGCCGGAGTCCATCGGGAGCGAGTGATACCAGCCCTCGCGCTCCAGAACATGCAGGTTCACGACCTCGTAGCCGAACAGAGGGTGGAGGCCGCGGTAGAGGACCTGGACGATGTCAGCTTCGGTGACGCAGCTTCCGAGCTCGTGCACCAGGGCGGCCGGATTCGGCGCCAGCGCCTCGGGCGACCGGCGCACGGTCACCGGTCTCCCGTGTCTTGACCCGTTGGGATCTGGACCCTCTGGAGGGCGGGACGGCCGGCGGCCCTTTAGCTTGCTGCGGGCGGGACTCGCCATTGCCACCGATATACTGCGCCACAATCCCGGTGCCGTTTACTCCGCCCAAGCCAATTGCGCCGACTCCCGAAGACCTGCGCGGCTCTACCGTCATGGTGGTCGACGACGAGCGCGCTTGGCGGGTGATCCTCGAGACCGACCTGCGCATGCTCGGCTACAGGGTTTCGATGGCCGAGGACGCCGACGAGGCGTTGGAGAAGGCTCAGTCGGACCAACCAGAGGTCGCGATCATCGATTTGATGCTGCCCGAACCGATGGACGGCTGGGGGCTGCTGAACGAGCTGCGGGCACGCGGGCAGAAGCTGCCCGTGATTTTCTATACGGCGTATCCGGTGTTTCCGTCAGGAACCGACGATCCTGACGTTGTTGGATACATGAGCAAGGCGGTCGACCGCGCCGACCTGTACGCGCTTCTCCCGCCCGCGATCCGGCGCTCACGCGAGCGCCGGCTAGGAGATGCTAAGTGACTACCACGACATCCCGGCGTACATGCCGTCCAAGAAATTAGCCGCCAGCGCCATCGCCAGCGCGGCCACGACGACAAGTCCGAGGGCAATACGTCCTACCTTGAGCTTCCAGGTCATCCCCAATTCACCCCTTGGAATTACCAACTACTACCAGAACCGGTGCAGAGTATGCACTGCGCCAGTCGAGATTGAATATTCACACACAGCCAATAATCGTTAAGAGTAATGTAGGCCCAACCTTGGAAAATCCCAGCTTTATGCGACAGCGTAACAAAAATCGTGAGATTCGGCTGCCGCCGCTGCCGCCGGGGCTGGAGGTCTACCGACCGGCCGAGGTCCTCGGATCTGCCGTGCTCGTGGTCGAGGACGAGGCCGCCATGCAGCAGCAGCTGAGGATCGACCTCCACGACCTCGGATACCGGCCGGCGACGTCATTCTCGGCGCCCGAGGCGATGGAGCTGCTTTCGCGGGAGCGCATGGCGGCCGTGCTCCTCGACCTCGTGCTGGACGAGGGCGAGGACTCGGGCTTCGAGCTCCTGACCTGGATCCGCGAGCACCATCCCGGGCTGCCGGTGATCGTGCTGTCCGCGGCACAGGTGAACTCGGCCTCTATCCGCAAGGCATACGAGCTCGGGGCCAGCTCCTATTTCGTCAAGGGCAACGTCCCCATGGCGCACATCTACTCCGACCTCGCAGCGCGACTCGTCGAGCGGGGCACGGGGCGGCCGGGAAGCTACAAGTTCGGACGCCTCGAGTTCGACCCGACACGCCGCAGCGTCAAGCTCGGCGAGCGCGAGATCCGCCTCACGCCACAACAGACCGCATTGGTGCTGCACCTCGCCCAGGGCTCGAAACCCGCGACCGCGCGCGACCTGATCGAGGCTGGTCTGTTCCGGACCGACGCCGCGCACTCGACGGTTCACTCTGCTCTGCTGACGTTGAGGCGGCGCCTCGACGAGCTCGAAGAAGGGCTCGGACCAAACTTCGTGCGGGCGACGGCGCGCGGGTACAGCCTGGTGTCTATTCAATGAGCGACGGGACGTCGACTCAATGAGCGACGACACGTCGACAACTCCGCTGCCGAGTCGCAGCGTCATCGATGAGGTGATCGAGCTGCGCCGCCATTTTCATCGCCATCCGGAGGTCAGCTTCAGCGAGCACGAGACCAGCATGTTTCTGGGCGACCGGCTGCGCGAGCTGGGCCTAGAGCTGCAGCGCTGCCCCACCGAGACAGGTGTGGTCGCGCTCCTGGATACTGGCAAGCCCGGCAAGACCGTGATGCTTCGTGCAGACATCGACGCCCTGCCGATTCACGAGGAGTCTGGCGTCGAGTTTGCGTCGAACCAGGACGGTCGCATGCACGCATGCGGGCATGACGCGCACATGGGAATCATGGTCGGCGTTGCGCGCACGTTGGTCGATCGCATCTGGGATGTGAGCGGCCGCTACCTGTTCGTGTTTCAGCCAGCCGAAGAGATCGTAAGCGGCGCGAAAGCGATGATCGCGGGCGGCTTGCTCGACGACCACCACCCCGACTCGGTGATCGGACTGCACGTCACGAGCTTCACCGAGTCTGGGACTGTGATCACAAGACCCGGCCTCATGTGGGCCGGCTCGGACGCGTATGAGATCAGCTTTGCGGGGCCCGGCGGACACGGCGGCATGATGGGCCGGCGTGGCAACGTGCTGTCGGCTCAGGCCTTCCTCATCGAGCGCCTCCACACGATCGTCGAAGGCCTCGAGCACGACGGCGTGCAATGCCACACGACGGTGGGAAACATCTACAGCGATGGCGCGTGGAACATCGTGCCGCGCGGTGTTTCGATCAAGGGCAGCTTGCGCACGTTCACGCCTTCGCTCCGTGAAGAGGCTTTAGGCCGCCTGCGCGACCTCCTGCACGAAACGGACACAGAGTTCGAGTTGCGCTCGAACCTCGAGCTGGTGCACGGGACGGTGCCACTGATGAACGAGCCCAACATCACGCGCGATGTGCTCGACGTGGCGCGTTTGCTGATCGGTGACAAGGCCAGCGTGCTGGGCCGCCCTCTGACCGTCAGTGACGATTTCGCGGAATTCCTGACACGGATTCCGGGCTGTTACTTCATGCTCGGCGTCATGCCGCCCGGAGATACGCCGCCGGCACATCACTCACCAGGATTCCGCATCGACGAGGGCGCGCTCGAGATCGGCGTCAAGGTGCTCGCCGGCACGGCGTCGCGGCTCGCCGCCAAGTAGCGCTCAGCCCACTTGGTGGTTCTGGTCCCGCTCGTCCTTGGGCTGCTGATTGGCGTCGCCAGCGGCGGGAAGATCGGCAACCTTGCGAACCTGAGATTCCGATGGCCGTGGTTCGTGCTCGCGGTGCTCCTGATCAGGGAGGCGGTCCTGATCACTCCGCTCAATCGAATCGACGGTGTGCAGTACGTGTATGCGGCCGCGCTGGCCGGCCTGGTCGGCTGGAGCGCGTGGCACGTCAAGCGACTGCCGGGGGTGTGGGTCGTCTGCGTTGGCGCCGCCCTGAACCTAATTGTCGTTCTGGCCAACAACGCTCGCATGCCGGTTGCGCCGGAATTGGCAAGCGTCCTCGTCCATCGAGGCCACCTTGGCCAATACGTGGTGATGGGGCCGGGCACAAACCTCGATTGGCTTGCGGACTGGATCGGGTTTCCGTGGCCGGTGGGAGGGGCCTACAGCCCGGGCGACCTCGTCATTGCTGTGGGGATCGGTATCGTCGTCCTCCTAGCCATCGCTCACCAGCCCGATCCAGGCACTAAGCTGGACTGAAACCTCATACCGTATAGGGAGATAGCCCACCGTGATCATCTTCTGGATCTTCACGTTTTTCGTCGGCGCTTCGGCGTTTGCCTTCGCGTACATCTTCCTTCAGCTGGGAGTCCTGTACTCGCTCGGCTACGCCCTGCTCGTGATGCTTCTGTGCCGCGGCATCCTGAGTATCGCCCGGCGCTGGCTGATCCTGCGGGAGCGCATGTCTCCCGAGACCGACACGCTAACGCGAACCGTGGAGACCAATCGCGCCATCTTCTGGAAACGTGCCCTTTTTCTAGCCGCGATTCCGATCCTGTACTTCACCGGAGCCTATTACCTGTTCGGGCTCGCCCCGCAGGACGCGCTGGACGCGCTTCCGGGTGCGATAGTCGCCGGGCTCACCAATCTCCTCTACGTCCTGTTCCTGCTCGCTGCAAACTTCGTCCTTTTCCTGGGGCCGTTCTACATCTACACGCGCATCGGCAAGACGATGATCAATCCCGACGACGCCAACTTCGGGGTCAACATGGACGACGTCCGCGGCCAAAGGGGCGCCGTCATCGAGATGCGTCGAATCCTCAGGCTGATCGAGCACGGAAGGCTGTACGTGAAAGCGGGCGGCAAGCGCGAGCGCGGCGTGCTAATGGTCGGCCCTCCCGGCACGGGCAAGACGATGCTCGCCAAGGCGATCGCCTCGACCCTACACGTTCCCATCTATATCGCTGCCGGCGGTTCGTTCGCCGGCATGTTCCTCGGGATAGACGCGCTCAGCGTTTTCTTGATGGTCCGAGCTGCGCGCAAGAAGGCCAAGACGTGGGGCGGCTGCATTGTGTTCATCGACGAGATCGATGCCCTCGGCCAGAGGCGCTCGGGCACGAGCGGCGGTCCAATGATGGGCGGCATGGGTGGGATGTTCGGCGGCGGTCAGCTTGGGCTGAACATGCTGCTCGTCTTGATGGACGGCATCGACAACCCCGGGATGATCGTCAGGCAGCTGCGAGGGCTCGTGAACCTCACCCTTGATGGCGTCTTCCTGCCCCGCATGATCGCCTTCAACGGCACGAAGCTGAACCTGCGCATCCCTGCGCTCAAGGCACCCAACTACAACATGCTGTTCATCGGCGCGACCAACAGGCCTTCCGTCCTCGATGAGGCCCTGACGAGACCTGGCCGATTCGGACGCCAGATCGTGTTCCGATTGCCGAATCGTGAAGACCGCAAGGACATCGCGGCTCTCTACTTCGACAAGAAGCAGCACGACCCCGCGCTCGACACACCGAGCCGCAGAGAAGAGTTCGCGCGCATCACCGATGGCTACTCACCGGCGGACATCGAGCAGGTACTTTCACTTGCACTGCTGTACGCGTTCGAGGACGGCCGCGACTCGCTGTACTGGAAAGACATCCGCGAGGCCATGGGCAACGTTGAAGCCGGCCTCGCGATTCCAGTCGAGTACACCGAGCGTGACAAGATCGCAGTCGCCCGTCACGAGCTTGGACATGCGGTTGCCTCCCATTTCTTTCAGAAGGACCACTCGCACGTCCGGCTGTCGATTCGCAGGCGAGCCAATCCTCAAATCGGCGAGATCGGCGGCTATCACAAATCGCTGCCGATGGAGGAAGAATGGTTGGAGTTCCGCTCGCAGCTCGCCGCTGATATCCGTGCGTCATTGGGATCCCTGGCGTGCGAGCACGTCTTCTATGGCGAGAACACTACGGGCGTGACGATGGACCTGATCCAGGCCACCGGCACCGCAAGCCGGATGGTCGGCATCGTGGGCATGGGGCCGGACAAGCTCGACCCGGAAATGTCGCGTAAGGCGATCAACATCGGGGAGCAACTGATCTCTGTGGTACAGGTGACGCAGGGCGTCCATGAGCAAGGGACTCCGTCCGGTGCTGTGCTCAACAATCCAATGGCTCGCCGCACAGTCGCGCAGTTGCTGGGCGCGGCGTACATCGATGACTGGCGTCTGATGTACGTGAACAAGGAAGCCATCGACCTGGCCGCCGAAGCATTGATCGCGCAGGGCGAATTGGTGGGCGACGAGATCAGCGGGCTGCTCGACTCGGTTGGTATGCGCGAGCCGACGGAGAGCGATCCTTATCCCGAGGACTTGCCGGTGCTTCCGGACCAGTCGCGCCCATCGGTCGTCACAGCGACGGGGTCGGCCTGAGCAGGTTTCCCGCGGCGGCCCTGGTCGCGCTGCTGCTCGCGCTGCCCGCGCGCGGAGCATTCGCTCAGGATCCCCAGGCGCCACCGAGCGCGTACCACGAAGCGGCGCGGATCATGAGTGCCGAGATCGCGCTCGCGCAGGCGTCGGCGCAGCTGACGGCGCTTCGATCGCAAACGCCGCCTACCGCGCTGGTCGAACGGATCCGGTGGGAGCTCTCGATCGAGGCGGCCGCATACGCGTATCGCGACGCGGCGCGCCAGGAGGAGCTTCGTGTTTACGAGCTCGCGAGCTACGCGGACGTGGAGGCGTCGGTCGTTCCGCTCCTTCCCGCCAAGGTGGCGCGACCCTTCGAGAACTCCATCTCTGCCCTCCACTCGCTTTATGCGCTCGCGGGCATCGACCAGTACTACCTCGTCAACGTGCACTTCACTCATCCATACGGCGATGCCGCATCCGTGGACTCGCTGAAGTCCTTTTACGACGAAGCCCAGAGGGTCTCGGGCGTGCATGCGAGCTATTTCGCATCCATCAATTTCATCGAGAGCCTGTTCGGCCGGGTCAACGGGCCGTCCACAGCTGGAGCGCTGGGGCCAATGCAGTTCATCCCCGGAAGCTGGCGGCTGTACGGCCAGGGCGGCAACATCATGGATCCCCACGACTCGATCCTCGCTGCCGGCCGACTTCTTGTGCACTTCGGCGCGCCCGGCAACATGCGCCAGGCGATCTGGCATTACAACCCCGACTACGACTACGTCGACGCGGTCGAGTTCTTTGCGCGCGCATACCGCGCCGACCCCACCTGGCTCGACCGCATGTACTACTGGAACACAACAGGCTAGGCAGATCGCTCGCGGCCCGGCCATTGTTAGAGTAAGTACTCATGGAGTACCGGATCGAACAGTTGGCCCGCACCGCCGGGGTGGCGGTCGACACCATCCGCTTCTACCAGGGCAAGGGCCTGCTCGAGGCGCCGCGCCGCGAAGGCCGGGTCACCTGGTACGGGGAAGCCCACCTGGAACGCCTGCGCCGGATACGGGAGCTCCAGCAGAAAGGCTTCACGCTGACTGTGATCCAACGATTCCTCGCCGGCGAGCTCGAGCCATCAGATGAAAGCCTGGTGGCGGCGGTCATAAGGCCGTCGGCGCCGCAGACGCTCACGCTGTCCGAGCTTGCCGAGCGCAGCGGCGTGGCTGAGCCGCTCCTCTCCAGCCTCGAGCAAGCGGGATTGCTCGTGCCCATCGAGGGAGGCGACCAGCCCCTCTATCCCGTCGATGACCTCGATGCGATTGCTGCTGGCATGAAGCTGATCGCAGCCGGCATTCCTTTAGGCTCGCTCATGGAGCTGGGAAAGGAGCACGCCGCAAACATCGACCGCACGGCGCGCCAGGCGGTGGACCTGTTCGACCACCATGTGCGCGAGCGAATCCAGGCGGAGGGCGGCGAGACCGAAGCCGCCGAGCGCAGGCTTCTCGCTCTGTTCACCGAGCTGCTCGAGGCGAGCGGAACGCTCGTACGGCACCACTTCGAGCGCACGCTGCTGCGTGCCGCGCGCGAGCACATCGAAAAGAAACCCGAGTGATAACAACCTCACCGGTGCGCACCTGGGAGATCGAGCGCACGCCGGACCTCGTCGACCTCGTGAGCGCCGCTCGCGACGCGGGGCACGAGGTGCTTCTCATCGAACGACCGATGCCTGACGCCGTCAGCGTGGCCGCGCTGGGCCGCGCATTCGACATCGTCGCCGCCGCAGGTGGCGTTGCGCTCGAAGATGCGAGTGGCGCCGTCATCGATTTCGAAGCCGGTGACGATCGGCTGCTGGCCGCGGCGCGGATGTGGCGTCGGTTGAGCACATCTCTCTCACGGGACGCCACCACCGCGGGCTCGGTGGCCGTGGGCGGATTCGCTTATCGGCCCGACCGGGACCCCGGAGGGCCATGGTCCGGATTTCCGGCGCTTCTCCTTCGGGTGCCGGCCCTGGCGGTGATGAGGATCAGAGGCCGCACCTTCGCCACCGCAGCGGCGCCTGATGCAGAGGCGTTGCTCGACCTGGAGCCACCGCGCCTCAAGGCGCCCGCGGCGCGAACCCTCGAGGTGAACGCGCTTCGCAACCCAGTCGCTTGGACCGCTGCGGTCGAGTCAGCCGCGGCTCGCCTGCGCGCGGGCGAAGCGGACAAGGTGGTGCTCGCCCGGGAAGTGATGGCGCGTGGCGACGGCGTCGTCGCGGCGGCCATGGTGGCGCGGTCGCTGCGCTCCGCCTATCCGTCGTGCTTCATCTATCTCGTGACCGGTGCCGACGGCACCGCGTTCGTCGGCGCGTCGCCTGAGCTTCTCGTGCGGCGCTCCGGTATGCGTGCTTACGCGCAGCCTATGGCCGGGTCCGTCGCGCGGGGTGCGACCGAAGCCGAAGACGACCGGCTTGCACACATGCTCGAAGACAGCGCCAAGGATGGCGCCGAGCATCGGCTGGTGGCCGATTTTGTTGTCGAAGCGCTGAAGCCCTTTGCAGAAACGGTCAAGGCCGGTCCGCTCGAGGTCGTGCGATTCACCAACATCCAGCACCTGGCGACCACGGTAACCGCCGACCTCCGTCAACCTGCCGCCGATGCGCTCCAGCTGGCATCTGCCCTTCATCCCACACCGGCAGTTGGAGGCTGGCCGCGCGCTGCCGCCGATGCGCTCATCGATGAGCTCGAGGCAATGGAGCGCGGTTGGTACGCGGGAGCGGTGGGATGGATCGATGCGCGGGGAGACGGAGAGTTCGCCGTCGCGCTGCGATGTGGCCTGCTCTGGGAGGATGGCGCTCGCCTCTACGCGGGCGTAGGCGTGATGCCCGATTCAGACGCGGCCCGCGAGCTGGACGAGACAGAGCTGAAGTTCAAAGCCCTCCTCACAGCACTCACGTGAGAGTGGACATCAATGGCGCCCGCATTCACTACCGGCGCGAAGGCGCGGGCTTTCCTGTCCTGATGCTCCACGCCGGCATTGCCGATTCGCGAATGTGGCAGCCACAGGCGGATGAGTTCGCAAACCATTTCGACGTCATCAGGCCCGACATGCGAGGTTTCGGCGACTCGGAGCTCCCCGCGGGTCCGTGGGCGCCGCGCGATGACCTGCTCGGCCTGTTGGACGAGCTGCGACTCAAGCCTGCTCATCTGGTCGGATGCTCGATGGGGGGCTCGCTCGCGATCGACTTTGCCATCGACCACCCGGAGCGGGTGTCGAAGCTTGTCCTGGTCGGTGCCGGGGTGAGCGGCGCCCAGCAGGAACCGCGTCACGAAGGACTTTATGCCGAGGTGATGGCCGCCGATGAGCGTAACGACATGAACGCGGTGAATGAGGCGGAGATGTATCTCTGGCTCGACGGCCCGTATCGAGCTCGCGGATATGTCGCGCGGCCGTTGCGAGAGCTGTTCCTCGACATGAATGGCAGGAACTTGAATGCCGATTGGGCAAAATCCCCGATCCAGAATCTCGAGCCCCCGGCAGCGAACCGTCTCGACGAAATCACGGCTCCGACGCTGGTGATCGTCGGCGACGCGGACCTCGAGCCGATACGCGAGACGGCCGACAGCCTCGCATCATCGATCCGCGGGGCGCGCAAGGCGATCATCCACGACGCGGCCCACCTACCGAACCTCGAGCACCCGGAAGAGTTCAACCGCGTCGTGCTGGAGTTCTTACGAAGCTAAGAACGGAGGGCGGCGGCGGCGGCCTCCCAACACAGAGACCATGACCGGGAAACCTCGGCGGTTTCCGCTCATCGGGGAGCTCAACGGCCGCTGAGCGCTTGTAGTAATTCCGTGATCAACTCGGCCGGATTCGCGCCCCTGCTCACCTTCCCCGGGATCGGCTTGACTTAGCAGACACTCCTTGCGACGGTAGGGAGTGAAGGAGCAACGCTGGGTTGCGGCCGGGATAAACCCGGCCGCCATCGCGGCGTTTACCTAAGAACGGAGAGCGGCGGCGGCGGCCTCCCAGCACAGGCGGTGGCCGCTCACGCTGTCGTCGCGCTTGAACTGCACGACCACCATGGTGGGAGTCGCCTTGTCGATGGCGTCGCTGATAGCGGGCTCGAGACCCGATCGATCGTGGACCGGGCTGTAGACCAGACCGTACAGGCGCGCGATCTGGGCGAAGTCAAGGCCGAGCGGCGTTGCGAAGATCTCTTCGAAGACGTCCTGGTGCTGAGCCTGCGGCAGGAAGTTGAACACCCCGCCCCCGTTGTTGTCGCAGACGACCACAGTCGCCTTGATGCCATGACGCCCAATCGCCCACAGCCCGTTCATGTCGTGATAAACGGAGAGATCGCCAAGCAAAAGGACTGTCGGAACGTCGCTGCGTCCTGTGGCGACTCCAAGCCCAGTGGAAACGAGCCCATCGATGCCGCTCGCGCCGCGATTGCCATAGAAACGCTGCTGTGGCTTGGCCAGCGGCCAGAAGCTGTCTGCGGCCCGGATCGGCATGCTCGAGCCGATGAACACCTGGGCCGGGTCCGGCAGGCGCGCGGCCAGCGCGCGGACGATATGGCCCTCGTGCACCGGCGTCGAGATGAGCGTCGCCGAGATTGCGGCCCCGGCCTTCTTTCCGGCTGCCACCCACTCGTCGCGCCATTCGGTGCGATTCATCGGTGGCAGCGCTTCCAGCAGAGCCTGCGGATCGCACGCGACGATGTGTCGAGCCACCTGGTCCTGGTCGCGCCATGAGTGGTCTGGGTCGATGAGGAACGTTGGCGGTGCGGCCGCTGCAAGCCACGAGTTCATCGCGCGCGAGGTCGGCGTGGCGCCGACGCGAATCACGAGGTCTGGTCCGTGTTGCAGTGACCAGCCGGCGCGGAGCAGGGCCTCGTACGACTCGACCGATCCGCTGGTCTCCGCACGCCGAAGCTGCGAGCCGGGCTCGGCCAGGACGGGCAATCCGAGCCGGGTGAGCGCCGGCGCCAGCCGGTCTCCGTCTCTCATCTCGCCCGCAACGACCAACGGCCGGCGCGCCCGTTGCAGCGCGGATGCGAGCGTGGCGAGCTGAGCCGGCGTGGGCAACAGGCGGCCGCTCGTGACGGTCTGCCCCGAATCGCCGTCAGCCGTCGGCACCTGACCTGGCGGGGGCACCAGCGGCTCGCGAAACGGAAGGTTGATGTGAACGGGACCGTCTGCCGCCTCGGCCACCGCCCTGGCCGCGAGGCGGCGCCACATTCGCGGGGCGCCGGGGATGTCGACCGGCGGGCCCGGGTCAAAAAACCAACGCACGGCGGCGCCGTATAGATGCGTCTGGTCGATCGCCTGGTTGGCGCCGACGTCGCGCAGCTCTGGCGGCCGGTCCGCGGTGAGCACGATCAGCGGCGTTCGGGAGTACGACGCTTCGATCACCGCCGCATGAAACTCGGCCGCCGCAGTGCCCGACGTGCATAGCAGCACTGCCGGCTTCCCGGTTGACTTGCCCAGACCAACTCCGAAGAACGAACCCGACCGCTCGTCGACCTGGACGACCACCTTGATCCGAGGGTGGCGCTGCAGTGCCATCGCGACAGGTGCCGAGCGCGAGCCCGGCGACACGCACGCGTACTCGACGCCCTGCGCGGCGAGCTCATCGACGAAGGTCGCGGCGAACGACTGCGCTACATCCATAGTTTTAGATATGCCGATTCTGGAGGGCGCCGACGTGCGTCTCAACTATTTCGTCGCCGGTAAAGGCGCCCCCGTGACCCTCCTTCACGGTTTTACGCAGAGCGGTCGGAGTTGGCAGGAGGTCATCTCGAACCTGCCGGCGGGGTGGCTCTGGGTGGCGCCCGACCTTCGCGGCCACGGCGAGACATTGATCGCGCCCGGTGCGCCTTGCACCATGGACGCCTGCACGTCCGACCTGGAGCTGTTGTGGGACCACCTGGGCATCCAGCGCACCCATCTGGTCGGCTATTCGATGGGCGGCCGACTCGCGCTGCACGTCGCGGTGCGGCGACGCGAGCGCGTCCGGTCCCTGTTGACCATCGGCGCCCACGCGGGTCTCGAGGAAGATGCGCGCGAGGGCCGGCGCCGAGGTGACGACGGGCTCGCCGAGCGCATCGAGCAGGCCGGCCTCGAGGCGTTCGTCAATTACTGGAGCGGTCTGCCGCTGTTCGCCGGATTGGCACGGCGTGGTCCATCGTTCGTGGCGCAATTGCGCGACGAGCGGATGGGGAACACCGCCGCCGGGCTGGCGTGCTCCCTGCGCGGAATGGGCGCCGGCGAGATGGAACCGCTGTGGGACGAACTGGCACGCGTGACCGTCCCAAGCACTTTCGTTGCGGGTCAGCTCGACCATGGATACGTGGCCTCGGCCCGCAGGCTGGCGGCAGCGGTTCCGAACGGGCGCGTCGAGATCGTGCCGCGCGCGGGCCACGCCCTCCACCGGGAGCGGCCGGAGGCGTTCGCGCGGGTGCTGGCCGCTCACCTCGCGGCCGCTGGTACGTCTGAGTCGGCTGAGGAGAGCTCCAGCTCGACCCCGGCGTGAAGTCCGGCAGCATACCGAGCGGCGCCCAGCCGTTCCTGGTCGAGCATCCCGCCGCCCGCGACCGGGCGCAGCACGAACAATCGGTATCCCACCGCAAGCCGGCGTTCGACCTCGCGCGCGACTTCGGTCGGGTGGGTGGCGGTGATGTAGGCGGTCGTCATGCAAGCAGGCCCGCGGTGAGAAGCAGCGCGTATGCGACCTCTGTGGCCGCCATTCGCTTGAGTGCGCCAACAAGCGCGGGCGCGCTGCGGCTCGCGAATGCCGTCCGGACAGGCACCGCCGCAATGGGAATCCCGAAGTGGACGAGCATCACCGTCACGCTCGCGAGTCGCAAAACGAACATCAGAATGGGCACGGCGAACGCGCCGCAGACGAGGAGGAGCAGAAGGATCAAGGTGCGATCGCGGCCAATACGAGTCGCCAGAGTTCGCTTGCCCGCGGCGGCGTCGGTCTCGATGTCTCGGAGGTTGTTGAGCACGAGAATCGCGGTGGCGAGAAAGCCCATTCCGCAACCGGCAAGGACCGCCAACGGAGTCACATGCAGCGACTCGACGTACACCGTTCCGCATGTCGCGACCAGTCCGAAGAAGATGAACACGAACAGCTCACCCAGTCCGAGGTACCCGTAGGGCCGCGGTCCGCCTGTGTACAGCCCGCCTGCAAGCAGACATGCGGCTCCGACGATCAGCAATCGCCAATCGGTCGCCAGGCTGAGCACAAAACCAATCGCGCCGGCGATGCCGAACGCCACGATCGCCGCCCACATGACGCGATGTGGCGGGACCAGTCCGGACGACGCTGCGCGGATGGGACCCAATCGCGTGGGGGTGTCCGCGCCGCGAACGAAGTCGGAATAGTCGTTCGCGAAGTTGACGCCCACCTGCATCGCCAGGGCGACCACGAGTGCGGCAAAGCCCGCGCCCGGTCGGATGCTGCCTGCGTGGAGGGCGACCGCGGTTCCTGCGAGCACCGGTGCCACTGATGCAGCGAGGGTCGCCGGTCGGACAGCAGACCACCACACGCGTCCGGGCGTCAGGACGGCGGCGGCAACCATCAGCTAGGGACGCTTAGGGAACTTCGCGAAGTTTGGTTTGCGTTTCTGGACGTACGCGTCTCGACCTTCTTGTGCCTCTTCGCTCATGTAGTAGAGGAGCGTCGCGTCACCGGCGAGCTGCTGGATTCCAGCGAGCCCGTCATCGGCCGCATTGAGGCCGGCCTTGAGCAGACGGAGGGCAAGCGGGCTGAGCTCGAGCATTCGCCTGCACCATGCGACGGTCTCTTTCTCCAGCAACGCAAGCGGGACCACCTTGTTCACGAGTCCCATCGCCAGCGCTTCCTCGGCGTCGTACTGCTCGCACAGAAACCAGATCTCGCGCGCCTTCTTCTGGCCGACGATGCGAGCGAGAAGGCCGGCACCATAACCGCCGTCGAAGCTACCCACCTTCGGACCGGTCTGGCCGAAGCGAGAGTTGTCCGCCGCAATGGTCAAATCGCAGACGACATGAAGAACGTGACCGCCACCGATCGCGTAGCCGGCCACCATCGCGATCACAGGCTTCGGCAGCCGCCGGATCTGGATCTGCAGGTCGAGCACGTTGAGCCGGCCCGTGCCTTTGGGATCGATGTAGCCGTCGTCGCCTCGAATGCGCTGGTCGCCGCCGGAGCAGAACGCCTCTGTTCCGGCCCCGGTCAGGATGACCACGCCGATCTGCGGATCGTCCCGCGCCACCTCGAACGCCTTTGACATCTCGAAGACGGTCGTCGGCCGGAACGCGTTGCGAACCTCGGGGCGGTTGATCGTGATCTTGGCGATGCCGTCCCAGGTCTCGTAGATGATGTCTTCGTACTGGCCCGAGCGCCTCCAGGTGTCTTTCGTCCGGGTCGCCCGACCTTTCAAGCTCGCACTCCTAGAGCAGTCACTAGCACTGTTCGAAATCGTACGCCCGAAGGCCTTAGCGGCGCTCGAAAGCCAGCCTTGCGCCGAGCCCGATCAGGACGACTCCGGTCAACTTCGTCATGAACAGCCGCACGCGTGAGCCCAGCCCGCTGCGACCCAGCCTGCTCACGACGTGGCCGTAAGCGATCAGCCACGCCAACAGCATCGCCTCGAAGGCCGCGACCATGACCACGAGGCGGATTGAGGGGTCGCCGGCAACGATGAACTGAGGCATGACGGTGACGAAAAAGGCGCCCGTCTTGGGGTTCAGGAGATTGCTGAAGAGCCCTTGAGCCAGAGCGTTGCGGTCACCAGGCTTTGGGTCCTTCACCACTGCCACGTCCACGCCGTCTTGCGGTTTCGAAATCAAGCTGCGCACACCGAGGTAGCAGAGGACGCGGCGCCCACCAGCTTCAGGATCGTGAATGCAGTCGAAGAGCGCTCGAGGATGATGCCGACACCAAAGGTCGCCGCTGCGGCCCACGCGAGGATTCCGATCGCAACACCAAGCGCGGACATCGTCGAAGCCCTCGGGCCTCCAGCCAACGCGTTGCGGATGATCAGCGCGGTATCCGGGCCTGGCGTTGCGATCAGCAGCGCGGACAGGGCGATCCAGGCCACCAATCGAGCGTCGAGATCCATCCCTAGTGGTGTGTCTGGGAATGAGCTCGACAAGGCGCGGCCTCGGCGGCCGGAGCCAAGGAGCCGACGAGCACGTGAGGGAGCGCATCGCGTAGATGCGTGACCGAGCGCGCGCAGGAGGCGACGCCGGCTTCAGCGCCTATCTCGGGGTCCCCGCGGAATCGCAAGATTCCGCGGGGTGAGTAGGCGCCCGGCCGACTAGGCCGATGAATTGGCGAGCGTAGTTTCCGGACGCGCCACTAACAGCCGAGCCAGATGCAGGGATTCTTGTAAACGTCGTTGACGCGCACCTCGAAATGCAGGTGCGGTCCGGTCGACCAGCCTGTGGACCCTTCGTATCCGATGAGGTCGCCGCGCGCGATGATCTGGCCGCTTGAAACTCCCGGCGCGTAACCCGCCAGGTGCCCATAGTGGGTCGAGTACCCGTTGCCGTGGAAGATGATGATGTAGTTGCCGTAGCCCGTGCTCCACGGGTACAGATAGATGACACCGGTGTCGGCCGCCACGATAGGAGTTCCGTACGGCCCCGCGATGTCGACCCCCGTGTGGATTCGGTGCGGGTAAGGGCAGCTGTAATCGGTTGGCTCCAGGTAAAAGGTCGAGCACCCGAATGGCTGGCTTATGCAACTGAATCCGCACGCGGGCTCTGGCCACGCGAACACTCCATTTCCGCCGCCGGCCGCACGCGCGGCGGCGTCGTACTTCTGCTGTAGTGCAGCCACCTGCGCGTCGATGGCCGCGCGCTGCGCCTGGACCTCTGCGTACTGCTGATTGAGTTTGGCCTCGAGCTGCTGCGCGGCCACGATCGCCGCCTTTTGCGTGGCCACGTTCTTCTCCAGGTCGGCCTCGGTCGCGACCTCCTGCTGAAGAAGGGCCGCGACCTGGCCTCTCTGGACAGCAAGGTCAGCATTGGTCTG